>Ga0197143_1002099_pt1 | contig 15417 bp, 16 predicted proteins | sample GBS70_MetaG_FD_148603 | JGI IMG/M metagenome (GOLD analysis project Ga0197143, IMG submission 148603) | Sediment microbial communities from Great Boiling Springs, Gerlach, Nevada, United States - GBS 70_MetaG | ecosystem: Environmental > Aquatic > Thermal springs > Hot (42-90C) > Sediment...
CGGAAACCGCAACGGGTCTTCCTCAAGGGGTTTGTGTTCCTCCAGACGGGGGCATCGGAGCTGGACAAGGTGGAGGAGCTGGCCTTGGGCGGGGATACCCGCTACGGGCTCGGGTGGACACGGAGGGTGGCCTACGACCCCCATTCAGGGCCGGAAGTCTTCCGTAATGTTCGGGTGGACACCCAGGGAGTAGCGCCCCTCTGCCGGAGCCGTTTTCTTCTCGCCCATGGGATCGCGCCATCCGGGGAAGTGCGGGGCGCCCTCGAGGCCTTTGGGGGCTGGAATACAGGGAGGCTTCTAGAGCCCAGGATCGCATGGGAACCCGGCTCCTTTGCTGGGAAACTTCTGGCCTGGCATATCCGACCCGACGGCCTTTGGGAAGACTCCGCCCAGGGTTAGGTTGGGCGAACCCGATCTGAGAAGTTCCTCTAGGCCCATCGCTCCCCGGTAAACCCTTAAGGCCTTACGCCTGGCCTCCACGGGGCCTCTTAGGCTCTTAAGGCGGATGCGTAGCCGCTGCCATGGTCTCGGGGAACCACCTAGGGGGCAACTTGAGTTAGAATGTGGGCGGTGAGAAGGCTTCTGGGCTTCCTCCTCCTCCTCCCCTTGGCCCTGGGGAAAACCTACCTCATCCCCATCCAGGGGGAGATTGACCCCGCTTTGGCCGTCTTCGTGGACCAGGCCCTCGCCCGGGCCGAGCGGGAGGGAGCGAGTGGGGTAGCCTTTCTTATAGATACCCCGGGAGGCAGGGTGGACGCCGCCATCCGCATCTCCGACCGGATCCTGCAGACCCCCCTCCCCACCCTGGCCGTGGTGCAGAACGCCTTCTCCGCCGGGGCCCTCATCGCCCTCTCCTGCCGCCAGATGGCCATGCTCCCGGGCTCGGAGATCGGGGCCGCCCTCCCCGTGGTGGCCCTGCCCCTGAGCCAGCCCCAGGCGGCCGACCAGAAGGTGATCTCGGCCCTCAAGGGCAAGTTCCGGGCCGTGGCCGAGGCCCGGGGGAGGCCCGTGAACCTGGCCGAGGCCATGGTGGACCCGGCCATAGAGATCCCCGGCCTCACCGCCAAGGGGGAGCCCCTCACCCTCTCCGCGGAGAAGGCGGTGGAGCTCAAGGTGGCGGACTTCAAGGCGGGAAGCCTCCCCGAGGCCCTGAAGCAGGCGGGCTTCAGCCCGGAAACGGAAAGGCTTACCCCGGGCCCCCGGGTCCAGGTGGCCCGCTTCCTCACAAGCTCCACGGTGGCGGGCCTCCTCCTGGCCCTGGGCCTCCTCTTCCTCCTTCTGGAGCTCTTCACCCCCGGGTTCGGGTTCATGGGGGCCCTGGGCCTGGCCCTTCTGGGCCTCTACTTCGCCGGGGGGTGGCTGGCGGGGCTTTCCGGGGCCTTTGAGCTCCTCCTCTTCTTCCTGGGGGTGGCCCTCCTCCTGGCGGAGGCTTTCCTCTTCCCCGGCTTCGGCGTGGCGGGGGCCCTGGGCGTGGGGGCCATCCTGGCCTCAGTTTACTTCACCTTCGGGGAAAACGCCCTCACGGTGATGGCCATCGCCGTGATCGCCCTGGGGCTTGGGCTCCTATTGGTGTTCCGCTACCTGCCCAGGACCCGCCCCGCCAAGGCCTTAGTCCTGGAAAGCGCCATTGAAGCCCACGCCGCGGGGGAAGAGGTGGAGGCGGGCATGGTGGGCACCGCCCTCACGGACCTTAGGCCCGGGGGCGTGGCCCGGTTTGGGAGCAAGCGCGTGGATGTGGTGGCCAACCGTGGGTTCATCCCTAAGGGCACCGCCATAAGGGTGGTGGAGGTGCGGGGGCCCACGGTGGTGGTGGAACCTTTGGAGGAATAGTATGGAAGGAATCGGCTTGCTCTTTCTGGCTTTTCTCGTCCTAGTCTTGGTCTTTCTCTTTTTCAGCTTCATCCCCGTGGGCCTCTGGATCTCCGCCTGGGCGGCCGGGGTGCGGGTCCCCCTCCTGACCCTGGTGGCCATGCGCCTAAGGCGCGTGCCCCCCGCCAAGATCATCTACCCCCTCATCAAGGCCACCAAGGCGGGGCTGGACGTGCGCCTGGACCGCCTCGAGGCCCACTACCTGGCGGGGGGGAACGTGGACCGGGTGGTGGACGCCCTCATCGCCGCCGACAAGGCGGGCATTAAGCTCACCTTTGACCGGGCGGCGGCCATTGACCTGGCGGGCCGGGACGTGCTGGAGGCGGTGCGGGTCTCCGTGAACCCCAAGGTGATCCAGACCCCCATGGTGGCCGCCGTGGCCAAGGACGGGATCCAGCTTCTGGCCACCGCCCGGGTCACGGTGCGGGCCAACATTGACCGCCTGGTGGGCGGGGCCGGGGAGGAGACCATCATCGCCCGGGTGGGAGAAGGCATCGTGACCACCATCGGCTCCGCCAACTCCCACAAGGAGGTCCTGGAAAACCCCGACCGCATCTCCAAGACCGTCCTGGAAAAGGGCCTGGACGCGGGCACCGCCTTTGAGATCCTCTCCGTGGACATCGCCGACGTGGACGTGGGCAAGAACATCGGGGCCCAGCTCCAGATTGACCAGGCGGAGGCCGACAAGAAGATCGCCCAGGCCAAGGCGGAGGAAAGGCGGGCCATGGCCGTGGCCGCGGAGCAGGAAAACCGGGCCCTGGTGGAGGCCATGCGGGCCAAGCTGGTGGAGGCCCAGGCCCAGGTGCCCCTGGCCCTGGCGGAGGCCCTCAAGAAGGGGAACCTGGGGGTCATGGACTACTACCGCCTCAAGAACATAGAAGCGGACACGGACATGCGGGAGTCCATCAGCCGGGCGGCCAAGCCCGAGGGTGAGGAATGAGCCTGAGCGACCTCCTGGGCCTCCTCTTCCTCCTCTTCTTCGTGATCCTCCCCGCCCTCCAGGGCCTGAGCCGCCGCCCCACGCCCCCCGTCTTCCCCGAGGAGCCTATCCCCGAACCCCCGCCCAGGCCCAAGCCTAAGCCCAAGGCCAAGCCCCTTCCTCCCCCGCCCCCTGAACCCAGGCAGCCGGAGGGGGAGAGCCTGGAACGCCTCCCTTCCCTGGAGAAAACCCCTCTGGAGGTGCGCTTTCGCGAGGAAATCCCCGAGGAAATCCCCAAGGCTAAGAAAAGGTCCCGGCTCGTCACCACCGACCCCACGAGCCTGCTGAAAGGGGTGATATGGCACGAAATCCTGAAGAAGCCCAGAGGCTGGTGATCCCCCTAAAGCCCGAGGAAACCCTGGCCTTTTTAGGCCAGGCGGATAAAAACCTCAAAAAACTCCGGGCCCTCTTCAAGGAGGCCTTCGGGGAGCGGCTCAAGCTGGTGGTCCGCGGGGACCAGGTGGAGCTTTCCGGGGAGGCGGAGGCCGTGGAAGTGGCGGAGCGGGTGGTGCGGGACCTCCTGGCCCTCCTCCGCCAGGGAGCGGAGCTGGACGAGCCCACCCTGGAGCAGGCGGTGGCCCTGGCCCAGGAGGGCGAAGGCCTCTACCAGGCCACCACCCCACAAACGGAGCTCTCCCTCCCAGGCCGCCTCCGGCCCAAGACCCCGGGGCAGAGGCGGTACGTGGAGGCCATCGCCCAAAACGACATCACCTTCGGCGTGGGCCCCGCGGGCACCGGCAAGACCTACCTGGCGGTGGCCATGGCGGTAAGCCACCTCCGGGCCCGCAAGGTGAAGCGCATCGTCCTCACCCGGCCAGCGGTGGAGGCGGGGGAGAAGCTGGGCTTTCTGCCCGGGGACATCCAGGCCAAGGTGGACCCCTACCTGAGGCCCCTCTACGACGCCCTCTTTGACATGATTGACGCCGAGCGCTTTGAGCAGTACCTGCAGTCCGGCATCATTGAGGTGGCGCCCCTGGCCTTCATGAGGGGCAGGGCCCAGCCCGTGGACACGCCGGTGCTGACCCCCGAGGGCTTCCGTCCCATCGGCAGCCTAGAACCGGGGGACTGGGTGGTGGGGGCTTACGGCGTGCCGGTGATGGTGGTAGGCGTCCATCCTCAGGGGAAGAAACCCATCTACCGGGTCCGCTTCAGCGATGGTGCGGAAACCCGGGCCACGGGAGACCACCTTTGGGCCGTACGCACGCCCTGGGACCGCAAGCGAGAGCGTCCCCCTCGCCTGGTCACCACCGAAGAGATGAGGGGAAACCTCCGCGTGCACCAGCAGCACCGCTATGAAGTTCCCCTGCTCCAAGCGCCTGTGGAGTTTCCAAAGCGCCCCGTCCCCTTGGACCCCTACGCTTTGGGCCTCCTCTTGGGAAACGGATGCCTCACGGAAAGCACCACGCCCAGCTTCTCCACCGGCGACCCCGAGCTTAAAGAGGCCCTTGCCGCCCGGCTCCAAGGGGTTCAGGTGGTCCCTAAAGGCGGCGTGGACCACGCCCTGACCCTGGGCTTCAAGGGAGGGAAAAACCGCAACCCGGTCAGCGAGGCCCTCCGGGCCCTAGGCCTTTGGGGAACGCGCTCCAGCGAGCGCTTTGTGCCCGAAGACTATCTGTGGAACATCTCGGAGGTTCGTTTGGGGGTTCTCCAAGGCCTGCTGGACAGCGACGGCAGCGTGCACGTGCAGGAAGGGCGGAAGGCGCGCGTCCAGTTCTCCACTTCCTCTCCCCGTCTAGCTCGGGACGTGGCCTTCTTGGTCCGCTCCCTGGGCGGCGTGGTCTACCATCGGGTGCGGCCCCAAGATCGCCTGCGCCCGGGCCTAGCCCAGGGCCGACCCGTCTACCACCGGGCCGAAAGCCACGTCCTGGATATCCGCCTGCCCCCGGGGCTTCCCCCCTTCCGCCTAGCGCGAAAGGCCCAGGTCTATGCGCAAACCGGAGGGATTCGTCCCATGCGTTTCGTGGAAGACATTGAACCCGCCGGGGAAGCGGAGGCGGTGTGCATCACGGTGGCCAGTCCCGACGGCCTCTACGTGACCGAGGACTTCATCCTCACCCACAACACCCTGAACGACGCCTTCATCATCCTGGACGAGGCCCAGAACACCACCCCGGAGCAGATGAAGATGTTCCTCACCCGCATGGGCTTCAGCTCCAAGATGGTCATCACCGGGGACGTGACCCAGATTGACCTGCCCAAGCACCAGAAGTCGGGCCTCATTGAGGCCACCCGCATCCTCAAGGGGATTGAGGGCATCGCCTTCATCTACTTCAAGGAGTCCGACGTGGTCCGCCACCCCCTGGTGGCCCGCATCATCAAGGCCTACGAGGAGGCGGAGCGTGGTGGCGGTCCTGGCCAATAAGCGCCCTCCCAAGGGCCTAAGGCCCAGGCTCCGCCGGGCCCTTTCCGCCCTCATGGAGGAGCTCGGCGTGGGGGACAAGGCGGTCACGGTGATCCTCACCGGGGACCGGCGCCTAAGGGCCCTGAAGCGGGCCTGGTGGGGGGAAGACGAGGCCACGGACGTCCTCTCCTTCCCCCACTACGAGCCCGGGGACCCCTTCGTGCCCCCGCACCTGGGGGACATCTGGATCAGCCTGGACACGGCGAGGAGGCAGGCGGAGGCCCGAGGAGTCCCCTTGGAGGAGGAGGTCTTGGTCCTGGCGGCCCACGGGCTATGGCACCTCCTGGGCCACGACCACCAGAAGGAGGAGGATTGGGAAGGCTTCCGCCGCGTCCAAGAGAGGATCCTCACCCTGTAAAGGGGGTGGCCCGCTCCTTCCTTTACGCCTTTGAGGGCCTGGCCTACGCCTGGCGGGTGCAGCGGAACTTCCGCCTCGAGGCCTACCTGGGCCTAGCCGCCCTCCTCCTCGCCCTTTGGCTTGGGGTGGACCCGGTGCCCGTCCTCCTCCTCGTGGCCCTCGTCCTCTCCCTGGAGCTCGTGAACACCGCCCTCGAGGCCCTCACCGACCTGGCGAGCCCCGTCTACCACCCCCTGGCCAAGCGGGCCAAGGACACCGCCGCCGCCGCCGTCCTCCTGGCGAGCCTCCTGGCCCTCGTGGTGGGCCTCTACCTCTTCCTCCCTCCCCTTCTCCTCAGGCTTGGGCTAAGCTAGGAGCATGGACCACGAAGAGCGGGAGATGATCCTGGAGCTCTTTCCAGGCACCTCCCCTGACCTCCTCCCCCTTGGGGAGATCCTCTACTACCGGGACGAGGAGGGGCGGGTGGTGATCGCGGAAAAGGGCCCCCCGGAGCTTTCCCTCACCCTGGAACCCCTCCCCGGGCACGTGGCGGGCCCCCAGGTGTGCGAGGCCTGCCGCCGCCACCTCTCGGGAAGCGCCTTAGGCTTCTTCCGGCATCCCGTGGGGGGTAAGGCGACCCACCTCCGCTACCTGGTCCTCTGCCAGGACACCGCCTCCTGCGCCAGCCACGCCGAACCCGAGCGTTTGAGGGAAATCCTCCTTCGGGGTATACTCACCTGAGAAGGAGGCCCCTGGGCCAGGGAGGTCGGCTTTGGCCGGCCTCCATGACTTACGAGGTGAGCTATGGCGCGCGAGGTGAAGCTAACCAAGGCCGGCTACGAGCGGCTCATGAAGCAACTGGAGCAGGAGCGGGAGCGCCTGCAGGAGGCCACCCGGATCCTGCAGGAGCTCATGGAGTCCAGCGACGACTACGACGACTCGGGGCTGGAGGCGGCCAAGCAGGAAAAGGCCCGCATTGAGGCCCGCATTGACAACCTCGAGGACATCCTCTCCCGGGCGGTGATCCTGGAGGAGGCGAGCGGGGAGGTCATCGGGCTCGGCTCCGTGGTGGAGCTGGAGGACCCCGCCACGGGGGAGCGCCTCGAGGTCCAGGTGGTCTCCCCCGCCGAGGCCAGCGTCCTGGAAACCCCCATGAAGATCTCCGACGCCTCCCCCATGGGCAAGGCCCTCCTGGGCCACCGAGTGGGGGACGTCCTCTCCCTGGAAACCCCTAAGGGCAAGAAGGAGTTCCGGGTGGTGGCGGTCCACGCATGAACGAGCAGACGCGCCAGCGCCTTCTGAACCTGGAAGCCCTGGTGGAAGCGGGGTTTGAGCCCTACCCCTACCGCTTCCCCAAGACCCATAGCGCCCAGGCCATCCTGGAGGCCAAGGCCGGGGCCCCCCCGGAGACGGAGTGGCCCGAGGAGGTGGCCCTGGCGGGGCGGGTGGTGGCCCTAAGACGCATGGGCAAGGTCACCTTCGCCCACCTCCTGGACGAGACGGGGCGGATCCAGCTCTACTTCCAAAAGGACCTCACCCCCCGGTACGAGCTCCTGAAGAAGCTGGACGTGGGGGACATCCTGGGGGTGAAGGGCACCCCCTTCACCACCAAGACCGGGGAGGTCACGGTCAAGGTCCTCTCCTGGACCCCCCTGGTGAAAAGCCTCCACCCCCTGCCCGACAAGTGGCACGGCCTCAAGGACAAGGAGGTGCGCTACCGCCAGCGCTACCTGGACCTCATCGTGAACCCCGAGGTCCGGGAGGTCTTCCGGAAGCGCTCGGAGATGGTGCGCTACATCCGGCGCTTCTTTGAGGAGAAGGGCTTCTTGGAGGTGGAGACCCCCATCCTCCAGGCCACCACCGGCGGAGCCGAGGCCAGGCCCTTCAAGACCTACCACAACGCCCTGGACCACGAGTTCTTCCTCAGGATCTCCCTGGAGCTTTACCTGAAGCGCCTCCTGGTGGGCGGGTACGAGAAGGTCTTTGAGATAGGCCGGGTCTTCCGCAACGAGGGGATAGACCACAACCACAACCCCGAGTTCACCATGCTGGAGGCCTACTGGGCCTACGCCGACTACCAGGACATGGCCCTGCTGGTGGAAGAGCTCCTCTCAGGCCTCGTCCTCCACCTCTTCGGAAGCTACGAGGTCCCCTACCAGGGCCGCCTCCTCAACTTCAAGCCCCCCTTCCGCCGCATCTCCTTTGTGGAAGCCCTGAAGGAGAAGGCCGGCCTTCCCTTTGACCCCTTGGACCTGGAAAGGCTCCGCCTCTGGGCCGACGCCCACCACCCCGAGCTGGCCCAGGTGCCCAGCTACAAGCTTTTAGACAAGCTCTTCGGGATCTACGTGGAGCCCGAGCTCCAGGACCCCACCTTCGTCTTTGACTTTCCCCTGGCCATCAGCCCCCTGGCCAAAAGGCACCGGGAAAAGCCGGGCCTCACGGAGCGCTGGGACCTCTTCGCCGGGGGGATGGAGCTGGCCCCCGCCTACTCGGAGCTCAACGACCCCCTGGACCAAAGGGAGCGCTTCTTGGAGCAGGCCAGGCGCCGCAAGGAGGGGGACGAGGAGGCCCCCGAGCCCGACGAGGACTTCCTCCTGGCCCTGGAGTACGGGATGCCCCCGGCGGCGGGGCTGGGCCTGGGCATAGACCGGCTGGCCATGCTCCTCACCAACCAGCCCTCCTTAAGGGATGTCCTCCTTTTCCCCTTGATGAAGCCCAAAAAGGAGGAGGCCCTGGAAGAGGCCTAAGTGGCGGAGCGGGCCGCTTGGACCAGCCTGCTTGTGGCCCTTGTGGTCCTGGGGCTGAAGGCCCTGGCCTACCGCCTCACGGGCTCGGTGGCCCTCCTCTCCGACGCCCTGGAGTCCACGGTCAACGTGGCCGCGGCCCTTCTGGCCCTTCTCGCCATCCGCTTCGCCCACCGCCCCCCCGACGCCACCCACCCTTTCGGCCACACCAAGGCGGAGTACCTCTCCGCGGTGCTGGAGGGGGTTCTGGTGGTCCTGGCCGCCTTCTTCATCGCCAAAGAGGCCCTGCCCCGCCTCCTCTCCCCCATCCCTCTGGAGGGGCTTGGACCGGGGCTTTTCGTGAGCCTCCTGGCCTCCGGCCTCAACGGGCTTCTGGCCTTCCACCTCCTCGCCCAGGGCAAGCGCCTCCGCTCCCCCGCCCTCACCGCCGACGGCTACCACGTCCTAAGCGATGTCCTCACCTCCTTGGGGGTCCTTCTGGGCGTGGGCCTGGCCTGGGCCACGGGCCTTTGGGTCTTAGACCCCCTCCTGGCCCTCCTGGTGGCGGGGAACATCCTCCTCATGGGCTTCCGCCTGGTGCGGGAGTCCTTAGGGGGGCTTCTGGACGAGGGGCTTTCCCCGGAGGAGGTGGCCCGGATCCAGGCCATCCTGGCCCGGGAGCTGGGGGAGGGGGCCCTCGAGGTCCACGACCTGAAGACCCGCAAGGCGGGGCACCGGGCCTTTTTGGAGTTCCACCTGGTGGTCCCGGGAAGCCTTTCCGTGGCCGAAGCCCACGCCCTCTGCGACCGCCTGGAAAGGGCCCTCGAGGCCGAGATGCCAGGCCTCAGCGTCACCATCCACGTGGAGCCGGAAAGCGAGCGGCAGGCCTAGCCGTATAACGCTCTTTTCCCTTCCAGCGGAAAAGCGTAAACTAGGGGGCAAGGGAGGAGCCATGCGCAAGAAGCACGACTGGCTCAGGGAGACCTACCAGAAGAGCCTGGAGAAGATGCCGGAGAGGCCCGTGGCCCACCGCACCCTCTCCAACATCGCCCCCGAGCCCCTCTACACCCCCGAGGACATCGGGGTCTTAGACCCCGAGTACGAGGAGAAGCGGGGCTTTCCCGGGGAGTACCCCTACACCCGGGGGGTCTACGGCTCCATGTACCGCTCCAAGCTCTGGACCATGCGCATGTTCGCGGGCTTCGGCACCGCCGAGCAGACCAACGAGCGCTTCAAGAAGCTCCTCAAGGCGGGGCAGACGGGGCTTTCCGTGGCCTTTGACCTGCCCACCCTCATGGGCTACGACTCCGACCACCCCCTCTCTAAGGGGGAGGTGGGCAAGTGCGGGGTGGCGGTGAGCAGCCTCGCCGACATGGAGATCCTCTTTGAGGGCATCAACCTCGAGGAGGTCACCACCTCCATGACCATCAACTCCCCCGCCAACGCCATCTGGGCCATGTACCTGGCGGTGGCCAAAAAGCGGGGGTACGACTGGAAGAGGCTCGGGGGCACCATCCAGAACGACATCCTCAAGGAGTTCATCGCCCAGAAGGAGTTCATCTTCCCCCCCGAGCCCAGCGTGAAGCTGGTCATTGATACCTTTGAGTGGGGGCCCAAGAACGTCCCCAAGTGGAACTTCATCTCCGTCTCCGGCTACCACATCCGCGAAGCGGGCTCCACCGCGGTGCAGGAGCTGGCCTGGACCCTGGCGGATGGCTTTGAGTACGTGGAGGCCGCCCTGAAGCGGGGCCTGGACATAGACGAGTTCGCCCCCCGCATCAGCTTCTTCTTTGACGTCCACAACGACTTCTTTGAGGAAATCGCCAAGTTCCGCGCCGCCCGGCGCATCTGGGCCAAGGAGATGCGCCACCGCTATGGGGCCAAGAACCCCCAGAGCTGGATGCTCCGCACCCACGCCCAGACCGCCGGGGTTTCCCTTACCGCCCAGCAGCCCCTCAACAACATCGCCCGGGTGGCCATCCAGGCCCTGGCCGCCGTCCTTGGGGGCACCAACAGCCTCCACACCGACGCCTACGACGAGGCCCTGGCCCTGCCCACGGAGGAGAGCGCCACCATCGCCCTAAGGACCCAGCAGATCATCGCCTACGAGACCGGGGTCACCCACACCATAGACCCCCTGGCGGGCAGCTACTACGTGGAGTGGCTCACCGACGAGATGGAGCGTCAGGCCATGGCCATCATTGAGGAGATCCGCCGCATGGGGGGCGTGGTGCGGGCCATTGAGGAGGGGTACTTCCTCCGGGAGCTCGCCGAGGCCAGCTACCGCTACCAGCAGGAGGTGGAGCGCAAGGAGCGCATCATCGTGGGGGTGAACGCCTTCACCGACGAGATCCCCCTGAAGGTCCCCATCCAGCTGGTGGACCCCGAGGTGGAAAGGGTCCAGGCGGAAAGGCTTGCCCGGGTGCGCCGGGAAAGGGACCCCAAGCGGGTGGCCGAGGCCTTGGAGGGGCTTCGCCGGGCGGCCAAGGAGGGCCAGAACACCATGCCCCACTTCGTGGAGTGCGCCCTGGCCTACTGCACCCTGGGGGAGATGATGGACGTCCTCCGGGAGGTCTACGGCACCTACCAGGAGCCCGCTTACGTCTAGGAGGGTTAACATGGCAGGCATGGAGAGGCGCATACGGGTGCTCATCGCCAAGCCGGGTCTGGACGGGCACGACCGGGGGGCCAAGGTGGTGGCCCGGGCCCTGAGGGATGCGGGGATGGAGGTCATCTACACTGGCCTCCGGCAGACCCCGGAGATGATCGTCTCCGCCGCCATCCAGGAGGACGTGGACGCCATAGGGCTTTCCATCCTCTCCGGGGCCCACATGCACTACTTCCGCGAGGTGAAGCGCCTCCTGGAGGAGCGGGGCGCCTTGGACATCCTCCTCTTCGGCGGAGGCATCATCCCCGACGAGGACGTGCCCAAGCTGAAGGAGCTGGGGGTGGCCGCCGTCTTTGGCCCCGGCACCAGCACCCAGGAGATCGTGGACTTCCTCAAGCGGGCCGTGCCCGAACGCTGGCAGGCCCAGGGGCTCGCATGAAGGCCATCCAGCACCACTACCCCCCGGAGTGGGCCCACTGCTACGGGTGCGGGTACCTGAACCCCATGGGGCTCCACATCAAGACCTACTGGAACCAAGAGAAGCGGGAGAGCGAGACCCGCTTCACCCCAAGCCCCCACCACACCGCCATCCCCGGCTTCGTCTACGGGGGGCTTCTCGCCTCCTTGGTGGACTGCCACTCCACGGCCACCGCCGCCGCCGCCAAGGCCGATTCCGAGGGGCTTTCCCTGGAGACCACCCCCTTGCGCTTCGTCACCGCCAGCCTCAAGGTGGACTACCTCAAGCCCACCCCCCTAGGACCGGAGCTCCTCCTCGTGGGCCGGGCGAAGGAGGTCAAGGGCAAGAAGGTGGTGGTGGAGACCGAGCTTTACGCCGAGGGCACCCTTACGGTGCGGGGGGAGGCGGTTCTGGTCCAGATCGGCGAGGGCTTTGCCAGGCCATAAGCGCCTCCAGAGCCCGGATCAGGGCCCCTAGGGGCTCGGCCTTGGGAGAGGCCATGAGGACCAGCTCCAGCCAGGCCTCCTCCAGGACCCGCTTCACCTCCTCCAGGCCCTCCCCACCCCAGGCCTGGCCCAGGGCGGCCGCCTTCAGCATTTCCTGGAGGCGGCGGTTCTCCTCCTCCATCCGCTTCAGATACCAGTTGCGCCGGAGGACCTCCATCTCCGCCTGGACCAGCTTGCTCTGGAGCTCGGCGATCTTGCGGTTCTCCGCCTCCGCCTTGGCCCGAAGGGGGGCCATGCGGCGCTCTAGTTCATCGTCCCAGTGGAGCATGGGTCTACTTTAGGCTCGCTCCTGGAAGGAGGGCGTGACGTGTGCACATGAGAAGCCTTAGAACTCAAAGAAGGCGGGCACGAACTCGTACCCTTCCCCCTGGCGTCGGATGCGCCCCAGGGCTGGCCAGGGAAAGTGGTATGCGGTGACCAGGCTCCGCTCCTCGGCCACCTTTTGGAAGAGCCGGGCTCGGGTGCGCACCGCCTCGGCCTTGTCCATGTCAAAGCCCAGGTAGGCCTGGGAAAAGCGTAAGGAGAGAAGGTAATGCCCGGCGGCGTCCCCGAAAATGAAAAGCTTCTGGCCCTGGGAGGCCACCTCGAGGCTCATGTGCCCCGGGGTGTGGCCGTAGGAGGCCACCGCGCGCACCCCGGGGAGGATCTCCTCCCCCTCCCTCACGGCCCGGATGCGCTCCCTCAGGGGCACCAGGGTGCGGCTCACCGCCGGGGAAGGGTTCTTGAGCCAGTAGTCCAGGTCCACCTCCCCCATGAGGTGGGTGGCCCGGGGAAAGGCGGGGCGCCCCTCCCCGTCCACCAAACCCCCGATGTGGTCGGGGTGGCCGTGGGTGAGGAAGACGTGCGTGATGTCCTCGGGAGCGTAGCCCGCCAGCTCCAGATGGGCAAGGAGCCGCCCGCCGGCGGCCACGCCCCGCCCTGTGTCCACCAAAAGCCGGGCCTCCCCCAGGTCCAAGAGCACGGGGTTGAAGTTGTTGCGGGTAGCCTCGGGGTTCAGGAAGTTCTCCTCCAAGGTGCGGCGGAAGGCCTCCTGGAGCTCCGGGTTAGCCCCCCAGTTGGGCAGGAGGGGCCCAGGGGCCGACTGCCCGTCGGAGAGGACCACCACCGCCGCGCTCCCCAGGGAAAAACGGTAAAACCCGCCGCCATTTACCCCCTTGGGAACCCGCCCCTGAGCGTGCCCCCGCAGGAGCAGCCCCGAAAACAAAAGGCCTCCCGTGGCTTGGATAAAGGTTCTACGTTTCATCTTTATCCCCCTCGGTAAGAGGCTACGCCTGGGAAGCCTACGGGAGTGTGGCCTGGCTCACCCGCCTTTCCCAAACCCTCTCCAGCAGGAAAAGGGCCAGGGCCAAGGCCAGCAGGTAGGGCCTAAGGAGAAGGGAAGCGGTGGCTCTTCTGGGAAGCTCTTCCAGGGTGAGAAGCCGCCCCCCGCTCCCCTCGGCCAGGACCCGCAAGGTCCCCTCGCCGTCCCTGGGGGTCCACTCCCCGGGGAGGGGGAGGGCCAGGGGAAGCCTTAGCTTCCCGGAAAGGAGCACCCCTTGCTCCCTCAGGAAAAGCTCGTGGCGCAGGGGCCCCGTGGGCACCAAGGGGACCTCCTTCCCCCCCGCCAGGACCAGGGGGGCCTCGAGGCGGCCCAGGACCACCGCCCGCACCCCCTCTCCCTCGGGGTAGGCGTAGAGGGCCAGGGCCTTCTGGCTCCCCGCCAGGTAGCGGGCGAGGCCTCCCAGGAAGGGGGCCGCCTCTTCCCATTCCTTCCAGGAACGGGCGAGGTCCGTGGCCAAGGCGGCCACCCGCCCCTCTCCCCTTTCCCCCAGGGCCAGGACCACCCGCTCCCCGCTCGTTAAAAGCGCCTCGGCCCAGGGCTCGGCCCGGGCGGGGAGAAGGACAGCGAGGGGCGGGAAGGCGAAGCCCTGGGTGAGGGGGTGGGGCAGGGCCTCCACGGGAAACCGGCCCTCCAACCCCTCCCCCTGGAAGACCTCCTGCCCCTCCCTCAGGAAGAGGCGGGGAAGCTCCTGGGCCGTGGCCGCCCGGTAGAACCGCCCCCCGCCCCTTTGGGCCAGCTCTTCCAGAAAGGCAGCGTCCGCATCCGGCCCCAGGGCCAGGGCGCTCACCTCCACCCCGGAGGCCTGCGCCAGGGAAAGGATGGGCTCCTTGGGGTCGGCGACGAGGCCGTCCGTGAGGACCAGAATCGCCTTCCGCTCCACGGGAACCCCCTCCAGAAGCCGCAAAGCCTCCTGGAAGGCCCCGCCCAGCACCGTCCCCCCGCCCGCCCGCAAGGAGAGGAGAAGGCTTTCCGCCTCCTTCTTGCCCTGCTCCGTCATGGGCCTAGGGGGAAAGAGGACCCGGGGGCCGGAGCTGAAGAGGACCACCCCCAGGTAGTCCTCGGGGGCGGCGCTCCTGACGAGTTCCAAAGCCCCCGCCACCGCCAGGGCCAGCTTCTCCCCCTCCATGCTCCCGGAGACGTCCAGGACCAGGACCAAGGCGGCCCCCTTCCTCCCCAGGGGCTTCAGGGGCAAATCCTCCGGCAGGGCCCGGTCCCAGCCCCCGAAGAAGAGGCCCTTGGGGGTGGCGGTGAAGAGGAGACCCCCTCCCTGGCGCAGGTAGTCCCGGAGGGCCTCCGGGGCCCCGGGGGGCAGGTCCAGGACCCCTAGGCCCACGGCCACCAGGTCCGCCTCCAGGGGAAGCCGGAAAGCCTCCTCCACCAAGAAGCCCTGGGCCTCCAGGTAGCGGGCCAGGGCGGGGTCTCCCAGGACCAGGGCCCGGGCCCGGTCCGCGGGAGCGAGGCGGGCCCTGGCCTCGCTCCTTCCCCAGGGCCCCTCCGCAACCGCCCGCACCTCCGCTTCCTCGGTGAGGGGAAAAGGGTAGGTGAGGACCCTGACCCCCTCCACCCAAAGCCGCTTTTCCAAGGGCCCCGCCGGACCCTCCACCCGCAGGAGGGCCTCCGTGGGGCGGGGGGCCTCGAGGACCACCCCCACGCCCACGGTCTCCCCCAGGAGGGGATAAAGCGGCGGGACAAGGCGCAGGTCCACGTGGGCCTTGGGGGGGACGTAGAGGGCGTCCAAAGGAAAGGGCGGGGGGACAGGGGAAAAAAGGCCGTCGGAGACCAGGACCACCCGGCTTGGCCTAAGCCTAAGGGCCTCCGCAAAGGCGGCCCGCAGGTCCGTACCCTCCCCCAGGTCCAGCCTCCGGGCCGTGGGGGAAGGCAGGAGGGCCGCCCGCTCCGCGAAGGCCACGTAACTGGCCTCCCGGGGTAGGCGCTCCGCCAGGGCGAAGACGCTCTCCCGGGCAGAAGGGGAGAAGTCCAGCAGGTAGACCACGGGGCTGGGGAGGGGAAGGCGCACGTCCAGGAAGGCCAGGAGCAGGGCCAGGAGCACCAAGCCCCGGAGGAGGTAAACCCCAAGCCGGCCCACGGCCTCAGTCCATCCAGTGCCCCAGCTTCTCCTTCTTGGCCTGGAGGTAGCGCTCGTTGTGGGGGTTGTCCCCGGCCCTCAAGGGCAGGCGCTCCACGATCTCTATGCCGAAGCCGGAAAGGGCCTTCAC
>Ga0197143_1002101_pt1 | contig 15407 bp, 7 predicted proteins | sample GBS70_MetaG_FD_148603 | JGI IMG/M metagenome (GOLD analysis project Ga0197143, IMG submission 148603) | Sediment microbial communities from Great Boiling Springs, Gerlach, Nevada, United States - GBS 70_MetaG | ecosystem: Environmental > Aquatic > Thermal springs > Hot (42-90C) > Sediment...
TTCCTCACCCACGCCCCCACCTCCGTGGCCCTCAGGGAGAACCTGAGGATGGGGGAGGAGGTGGAGTTCCTCCTCCCCACCGCCCGGCTGGTGAGGAGGGTGGGGCTGGTCCTGAGGGAGGACGTGCCCAGGCTCTCCCTTTCCCTGCTGGAGGTGGAGGGTCCCTCCGTTCCCGCCCTCTTCCGCTGGCTGTCCCCGCCGACGGGGAAGGTCCATGCGGGGGCGGTGATGGGGCTGAGGCCGGCGGAGGAGGTGGAGAGGGTGGAGGTGGAGCTGTGGGTGAGGGAGGAGGAGGTCAAGGGGAGGAGGCTCCAGCTCTTCGCCTTGGCGGAGGGGTGGGAGGAGGTCCCGCTGGCCCTCCGGGAGGAGAGGGAGGAGTACCTGGTCCTCACCGCTCCACTCTCCTCCTGGCCGAGGGCCCTGGTGCTGTGCACCGCCAGGGTCCCGAGGCTGCCCCCGCCCCTCTCCTGGCCCCCCGCCCTCCTCCTCCTGCTGGTGGGGAGCCTGATGGCGGTGGGAGTGGCGGGCTACTTCGTCTACGCCTGGCGCTTCCGCCCCATCCTGCCGAAGGTGCCGCTGGCAAGTTTGGCGAGCCCGAAGGTTAGGCTGCCGAGGGGGGCGGAGGCCATGCCAGCCGTCCCGCTGAGCAGGCTGGAGCCCGCGCATCCCAGGTTCGAGGAGCTCCCCGAGGCCGAGCCCCTGAGGGTCAGGCCCGTTCCTCCCGGGCCCATCCCCGAGCCCGAGGAGGCCCTCCGCTCCCTGCTCAGGGCGGGAAAGGCCCCGCCCGTTTTGCGCGGGCTGGAGAGGGTGGCCAGGCCCGTGGAGCCCGCCGTTCGTCCGGAGAGGCTGGCGGAGAGGATCAGGGGCGTCCCCCTCCCCTCCGTGGAGAGGGAGGCGAGGGGCAGACCCGAGGCCAGGGAGACCCTGGAGAAGCTGAAGAGGCTGATGGAGAGGAAGGAGGGTTCGGAGGAGAGCGGCCGGAGTGGGGAGTAGTACCGGGAACCCCTTTGGGGTGAAATCTGGCCAGCTCAATCGGTTTTGAACACCGCTGGGGAGGGGCTCGAGCTGGAGGTCCCGCGAGGTCTTACCCCACCACTTAGTAGTGGTTGCACTGTACCATTTTTGGGGTTTCTTCCTCGGGTTTTCCTCGGACCCTCAGGAGCCCTTGGCCAGCTCCAGCTTGGGGAGGAGCCTGGTGGGCTCTATCTTCATCTTCAGGATCTCCTCCGCCACCTTCTTCAGGGCCAGGCTGGCGGGGGCCTCCGGGTAGAGGGCCACCACGGGCAGGTCCCTCCTGAAGGCGTCCTCCACCAGCTCGTCGTCCTCCACCACCCCTATCACCGGGGCGATCTCCCCGGCCTGAAGGGTCCACTCCTCCACGGAGCTCCCGCGGGGGGCCCTGTTCACCACCACCCCCACGGCCTGGATCCCCAGCAGCTGCTTCAGCCCCTCCGCCGTGACCTTGGAGGAGAGGATGGAGTCCAGGTCGGGGTTGACCACGAAGAGGAGGGCGTCCGCTATGGCCGTGAGGATGAGGTGCTCGAACCCCACCGAGGCAGGGGTGTCCACGATGATGTAGGAGAACCTCTTCCTCAGGGTGGACAGCATGCGCTCGAACCTCCCCACCGTGTGCTCCACGAAGCCCACGATGTCCCTGCTCCCCGGGGGCAGGAACCTTCCCCCCGCCGGGAGGATGGCCAGCCTGGGGAAGAGGGGCCTTCCTCCTGCCTTGAGGGCGCAGGAGTAGATGGCGTCCGCCAGGGAGTGCTTCCCCTCCAGCACCTGGGCCAGGGTGACATCGGCCCCGGGGCACATCTTCAGCTCCACCGTCCTCACGTGGGTGTCTCCGTCCACCAGCAGGACCATCTCCTTCTGCAGCTTGCTGAGCCAGGCGGAGACCCCCATGGCCACGGTGCTCTTTCCCACCCCTCCCTTGGTCCCCATCACCGAGAGGATGGGCACTACCTCGCCTCCCTGGCCCTCCTGAGGGCGCCGGAGAGTTCCCCCTCCAGTCCCTCCGAGGGCGGGTAGAAGGGACGGGCCTGTATCCTCACCTCCAGGCTCCTGTAAACCTTCTTGGCCCTTCGGGGGGGAGCCCCCTCGGTTTCGAACCTCACCAGCCCCGCCGAGGAGAGCTTGGCGAGGTGATAGCGCATGAGCACGCTGGTGATCCTCCGTCCCAGGGCTTCGCTCGCCCTCTTGGCCAGCTCCGCCTGCCTCAGGGGTCCCTTGCCCAGCTCCTGGTAGATCCACCTCCTGAGGGGATCGGCCAGGGCCTCGCTGACCTTGAAGGCCCTCTCCTCATCCAGGGTCTCCCATCCCTCCCTTTCCTGCTCCAGAAGGAGCTTCAGGGGAGTTCCCTTTTCCACCTCCATTCCTTTCGCCCCCTTTCTCCTCTTCTCTCCCTTTTATATAATTTTGGTTATACTTAATTAAAAAATCATGCAAAGGGTCTTCGGGAAGAGGCTGAAAGCCCGGGGATCTCGCCGTTTAGGGGGAGGAACCTATAGCGTTTCACTTTCCGCAAGATTAAGGAAGTGTTTATCCCAGGTTATTACCTTCGCACCAGTCGCCCGCGCAGTTGCCAGCACGATGGAGTCCGCCAGTCCCCATCCCTTAACCCTCTTTTTCATTTCCACATCTATTTTTGCGGCCTCGATTGCCAGCCTATCGTTGACATCGACCACCGCACACCTCGACTGAATGAAAGCCCTCCTCTCCTCCGCCCGGTCCATCCCGTCCACCCTCATCGACTTGGCGTAAATCTCAGCGAGGTTTATGGCGGAAACCAGACACTCGGCCGCGCTATCTTCTAAGATTCTTTTAACCTTTTTCCCCCTCTCGCTGCCCATGAAGTATTCCATCCAGGCAAAGGAGTCAACCAAGTAGCGCACGGTTTCACAACCTTTCCACGTGGTTTCTCAGGTCGCTCAGATCTGTAGTGGGCATGGTTCCAAACAGGGTCTTGCGGGGCTTCCTCTCAAAAAAATACTCCGCGAGTATCTCGTTTATCTTCTCCGAGATTCCACGCTTTCCGGCCTCTTTACGCAGGATGTCGTAAAGGTCGTCCCTTATCGTCACAGTCGTTCTCGCCATCATATATGTTTATGTTTATTTCGATATTTAAGCCCGTTGAGGGTTCGCCCGGCAAACGCCCGGATCCCAACCCTCCCGAAGGCTCACTCCCCACCAGGTCCTTGTTGTTTCTATATAGGGAGGCCTCTCCCAGTGAAGAAGATGGAGTTCGAACAGCTGAAGGACAAGATCCTGACCCTCTTCAGGGAGGACCAGGAGTTCCGCTACGCCATAGCGGGGCTCTTGGGATGGGAGGAGATCCTGCGCAGGCTGGACAGGCACGAGGAGGAGCTCTCCCGGCTCAGGGAGGAGACGGCGGAGTTCAGGAAGGAGATGGTGAGGCTCGAGGAGGAAATGGTCAAGCTCAGGCAGGACATGATGGAGGGCTTCAAGAGGCACGACGAGGAGATAGCGAAGCTCCGCCAGGACATGATGGAGGGGTTCCAGCTCGTGCATCGGCACCTGTCCGCCTTGGGGGCCAGGTGGGGTCTCATGAGCGAGAGGGCCTTCCGGGAAGGGCTGAAAGGGCTTCTGGAGAAGGAGCTGGGCCTGAAGGTGGAGAGGTGGGTGAGGACGGACAGGGAGGGACGGGTTTTCGGCTATCCCGGCCGGGTGGAGGTGGATGTGGCCGTGAGGGACGGGAGGCTGGTGCTGGTGGAGGTGAAGTCCCACGTGGGGAGGGAGGATGTCCACTTCTTCAGGAAAAAGGCGGAGTTCTACGAAAGGGTGGAGGGGAGGAAGCCCTCCAGGCTGCTCATGGTCACCCCCTACGCCGACAGGGAGGCCCTGAGGGCGGCGAAGCACCTGGGGGTGGAGATCTACACCGGAGTGTGAGGGAAGGTCTAGGCCGGGGCCGTTAGGACGGTTACTTCCTCACAAAGGGACAGCGCTGGCAGAGCCCCACTTCCCTCGCGGAGGGCGTGCCCGCGCAGGTGGGAACCCTCAGGTACATCCCGCAGGGTCCCACCTTCCTCATCACCGCCGAGAATACCTCCATCCTTCACCTCCTTTCGTGCCCGTTGTTGGGATGATCGCAGCGAGGACAGGAGTTTCGCTCGTAGTCCAGCCTCTTGGGGTACAGGTAGAAGAGACCACACTTCCCGCACACGGTGGGCGCCGGGTTTATCCCCATCTCCCTCATCAGTTAAAATTAAGTTAACAAGCAGTATTTAAATTTTTTTATTTTCAGTTAAATTTTATTTTTACTAAATCCGGCAGGTTTTCGGGGGAGAAAGCAGATCTTTGGTGGCGGATCTCCTCTTCCCCCCTGCCTTCAATATATTAAAATTTTATTTTTACTCAAGTAGAAAGATTTTTAAGATAGATTAAAGCAAAATTTAATCGGGAGGGGGCCGAGGGTGAGCGGGGAAATTTTGGAAGGCTCCGCGGCAGGAGTAGCCTCCGTGGAGGAGCCAGACCGCTCTCCGCAGCCTCCCTCCCGACCCAAGCCCCTTTATCCCCAACCCTCGTGCGGGGGCGACCTCTTTGAGGGGCGGGTCGCCCCCGCACCCCCCCCTTCCCCCTATGAGCTCCTCAGGAGATCCCTCTCCCTTTTCCTGATTCTCTCCCTCCTCTCCTCCTCCTTTCCCGTTCTCCCCGTGGCGGCCTCGGAGGTTCCCTCCCCTCCCTCCCCCTACCCCCTCTTCGAGAACACGGAGAACGAGGGAGGGGTGATAAGGCTCCTCCCCGGCCAGACCTCGGGCTGCTTCGTTTCGGTTCCCATAGAGGGAGAGATCGAGGGGGCCCTCCTCTTCTGGGAGGAGAACGAGCCCAGCCTTCCCGCCCAGCCGGGCCCCCCCGGTGGCAAGGCCCTTGCAGGGGAATCAAGTCCCTCCTCGGAGAACCCACCTGAAAGCTCCTGCATGGAGGCTTTCGAAAACTCTTCCCCTCCCCCCGATGATGGCTCACCCGGGGCCCCCTCCGAGAACTCTTCCCCGGAGCCCGAGAACCTGGAAGGCCCCGATTGGGGAGCCCCCGAGAACCTCGCCCCCGAAACCTCTCCCTTCCAAAACCTTCACGAATTTGACAACGCTTCCTCTGAGGGCTTCGAAAACTCCAGCCCCGAGAACCTCCCCTCGGAAGGTCAGCCCGAGAACTCTTCGGAGCCAGAGAACTTCGGTTCGGGAGGGCTCGAAAACCTCGCCCCAGAAACCTCTCCTCCCGAAAACTGTCCGGGGATTGCAGAGGAAAATTCCTCCCCCGAAAATCTCCCCCCGAGTCCACCCGAGAACTCCTCTCCGGAGCCCGAGACCGTGCAGGGCCCGGAGAATGATGGTTCCGGGGGATCCGAGACCCCCCTCCCCAACAACTCCCCAGAGGTGGTCGGGGAGAACTCCGCCCCCCAGGTACCCTCCGAGAACCTCACTGCGGAAGGCCCCTACCCGGAAACCCCGGGCGAGGGGTCCGGTGAGGCAGTCCAGGAGAACGGAGGCCAGGAGAACGGTCCCGAGGGTGGCGCCGGGGTGTGCGCGGAGAGCGGGATCCCAGCCGAGGGCACCCCGGCGGGCTCGGAGGTGAGTCTGCAGGTGAGGGTGAGCCAAGACGGGGAGAGCTGGAGCGAGTGGATGGGTCCCGAGGGTCCCGGGACCTTCTTCACCTCCCCGCCCGCCGACCTCTCCTTCCTCCCGCTCTCCAGGTACCTGCAGTTTAGGGTGTTCCTGAGGAGCGGGGACCCCAGGCTGAGCGGGGAGAACGGCCCCCGCGCCTGGGGCTTCAGAATCTCGGCGGGGGAGAGGGACCTCTCGGAGGAGTCGGAGAGCTGGCTGGAGAACTTCCTAGCCCTCCATCCCAGGGGGAAGTACGTCAGGGTGGAAAGGCTGGGAGCGGAGGGAGGGGAGGTTCAGTCCAGCTTCCCCCTCCTCAGGAGAATCAGGCTGAAGCCGGCCAGGCCCGTGAGGGGGGTGGTGGTGGCCGCCTCCCCCTTGGAGAGCCTTCCGGAGGGGGTGCCGGAGCTGGAGGGGAGGAGGGTGCTGGCCTACCTGGAAATCTCCACCTCCCTCCCCAGGGGCCTGCTGAGGTCGGCGGAGCTCGAGTTCTCCGTTCCTAGGTGGTGGCTGGCGGGGAACGCCTGGAAGGGGAGCAGGGTGGCGGTCTATCACTTCGATGGATCCTGGGAGGAGCTTCCCACCAGGGAGCTGGGGGAGAACTCCTCCGAGATAACCTTCCTCGCCACCACCCCGGGCTTCTCCGTCTTCGCCTTCGTGGACAACACGGACCTGGACTTCTCCCAGGGGTTCCACGAGAACACGGAAAATGTGGATAATTATGTGAGGCTGATCTCGGGGTATACGCTGGGTCGCTTCACCGCAAGGGTTTTCGACGCGGGGGGGATCGCCCAGTGGGACAACCTCGAGTGGAGCTTCACCGAGCCGGAGGCTCCGGCTTCGGACATCGACTACGTGGAAGCGGAGCCGGACGTGCTGAAGGACGGGAGCGGAAGGGTGGGAACACAGTGGCAAGGGACCTACGAGAACACGAGATATCCAGACGACGGGAGCTACGAGAACCTGAGCGAAACGGGGGCGGCGGGAGGGGTCACCTACACAGTCATGGAAAGCAATGACAATGAAACCGTTTTTGCCGGAGGTGTTATAAACACAGAAAACGCGAGAGAGCCCGCCGACACGACAGAAGCTGGAGGAACCAACTACGAGAATATCCACGAGAACGCCTACGTGAGCTTCGGCTACACCTACGCCCAAACATACAAGAGCAGTAGGGGCGAGGTAGAGAACTTCCCCTACCAGCAGCAAGAGGCGGGAGGGTACGCGACATACGTAGAAGGAGGAGTTATAGTCTACAGTCAGCAGGAGGCGATAGCCGTCTACAGCACAGGAGCCGAGGTGCCTTCTGCCAAGCGATGGACCGGGACCGAATGGGTCGCCATGCCCACACCCAATGCTGTGGCCGGGACGGTACAGTGGGTAGTGGTTAAATCGGCTAGGACTAGGAACGAACTCATTCTCGGGATTCTGGATTCCTCTGGTGACATCTCTCTCCAGATCTGGAACGGGGTGACGGGTGGGTGGAGCGAACCGTATGTCGTTTCAAATGTCGGGACAACCGTGGATGCATACAGGTGCTTTGATATAGAGTACGAGAACGGGAACGACCGCGCGATAGTAGTTTTCAACATGGACAACAACACTGATAACCTTTATTATGTGATATGGGACGGGAATAGCTGGTCCGATCCTCTCCCTATAGATGTCCCTACCACGGGCATTCCCTACTGGGTGGAGCTGGCCTCCAACCCCTTGCCGGACAACAACGATATCCTCATGATCATGCTCGACAGCAACAGGAATGTCTGGGGGGCGCATTGGAATGGGAGTGCCTGGGACGACATGGGAAATCCCAACGTCTGGGATACCAGCGCGTCTATCGCCACCCGTAAGGCCATCGATGTCGCTTACGAGTATACGACCGGGGACGGAATGTTCGTCTGGGCAGACTCCGTAGCCACTGATCACTACTATAGAACTTGGACCGGTGGGGTACTATCCGATCCCACCCTTTTGGATGATCCCAACGCTGGTTCAATCACCGATTGGATTCAGCTGGTGGCCGATCCGCTGTCAGACGATTTAATTATAGGTCTCCAAAACGAGGATACCGAGGTGAATGTTGCCTTCTGGAACGGCTCCTCGTGGGGTGCCGTTTCGGTGCTCGAAGGAGGAATTGAAAGTGCAGCTGACCAGAGCTTTGCTTTGACCTTTCAAAGATGGCCGGGACGTGAGGGCTATGTCTGGGCGTTTTTTGGGGAGGGTGCCTTGCTAGGCAGAAGGGAGTATACTGGCAGTTGGAGTGCGAAAAGCACATCGGGGGATGACACTGCAAGGGTGGTGTTGCAGACCCACTGGTTCGATGGAACCATCCTAGGCGTTGTTATGGGGGATGACTCTGCAGGAGGTAGTTATGACGGGATTTACCCGATATGGTCCACTTCTCCAGGGTCTTGGTCCAATCTTACCGCAACTGAACGTTGGGTAGTTTCCGAGCTGCCCGCCAACCCAATCTTCGAGCGCGCCGGGATTTCCTGCAGGCGCCACTGGCCGGTGTTGTATGGGCTGGAGGTTTACGAGAACGTTGACAACATTCCCCTTGCAGAAAACTACTTTCTAGAAATCTACTACAAGCTGAGCAACACCTTCGACAAGTTCCATGTGGAGGTGGAGAACTCCCAGAGCCCCGGGACCTGGGTGAGGGCGGGGGATCTCACGAAGGATGTATGGACGCTATTCAGCTATCAGCTTCATCCCGATTTCCTCTTCGGAGGCGAGAATGTCCACATAAGGATAATAGACAACGACAACACCAAGGAAAGTATCACGAACATTTACGTGGATTTTGTTAGGGTGAAAGGGTCGAAACCGGGATACAACTTGGATGTGGTGCACACTCTGATGGCCCCGACTGGTGCTGCCACGTACACCCTAGAGGTCGAATATTACACGATCGGAGACAGCGAGAATGTGGCAGTCTATCTCTGGGACTTTGACGTCGGGCAGTGGGTGAAGGTTGGGGAATTGATTTCGTCCACGCCGACCCAATGGACCTTCAACCTTACGGGAACTCCCTATCTACTGGGAACCGGAAAGGTGAAGGTCAGGTATGTCCAGAGCGATGTGGCAACAGCCCTGGATACTACAATCACTTCCTTCATGCTCAACTACACTAGGGTCAAGTCCACTACAGCAGCTGGCCAGTCTCTGGACTGGCAGTATACCATCACGGGTGTTACATCTGGTTACGAGAACTATGACCTTAAAATACGCGGCTATTCCTACAACGATTTGGAGTACATCTGGATAGAGGTTTGGAACGTTGTCTCTGAGAGCTGGGAGCCTACGCAGTACTACCTACCTAGGAATGCCCCTTCTACCATAACTTTCCGCCTCTCTCCGCTCGATAATTACTTGGACGGTGACAACGTTTACATCAAGCTCAGGGATGATTCTCCCTCCGACGCCACCACCACTTATGTTATCATCGACATGATAAGGCTGGAGGAGGCCTTCTGGGGGACCTCGGATGTGAAGCTCCAGCTCAGGGTCAGCGGGGACAACCTCACGTGGACCGACTGGATGGGTCCCGACGGAACCCCCAACACCTACTTCGAGTCCACCGTCACCAGCATGGAGAACATCCCCGACAACCGCTACATCCAGTACAGAATCTACTTCTGGGCCAACACCCCCAGCCTCTCAGGGGCGAGCGGGCCGAGGGTGGACTGGGTTAGGATAAACGCCTCCTCCCTTCCCAACCTCATTTATCCTGTTGGCGGAATCAGCCTGAGCAATCCCCAGCCCACCTTCCAGTGGGAGACGGTCTCCGCCGACAACTACCGCCTCCAGATAGCAACGGATCCCGACTTTGCAAACCTGATCGTGGACAACTCCAGCATCCCCGGAACGGAAAACTCTTGGACGCCCCCCAGTCCCCTTCCCGACAACTTCTACTACTGGAGGATTCAGCGCTACTTCAACAACTCCTGGTACGCCTGGACCTCCACCGAGACCTTCAGGATCGACACCCTCCCGCCAGGTCCTCCTACCCTCCTCTCCCCCTCCGACGGCGAGGTGCTGAACGACAACACTCCCCTCCTCGACTGGGATCCGCCCGAGGAGAACTCCTATCCCCTCCTCTACCAGGTCTGGATCGCCTATGATTCGGCCTTCCTCAACTCTGTTCCCGGTTATCCCACCGACTGGATCTCCGCGGACAACTATGAGGTTCCCTCCCCCGGTCTGCCGGACAACACCTACTACTGGAAGGTCAGGGCCATGGACAACGCCGGGAACCCGGGTAGTTGGCCCACCGCCTACAGGAGCTTCAGGATAGACATCACCCCGCCCCAGGTTCCCACCCAGGTCTGGCCGGCTCCCGCCCAGTGGACGCGGGCCCTTCCCAACCTGGACTGGGATCCCGTTTCCCTGGAGAACGACGGTGACACGGAGCTCTCCCTGCCTGTTCTCTACGAGGTCCAGGTCTCGCAGGACCCGACCTTCGGGACGGGGGTCTACTCCTCGGGCTGGATCCCCGACGACAACTGGATCGCGGTTTACTGCTATGAAAACAACACCGTCTGGTACTGGAGGGTGAGGGCGAGGGACAATGCCGGAACCGGTAATATGAGCGAGTGGTCGGCCCCGAGATCCTTCAGGGTGGACAACGAGTGTCCGCAGGTCCAGCTCTACTGGCCCGAGGACGGATCCGTCTTCACCGACCAGCTCTCTTTGACCCTTCAGTGGTGCACCCTGGTGGACGGGGGCTCGGGCCTCGAGAACTACAGGATCCAGATAGACGACTCCCCCGACTTCTCCTCCCCGCTGGTGGACACCCTCCTCTCCCCCTCCGAGAACTCCTACTCCTACGAGTTCCCGGGAATAGGAACCTACTGGTGGAGGGTGCGCGGTATAGATGCGGTGGGGAACGAGGGTGAGTGGTCGGAGACGAGGTCCCTGACCCTCAGATGCTGGTTCCTCCTGGAGGGGTGGACGACCTCCCCGCAGGCCCCCATCACGGGCTGGAGGGAGCTGGAGGGCTGGCTCTTCTCGGGTTCCGCCCCCGCGGCCTGGTTCCCGCTGGAGGGCTGGACGGACAACGTCTCCGCCCCCGTCCCCGCCCCCGTTCTCCTCTCTCCCGAGAACGGGAAGAACCTTAGCACCAGGCAGCCCACCCTCACCTGGGAGAACCTCCAGCCCGCCGACTCTTACTGGATCTGGGTGGACAACGATCCCGACTTCTCCTCCTTGCTCGTCTCCAAGGCCAAGACCGTCCCCAACTACAGCTTCTCCGAGGACTTCCTCGAGCTGGAGGACGGGGTATACTACTGGCGCGTGCGCATGACCAGGAGCGGGGTGAGCTCGGAGAACTCGGAGACCTGGTGCTTCAGGGTGGACCTCACCAGACCCTCCTCCCCCCTCATCCTCTCCCCCATCCAGAACGAGAACCTGGGAACCAGCACGCCCACCGTGAGGTGGGAGAACGTGACCACGGAGTACGACGGCTCCCCCGAGTACTCCCTCCCGCTCACCTACCAGGTGATCGTGGACAACGATCCCGACTTCACCTCCCCTGAGCACGTTTCCCCCTGGATCCTGGAGAACCAGTACACCCTCCCCGCCCTCCCCGACAACCTCTATCGCGTGCGCGTGAGGGCCAGGGACAACGCGGGGAACGTGAGCGACAACGCCGAAGTGGTCTTCCGGGTGGACACCAAGCCTCCCCCCACCCCCACCATCCTCTGGCCTAAGGATGACGCTTGGACCACCACCACCCCCAACCTACGCTGGACGCAGGTGGAGGACAACTCCGAGCCGGTGAGGTACCACGTGCAGATAGCCACCGAGAACTGGAGCGACGCGACCATCGTGGTCCAGAACGACCAGCTCTACGGGGAGAACTGGGTGGTGAGTCCCGCCCTAACCCAGGGATACTACTACTGGAGAATCAGGGCCATAGACAATGCCGGGAACCCCAGTCCCTTCTCCTCGGCGGTGGGCTTCAGGGTGGATGCGACTCCTCCCCCCCAGGTCCAGCTCTACTTCCCTGAGAACCAGGGGGCCTTCGAGAACGGAGCGCTCGTGACGCTGGTCTGGCAGACCGCCCTGGACACGCCCTCCGGAACGGAGAACTACTGGATCCAGATCTCCACCGATTCCTCCTTCACCCTCCTGCTGGTGGACGAGAACCAGGCCTACCCCGACAACGATTACGTCTACGTTTTTCCCGGTATCGGCACCTACTACTGGCGCGTGAAGGCGGTGGACAAGGCGGGGAATCCTGGTCCTTGGTCAGAGATCAGGAGCGTGAGGATATGCACTTGGCGCTCGCTAGAGGGTTGGACCGCGGCGGTGGGATCCGTCCCGGCCTTCTGGCAGGGGCTGGAGGGCTGGACGGTCACCGTGGCCTCCGTCCCGCCCAGCTGGAGGATGCTGGAGGGCTGGAGCTGCGGCGTGAGCGCTCCCGCCGGCTGGCACTCCCTTGACTCCTGGACCTCTACCGTCCCCTCCTTCCCCGTGCTCTGGCATCCCTTGGAGAGCTGGAGCGGAACGGTGGCTTCCGTTCCCCTGTACTGGCACTCCCTTGACTCCTGGACCTCTACCGTCCCCTCCTTCCCCGTGCTCTGGCATCCCTTGGAGAGCTGGAGCGGAACGGTGGCTTCCGTTCCCCTGTACTGGCACTCCCTTGACTCCTGGACCTCTACCGTCCCCTCCTTCCCCGTGCTCTGGCATCCCTTGGAGAGCTGGGGCGTGGCGGTCTTTGCCCCAGCCTCCTGGAGGGCGGTGGAGAGTTGGTCCGGCCAGGTTGGAACCCCCGTAAGCTGGTATCCCTTGGAAGCCTGCACGGGAAGCCTCTCAGCCCCCGTGCCCGCTCCCGTCCTCCTCTCTCCGCCGAACGGGGAGAACATGAGGGAGACCACCCCCACGCTGGAGTGGGACAACCTGCAACCTGCCGATTACTACTGGTTCCAAGTGGCGACGGATAATGATTTCACCAACGTTGTGGTCGAGTTCACGGGATGGGTGGGCAAGTCCTACACCCACGTCGGGGGGTTCACGGACGGCCTCTACTACTGGAGGGTCTGCCAGACTAGGACGGGGGTGACGGGCCCCTGGTCGGAGACCTGGACCTTTAGGGTTGACACCCTCCCGCCGGCCTCCCCGACCGTGACCTTCCCGACGGACAATCTGAATCTAGGATACCCCAACCCCACCATCCGCTGGATCCCGCCGGAGGAAAACTCCCTCCCTCTCACCTATGACCTCTGGGTGGACAACGATCCCGACTTCGGCTCCCAGGAGGTCTCCTCCCTCCACCTGACCGAAAACTCTTACACCCTTCCCTCTCTCCCCGACGGTCTGTACTACCTTAGGGTGAGGGCGGTGGACAACGCCGGGAACCCAGGGGAGAACGCCCAGCTGAGGTTCAGGATCGATACCGTTCCACCCGTCGTCCCGCAGCTGGTCTCCCCCTCCCCCGATGTCTGGGTGAGCGAGAATGTGGTGCTGGACTGGGAGCCCGTGCAGGAGAACTCCACCCCGGTGATGTACAGGGTCCAGCTCTCCATCTACTCCGACTTCGCCACCCTAGAGCGGGACTCCGGCTGGATTTATGAGGACAACTGGACGGTCACCCCGCCCCTGGTCAGCGAGTACCGGTACTACTGGAGGGTGAAGGCCAGGGACAACGCCCTGGGTCCAAACGGGGAGAATGGGAACGAGAGTCCGTGGTCGGCGGTGAGGAGCTTCAGGCTGGACGCGAAGCCACCCTCCGTCCCCTCGCCCTTCTCCCCCTCCCCCGAGGCTTCCACCGATAACCTCACCGTGAGGTTCGAGTGGGTGAGGGCCTACGATGACTACGACAACCCGAACGACCCCTGGAGCTCCGGGGTGGCGTACTACCTCATCCAGGTGGCCGAGGACCGCTCCTTTGCCTCCCCCGTCCTGGAGAACACCGTTCCGGACAACTCCTGCTACCTGACCCTTCCGGCCTACGGGAGGTACTACTGGAGGGTGAGGGCGGTGGATGCGGTGGGGCACGAGGGGGACTGGTCCGAGAACCGGCCCTTCCACGTGGGCCGCTGGCTCTCCCTGGAGGGCTGGATCTCCTCCACGCAGAACGTCCCCCTGGGCTGGCTGGAGCTGGAGGGATGGATGGGAGAGGCCTCCACCGTGGTCTCCTGGGGTAAGCTGGAGGGGTGGTTCGGAACCGTGATCTCCCCCGCCTCTTGGAACCCGCTGGAGGGGTGGAGCATAGCCCTGGCCTTCCCCGCCTCTTGGAACCCGCTGGAGGGGTGGACGGTGGATGTGTCTACTCCGGTCTTCTGGCTCTCCCTGGAGGGCTGGACGGGCGCGGCTTTCACCGTGGTCTCTTGGGTCACGCTGGAGGGGATTAGCGGAACCGTGCGGGCCCCCGTCCCTGCTCCCCTCCTGCTCTCCCCGCCGGACAAGTCCGGGTACGCGGGGACGCTGGTGACCTTCGAGTGGGACAACCTGCAGGCGGCCGACTACTACAACCTCCAGATAGACGACGAGAACACCTTCTCCTCTCCCCTCCTGGACACCACCACCGCCAGCAAGCAATACACCTACGACCTGCCCGGGACGGGAACCTACTACTGGAGGGTACGCCAGTACCGGAATCCGGCCTGGTCGGACTGGTCGGAGGCCTGGAGGGTTTCCGTTGACATCACCCCGCCCGCCCCGCCGGCTTTGGTTTCCCCGAGGAACTGGGAGAACCTGAACGACAACACCCCCCTCCTCGACTGGGAGCCAGTGGAGGAGAACTCCTATCCGGTGAAGTACGACGTGCTGGTGTTCGAGCTGGTCAGCCAGGACCTGGTCAGGAGCGCCACCCTCTACGACTTGGGGACGGGGGAGAACACCCAGTGGGAGATCGCTCCTCCCCTCCCCGACGGTAGGTACTACTGGAAGGTCTACGCCACGGACAATGCCGGAAACTCCAGCCCGGCCAGTGAGGAGCGGTACTTCAGGGTGGACACCCTTCCTCCCGCTCCTCCCCAGCTGGACTTCCCGCCCGACAACCACAAGACCAACCAGACCTCCCCCCAGCTTTCCTGGTACGAGGTGGAGGAGAACTCCAAACCGGTGCTCTACTACGCCTCCGTGAGCGACTCCTCTTCCTTCCCCTACGAGAACGAGAACTCGGGCTGGATGGGGGGGACCAGCTGGACACCCTCCCTCTCCGACGGGCACTGGTACTGGAGGGTCAAGGCGAAGGACAACGCGGGCAACGAGGGCCCCTGGTCGGAGGTCCGCCTGCTGGTGGTGGACGTGGATCCCCCCGCCCCTCCCGTCTCGGTCTACCCCGAGAACAACCTCAAGACCAACGACAACACCGTCTTCTTCGACTGGCTCCCCGTGGAGAATGAGGTGACGGGGGCGGAGGAGGACTCACCCCCCCTCACCTACTACGTCTCCATCAGCGACTCCCCCTCCTTCCTCCACGAGAACTTCGGATCGGGCTGGGTGGATACCGACAACTGGGAGAGCTTCCCCCTCCCGGACGGAGTCTGGTACTGGAGGGTCTGCGCCAGGGACAACGCGGGCAACGAGGGCCCCTGGTCGGAGGTCCGCAGGTTCACCCTGGACACCTCCCGCCCCACTCCCCCCTCCCCCGTTTCCCCGCGTGACGGGGAGAACCTGGGCACCCTCATGCCCACCCTCAGGTGGGAGAACTCCTTCGACCTAACCGAGGTGGTCTACAAGGTCTGGGTCTCCACCGACAACCTCTTCCAGAACGTGGTCAGGGAGAGCGACTGGATCCCCGACAACTACTGGGTGGTCACCCCGGCCCTTGAGGAC
>Ga0197143_1002103_pt1 | contig 15396 bp, 8 predicted proteins | sample GBS70_MetaG_FD_148603 | JGI IMG/M metagenome (GOLD analysis project Ga0197143, IMG submission 148603) | Sediment microbial communities from Great Boiling Springs, Gerlach, Nevada, United States - GBS 70_MetaG | ecosystem: Environmental > Aquatic > Thermal springs > Hot (42-90C) > Sediment...
ATCCCCTGCACAGACGTGTTCGGGAAGCGAGGCCGGGAGATCCTGCTCCAGAAGCTTCAGGAGCTTCCCCCACAGACCGCCTTCACCACGATGTGCCTCCTGAACCAGATCGATGCCCTGAACGAGCAGATCGCCCACATCGAGTCCCGGATGGGTGACCTGGTTGAGGTCACTGAGGAGGTCTCGCTCCTCATGGCGATCCCTGGGGTTGGATTCATCCTGGCGGTAGTGATCCTCACGGAAGCTGGCGACCTGGGTCGGTTCGGGCGCAGCGAGCAGTTCGCTTCCTATTCTGGGGTGGTCCCACGGGTTCATGAATCCGGGGGGCGGCGACGTTACGGCCCATTGCGGTCCGATGTCAACCACTACCTGAAATGGGCATTCGTGGAAGCGGCGAACGCCGTATGCCGACAGCGGGCCCGTTATCCCAATCGGCATGTCAGCCTACTCTACGACCGGGTGCGCAAGCGAAGGGGACATCACAAAGCCATTGGCGCCGTAGCACGTCACCTTGCCGAAGCAGCATATTGGGTGCTCACCAAGCGGGAACCATATCGCGAGCCGGGATCGTCCACGGGGGCGTAAGCGCGAAAAAATTTGCTGAGCTCAACGAGACTCGTAACTTTGATTGTGACGCACTCCTGGGACATCCTCATGCCCGTAGGTAGGGCGTAGAGATGACTCCGACGAGATCTGCTGGAGGACGGATCCCGCTCGAAGGAAGAGGCTAGAAAAGTCTTGACAGGCGCAGCCCTTTCAGAGATGGCAAAAATTTCAAGCCACCGCGGCTAAGAGCCGCATGCACAGGGGCGGAATAGATTTATGGCGCGATACTTGGCGGATCACCTCCTTGAAGAGCTGGTGCAGATTCAAGTGCCGGTGGGCAGCGAGGGCATCGCCGAGGGTCCGATAGCCTCTTTTCTCCTTTTGCACCTGCAGGAAGGCCAGGGCCAGGAAGACCACTGCCCAGAATTTTGTGATGGCCTCCACCGAGCGGAGGCGGAAGTCCTCCAAGCTTAACCGAGTCTTCAGGTACAGGGAATCCACCTCACAGCCCCAGCGCACGATGCCCACGAGGCAGGAAGGGATGACGCTCCGTCTCCTGGGGAAGTGGGTGTGGTACGTCGAGGCTCTCACTCCCCATAGGATAAATCTTGAAGGTTCGTGTTTTCACGTGTAAAATGGTTCTATCAAACGATTCTTCTCGCAAGCGCAGGAGGGGGAGCATGCTAGCGACGGTGAGGAGCGCCGCGGTCCTGGGCATGGACGCATATCCCGTAGAAGTTGAGGTGGACGTGAGCATGGGCCTTCCAGGGTTCGCCATTGTGGGGCTCCCGGATGCGGCGGTGAACGAGGCGAAGGAGCGGGTACGGGCAGCGATCAAGAACAGCAACTACGAAGTGCCTGCGCGGCGCATCACTGTGAACCTTGCGCCGGCGGACATACGCAAGGAGGGGCCCAGCTTCGACCTGCCCATCGCCCTGGGTATCCTCGCGGCCACAAAACAAATTGGCAGAGAGCGTCTCAACGGCTTGATGGCTGTTGGGGAGCTCTCCCTGGACGGGACGGTACGGCCTGCTAATGGGGTCCTGGCCATCGCCCTCACGGCCAAGAGCGAGGGTGTGCGTGGACTGCTCGTCCCAGAGGCGAACGTCAGGGAGGCAACCCTGGCCGAAGGGCTTGCGGTATACCCGGTGCGGTCTCTCCTTCAGGCCGCTCAGTTCCTGGAGGGCTCCGCCTCCATCACGCCCGTCGTCTGCGACGCTGACATGGGGGACAATGGGGAACCAATGTATGACGTGGACTTCAGCGAGGTCCGGGGGCAGGAGTACGCGCGGAGGGCGATGGAGGTTGCTGCAGCCGGTGGTCACAACATCCTCCTCATCGGTCCTCCAGGTTCTGGGAAGACGATGCTGGCGCGGCGCCTGCCCACGATCCTTCCTCCCCTGACTCTTGAGGAGGCCATTGAGGTGACCAAGATCTACAGCGTCGCCGGATTGCTTCCTCCCGGTTCCTCCCTCCTGTTCACCCGTCCCTTCCGCTCCCCCCACCACACCACGAGCGCGGTGGCCATGGCAGGAGGAGGACAGGTTCCTCGCCCGGGAGAGATCAGCTTGGCCCATCACGGTGTTCTCTTCCTAGACGAGCTGGCGGAGTTCCACCGGGATGTCCTGGAGGTCCTGCGCCAACCCCTTGAGGACGGGGTGGTGACCATTGCGCGGGTGCAGACGACCCTCACCTTTCCTGCGCGGTTCATGCTCGTTGCGGCGATGAACCCTTGTCCCTGCGGCTTCTATGGGGATGCGGTCAAGGAGTGTATCTGCACCCCCATGCAGATCCATCGGTACCGTCGGCGGATCTCGGGGCCGCTTCTGGATAGGTTTGATCTCCATATCGAGGTTCCCAGGCCAGAAGCTCTGGCGCTGGCAGGGGGCCCAACCGGCGACGATTCCCGGACCATCCGGGAGCGGGTGATCCAGGCGCGGGCGCGGCAGCAGGCCCGGCTGCGCGAGTACGGGTTTCTCACAAACGCCAGCATGCCCCCGCGTCTGGTGCGCCGGACCTGCCCCCTTCAGGAGGAAACCAGACGCTTTCTCCAGGGGGCGATCGACCGTCTGCACCTCAGTGCCAGGGCATTTGACCGTATCCTCAAGCTCGCCCGGACCATCGCCGACCTCGAGGGGGTGGAGGAGCTCCTGGCTCATCACATCGCCGAGGCCATCCAGTACCGCGGGCTTGATCGCCCCTCCGCGCGAGGGTACTAAGAGCTCCCCACAAAACGCGAAGCGTTTTGTGGGGACTCCGCCAAAGTCACCCCGTCAAAATCCTGGAACGGATTCGGGCTGGGTGAGTTCGGGAGGGGGGAGAATGGGGGCAGGGAGAGGTCATTCTTGGGAGTTGGGAGATGGGACGATGGGGAGGAGGGGGAAGTAACGTGGTCTTTGGGAGTGCGGCGGAGGAGCGGAGGATCTGGTTCGGCCTGAGCCAGGTTTCCGGGTTGACCCCACGGAAGCTCTGGCAGCTTGTTGAGCATTTGGGTTCGGTGCGAGCCGTCTGGGAGGCCTCCCCTGAGTCTCTCATCCGTGGCGGCCTCTCTCCGGCAGTGGTGCAGAGGCTCGTCGCGCGCAGGAGCCAAGGGTTCCCTGTCGTTCCGGAGATGGAAAATCTCGGGATCCGGGTGACGACCTGGGCCGATCCCGAGTACCCGGTTCTGTTGCGGAAGATCCCGGACCCTCCGCCGGTCCTCTATGTGCGCGGGAGGCTGGTCCCGGAGGACGACGTGGCCGTCGCGATTGTCGGTGCCCGCAAAGCCAGCACCTACGGAAAGATGGTTGCAGAAGCCCTCGCCTGTGAGCTTGTACAGTGCGGCGTCACCGTGGTGAGCGGCCTCGCTCGGGGGATAGACGGAGCGGCGCACAGGGGGGCCCTCAAGGGAGGGGGGCGTACCATCGGTGTCCTGGGGTGCGGCGTGGACGTGGCCTACCCACCCGAGCACCGGGAGCTCATTGCAGAGGTCGCCAGGGGAGGGGCGGTGATCTCCGAGTTCCCCTGCGGGGCGCCTCCCCTGGCCCACCACTTCCCCATGCGGAACCGGATCATCAGCGGGCTGAGCCTGGGGGTCGTGGTCGTCGAGGGCGGGGAGCGGAGCGGTGCCCTCATCACAGCGGATTGCGCGCTGGAGCAGGGGCGGGAGGTCCTAGCGGTTCCGGGGAGCGTCCTCGGGGAGAAGAGCCGTGCCCCCCACCAGCTTCTCAAACAGGGGGCGAAGCCTGTGGAACGCGTGGAGGATATCCTGGAGGAGCTGCACCTTCCCCTCTCCAGGCCGTGGAAGGGAGAGCCCGTTCAGGTCGATCCGACAGACGCCAGGGTGCTGTCCTGTCTGACTTATGAGCCCAAGCACATCGACGAGATCGTCCAGGAGTGTGGTTTGGAATCCCACCTCGTAGCCGGGGTGCTCCTGGGCCTGGAGGTGCGGGGGATCGTGTGTCAGCTCCCCGGAAAGCGGTTCGCTCGCTCTCCCGAGCTCCCTGACGTAAGGAGCGCCCGGGGGGATAGTTAGGCTGCCAAGCGTCCAGCGTCCCCTGGAGCACCCTCTGCGCGCGCTTCTAGGAGGAAGGTCAATTCACCACTCTCCAGGCTCTCCTTCTCCAGAAGGGCGGTGGCTACGCGCTCGAGCTTGTCGCGGTTCTCGGTGAGGATGCGCTTGGCCTTCTCGTAGCACTCGTCCACGATGCGGCGGACCTCCTGGTCGATCTGGAAGGCCACCTCCTCGCTGTAGTTCCTGGTCTCCACCAGGTCCCTCCCGAGGAAGACGGGGCCGTGGCGCTTGCCCAGGCTGAGGGGGCCGAGCTTCTCGCTCATCCCGTACTCGGTGACCATCTTGCGGGCGAGCTCGGTGACCTGCTCAAAGTCGTTCTGGGCCCCTGTGGTCACCTCCCCGAAGATGATCTCCTCGGCCACCCGCCCTCCCAGGGCCTGGGTGATCTTGTCCAGGAGCTCGCTCTTGGTGTACGTGTACTTGTCCTCAGGAGGGGCGGAGATGACATACCCCAAGGCCATCCCCCGGGGGAGGATGGTCACCTTGTGCGGAGGGTCGGCATGGGGGAGGAGCTTGCCCAGGACGGCGTGCCCGGCCTCGTGGTAAGCGGCGAGCTGGCGCTCGCGCGGGCTGAGGATGCGGCTCTTGCGCTGGGGCCCGGCGATCACCCGCTCGATGGCCTCCTCGAACTCGCTCATGGTGATCTTCTTCTTGTTGCGCCGCGCCGCCAGCAGGGCAGCCTCGTTGACCAAGTTGGCGATATCTGCCCCGGAGAACCCCGGGGTGCGCTTGGCCAAAAGGTCGAGGTCCACGTCCTCGGCGAGGGGCTTGCCCCTGACGTGGACCGCGAGGATGGCCCGGCGCCCCTTGGTGTCAGGGTTGTCCACGACGATGCGGCGGTCGAACCGTCCAGGCCGCAGCAGGGCAGGGTCGAGGATGTCCGGCCGGTTGGTGGCGGCGATGACGATGATCCCGGCGTTGGGGTCGAACCCGTCCATCTCCACGAGGAGCTGGTTCAAGGTCTGCTCCCGCTCGTCGTGACCTCCGCCAAGCCCCGCTCCCCTCTGGCGCCCCACGGCGTCGATCTCGTCGATGAACACAAGGCAGGGGGCGTTCTTCTTGGCCTGGTCGAAGAGGTCCCGCACCCGGCTCGCCCCCACGCCCACGAACATCTCCACGAACTCCGAGCCGCTGATGCTGAAGAAGGGAACCCCCGCCTCCCCGGCGATGGCCTTGGCCAGCAACGTCTTCCCAGATCCCGGCGGGCCGACGAGCAGCACCCCCCGCGGGATCTTCGCCCCCAGCGCCTGGAACTTCTTCGGGTACTTGAGGAACTCGATGATCTCCTGCAGCTCCTCCTTGGCCTCATCCACCCCGGCGACGTCGTCAAAGGTGACCTTCGGCCGGTTCTCGGTATGGAGCCGTGCCCGGCTCTTCCCGAAGGACATCGCCTGGTTCCCACCGCTCTGGGCCTGGCGGAGCATGAGCATCCAAAGAGCCAGGAGGAGGAGGAAGGGGAGCATCGTGGAGAGGAGGTTCGGCCAGAGGTTGGACCGGGACTTCGGCTCTACGAAGATCTCTACGCCCTTCGCCTGGAGGAGCCCGATGTAGGAGGAGTCCCCGGGAGGGACGAAGGTCCGGAAGCTCTGTCCGCTGCGCAGCTTCCCGACGACGGAGTCCTCCCCGATGGTAACCTCCGTGACCTGCCCAGCCCGGATGTACTCGAGGAACTGGCTATAGGGGATCTCCTCCCTGGGGACCCTTGTCCGGTAGAGGGGCATGAAGAAGTACACTACCACCGCCAGGACGACGGCCCAGATAACCAGGTTCCTCAAATAGCGGTTCGTCATCATTGTCGTACCCGCAAGGCCGAGAAACAAAAAAGTTCAATGTGTCGAGAACATTCCTCTATCTGCGGTTCCGGCTTTTCCACTGGCATTATAGCATAACCCTCCCCTAGTCACAATGAATGTGCTATTCCAGCGGGGGCGCGGCGGTAGGCGCGAAGCCGGAGGATGCGCCTCGTCTTCTCCGTCACCCTTACCGGGTCAGCGATGCGCCTCCCCACCACCCACAGAACCTCCCCTTCAGGGGTCGTCACGAGGGGGAGACGGTACCGCTCCTCCCTGGGGATCTTCGCATCCACGAAGAAATCCGAGAGCTTCTTATGCCCTTGCATCCCAAGGGGTACGAACCGATCCCCGTGGCGCCAGCTACGGATCAGGAGGGATCCTGGTACCTTGTCGGCGTCCAGCATCGCCTCATCGGCATCACGATCCCCTGGGCGGATCAGCGCTCCTGCCTCTCCTGTCCTCTCCTCCACTGTCGCCACCACCTCCACACCAAAGGCCTCGGCGAAAACCCGTCCTGGGATCGTCAGAGGATAAGTCTCATCGATGGGAAGCTGGGCTGGTCTGGGCCGGCTTACCTGCAACGTCTCCGATGTCCTCACGATGGAGACCCCCGGGAGGCGAACTTCCTTCCCAGACTCCCTCCCACGTGCAATGGCCCTGGCGCGCTCCAGATGTACAAACTTGACACCCCGGAGGTTCCCTCTCACCGCGGCGATGGCCTGGCGGAGGACCCGCCGCTGGAGCGCTGGATGGAGATCCTGGAATCCTCCCAATGCGAGGACGACCTTCTCCTCCCCAGGTGTGGATAGCTTTTCATAGGAGTCCCGGGCAAGGAGGTCGAGGAACGCCTCCTCCTCCCTCAGGATCTCCGCGACCCGCACGAGCGCCCGGCGGAATCCAGGGATCTGCGCCTCCAGCCAAGGGAGGATCTGGTGGCGGATCCGGTTCCGCAGGAAGCGAAGGTCCCGGTTGGAAGCGTCCTCTCTCCACGAGAGCCCCTGGTCGCGCAGGTAGGCGGTGATCTCCTCGCGCCACGCGGTGAGGAGAGGCCGGATGAGCACAACGCTCCCAAGAGGCCGGGAGAGAGCCATCGCGCGGAGCCCCGTTGTGCCGCTTCCGCGGGACAGGTGCATGAACACCGTCTCCGCTTGATCGTCTGCAGTATGCCCAACGGCCACGCGCTGTGCCCCCAATTGGACCGCCAGCTTCTCCAGGAACGCATACCTTAGCCTCCTCGCCGTCTCCTCTAGGGACTCCCCGCGCTCCCTGCGCTCCCTGACGTCCACAGCCTCGACGGTGCAGGGAACGGAGAGATGCTTAGCGAGCTCCTCCACGAACCGCGCATCCTCCTCCGCCTCCGCGCGCAGACGGTGGTTGAGGTGCGCGACGTGCAACCTCACCGCGTACCCCCCGGCTAAGCGCCAGAGGAGGTGGAGGAGCGCCACCGAGTCGGGCCCCCCAGAGACTCCCACCACGACGAGATCCCCCTGTTCCAGGAGCGTGTTCCGCTCGATTGTCTTCTGGACTTTCTCGAAGAGCAAGGGACGTACCTCAACTCCCCGGCTCCAGGATTTCCCTTCCCGAGAGGGAAAAGGGCGAACCGGATGCCTCCTCGCATCGGCTCGCCCTCCTAAGGGTTCGCATCTGGTGGCGGCGCGGGGATTTGAACCCCGGACTCCGCGGGTATGAGCCGCGTGCTCTGACCATCTGAGCTACGCCGCCTTCCTCTCCGTCGATTCTATAGTACCGGAAAGGGAAGGGGATGGCAACAGGTGGGCGGAGGGGATGCGCTCTACCGGATCCGAAAGGAGAGGGCGAGACGGTCGGGGGCCGGAGCTCCTCCGGCTTCTCGATCGACAGTCAGGAGAGCAACAGCGACGTACTCCCCGGGAGGGACGCCTCTCCCCTTCGAGTCCGTCTGCCTCCACTGCTCGGCGAACTCCTTCCTCCCCCCGGGCGGGACCGTGAAGGTGGTCAACATCTGGGTGAACACCCTCCCGTCGGACCACCTCCAGATGAGGACACCTCCGCGGTAGATCTCGAAATCGTACTGCCTGCTAGAGCGGAAATGATAGGTGAACGGAGCTTGCCCGTGGTTGGCGATGGTCAACCGAAGGGTCACAGGCTCCCCCCTTGTGTACTCGCCCTTATCGAGAGCGAAGAGCACGCGCACGTTGCCCTCCTGACTCGCCCAAGACGTCTGCGACCATTCGTTCCCTTCTGCCACAGGGGCCAAGAGAACCCCCCCAAGGAAAGCAACGGCAAGGACGGTGAAGAACCGCATCGGCCTGCCACGCTCCTCTTCCCATCCCTGGCTTCAGTCTACCATAGAAGGTTCCGGAAGCACAGTCTCAGGAGGGAAGGTTGGCAGGAGGTTTTTTTGCGATGTGGAAAAAGCGACCTGGGTTTTTTCGTTCACAGAGGAGGCCAACGGGATGCGCGTCGGGATCCCAAAGGAGCGGAAGGATCAGGAGTACCGGGTAGGGATCACCCCCGCGGGCGTCATGCAGCTTGTGGAGGCGGGTCACGAGGTCCTCGTCGAGGCGGGGGCGGGTGAAGGGAGTGGGATCACCGACGAGGAGTATGCGCGCCGGGGTGCAAGGATCACAAAGGATCCCGCCGAAGTCTGGGGAGCCGACTTGGTGATGAAGGTCAAGGAACCCATCCCCGAGGAATACCAGTTTCTCCGGCCAGGCCTCATCCTGTTCGCCTATCTCCACCTTGCACCCTCTCGGGAAATCACCGTGGCCCTCCTGGAGAATAGGGTCGTAGCCATTGCGTACGAGACTGTCCAGTTCCCCGACGGCGAGCTTCCACTCCTCACCCCCATGAGCGAGGTTGCTGGGAAGATGGCCGTCCAAGAGGGAGCGTATTACCTCAAGAAGACCTCAGGAGGGAAGGGGACCTTGCTGGGAGGGGTCACGGGGGTCGCGCCGGCGAACGTGGTGATCCTGGGGGGAGGGACTGTAGGGTTCAACGCGGCGCGGGTGGCTGCAGGGATGGGAGCCCAGGTGACCATTTTGGAGAAGAACCACCGGCGCATGGCCTACCTCGAGGACGTCCTCCACGGGAGGGTCCTCTGCGTGATGAGCAACCCGTACACCATCGAGCAGGCGGTTGCCTATGCAGATCTCCTCATCGGCGCGGTCCTCATCCCTGGGGCCAGGGCCCCCCGTCTTGTCCCGGAGGACCTCGTCCGCGCAATGAAGCCTGGCTCGGTCATTGTGGACGTCTCCATCGACCAGGGAGGATGCGTAGAGACCATCCGCCCGACGACCCACAGTGACCCCATCTTCGTCAAACATGGGGTGATCCACTACGGGGTCACCAACATGCCGGGGGCGCTGCCTCGTACCTCTACGTTCGCCCTCACCAACGCCACCATCTCCTATGCCCTAGCCATCGCCAACAAAGGGTGGCAGAGAGCGGTGCGGGACGATCCTGCCCTGGCGCTAGGGGTGAACGTCGCGGAAGGAGCGGTCACCCACAGGGCCGTGGCAGAGGCCCACGACTTCCCCTATACGCCCCTCGCGGAAATCCTCCAGTGAAAGGGCTCCCGACGCTCGCGGCGGACCACGACGAACCTTCCCCAGAGGGGGGCATGCGATAAAAGTCAAGGAGGGGGACGGTTTCCCCGTCCCCCTCCCGCGCGTTTCCCGAGGCCCCTCGTCACAGCTCCCTGGGCCGCTCGACACGGATCCTCCCGGCCGCGATCTCGTGGAGGGCAACTGCGACAGGGTTTGTGGAGTCTACATCCACGAGGGGCAAAGACCCCTCATTGATCTGGTGGGCCCGCTTCGTGGCTGCGATCACCAGCGCGTACTTGCTTGGGATCCTCTCCAGGAGGACTTCCAGGGGTGGATCGATCACGCCGGACCACCTGCCTTCTGGCAGCTTCTTCGATCTTGAGCTTCCTCCCTTTCGGGGACCCCTTGGTGGGGTGCCCGAATCCGTTTCAGGATTTTGGCGAGGTGAGTTAGGCCATAGAGAAAGGGGAGGGATTCCTCCCCTTTCTCTCCGTCAACTCCCGGCAGCGACCTACTCTCCCGCGCCGTCTCCAGCGCAGTACCATCGGCCCTGGAGGGCTTAACTTCCGGGTTCGGGATGGGACCGGGTGTTTCCCCTCCGGTATGGCCACCGGGAGAAGGAATTCGGACGGCCCCAGGTTGGAGGCTAGACATTCTGCCTTCGACCTCCAACCTTCGACCAGAAACCTCCTGACAACTGCAACGCAGGCACCGTTGAGAAACTGGCAGCTCCTAAGGCAGGTGCTCAAGCCCTCGGCCGATTAGTACCGGTCGGCTCAAGGCCTTACAGCCCTTACACCTCCGGCCTATCAACCAGGTGGCCTACCTGGGGCCTTACCGGCTTGACGCCGTGGGAGGCCTCATCTTGGGGTGGGCTTCGCGCTTAGATGCTTTCAGCGCTTATCCCATCCGGACATGGCTACCCGGCGCGTGCCCCTGGCGGGACAACCGGTACACCAGAGGTCCGTCCACTCCGGTCCTCTCGTACTAGGAGCAGCTCCCCTCAAGCCTCCTGCGCCCGCGGTGGATAGGGACCGAACTGTCTCACGACGTTCTGAACCCAGCTCACGTACCGCTTTAATGGGCGAACAGCCCAACCCTTGGGACCTACTGCAGCCCCAGGATGCGATGAGCCGACATCGAGGTGCCAAACCTCCCCGTCGATGTGGACTCTCGGGGGAGATCAGCCTGTTATCCCCGGGGTAGCTTTTATCCGTTAAGCCACGGCGCTCCCACTTGCCGCCGTAGGATCACTAGGCCCGGCTTTCGCCCCTGCTCGGCTTGTAGGCCTCACAGTCAAGCCCCCTTATGCCCTTGCACTCGACGCACGGTTTCCAACCGTGCTGAGGGGACCTTTGGGCGCCTCCGTTACCGTTTAGGAGGCGACCGCCCCAGTCAAACTGCCCACCTGCCACTGTCCCTGTGGCCGATCAGGTCACAGGTTAGGACTTAGCTTTAACAAGGGTGGTATTCCAAGGGTGGCTCCACGGAGGCTGGCGCCCCCGCTTCTCCGCCTCCCACCTATCCTATACATGCTAAAGCCAAATCCAATAGCAGGCTGCAGTAAAGCTCCACGGGGTCTTTCCGTCCAGCCGCGGGTAACCCGTATCTTCACGGGTACTACAACTTCGCCGGGTCCCTCCTCGAGACAGCGCCCAGCTCGTTACGCCTTTCGTGCAGGTCGGAACTTACCCGACAAGGAATTTCGCTACCTTAGGACCGTTATAGTTACGGCCGCCGTTCACCGGGGCTTCGGTTCCGGGCGTCGCCCGCCGGACGAGCCGGCGGACTAACCCATCCCCTTAACCTTCCGGCACTGGGCAGGCGTCAGCCCCTATACTTCCCCTTACGGGTTAGCAGAGACCTGTGTTTTTGTTAAACAGTCGGCTGGGCCTATTCTCTGCGGCCCCCTCAGGCTCGTGGCGCGAGCCACTCACCCTACACGGGGCACCCCTTCTTCCGAAGTTACGGGGTCATTTTGCCGAGTTCCTTGAGGAGGGTTCTCCCGCGCGCCTTGGCACGTTAAGTGCCTGCCTACCTGTGTCGGTTTGCGGTACGGGCACCTAGACATCTCACCGCGAGGCTTTTCTTGGCAGCGTGGGCTCGGCCACTTCGCCGGGGTATTCACCCCAGCTCGCACTCGCCTCTCGGGGTCGGGTCTTACCCGGAGGAGCGGATTTGCCTACCCCTCCCCCCTACGGGCTTGGCCCGGGACTTCCACCACCCGGTAGGCCTACCCTTCTGCGTCCCCCCTCGGCTCCAAGCGATGTCTAGGTGGGGCCGGAATGTCGACCGGCTGTCCATCGGCTACGCCTTTCGGCCTCGCCTTAGGTCCCGCCTAACCTTAAGCGGACGACCCTTCCTTAAGAACCCTTAGGCTTACGGCGGGCAGGATTCTCACCTGCCTTTTCGCTACTCATGCCGGCATTCTCACTTCCGCCTCGTCCAGCGGTCCTTACGGTCCGCCTTCACCCTAGCGCGGAACGCTCCCCTACCGCCCGCAGGAGCCCTCTCCTGCGGACCCGTGGCTTCGGTGGCTGGCTTGAGCCCCGTTGAATTTTCGGCGCAGCATCGCTCGACCAGTGAGCTATTACGCACTCTTTAAAGGATGGCTGCTTCTAAGCCAACCTCCTGGCTGTCTTCGCGATGCCACTTCCTTCTCCACTTAGCCAGCGCTTTGGGACCTTAGCCGACGGTCTGGGCTGTTCCCCTCTCGACCACGGAGCTTATCCCCCGTAGTCTCACTCCCGGGAACCGCTCGTGCGGCATTCGGAGTTTGGTTGAGTTCGGTAGGGCTTCTGCCCCCCTAGCCCATCCAGTGCTCTACCTCCGCACGGCTACGCTTCCCGAGGCTGCACCTCAATGCATTTCGGGGAGAACCAGCTATCTCCGGGCTCGATTGGCATATCACCCCTACCCACAGCTCATCCCACGGTTTTGCAACACCGACGGGTGCGGGCCTCCATCCCGGATTAGCGGGACTTCACCCTGGCCATGGGTAGCTCGCCCGGTTTCGGGTCTACGGCGTGCAACTGTCAGGAAGGGGTCCCCACCAAACCCTTCCGGGTTTTGGTGGGTGCCCAGGGAGTCCTGACCTCCCATCCGGGAGCGGCGCCCTGTTCAGACTCGGTTTCCCTACGCCTCCGGGGTTTGCCCCCTTAAGCTCGCTGCACACCGTAACTCACCGGCTCATTCTTCAATAGGCACGCCGTCAGGCGTTCCGGCATCCCCGAGGGGACGCCGGCATAGCCCTCCGACTGGTTGTAGGCACACGGTTTCAGGTTCTATTTCACTCCCCTCCCGGGGTTCTTTTCACCTTTCCCTCACGGTACTCGTGCACTATCGGTCGCCAGAGGTATTTAGCCTTGGAGGGTGGTCCCCCCAGCTTCCCGCGGGATTCCACGTGTCCCGCGGTACTCGGGTCCATGGCCCAGGAAGTCCCGTGCCTTTCGCCTACGGGGCTTTCACCCTCTGTGGCCCGCCGTTCCAGGACGGTTCGGCTAGACACAGGATTTGTAACTTCCCGGCCGGTCCTCAGCCCGGCCCGGCCATGGCCCACAACCCCGCCGGTGCAACGCCTGAGGGCTTGTGCACACCGACGGTTTGGGCTCTTCCCCTTTCGCTCGCCACTACTCGGGGAATCTCAGGGACCCCACGAAGCCCTGGTGGACTCCGCAGAGCCCGCTGTTGATTTCTTTTCCTCGGGGTACTGAGATGTTTCAGTTCCCCCACTGGCCCTCCTGTGCCTATGGATTCCGCACAGGATGACTGGGGTTCGCCCCAGCCAGGTTCCCCCATTCGGAGACGTCCGGATCAACGCTTGCTAGGCAGCTCCCCGGACCTTTCGCCGCCGGCAGCGTCCTTCATCGGCCTCTGGCGCCAAGGCATCCACCGTGTGCCCTTAGTAGCTTGAGTTACCCGCCTTAGGAGCAGCTAGACTCTCAATGGCGCCTACTATGCAGTTGTCAAGGTTCGAAGGCCTCGCGCTCAAAAAGATCAGGGCATGATGCCCTGATCCCTCTTCCCGTTCACATGCTGGAAGTGCCGAGTGCCTTGAAAACTCAATAGTGGCAAGGAAACCTGCGACACACCCCGGTTGATCTCGGCTGCTCCTTAGAAAGGAGGTGATCCAGCCGCACCTTCCGGTACGGCTACCTTGTTACGACTTCACCCCAGTCATCGACCCCACCTTCGACGGCTCCCTCCCTTGCGGGTTGGGCCACCGGCTTCGGGTGAAGCCGACTCCCGTGGTGTGACGGGCGGTGTGTACAAGGCCCGGGAACGTATTCACCGCCGTGTGGCTGACCGGCGGTTACTAGCGATTCCGCCTTCACGCAGGCGAGTTGCAGCCTGCGATCCGAACTGGGACCGGGTTTTTGGGATTGGCTCCCCCTCGCGGGTTCGCGACCCTTTGTCCCGGCCATTGTAGCATGTGTGTAGCCCAGGGCATCAGGGGCATGATGACTTGACGTCATCCCCACCTTCCTCCGGCTCATCGCCGGCAGTCCCCCTAGAGTGCCCGGCATGACCCGGTAGCAACTAGGGGCAGGGGTTGCGCTCGTTGCGGGACTTAACCCAACACCTCACGGCACGAGCTGACGACAGCCATGCACCACCTGTGCCGGCTCCCGGCTTTACGGGTCCCCGACCCTTTCGGGCGGGTACTTCCGGCATGTCAAGCCCTGGTAAGGTTCTTCGCTTTGCATCGAATTAAACCACATGCTCCACCGCTTGTGCGGGCCCCCGTCAATTCGTTTGAGTTTCAGCCTTGCGGCCGTACTCCCCAGGCGGCTCGCTTAATGCGTTAGCTTCGGCACTGAGGGTTTGACCCCCCAACACCTAGCGAGCATCGTTTACGGCTGGGACTACCCGGGTATCTAATCCGGTTCGCTCCCCCAGCTTTCGCGTCTCAGCGTCAGGGACAGGCCAGACGGCCACCTTCGTCACTGGCGTTCCTCCCGATATCTACGCATTTCACCGCTACACCGGGAATTCCACCGTCCTCTCCTGCCCTCAAGCCCAGCAGTCTCCCACGGCTTCCCACGGTTGAGCCGTGGGCTTTCACATGGGACTTACCAGGCCGCCTACACGCGCTTTACGCCCAGTGAATCCGGACAACGCTCGCCCCCTACGTCTTACCGCGGCTGCTGGCACGTAGTTAGCCGGGGCTTCCTCTGAGGGTACCGTCACCCTTCGCAGAGCGAAGGGCTTCTTCCCCTCTGACAGCGGTTTACACCCCGAAGGGCTTCATCCCGCACGCGGCGTCGCTGGGTCAGGCTTTCGCCCATTGCCCAAGATTCCCAACTGCTGCCTCCCGTAGGAGTCCGGGCCGTGTCTCAGTCCCGGTCTGGCTGACCACCCTCTCAGGCCAGCTACCCGTCATCGCCTTGGTGGGCCGTTACCCCACCAACGAGCTGATAGGCCGCGCCCCCATCCCGGAGCGAAAGGCCCGAAGGCCGATCCTTTCCTCTCCCGTGCATGTGCCCAGGAGAGGGTATCGGGTATTAGCCCCAGTTTCCCGGGGTTATCCCCGTCTCCGGGGTAGGTTAGGCACGTGTTACTCAGCCGTCCGCCGCTAGAGCTGAAACCTCTGGCCGAAGCCAGAGGCCAACCCCCGCTCGACTTGCATGTTTTAGGCACGCCGCCAGCGTTCGTCCTGAGCCACGATCAAACTCTCCGTGAAAACTTGCAGGACAAGCTTTACACGGAGAATCGGGGACGTCGCGGGGCCTCCTTGCCACTATTCAATTTTCAAGGTCCGAGGACACAAGGCCACACATCGCGGGAGATCACTCGGAGCGCATGGCCTTGCGAGATTCGACCGCACTCTATTTATATCAGCCCAAACCCCTGTTGTCAATACCTCACTCCTCGTCCAAATCCCAGGGGATTGCGGGACCCACCGCTTCCGCGCACGGCAGGGATTTTCTAGGTTCAATTCGTGGACGGATCTTGCGGGGTGCACTATAATTACAAA
>Ga0197143_1002106_pt1 | contig 15381 bp, 15 predicted proteins | sample GBS70_MetaG_FD_148603 | JGI IMG/M metagenome (GOLD analysis project Ga0197143, IMG submission 148603) | Sediment microbial communities from Great Boiling Springs, Gerlach, Nevada, United States - GBS 70_MetaG | ecosystem: Environmental > Aquatic > Thermal springs > Hot (42-90C) > Sediment...
TACTGCACATTCTGTCCGAAGATGTGCAGATTTGTCTGCCCTTCCTGCGAAGCGACAGGGGATGAAGCAAGAACTCCTACATTCAGAGCTTTTGTCCTTTACAGGATTCTTCATAAGAACCCGGATATGAACCCCGATATCAGAAGAACAATATACTCCTGTGTGCTATGCAGAGCATGTAAAAATGTATGTGCCCATGGAATAGATGTTTCATCTTATACTCCTTTTGGAAGGGCGCAATTAAATAAAGATGGATTGGCAGATGATGGAAGCAAAAGAGTTCTTGAGAGGTTTTTAAAATATGGAAACCCCTATGAGATAGAGTTTAAAGACACTCCACTTATGGATGCCGTTTTTTTCCCGGGGTGCAAATACCTGGGATTTTACACTGAAACCATGAGGAAGGGAGAGGAACTTTTAAGATATGTGGGAATAAAGTTTTCAAGAATGGAAAAATGTTGCGGCTTCCCTCTTTACTCAATGGGATACATTGAGGAGTTTGAGGAACATATAAAAAGTCTAAAAAAGAAACTCAAAGGAGTAAGAGAAATAATAACAGCCTGTCCAACCTGCGAATGGTTCATAAGAGAATTTGCCGGATTTACCAATACCCGCGACCTCATCTCAATAATTGCAAAAGCCTATCCTCCCATTAAAAACAGACAAACCAAAAGTTTTTATTACCATGACCCGTGTTACAGAACCAGATTCCTTAAAAAAGGAGACGACATAAGACATGTTCTTTCCATCATTCTTGAAAACCCCCCTCAAGAATTCCTATTTTCAAAAGAAAACACCTACTGTTGCGGAGGAGGAATTATGGAATTTGTTGACCCTGTGATGGTGAGGGATATTACAAAAATGAGATTGAGGGAGCTCAAAGAGGAAGATTCAATAATTACATCCTGTCCCGGATGTAGAAAAAATTTTGAAAATGCCGGGGCAAATGTTTATGACATAATAGACCTCTTTTATGAGGGTGTGAAAGGATGAAAAGTAAAAAGGTTTATGCGATTATAAATCCAAGGGCGGGCAGTGGGAAAACAGGAAGGAACCTGGGCTCTATAATTGAAAAACTATCAAAACACTATGAAGGGTTAAGGTATTTTCTTACAGAAAAGCCATTACATGCAACAGAGCTTACAAGAAGGGCAATAGATGAAGGAGCCGATCTTATAATATGTGTTGGTGGCGATGGAACCCTCAATGAAGTAGTCAATGGATTCCTTGACGAAAAATCTTTCTTCATTCAGGATGTAGGGCTTTCTGTGATATCAACTGGAACAGGCGCTGATTTCTTAAAAGCATTTGGAATAAAAAAGGGATTCAGGATTCCAGAGGGAAAAGAAATTTTTGTTGACGGCGGAATATGTGAATTTGTAGGATGGGATGGAAGAGAAAAGAGAAGGGCATTCATAAACATAACTGATTTCGGAATAGGTGGTGAGGTCGTTTACAGGGTGAACAGGACAACGAAAATTTTCGGCGGATTTGTCTCATTTCTCATAGGAACCTTATCAGCACTTACTTCTTATAAAGGAGCAAGGGTGAGATACAGAATAGATAATGAAGAAAGGACAGAAGCGCTCATTGGATTTGTTATTGCCATAGGACAATACTTTGGAGGAGGTATGCGAATAGCTCCTCTTTCAGACCCATCGGATGGACTATTTGACATAATAATAATGAAAAGGGGAGGACTCAGAGATTTTATCAGATTCGGTCCAAAGATATACAGGGGAACCCATCTAAATGTAGAGGGGATTTACTGGACAAGAGGAAAAATTATCTCCGCGGAGGTATTGGAAGGGAAATGCCCTGTTGATATGGACGGTGAGGATGTCGGCTCGCTTCCCCTCAAGGCTTGGATTGTCCCAAAGGCTATAAAATTGGTGCTTTAAATTTTCTGAATTTTACTCCCTTAATGTTTTCCGGGATTTTCAGAAAGCATCTTATTAAAACATATTCAATGCCCTTTCAAGGAAGATGAAAGGTTTTCCCCAGAATATTCCAAGGAAAACAACGGGAATTGCACATATAATAAGAAGAAGAGACTCAAGAAATAAAAGTTTAAATTCCTTCTCAGATGAGAAGCTCTCAAGAAACATCTTTTTTACTATGAGGGCATAATAGTATAGAGATACGACGCTGTTCAAAACTCCTATTATGACAAGAACCCACATTTTTTCTTTTATGGCAGATGAAAATATCAGAACCTTTCCCACAAATCCGCCCAGAGGCGGGATTCCCACGAGTGAGAAGAGAAAAATTGTTGTTGTAACGCCGAAAACTGGAGAAGCCCAGCCAATTCCCTTATAGCTGTCTAAATCGTCCTTCATACCCCTGCTTGTAAGATAAGAAATTGAAGCGAAGGCTCCGAGGTTCATAAAAAGGTAGACGAGGATATAAAAGAAAATTGCGTGAATTCCAATTTTATTCATTGCTGAAAGACCAATGAGCATGTATCCCGCATGGGCTATGCTTGAATAGGCGAGCATTCTTTTTACGCTTCTTTGATTGAGTGCTGCGAGGTTACCTATTGTCATCGTTACTGCTGATATAAAGGCTATGTATTGGGGAATCTGTCCCCAGAGTTCATCCCGCCAGAGTTCTCCTGTTTCCTCAGAGATGGCACTTAAGATGAACCTTATCATGAAGGAGAAGCCCGCAGCTTTTGGACCTATGGAAAGAAATCCAGCAACAGGAGTTGGTGCTCCCTGATAGGCATCAGGAGACCAGAAATAGAATGGAAAGGCTGCAATTTTGAAGAACATTCCCGCTGAAATGAGAAGGAAAGAAAGGATACCAAAAGCCCTTTTTGTTTCAAGATAATGGAGGGCAACTTTTATGGCATTTATATCTATTTGCCCTGTAATTCCATAAAGAATAGAGAAACCGTAAAGCATTATTCCTGATGAAACCGCTCCAAATAGAAGGTATTTAATTCCTGCTTCCTTTGATGGGTATGACCTTATATGCATTGATGTGAGAAGATATGAAGGAAGGCTCATCATTTCAAAGGCAAGATAAATTATAAGAAGATTCCCTGCTGACGGAATGATGAGCATTCCGAGAACAACTGTCAGGATTGCAATATATGGCTCACCATCCCTGTCATCAATCTCGGATGAGAGATGGGAAAGAAGAACAGCGAGAATTCCTGAAAGGCAGGCAATAAGCCTGAAGAACGATGAAAAGGTGTCAATGTATAAATTAAAACTGAAAATTTTAGTTTTTATTTCATATCCGTAAAGGAGGACTGTGAAAGCTCCGAGGAGCCCTATTAAAGGAATTGTCCACAGATACTTCCTATCATCTCTTTTAACAAGTAGCTCAATTATGAGGGTGAAAAGAATGGTTATGAGCACTATTAATTCCGGAGCAAAAATTCTCAGGTCCTTGAGGAGGTTCAAAGTGAACAAATTACTCATCCTTATCCACCTGTTGCAATTTTTATTATGGAGAGAAGTGTTTCCCTCATTATATTAATAACAGGGGGTGGGTATATTCCAACGAATATGACAATTATACCAAGAGGAACGAGGGTGAAGAGTTCTCTTCCGTTTATATCTGGTAGGTCTTTATATTTTTCATTGAGTTTTCCGAGGAACATCCTGTGAATCGTCCATAAAAGGTAGGCTGCTGTTATTACAACGGTAGATACAGAAACAATTGTTCTGATGGGAAATGCCTTTATCCCTCCTATGAAAACAAGAATTTCGCTTATGAATCCATTGAGTCCTGGAAGACCCATTGCTGCGAAGAAGGCGAGGGCGACAATTCCTGAATACACGGGCATCTGAACAGCAAGTCCACCGAATCTATCAATATCTCTGTGATGTGCTCTGTCGTATATAACTCCAACAATCAAAAACAACATAGCAGTTATGGTTCCATGATTAAACATCTGCAGTGCACCACCTATCACCCCGCTCTCTTTAAATGAAGCCATTCCTAAAAGACAGTATCCCATGTGGCTTATTGATGAATATGCAACCAGCTTTTTCATATCCCTCTGCGCCATTGCTGTCAATGCTCCGTATATCATGTTTATGACACCCATATAGGCCAAAAAACTGGCAAAGTATTGGGTACCGTGAGGAAAAAGAGGAAAGTTGAATCTCAAAATTCCATATGTTCCCATTTTCAAGAGGATCCCAGCAAGAATAACGCTTATCGGGGTTGGTGCCTCAACATGGGCATCGGGTAACCATGTATGAAAGGGAAATACTGGCACCTTTATTGCAAAGGCTATGTATAATGCGAGCCACAAAATTCTCTGCAACTCAACAGGGTAAGAGGACCTCATTTCTATAAGTTTTGGAATGTCAAATGTGTGTGGGGTGTTGTGGAAATAAAGTATTAGCATTGTTACGAGCATAAAAAGGCTTCCTAAAAGGGTATAAAGGAAAAACTTTATTGCTGCATACTCACGCCTGGGACCGCCCCATATCCCGATGAGAAAATACATGGGAAAGAGTCCGACTTCCCAGAAGACATAGAAGAGGAAGAAATCCATTGCGAGGAATACGCCGAGCATTCCGGTTTCAAGAAGAAGGAAGAGAGAAAAATAAGCCTTGGCGCCTTTTTCAATTCCCCAGGAGGCAAAGATACAGAGAAAAGATAGAAGAACTGTCAGTAAGACCATAAGAACGCTCAATCCATCAATCCCCATGTAGTATTCTACATTGAACTGCGGTATCCATGGCTTTCGGACAACAAACTGGAGTCCGGGAACATTTCTGTCAAAATTTATGAACAGATAAATTCCAAGAAGAAGGGGAATGAATGTGAAGAAGGCTGATGTCCACCTTATCGCATTAAGTTTATCTCTCGGAATAAAAAGAACTATTACCGCACCTAAAAGCGGAATAAAGGTGATTAAGGTCAAAAGATTAGCTCCTATAAATTCTTCCATCTCCTTATTACCTCCTTAAAATAATCATAGTCCAAAAAGAACAAATAATAGAAAGATAAGAAGGACGCTTCCTGCAAAGAGGAGATATCCTGGAAGAATTCCTGTTTGAAGCCTTCTCAAGATATCACCCACTTTGAGTGTGCCGGTTGCTGTTAGATTGACTGCTCCATCAACGCCTGCATGGTCAACCAACCCGGATGTATCTGCTGTCAAAATTCCTGCTTCTCCCGTGAGGTCTACAAGGCGGTCTATTACCTTTATATCAAACCACCTGCACATATCTTTAATAAGCAAGGTTCCCCTAACAAAAATTGCATCATAAATCTCATCCACATAGTATTTGTTGTAAAGGAGGGTATAGAGTGCCTTGAGTTTCTGCGAGATTTTTTGTGGTGCTGATGGATTTATTATGTAAAGGTATGTTGCAACTCCTATTCCGAGGAGCCCCGAGAGGACGGAAATTATCATTGCCTTTTCATCGTGATGGAAATGTCCACCAAAAAACTCCTCAAGAAATTTCTCAATCCCTATGTTCCCTCCAATTATGCTCATTACAGCAAATATAATAAGTGGAACTATCATAACAGGTCCACTTTCATGTGGCTTCTTCTCAAACCTTTTTTCTCCATGAAAAACAAGATAAAAAAGCCTGAACATATAAAATGCAGTCATAAATGCCCCAAATACCCCCAATGCAAAAAGCCCTGCCCCCCTCTCCTGAAGCACCGCGAGTAAAATCGCATCCTTGCTCCAGAATCCCGAAAAGGGTGGAACTCCAGCGATAGCAAGACATCCTGTAAGAAATACTGCGTATGTCCATTTCATATAGGTCCTCAATCCACCCATCTTCATTATGTCTTCCTCCCCATGAAGACCATGTATCACACTTCCAGAACCAAGAAATAACAAAGCCTTGAAAAATGCATGGGTCGCAAGATGATAGATTCCAACCCAGTATATACCCGTCCCAACTCCCATAAACATATAACCAAGTTGAGATATCGTTGAATATGCAAGAACCTTCTTTATACCGGTTGATGTTATCCCCATACTCGCAGCGAAAATCGCAGTAAATCCCCCCACCCAGCTGATTATCAAAAGAACCTCCGGTATTAAACTATATAAAAAGTGCATCCTCGCCACCATATACACCCCCGCTGTAACCATCGTCGCAGCATGGATAAGCGCACTTACCGGAGTGGGACCCGCCATAGCATCAGGCAACCACACATACAAAGGAACCTGCGCAGACTTCCCAACTGCCCCACAAAAAAGACATAAGCCTATGGCAAGAAGAATTGAATGTGAAACATCCTTTACCGCTGACTCCATAAACTCATAGCTCAAGCCACCTAAAAACATGAGTATAAGCACAATCCCTACGACAAATCCGAAATCCCCAATTCTATTCACAATAAATGCCTTCATCCCCGCCCTCGCCCTCTCCTCCTCCTCAAACCAAAAACCAATTAAAAGATATGAACATAATCCAACTCCCTCCCAACCAAGAAAACTCAAAAGAATATTATCCGCCATAACAAGAAGGAGCATCATTGCAACAAAAAGATTGAGATATGAAAAATACACCCCATACCTCTTATCCCCGTGCATGTAGCCTGTTGAATATATGTGTATTAAAAGAGCATCAAAGGTTACAACAAGAATCATAACGAGGGAAAGAGGGTCTATGAGAAAGCCGAAATTAATCTTCAGGTCTCCAACATCTATCCAGCGGAAGACCTGTTGATGAATAATACCGTGAGTGGATGTTAAAAACTCGTAAGCGGTTAACAAAGAAAGGAGGAATGAAAATGCTATTGGCAGAACTCCGGTAACGCTTAAAATCTTTTCAGATAGTTTTTTACCAAGAAATATGTTGAATATAAAACCAATTATCGGAAACAGAGGTATCAAAAAAAGGTAATCCTTCATTCTCCAAGCCCCCTCATTTTATCTGCGTCAAGCGAATCCCTTGACCTTCTCATATGAACTGCTATTGCAAGTCCAACACCTGCTTCAGCAGCAGCCACCGCAATTACAAAGAGAACAGTTATGTCTCCTTCAAAACTCATCATGGATTTTGAAAAACTTACTATCACCAGGTTCGCCCCAGCAAGCATGATTTCTATACACATGAGAAGTATTATGAAATTTTTTCTAAGGAAGAACCCAATTCCTCCGATGAGGAAGAGAAGAAGCCCTATTATTATTCCACCCTCAATCATCTCTTTTCCTCCCGAAAACAATTGCTCCTATTAATGCAGAAATCAAAAGAAGGGTAACCGCTTCAAAGGCAAGTGCATTTCTTAATACTAAACCGTAACCTAACCTCTCCGCAGATGCCTGAATTATCCTTCCTTCTTCAAGTTTTAGAGTTTCAAAGATAGAATAGGTAAGAGAAATTAAGAAAACTATCAGGAGAATAGGTGTGATTATATTCCACCACCTGAAAGATGGAAAACCTTCCTCACCACTTCCAATAAGAGAAAGCACGAGGACGAACAAAACTACCACACCTCCTGCATAGACGAGAAGCTGAACAATTCCAAGATAGGTGGAACGGAAGCAGAAAAACATGATGGATTGTGAAATCATTAAAAGAAGGAGGCTATATGCGGAATAGATAACCTTTCTGTTAAGAATTACAAGAATGGATGAGAACACAGCGATTATACCGGCAATGAAAAATATAATCTTCTCAACCATTTTTCTTCTCCATCAGCATTTCTTTCGTCCAGATAGCCTCTTTCCTTGATGTGATAACCCATTCGTGTCTTGGTGTCATATAAAGGGCATCACAGGGACATGCGTCAACGCACAGTCCACAGAATATGCACCTCAGATAATCTATCTCATAAATCTCAGGCTCCCTCTCCCTTCCCGGAATATCCGACTTCTTTGCTACAACCTTTATTGCAAAGGAGGGACAGGCAATTTCACAAAGTTCACAGGCGACGCACTTTATAATTCCATTCTCATCAACTTTTAAAACATGTGTTCCTCTGAACCTTGAAGAGTAAGTCCTCTTTTCTTCAGGATATTCAATTGTGACCTTCTCTCCGAAGAGATGTTTTAGAGTAATTTTCAAGCCCTGAATTATAGCAGGAAAGTAGAGCTTCTCAACCAAGCCGATTTTTTTACCCACAACTTTCCCGTTAAACCTTTTTAACAGGTCTTCACGCATATATAACCACTCCCGCAGTTATTAATAAGTTCAAGATAGCAAGCGGAAGGAGAACCTTCCACCCAAGGCTTATCAACTGGTCAAACCTGAACCTTGGAAGCGTCCACCTTATCCATATAAAGAAGAAGAGGAAGAACCCCGTTTTTATTGAGAAACTTATAATGCTAAAGAGGAAGGCTCCAATCTGCCCCACCGTTGAGATAAGATACTGCTGCGAAAAGAACGGCACCTGCCATCCACCAAAAAAGAGCGCTACAATCACACTTGAAGCCACGATCATGTGTGTATACTCTGCCATAAAAAACATTGCGAATTTCATCCCGCTATATTCAGTGTGATAGCCTGCAACGAGCTCAGAGTCCGCCTCTGGAAGGTCAAAGGGAACCCTGTTTGTCTCCGCAAATGCAGTTATAAGGAACAAAAGAAAGCTCAAAGGAGCCTTCACAATTCCCCACTTCAATGGATTTGATGTCTGAAGTTCTGTTATCTGGTAAAGGCTGAGCGTTCCGAAAAGGAGAACGGTTGATAAAATAGACAAAGCCATTGTTGTCTCATAAGAAAGAAGCTGTGAAGCGCTCCTCAAAGCCCCCAAAAGAGAATACTTATTATTTGATGCCCATCCGCCAAGTATTATTCCGTATAGTGAAAGGCTCCCTATCGCAAGAAGAAATAGAATTCCAGCATCAATATCTGAAATTATTAAGTTTATTTTCCATCTTCCTATTTCAATGGAACTGCCAAACGGAATCACTGACAGGGCAATTATAGCGGTTCCCATTATTATCGCCGGAGCAATTGTGTGAAGGAATTTGTTTGCTTTTGCAGGGGCGAAATCCTCTTTGAACATAAACTTCAAACCGTCAGCAATCGGCTGAAAGAGCCCAAAGGGACCCACCCTGTTTGGACCAAGTCTATCCTGAATAAATCCACCAAGCCTCCTTTCCGCATAGGAGAGATATGCTACCACTGTCAGAACTGCAGAAAAAATTATCAGGATTTTTAAAAGGACAATAAGAAGCCATATAAGAGTTTGCCAGTTCATCATCTCACTCCTACTTTTCTTAATGAATTCATCACTTCTCTTTCAAGCTCAACCTGGGGAAAATAACCTTTCAGCAAGTAAATGAGGTTTTCCATAGAAGAGAATTTAAAATTTAGCCCGAGATTTTTTGAGACGAAGAGGATAAAATCAATAATTCTAATGCTTTCACCAACTGGCTCAATAGCGTATGTGAACCACTGAACCCTTCCTTCAAAATTGGTCCAGCTTCCCTCCTTTTCAGCCCATCCAGCCTCGGGAATAAAGAATTCAACCTTTTCTTTCAAGTTCTCAGGAAGTCTGTTAGAGACAAGAATAATTTTCTCAACCCCTGACGGAATAGATACATTCTTCATGAGCCATCCAAAAAGCGCAAGAACCTTTTCCCCGGCAGATGAGAACTCTTTGATAGATGGAATAATTTTCTTCAACCCGTTCATGTTCGGTGCCTTCTCCGGCTTTAAAAGCCACAGGTTTTCATGTTCTCTGAGGTATTCAGGCTGGATAAAATAAAATGAATTAATTCCCAGAGCATTTCCGAATTCTTTTATTGCAATTATTTCTTCATTTGTAAGAAATGGAGAAAGACAAATCCCCATTTCCTGTGCATGATTTTTTATAAAATCACAAAGGTTCTGAATTATTTTTTCCTGAATTCCCCTCACAAGCGTTGAATTCTTCTTTTCAAGAGCATAAATTTCTCTTTCTGATAGCGCAAAGGCTTTATATGATAAATATCCGTAATCACATAGCCAGTAGTAATTTACTTTGAGATTTTTTCTTGGACGAACCCTTACGGGCTCAATCCCTTTCACATCAAGAAATACATTGCATCCCATTGAACATAAAGGGCATATAGAACTTGCAACTTTTAGATATACGGGACGAGATTTGTATGCCCAATCCTTTGAGATAAGTGCCCCAACCGGACAGAGGGTAGTAACATTCAAGGTGTAGTCTCCTTCAAATCCATTTTCAGGATAGACAGTTATGTAACATTTTCCACCTCTTTCAACTACACATAGCCCACCTGTTTTTAAGAGGTCCTGTGCGTAACGAACACACCTTGTGCACAGCACACATCTGTTAGGACGAATCTTTATCTTTGATGATATGTCTCTCTTTCCAAAATCCCTTTTCCTCTCTTTGAACCTGCTACCTGGTTTGCCATACTTAAAGGCGTAGTCCTGAAGTTTGCATTCTCCAGCCTTCTCGCACTGAGGGCAATCAAGGGGATGGTTTATGAGAAGGAATTCAAGGGCATCTGCCCTTGCCCTTCTCACTTCTTCTACTTCTGTCCAGACAACCATTCCATCAGAAACCTTTGTTGAGCAGGCGGTCTGCAATTTTGGAATACCTTCTATCTTGACAACACATAATCGGCATGTGGCTACGACTTTTAAGGCGGGATGATAACAGAAATGAGGAATTTCTATCCCGGCAGACTCTGCAGCCTGCATTATTGTCATCCAGTCCTCTGCCTCAATTTCTCTTCCATCAATTTTTATCTTTACCCTGCTCATCTCTTATCCCTGAAAGGACATCTTTTTTCTTTTATGTGTCTCAAAAATTCGTCTTGAAATTTCTTTACATAATTCAGAATAGGAAGAGCACCTGCATCTCCAAGAGGACACAATGTTCTTCCGAGTATTCCATTGCATATATCCATTAAGAGAGGTATGTCATCTTCTGCGCCATTTCCATTTTCAATCCTTGTTAGAATCTCCTTTAACCACGGCATTCCCTCTCGGCATGGAGTGCATTGCCCACAGGACTCGTGGGAATAGAAATCAGCCAGCTTCTTTGCCACATAAACCATGCATGTGCTATCGTCCATCACAATAATTGCTCCAGAACCAAGCATTGAACCCTTTTCCTGAAGGGATTCAAAATCAAGGGTAACATCTGCCTCCTGAGCAGTCAGAGGTGGCGTGGATGTTCCTCCCGGAATAACAGCCTTCAGTTTTCTTCCTTCCCTTACTCCTTCACAGTCTTCATTTATAAGTTTTAAAAGAGGATAACCCATCGGTTTCTCATATACTCCAGGCTTTTTCACATGCCCGCTTACTGCAAAAAGTTTAAATCCTGTTGATTTTGGGGTTCCTATACCTGCGAACCATTTTCCTCCCTTTTCTATTATAAAAGGAATAGATGCGAGGGTTTCAACATTGTTTATTACGGTTGGAGAGTTATAAAGCCCTACACTCGCGGGAAATGGCGGTTTGACCCTGGGGTTTCCTCTCTTCCCCTCGGCTGATTCAAGAAGCGCTGTTTCTTCTCCGCATATATAAGCACCTGCTCCCCTGTGAACCACGATTTCCAGGTCAAATCCAGAACCTAATATATTTTTTCCTAAATACCCCTTTTCCTTTGCTTCCCTTATTGCATTTTTAAGAATATCAGCTCCATTTACATACTCCCATCTTATGTAAATGAGAGCGAAATTTGCCCGAACAGCATAAGAGGATATGACAATCCCTTCAAGAAGAAGATGGGGCACTTTCTCTATTATATACCTGTCCTTAAATGTTCCTGGTTCACCCTCATCCGCATTGCATACGAGATAAACAGGCTTTTTTTCTTTTGGAATAAATCCCCACTTCACACCAGCAGGAAATCCAGCACCACCCCTTCCCCTTATTCCGGAGGTTTTGACCTCTTCAACAATTTCTTCTGGTTTCATACCAAGAGCTTTTTTAAGGGCTGAATAGCCTCCGTTAGCCACATACTTATCAATCTTTTCAATTCCATCAATCTCCCAGAGTTTTGAAATCAATCCTTCGTTCATCTCAATGAGCTCAATATCTTATCTACCATTTCCACTGTGAGTTCCGTGTAGTAATCATTATTTATCATCATAACAGGGGCTTTTTCACAGCATCCGAGGCACTCAACAAGTGAAAATGTGAACCTTCCGTCCTCGCTCGTCTCGCCCGGTTTCAAAGACAGCCTCTTTGATATGTAATCTATAAGGTTTTCGGCACCGAGCAGAGAACATGAAAGATTTCTGCACACCTGTATGTGATACTTCCCCCTCTTTTTCCTTGAAAAATATGTATAAAAAGTCAAAACCCCGAGTATAAAAGATGGATTGAGTGATAGCTCTTTAGCGATGTATTCAATTGCTTCATCTGAAATGTATCCATACTCATCCTGAACTGCCTGAAGATATGGAAGGAGAAGAGATTTTTTGTCGGGATAGATTTTTTCCATTTCTTTTAATTCGCTCAACTTTTCCTCCGGTATCATCTGTCAAGCTCCCCTGCAATTATGTTGATACTTCCAAGAACTGCTATGAGGTCTGCTATCCTCATTCCTTTTACAAGATAAGGAAAAGCCTGATAGATTGCGAAACAAGGAGGTCTTATCCTGAACCTGTATGGTTTTCCTGTTCCATCGCTCACAATATAAAAACCAAGTTCTCCATTTGCCGCCTCCACTGCATAATAGAATTCTCCCTCCGGAACCTGTATATCATACATAACGAGTTCAAACTGCCTTATGAGCCCCTCAATTGTGTTATAAACCTCTTTCTTTGGTGGAAGAGAAACCCTCGGGTCAGATGTCATAATGGGTCCCTCAGGAATTCCATCAATTGCCTGTTCAATAATTTTCATACTCTGTCTCATTTCCTCCATTCTCACCAGATACCTGTCGTATGTATCCCCGTTCTCTCCAACGGGAACTTCAAAATCAAAATCTTCATAGCACATGTATGGTTCAACCTTTCTCAAATCCCAGGCAACGCCTGATGCTCTCAAACAGGGACCTGTCCAGCCGTATTCAAGGGCTTTCTCAGCTGGCATAACCCCTATTCCCTTTGTCCTTTCAATAAAAATGCGATTCCCTGTAAGTAAAGTCTCAACATCGTCAATTGCGGATTTCATGGTCTTAAGGAAGCTTCTTACCTTTTTCTCAAACTCCGATGGAATCTCATCCTTAAATCCACCAACCCATGGATGGTCTCTCCACAGCCCACCAACCCAGGGATAGGAAGTTGTTAATCTTGCTCCTGTCCACATCTCAATTATTTCGTAAATCCTCTCCCTTTCTCTAAAAAAATACCAGAAGGGAGTTAATGCACCAATATCAACCACATTAGGACCTATACAGGTTAAGTGGTCCGAAATTCTTGAAAGTTCATTAAGAATTACCCTTATGTACTGAGCCTTTTTAGGGACATCTATTTTCATATACCTTTCAATGGCTGTAACATAGCCTATGTTATTCATTATAGCAGAGACATAATTCAACCGGTCAGTGAGCGGGAGAATTTGCTTGTATTTAAGGTTCTCTGCAAACTTCTCAACCCCTCTGTGAACATATCCAATTTCTACCTCACAATTCACTATTACCTCTCCTTCAATCTCTGTGATCATGCGGAATGCACCATGGGTTGAGGGATGGGATGGTCCTATGTTTATTATCATTCTTCCTTCTTTCATTTCAGAACCAGAACTCTCCTTCAACAAACCTTTTGTCCTCAGGATGATATTTCTCTTTTCTCGGAATTTTTCCCCTGAATGGAAATTCCTTTCTCAATGGGTGGTCTTCAAATCCAGCAGGAGTGAGAATTCTTTTCAGGTCAGGGTGACCTTCAAATCTCACACCAAGCATATCGTATGTTTCCCTTTCAAACCAATCAGCTCCATTCCACAGATTATAAATGGATGGAAGGGTCGGATTTTCCTCAGGAACTCTGCATTTAATTCTTATTCTCTTTATTCTGTAAGTGGAATAAAGATGAACTATTACCTCAATTTCCTTTGTTGCCGGATAATGGGTTCCAAACAGGTCAATAAATAAATCAAATTTCAGGTCTTTCAAAAATTTCATTGTGTCAAGATATTTCTCTTTATCAACCTTTATTATCAACATCTCCCTCTCCTCAATCACTGCGTGAGGAAGGGATTCCTCAAGGATTTGGTAAAGGTCTTTCTCTTTCATAGCTTCTTAAAACTTTTCCTTCGTCAATGAGATTCTGTATTTTCATAACCGCAGTGATTATGCTTTCCGGTGTAGGAGGACATCCCGGAACATAAACATCCACTGGAATTATCTTATCAATTCCCTGAAGGACTGAATAGGTGTCAAAATATCCGCCGGATGAAGCACAATCACCTATTGCGATGACCCATTTTGGTTCACAAATCTGGTCATATATTGTTTTAAGAACAGGAGCCATCTTATAGGTTATTGTTCCAGCGACCATAAGAAGGTCTGCCTGCCTCGGAGAAAAACGAACCACCTCTGCTCCAAACCTCGCAAGGTCATAGTGAGCTCCGACAACCGCCATGAACTCTATTCCACAACACTTCGTGGCAAATGGAAATGGCCAGAGGGAATTTTTTCTCGCCCACCTTGTTATTTTCTTCAGATTCCCAACAATTATTCCCTGACCGCTCAGTTTTTCTACTTCTATCTCTATTCCCATTCAAGTATCCTTCTTCTCAAAATGTAAATAAGACCTATCAAAAGGGCGACCACAAATATCGCCCCTTCAATAAATGCTATTTTCCCGAGCCCCTCATATTTAAAACCCATAAGCTTTACAGCCCATGGAAAGAGAAGGACAACCTCAATGTCAAATATGAGAAAGGCAATTCCTATCATAAAAAATTTTACTGAAAATCTTCCCCTTGCATCGCCGAAGGGTTCAACCCCGCATTCGTATGTGGTGACTTTCGATGGAACCATTCTGAATGGACCCAAAAACCTTGCAATGAGAAGAAGAGCGACAACTACTATTACTGCAAAAATCACCATAATTAAAAGTTCAGCATATCCACTCATAGGGATTAACCTACCATCTCTGAAAATTTTTTCAACAAATTTTCCAATCTATCTACTGAAAGAAATGAATTGTTGAGACTTCTGAAAAATGGTGGCTATTCTGGTATTTACTATTAGTGAAAGAAGAAAATTTGAAAGGGCGAAAGTCTATTTGAAAGATTTATAAAACAAGAATGAGGAGGATGAGAAGAAAAAATGCCAAATAAATCGCTAAAATAACATCAAAAGTGGGGATTAGAAAGCACTACAAAAAGACTTCTGAAAAAGTGAGGCTATTTTTGGTGATTTTTTGGGAGATTTACATAATCAAAACTGATAAGATAAATGGAAGAAAAAATCCAGAAAGAAAAACCAGAAATAAATCCAGAACAAACCCTTAAAATTAAACCACGGGTTTTTCAGAAAGCACTTTAAAAAACACTTGACATTTAAAAAATTTGTGGGATA
>Ga0197143_1002107_pt1 | contig 15376 bp, 12 predicted proteins | sample GBS70_MetaG_FD_148603 | JGI IMG/M metagenome (GOLD analysis project Ga0197143, IMG submission 148603) | Sediment microbial communities from Great Boiling Springs, Gerlach, Nevada, United States - GBS 70_MetaG | ecosystem: Environmental > Aquatic > Thermal springs > Hot (42-90C) > Sediment...
GCGCTGCCCTTCCTTCGCAATAAGCTCCTCGCAAAAGTTACATTTTTCGACAACACCTTTTGTCCTGGTAGGGTAATCCATCGTGATCTCTTGTAATCCCTTTCGTGGGTCAACGAAGTTAAAACTCCTCGCGCCATATGGGCATGCTGCCATGCAATACCTGCATCCGATGCATCTGTGCATGTCCATCATCACAATCCCATCATCCTTGCGCTTGAAGGTTGCCTTGGTGGGGCAAACCTTGACACAGGCAGGGTTCTCACAGTGGTTGCACAAAACAGGCACGAGTTTCTTTCGCACTGCTTCGCCCATGAATGGGTGCACCTCGTCTGGTAAAGCGCCTTGCCACTCTTCACGCCAGATCCATTTGATCTCATGTTTCTTCTCGTCAAAGTGCGGGACATTGTGCGCTAGGTGGCACGCCTCTGCGCACTTCCTGCATTCAGGGTGCGAAGCACATCTCTCAACAAGCACCGCCATCCCCCACCGAACCCCCCCGCTTGTCTTTTCCTCGCCTATACTAGCAAAGAGGTCTTTCGGCTTTACTACCTCCCATACGCCCTTTGAAAAGAGCGCCGTGCCAGCCCCAATCCCAAGGATCTTGAAAAAGTCTCGTCTATCCATACTAACGCTCCGAAACCCTAGCCTTCTCGAGATGACAGTCAAAGCAGTAAGGTTTTTCCCCTACATAGTCGTGGCACTTGTCGCAGAACTCCTTCTTGTTCGTGTGGCATCCCAAACAAGTGCCAGTAAGTTTCATGTGCTTGAAGACCCTACCTGTAGACGACCGATAATCCCTTATGTTTTCCCTTACCACCTTGTCCCTAAACTCGTTCAATATCTGCATGTGATTAGCCCTGATGCTCTCTTTTGGCTCTATGCATTCCTTCGGTCTTCCTTCGCTGTCCAAAGGCAAATCTTTTGGAAAGTCCTCGAACTCTTTGGATGATAAATCGATCTTTGGAAGCCCAGGGTCTAAGGTAGGCATCTCGTTCTTCTTCCCGCTCACCTGCGCATACCATGCGGGGGCTGTTACAAGACCCAAAAAGATTACAACCCCGCCAATCACTTTACTGGCGTCATACATTGCTGCCTCCTTTTGCCTCTTCCTCGTGCTTGAACTTCCAAGGCACACCTCTCAAATCTGTCGATCTGTCAGGCTTTTCTCCCTTCATCACAAGGGCGTTTGCAACCAGTTCATGGACTCCACCCACATTGACCTGTGGTACCCAGTATTCCATAAGCGGAGTAAGGGTCGCCTTATCAATAGCGCATATACATAAAAGCCTGTTGACCCCGTATTTTTCATGCACATACCTGACCGCGTTCGCCCTCGGGAAACCGCCACGAAGCCTCATCTCGAGGTTTTCGTCCGTGCCAAGCCCAGAACCGCTTCCGCAGCAGAAGGTCTGTTCCCTGATCGTGTTTTCAGGCATTTCATAAAAGTTGTTTGCCACCGCTCTGATGATGTATCGAGGCTCTTCCAAAAGCCCCATGGCTCTTGCCGGGTTACATGAATCATGGAATGTAACCACAAGGTGGTCATTCCTTCTTTTGTCAAATTTTAGGACACCGTGATGGATGAGGTCAGCGGTAAACTCGCATATATGCACTGCCTTTGTAGAACGGGCGTGTTCAAAAACGGTTCCGGTAATAGGTGACTTTGGTACCTCCAAAAAGTCCGCGGGGCCATTCATGGTATCCATGTATTGATGGAAGACACGCCACATGTGTCCGCATTCACCGCCAAGTATCCATTTTACTTTGAGCCTTTTGGCTTCTTCGTAGATCTTTGCGTTCAACCGCTTCATGAGCTCGTTCGAATGAAAAAGTCCGAAGTTCCCGCCTTCTGAAGCGAAACTTGAAAATGTATAGTCGAGACCAACCTCGTGGAGCAGGGCAAGATAACCCAAAAAGGTGTAATAGTGAGGGTCGCCAAAGTAATCTGCTGACGGGACAACAAACAGAACTTCAGCGCCTTTTCTATTAATCGACACATCTACCTTAACCCCTGTGTTGTCGTAAAGGTCTTGTACAGCGAACTCGATATTGTCTTTGAAGGTGTGGGGTAACACCCCCAAGTGATTCCCTGTCCTAAAGCAGTTTGACGCCGGCTCAACGATCCAATTTATGTTTATACCCACAAGGTTTAGCATCTCGCGAGCCATCATGGTTATCTCGGCTGTGTCTATACCGTAAGGGCAAAAGACCGAGCAGCGTCTACATTCTGTGCATTGGTAATAATAGTAAAACCACTCCTTTAGCACATCGAGGTTCAGCTCCCTTGCGCCTACTGCGCCTTTGAAAAGTCTTCCGGCAAGGGTGTGATAACGGCGATACACTGAGCGCATAAGCTCTGCCCTCATGACAGGCATGTTCTTTGGGTCTCCAGAACCCAAGAAGTAGTGACACTTGTCAGCACACGCCCCGCATCTGACACAGATATCCATAAACACAAACAAAGACCTGAACCTTTTTAGTCTATCCTTCAGCCCTTCTAGAATCCGCTCCTTCCAATCTGGGGGTAAGCCCCAATCCTCATCCGTGGCAAGCCACTTCCTTGGAAACGGAAGCCCAAGATAGCTTGCGTGTTTAGGATTTGCGCCGTAACACCAAGTGCCGGGCCTGAACTCTACCTTTTTGCTCATCCAGTCTTCGCTTTTAGGCTCGAGCGAGACATTGCTCAACATCTCTTGCGGTTTTGGCAGTTTCTCAGCCATGTTTTTCCCTCTCGAGTGGATAACCTGCTTCCTTCAAAAGGTCATAAAACTCCTCTTCATATTCCTCGTAAGTGTGCACCTTTACCTCGGGATTCCACGGATTTATGTGTCTTCGGTATCTACTGTTATTTGCAAGGTTTCTAGTGGGACTAAAGAACACCCCCGCCATGTGGACGAGCTTTGAAAACGGAAAATACGCAAATAGCAAGGAAACAAGGAAAAGGTGCGAATAGAACAACGGGCTCAAGCCCTCTGGAGTGCTAAATGAGAAGGAGAGCAAAGATGCGACCAACTGCTTCACCGTTGGCACATCTGTTTTGAAGAAATAACGCATAAGAATGCCAGTAATCGCTATGCCAAGGATCAAAAACAAAGGAAAATAATCCTGAAGTAACGAGACATATCGAACCTGAGGGAGCACGACCCTCCGCAGGAACAGATAGGTTAGTGCTACGACTATCACGACATCTGTAAGATAAAGGACTGGCACGCCTATCTGGAAGAAGCCATCGAGTGCCGAGATGGTATCAACAAAAGACGGGACGGGCTCCAAGAATAGGCGCAAATGGCGAACCACTATAATCAAAAAAGACCAGTGGAAAAGAAGACCAAAAAGCCACAGCCACTTGGCAAAACCAAACACAAGCCTCTTATCTTTTGTAAAATATGCCTTCGTGTTACGGAAAAGGGAACGGAAAAGAAGGATTTCGAGCGCCATGCGCAAGATTACTTGCCAAGTGGTGAACGGACTTTCAAGCTTGTTGTGTTTCAAGAAAGGCAGTGATTTTTGCTGTCCGCAAACGGCTGGGATGCGGAAGGGGACAGGCGATGAAGCCCACTTGAAAACCCTCCAGACAATCCCTATAACAAAGGTGAAAAAGGCGAGATAAGGAAAAAAGACTCCAAAAAGCCATTCGAGACCTATGGAAGAAAGACCATAGGAAATGATGAAGGCAAAGAGGACAAGCACGAAAGCTAGAAGTATCATCATGTCTCGATCTCCTTGCGTTGTCCTAAAGACATCGAATCTGTTGCCCTTTCAAGAAGTTTGAACAGGGCCCTTCTTGTCTCGTTTATCCTGATCTGAGCCAGTTTTTCCCTGCATTCCATGTATATGTCGAATGCCTCAAGTGCGAGCGCGTCGATGCGCCTTTGAACCTGTGCCATTTGGAGTGGGTCAAGCATCGGAAAAACCTTCTGTATAGCATCCCGCAGTGCATAAACAAAGCCTAGTGCTTCGGAAGGTAACAACCCTTGAACTGCCCTAATCTTAATGATTTCGGTTAGGTGGGGTCTTGTTTCGCGGCCACAGATCAGGCTTTGAACTATCTCGGGTATTGCCTTCCTGAACACAAAACCCACTGGGTTCTCGAACCTGTCTTTTCCTTCTCTCAGGAAGTTTGCGTATCTCTCATTGTAAGTTGCATAGAGTGCCCGTAACCACTCGTCACAGATGGCTTTTTCTCGACTTTGTAAAAACTCTAGCCTTTGCATCGTCACAGAGTAAAAGCCGGTGAATTGATAACAGAACCCATTGTTATGGTGAATAAAAAAAGTCAAGAAGTTGACAGAAATTGACAAGCAAATAGAAATACTGGAATTCCTGCCACTTCAACGAGCAAGATCTCAAAAAGGGCTAGAAGAGAGAGTGGATGTCTGAAGATTAAACATGCTTTTATTCCAGTTTCTCGAGTGAGCGAGATGCTTTTATGAGCATGCGGAGCAATGTCCAGATATGAAAAACTGGATGGAACTATGACAAATGTTCCTCTTCGGGTGAAACGATTTTTTAGTTTCAGCGATTTAAAACGGTGACAGATGAGCTTTTCCTGTCACGCCCGCGGGGTGGCAGGGAAAGGCGAGCCTTGGGTGGGTCAATGGCGGGCGCATGAGAAATGCGGAGGCTAAAGTCTGTCGTGCGGCTGGACCGCGGTGGGAGGCCCTCTTGGGGGCCGGGGGGTAGGCGGTCGGTGAGGTGCGTCTTGAAGTGGCGAACACGGCTCGGTATCGCTCAATCACTTTTAGGCACTATAATGCACGGCTGCGTTTGAGGGGTTTTAACCGACACCTAAAACAATGTGACTCCTAATAGACTCCTTACCGATTCGGTTGTGCCTACCTGTCCAAGGCATCGGCTCTGCCCACTTACAGACTTGTCCAAAGATGAAGCCGCATTAGCTCAGTTCTTTCCTCTTTCGAAAGTTTCTATCAAACAATAGTAAAACGACTACCAGTTGGCTTGTGATTGATTTATGTGGTATGAAAGCTAAGCGCAGGGCGGGTTTGGTTTTCCCCCGCCTCGAGTCCTTGACGCCTATGGAGGCACATCATGGATAGACGAGATTTCTTGAAAGAGGTCGGGCTTGGTATTCTTTTTTTCTCAGCATCCAAGTTTTCAACCGGATGCGCACATCTACCTGGCACAAAGATAGAAAAGGTTTCGGACGATAGCATCGAAACATTGCTTGCCCAAGGTGCGAGAACCATGTGGGTCGCACCGCATCCTGACGATGAATGCTTTTCAGGTCCTATTTTGGCAAGGTCTAGAGTTTATTACAAGAACCCCCTGTACTTCCTTGTCTTTACACATGGCGAGGGGGGTGAATGTGGTCTGAAAGAGGGGTGTCATCCCGACCTCGCTACCATACGCGGGCAGGAGCTAAAAAAAGTTGCCGATTTTTATGGGGCGGAACTTGAACACCATCGCTTTTACAACGCCCCTTTGCCGGCTGAATCTTTCCCGCCTCGGCATGAAATATACAAGAAGTGGCTCTCTCAAGGCGACCCTCTCAAAATCTGTGTAAAGGCAATAAGGAGGTTCAAGCCCGATGTGATATTGACATTTCACCCAGATTTTGGGGCAACAGGCCATCCAGAGCATCAGCTTGCATCAAGGATAGCCACCACTGCAGCGAAACTTGCCCAGGACCCTACCTACGATGCGGATGGATTCGAGCCCCACAAAGTGAAAAGGCTTTACTGGCTTGTTCAAAGGTATTGGCTCTTGAGGCTTTTTGGCCTTGCTGACCCAGGTCCTATTACCGAGGTTTTCGATTCCCACCTACCAGCGAACGACAAGATGTCATGCCTAGACTTTTCGCTCGAGGCAACGAGATTTCATAGGACGCAGAACAGAGATATGAGCATGGTGAGACGGATGCAACAGGCGTTCGGCTATATCTTTTTGAGGCAGGTTGATTACATGACCGTAACGAAAAGACCAGATGCTGTTGTAAAAAAAGGTGGCGGAATGGGGCATTTTGGGGACGATTAGTACGGTCTTAGGGTTCTCGGGTCAACTGGTAAGCGAGACAAAGCCTCTCGTGCAAGTGCCTTGGTCTCGTCATCTGGGTCTAAATCGAAAACACTTGTCAGATACTGGAAAGCAGATGCGTGCTGACCTTGATACAGCCTTATCACGCCCATGCCCAGCATGACCTTTGCCAGCTCGCTTTTGGACCAACGAACCCCCATCGCCTTCCGCAAAAGGACCACCGCCTCTGCCTGATACCCCTCTTCAAAGAGCCACATAGCGAGTGTTACCACATCGTCAGCAGCAAGTGAGGCTATGTTTAGGTTCTGCATCCTCGAAAGTATTGCGAGTGCTCTTGCCTTGTCACGCGCGGTGATTGCCTCTTGAAGCGCCAAAACATCTGGATCCCTCCGTGTAACCTCGCCTTTCATCACCGCAAACCTCTTTCCTTTCCAAGGCATGACCCAAGCCATCTTCTGCCCAAAGTACGCTACAATCAGGCCCCCAAGGAATCCCCCAAGGTGCGCCCCATACGCAACACCGGTCTTTGCACCAAGAACAAAAGGTAATAAGTTGTCAAAAAGGACATACATGCCTATAACAAAACGGGCAGGTATCAAGAACACATCGAACAAAAATGGAAACAAAAAGACGAACACCTTTATCCTGTTTCTGGGAAAGGAAAGGAAATATACTCCCATAACACCAGAAATCGCACCTGATGCCCCGATCATCGGGGTTAGTGACTTTGAAGCAAATAGAGAGAAAAACAATGTAGCAATAACCCCCATAATCAAGTAGTTGACAAGATACCCAAGCCTTCCTAAGCGATGCTCAACATTGTCGCCGAAAATCCATAGAAAAAGCATGTTGCCAAGAAGATGCGCAATACCGCCATGCAAGAACATAGAAAAAAACAAGTCATCAATTGCCGGGGCGCCAGGCTTGTAACCATGTTCGAACACGAAAAGGTCATATTGGCTTGTTTGCCTTGCTATCTCGAGCGGGTCAGCATCTGGGAGCTCTCTCAGCACGACCCGTAGATACGATAAAAATGCCTCGTCATGGATATCTGCTTGTTTCAGAGAAAGAGGCAAGGATATAAGCACATAGACCACAATGTTGGTAAGGATGATTACATAGTTTACGTATGCCTTGAAGTGCCTCGGGTTTGGTGTGTCGCCTATCGGAAAGAACAAGCCTCTCTCCCTACAATCGAGACCATTTTATAACAGGCGGTCGATGCCAACCGCCTCGTAAGTTTATCAACCTAATCGAAATTTGGCGATACATGATTTTCTCCTGTTACGCTCGATCGCATTCTTGCCAGTCACACAATTCTGGCTAGACCTCTAGCAAAGCTAGCCCCCAAGTTCGGCAAATCTTTGGGATAGTTGTTTCGTTCTTGTGCACATTTCAGGGCAAAAGGTTACTTTATGCTCGCATTCCACACATTCGAGGCTGGGTGAGGGTGATTACGACGCCACCCAAACGACAGGTTTCAGTTGATTTTCGTTCAAAAACCGTGTAGATTTGAGGTATGAAGACCCCGGAGCTCGTAGACATAGTGGACGACACGGTGAAAGCGAGCGATTTCAACGAGCTAAAGGCAATCGTTGCTAAGCTTGGAACAAGTCAGGCGGAGCTCGCAGAGGCACAAAAGAGGACGGAACATAGGCTTGAAGAACTTGCAGAGGCACAAAAGAAGACAGAACAAAGGCTCGAAGAACTTGCAGAGGCACAAAAGAAGACAGAACAAAGGCTTGGAGAACTTGCAGAGGCACAAAAGAGGACGGAACAAAGGCTTGAAGAACTTGCAGAAGCACAAAAGAAGACAGAACAAAGGCTCGAAGAACTTGCAGAGGCACAAAAGAAGACAGAACAAAGGCTCGAAGAACTTGCAGAGGCACAAAAGAGGACAGAAGAAGAAGTAAGAAAGCTCACAGAAGCAGTTATCGACATAAGGGGGGAGCTTGGAGGGCTCTCAAAGTCAATATCTTATGCATTCGAGAATGAGGCATTCAGGATGGTTCCCAAAGTTTTGAAGGAGAAATACGGGATAGATATGAAGGAGAAGTTCGTAAGAAAGCAGATCAAGCACCACGAGGTCAACCTGTTTGGAAAGGCCAAGAAGGATAGCAAGGATGTGATAGTGGTAGGGGAGGCAAAGGTCAGGCTCGAAGAAAAGGGAAGAAGGAAGAAGGATAGGGAGGAGTGGAGTGATAAGGTTTTTGAGGAGCTTGAAGAGAAGGTTAGGGTAGTCAAGCAGGAGTTTCCGGGTGTTGAGATTGTGAGGCTCTTGATAACCCATTTTGCTACGAATGATTTTCTGAAAAAGGCAAGGGAAAGGGGGGTCATTGTGGTGCAGAGCTTTGAATGGTAGATAGGCATGATGCGCCGCCTTGTAGATGCATATTGCGTGGCTCGAAAGGGTGCGCCCGCATCTGCTAAGGTGTCTTGCGTAAAGTAACAAATCTTGCGCACGCATCTACAACTTGTAGACAGTGCTAGCTGGTCTGACCAAAGTCGTCTCGTCATCCGGCGTGGATGGTTGCAAAGCGGAGGGTAAGTCCTCCATGTTAGCGGGTCATGCTGTTGAAGGGCCGGGGAGATAGCCCAGAACAAAAACATTCGCGAACACCCATCTCCAGAAAGGCTTAGCCCGAACTGCCAAAATCTTGTCACAGTCTGTGGAGACACATCTGCCTTACTAAATGGGATAATATACAGCGAGGATATGTGGGGGGTAACTCACAATACTAGGTGAGCCCTGCTACGAATAAGGAAAGCGCCCTGTCTCCAATGGGTCTAAATGGTGCCGCTTTGTATATGGTGGGGATCGACCTGCTGGCTTATTGCAGAATATGCATAGAACAAGATGTTGCCACAACTCATCTACACCGATTTTTACGGATCACGACCGTGGCCTAATACTTATGTAAACCTCCTTTACGAGAATGGTCTTCTCTTCATACGACGTCTATATCACTCCATGTCAGATACCAGTTATTCATGTCGTATATAGCGGAAGCATTTTCAAAATCATTATGGATTCTAACGCCAAAGTAAAGGTCTTGCGGGAATAGCCTCTGCGGTAGCCTCACATATCCACTAAGATAAAAATATTTCTTATAAACCGATGGAACCATCACGCTAATTATGGGAGCAGAACTTTCCCTCGCAATCTGGTCAATATTGGCAATCATACTTTTGAGTATCATGGAATCACTAGTAACGAAATCAACGACGAAAAGATTGCTAGCGCCAAACTTCTTTATTACTGATGTTATTAAGTAACCAGCCGGCCTCCCTGACTTGTAAAATATGAAGGTTCTATAGTTGTTCTCGGGCTTATCAAAAAAGCGCCATTTTATATACTGGTTATCCCTTATCACCATAACGAGATTCTTATAGCGAAATCTCTCCCAAATCTCGTCAAAGACAGGAGAAAACTCATTCATCTCATGTATAGACACGTCTTTCTCTGCAGTTTTTGCAAAAGCTGAGTTATGCAAAACGACCGCTAACTTGCCAATAAACCTACCAAGAGGGTGACTCCCGATGTACGGGAAGAAGGAATAATCACAGCCCTTGCAATACACAGGCTTGACCATAATATTCAGCGGTTTTACCTCTCTCCATTTTAGTTTGGTGAAAAACCCGTGGGCACTATTTCTGTTGGGAAATCCGTAGGTGAACAATACCCCATCCCTCTGAATTTCATTATAAAGTTCGTCTGCAAGAAAGGTAAACAGCCCCCTCCCTCTAAATCTCTCATCAGTTACTGTATCCTGCGATAATGTACATATTACTTTCTGGTTACCGACTATCAAATATTTTGGCAAAACGGCATATTGTGCTGCAAACTCACCTGCCTTGCTGATTGCAAGTAAGATATAAAGCCTGTTTACAGGATTATTCAGATATTCCCATATAAAGTGCTTCTCGCTCTCAGTAAGGCCCATGGGTTTTTTATAGTTTCTCTCGTAGAGTTCAATAATCCCCTGCATATCTTCAGGAGTGGCGGAGCGAAAAACAAACTCTTCTGATTCTTTATAATAGTTGAGGCTCATGACATTCTCCTAAGCAAAGCGTCGGATTCATCACTTGAGGGCATAAAGGACACCTCGTCCAAAAGATCAACCACGGGTGAAGTATCTCGAGGCCGACGAGATTTGTCAAGTTTGTGTTAAGACGGCCTAGATTGACGCCTTTGGGCGAGCGGGCGATGCGGTCGAGGAGGGGGTTCAAAAGGTAACCACCCATCTGGAGGAAGTGCTGTCACCCACTGCCTTTCAGCACCTTTACCACTTCTTCAGCACATTTTTTGCCTACCACCTTTGCAACATCTTCAAAGCTTGCCTCCCTGATGCCCCCCACTGAACCAAATCTTTCCAAAAGCGCCTTCAACCTTTTCTTACCAATGCCTCTAACCCCTTCCAGCACGCTCAAAAGCCCTTTCTTGGCCCGCCTCTTTCGGTGGAAGCGTAGTGCATAACGGTGCGCCTCATCCCGAACACGCATGAGCAGTCGTAACCCTGGGTCATCCTGCCTTGGCACGAAAGGTTCTGGCGTGTCCCTCGGTCCAGTCCCCCCCGTCAAAGGCGAATAAAAGTAAATCCTTTCAGGGAGATACACAGGAAAACCAATCCTTTGTCGCCTGTCTATCCTTTCTTTTGCAAGTGCTACCACAGGAATATCAGAAAATCCCGTCATTTCAAGGACTTCCTTCCCGCAGTTTAGCTGTGCAACACCCCCATCCAGCAGGATCAAGTCAGGCTTCTCACCCTCTTCTTCCTTTAGTCTTATAAATCTTCTTAGCAAAACCTCCTTCATAGCCTCAACATCGCTTCTTGCCTCTCCCTTTATCTTGAAATATCTGTAACTAGCCTTATCGGCTCTACCACCCCTGAAAACAACCATAACCCCAACATACTCATCCCCCATAGTAGTGCTCATGTCATAGCCTTCGATCCTTTGGATTTCGTGCGGTATACCCAGCAGTTCGCAAAGCCTCCTCACTTCATAGCGGGCGATTTCCTCATCTTCGAGTGCTTGTGAGAGCGCGTGTCTTGCGTTTTCCGTGGCAATCTTCAAGGCATCCAGAAAAGCACCCCGCGCCGGCTCAGTCACATCAACTTCTTTCTCTGACCTCTGGCTCAAGACCTCTGTAAGGGCTGTCAGGTCCTCGACCACCCCCCTTGGCACCAAGACTATATCAGGTACAGGCGCCTTTTGGTAATACTGTACAAGGAACTGTTCCAGGATATCTCCATCAGGTCCTATTGCATTTTTGTGTACGTAAGGAATGGTATCCGAGAGTGCTCCTTTTTCAAATCGAAGCACACAAAATGATGCCACATCAGCATCCCTTGAATATCCAATTGCATCCACATCCCTTTCCACAGGCAAGACAACACCCTGTCTATCTAAGGCCCTTTCGATTGCCCTTATTTGATCCCTAATCCTCGCTGCCTCCTCGAAGTTCTCTTGGTCAGCCGCGTGAAACATCCTATCCTTGAGTTCTTTTAGCACCTCCTGATGTCGTCCTTGCAAAAACAAGGAAGCCTCTTTGACTCGCATCCGATATTCTTCTTTATTTATGCTAAGCACGCATGGACCAAGACATCGTTTCATCTGATATTCGATGCACGGTCGTGACCTGTTTTTGAAATCCCTATCGGAGCAAGTACGAAGACCGAAATATTTATTTATCAAGGCATATGTTGACCGCGCAGATGACGCCACATGGTAAGGACCAAAATACAAAGCACCATCCTCTTTCCTTCTTCGAACAAGTTCCAACTTTGGAAAGTCAACGCCCACATCCAGTTTCAGATAAAGATAATTTTTGTCGTCCTTCAAAAGGATGTTGAAAGGAGGCTTATATTTCTTGATGAGTTCGTTTTCGAGGATGAGTGCCTCTTTTTCGTTTCTTGTCAGGACAACATCGATCTTGTCCAGCAAGTCGCCAAGAAAACGGACAAAAGGTCTTGGGTCGGATGATTTCTGAAAGTAAGAGGAGACCCTGCTTCGCAGGTTTATCGCTTTTCCAACATACACCACTTTGCCGTTTTTGTCCTTCATCAAATAGACACCACACGCTTGTGGTATGTGTTCTAATAGCCTTTCTATTTTCCCCAAGGCCATACCAGAATTTATTCTTCTAATGAAAGGAGGTGAAATCAATATCCAATCAAAAGTTCGCAGGTGTCTCCTGCCCGAATCTCGTTCAGCGAATATGTCACAAGACCCACAGATGTGGTCTCCGAGACATCAACAACGATGATCTCACCGTACGATTCAAGTGGAAACTTAGTAAGCTCTTTCTCTCTCAGAGACCTTGCTGGGTCACCACGCCTGCGCACAACAAACCTGTTACCAGGTGCGACCCCATGTTTGGAACCTTTGTCAATAATCACATATTGCCATTCTCCTATAAGTTCTTGGTCAAACGCATCACCGACGATCGTGCCTACAACTGCAGCGGTGTTTTTCACAGGGGTCAAAACCCTTGAGACAGGCGCGAAAGACAGGAGCTTGTCCCCTCTAAAAATTTCCTCGTATGAGCGCAAGATAATGCCCTTATTCCTTTGAGCATCGGTGTTGACAACCTTCACCACCCCCAAGTATTTCACCTTGTAGCCAAGAGTCTTCTTCGTGGTTGGATGCTTTACCTTCCCTTCGGGTCTGACGACCATGAACATGTCGCCAATCCTTATCCGTTTTGCGGTCTTGAAGTCTATGTAAACCTCATCAAGCTCGCCTAGCGCCTCCCTTTCCTCCCTCGCATACTTGAGCTCACCAGCCTCCTCGATCCTGTCCTTTGCTACAAACCCAACACGCCTTGCCATAACCTGCTGTACCCCTGGCGGTGGCGCATACCTGCTTTCCGTTACCTCATATCCCTCCCTTACTACAGGCTTCGGCTTTGGAGGGACAAGGTACACGATGTCTCCTGGGTATATCCAGTTTGGGTTCGTGATGTGGGGATTGAAAGACCACAAGATAGGCCAATAAAACGGGTCATCGAAAAACCTGTCACATATGTCCCAGAGTGTATCCCCCTCTTCTGCGATATAGACCTCCGGCTCGCCAGTCGGGGTGCCGGTAACACGCATTTCTTGCGCCATTAGAGAAGCCGAAGCAAAATACCAAGTAACAATCAGAGCGTTTACAACTTTACTCGCTATCCTGCCCATCTTTTACCTCCATTGATTTTTCATCTCAACTCCTGAAGTAGTCTTTCGGCTACCCTTGCCGCCTCTGTCCCAGGGTATGTAAGTAAGACGGTATTCAGCACCTTCATCGCATCTGAAATCCTACCTAGTGCCCTCTCGCAAAGGGCGATCTTTACCATTGCATCGGGTGCTTTGTTTCCATCAGGGTACTCCTTTGTAACCCTTATGAACTCCTTTCTGGCTGTCTCATAGTCCTTCTCGTCGTAATAGCATTCTGCAGCCCAGTACAAGGCATTGTCCGCATAGGAATGCTTAGGATACTTCTTGACAAACTCCCTGAACGCCTCCCTTGCCTCCACAAGTCTTCCCTGTTCATATAAGGAGTAAGCCCTTTGATATTCTGCAAGGATTGCGTCTTCCCCTTTCTGTTTCTGTTTCATAGCCTCCCTTTTTGGCATGGGCGCTTTCTTGGGTTGGACAATGTTTCCTTCATCGTCAATCTCCTGATAGAGTTCTTCACGAAAAGTAAGCCTTTCAGGCACTTCTTTATCGTCCTCACCCTCTGTCTCCCCATCGCTCAGCACTTGCTGAGGATTTGTCGGTTTTGCCTCTGGAGGCGAGATCTTTACTGTGGGAAGTGTTTCTGGAATGGGCACGACTTCTTGCCTAATAGTGTGCCTCGAAAGTTTCAGTGTTTCGATTTCGTCCTGCAACAATAGCACCCTGTTTTCAATACTTTCTAGTCTTCGCCTTTGAGCCTGAGTAGATTGAAGAAGTTGCCTTAGTTGAGCCTCCATCCCCTCAACCCTCTGTTCTAGCACCTTATTTGTGCACCCAAGAAACAGTGCCACAACTATCAGGGCACGATGTCTTGCGATGTCCATGGTCGCAATCATCCCAGAAGATGATACGGCGAAAACCTTTAGAGTTACAAAAATTCTGTACCAGTTTTCGTTAGAATTCAAGTGTGAAGCCGCGACCTTGCATTACTTGTGGCAAAGCATTGACCCCTTTGCCTCGTGTGCTTCCTGTTTGCCCAAGATGCTTGAGAATGGGCAGTAAGGAGGCCCTAAGGGTCGCGCTAGATACCCACAAGCAAATAATGGTAAAAGAAGGGCTAAGTATTCCAGGTGAAAGTTCGAGTGGCGGGGTTTTGTGCAGACTGTGTGGAAACAGTTGTCGTCTTGGGGAGGGCCAAAAAGGGCTGTGCAATGTGAGGGTCGGAGAAGAGGGGAGGGTTAGGTATGTCTTTCAAGATGCCAAAACTGCCTTGGTGGACTTTTACTATGACCCATTGCCCACTAACTGCTGTGCCTCTTTCGTTTGCCCTGCTGGCACAGGTGCGGGGTTTCCACGGTATGCGTACAAGGACGGTCCAGAGTTCGGCTATGTAAACCTTGCCGTGTTCTACGAGGCATGTAACTTTCATTGCCTTTTTTGCCAAAACCACCATTTCAGAGCGGCAGACCCTAACCGAACGAAGACTCTTAGCGCAGAACAATTGGCTTCGGCGGTTACGGAAAATACTAGTTGCATCTGTTTTTTTGGAGGTGACCCCACCCCGCAGTTGGCTCATGCACTTTTAGTGTCTAGGCTTGCATTGAAAGCGCACAAAGGGCGGATACTACGGATATGCTTTGAAACCAACGGCGCCATGTCAAGGGCAATGCTCGAAGCCATGTTACAGGTGTGTCTTGAAAGTGGTGGGTGCATCAAGTTCGATTTGAAGGCTTGGGATAAGAATATCCATCGTGCCCTGTGTTATGCGTCAAACGAGGCAACACTGGAAAACTTCGAGTTTGCCTCGAGGTTTATTTCAAAGCGAAAGACACCACCGTTGCTTATCGCGACAACGCTTTTGGTTCCAGGATATGTTGACGAGCAAGAGGTTAGTAGCATCGCAAGGTTTATTGCAAAACTTGACAAAGATATCCCTTATTCGTTGCTGATCTTTCACGGCGCATACTATTTCGCTGACTTACCAATAACCCCGAAGGAACAGGTCTTTCGGTGTTTTGAGGCAGCAAAGGCACAGGGTCTAACCAGAGTGCACATCGGCAACTTGCATCTTTTATCTTGGTTACCGTAGGCTATGCTATCATGCCAGCTTCATTACGCACAGTGATGTCCTTGACCATCTCGTTCTGTTTGTTGCGATGTTTGAGCCAAAAGAAACCCCAGTTTGATGTGCGTAACGATGGTAAATAAAATATATCAGCGTT
>Ga0197143_1002108_pt1 | contig 15368 bp, 12 predicted proteins | sample GBS70_MetaG_FD_148603 | JGI IMG/M metagenome (GOLD analysis project Ga0197143, IMG submission 148603) | Sediment microbial communities from Great Boiling Springs, Gerlach, Nevada, United States - GBS 70_MetaG | ecosystem: Environmental > Aquatic > Thermal springs > Hot (42-90C) > Sediment...
TGATTTCATCTATGCAATTTTCGGAACAAAAAGGAACAATGAAAAATTGAGAGAAAGGACTTTTTATACGTCTCTTATTTTTTCAAAAGAAAAAACCTTTGTCGGATGCGAATTTCGGTTTTAGGCATTATTTTTATCTTTGCTTTTTATGCCTCTGCAGAATCTTCTGACATAATTGTTCTTAATCCAGTAGTTTCAGAAGGAGTTGAGGAGGAGCTGGTAGACCTTTATGTGGAAATAATGATAAAAAAACTGAAAAATGCGGGATATGATGTGATGGAAATTGATGAGAGGGAAAAATTTTTTGAAGAAAGAGGATTCACGCCATATTTGATTGATGATAGGACGCTTGAGATTTTGAAAAAAGGAGGAATAAAGTGGGTAATAGGCGGAAGTATAATAAAAATTAAAGAAGGGTATCTTCTTACAGCCGAGTTATGGGGGACAAAAGAAAAGGAAAGGATAGCCTATTCTAAGTGGTGTGAGTCAGATATGGAGCTCTTAAACAGCGTAGTAGAAATTTTAAGGGGAATGGGGATAGAGGGAGACTTTGAGAGGTCCAGACCATTAAAAATAACTTCCGCTGAAAAAGGGAGAAAATATGAAGTTGAAGAAGAGATTTCTCAAGAAACATCACCTTCAAAAAGGGTATCAGTTGGAGGTGCCTTTCTCCTTTCTATTATTCCCGGTTTTGGAGCAGGGCACTTTTATTCGCACTCAAAGCTTGGAGGAACAATTTTTTTGGCTGGAGAATTAGGCACAATTTTTGTGGGATGGATATGGGCTTCATCCGCGGAGGGCTGGGGCGCCTTTGATGCAATTGCCTATTCTTCCATTATTTTCTTCTCATTCAGAATTATAGAGATCATAACCTCCATCCCAACCGCTGTTCATTACAACAGGTCAATTGAGAAGAAAGGGCTTCAGTTCTCACCGGTTTTTATGAAAGATGGGATGGGAATGGAGATTGAGGTGAGGTTTTGAAAAAATCTATTTTTCAGCAACCGCTATTATGCTTTTAGTAAATATCTTTGTGGTGTTATTTCCATAAAGAAGGAAAATTAGCCTGAAAAAGAAATTTAGAATTTTTGAGAAAAGTAATGCCAGATAATTAATCGGATTCCAGTAAAATATATAAATGAATTGGGGTTTTATTATTACATTTTTGAATCCTGCTATATTTAGAATCTGTGCGAGACTTTCCTCGGTAAATGACATAAAATGTCCAAAATCTATATATCGTGTGTTTGATGCGAGAAAAGGATTAGAGGCATTTGGAACCTTTATTATAATTTTTCCCTTCTCTTTAAGGCAATTTCTTGCTCCTTTGAGGAGTGTAATGATATCTTCTCTTCTTATGTGCTCAAGAATATCGTTCATCACAATAAGGTCAAACCTTTCCCTGTTTTTTTCGTCTTTTATAAATTCAAGTATATCTGCCTTTTCAACCCTGAAACCCATCTTTTTACAAAACTCAACACATTCTTCGCTTATATCAACCCCTATTGAGTTTTCATAACCCATCTTTTTGAGAAAGTAAAGGAAATGTCCCGCACCGCATCCAAAGTCTATTATATCAGCGTTTTTATTTTCGGGAAGGTAAGGCTTATAATTTTTTTTAAAATATCTAAAGAACATCTCATATTCTTTTTTATCCAAAGGATGCCACTTTCCTGTATGGGTAGTTATATATTTTTCGTAGATTTCTTCCATTTCAAATTTTCCCTTTGGATCTATATGTTAAGGCTTCCCTATAAAGTTCCTCGTACAGTTGTGTAACATTTGAAATACGATATTGGATTGCTTTTTCAATATTGTTTTCTTTTATTCTTTCCCGGACTTCCTTATTTTCCAAAAGATAAGTGATTTTTTCGGCAAGAGCATCTACATTTCCTACAGGGACCAAAAATCCGTTTTGGTTGTGGACTATAAAATCCCTATGCCCCCCATTGTCTGTAGTAATTATAGGGAGCCCACAATACATGGCTTCTAAATACACTATTCCAAATCCTTCGTGATAAGTAGGAAGAACAAAAATATCACTTATAGAAAGATATTGAAATTTTTTTTTCTCGTCTACAAATCCTGTAAATAATACTTGGTTGTTAAGCCCTAGAGAATAAGCAAGTTTTTCTATATTTTTTCTTTCTATACCATCACCCACTATAATTAACTTTAAATTTTCCCGATTTAACTTTTTTAATGCATGTAGAAGTAAATGCAATCCTTTTCTTTTTACTATTCTACATACTGACACAATTAAAAAATCCCTTTCTGAAAATCCAAAATTTTCTCGTGGAATTTTTGAAAAATTGGGTATTTCGAATCCAAGGGGTATTACTTTGATTTCTTTTTTCACCTTTATAAATTTAGTTGCAGCTTCCTTAGTATCTTGAGATATTGCTGTCGCGAAAGTAGCCGAATTTACGATCCAAGACAGAAGATTGGACAAGAAAAAATTTTTAAAAGGAATAATTCTTAATGCTAATGACGCGCGCTCCCCTTCGTATCTGAAACTTTCTTTCGGATTTACTATTTCTGCTCCTATCAATGTCACAATATGAGGAACCCTTAGATATTTTGCTAGTATCGTTCCAGTAATTCCTGAAGGCAATCCGAAAAAAGAATGAAGAATGTCAAATTTTTTGCCTTTTAAATTTAAGCCTTTTTTTATACTCAAAGGAACATATCCTAATAGGAAACTAAAGCTGCTGCTTTGAAGATGGTCTCTCTTAAGTGCCACACGATGGATAATAAAATTCTCCTTTTCTTCTATAACTGGTAAATTTTTAACCCCTCCGGTAATAACTTCTACCTCGTGTCTCTTGGCTAATTCGCGAGCAAGCATATAGGAAGCTATCCCCCCTCCTCCTCCTATTGGAGGAAATTCATAGTTGATAAATAATATTCGCATGATTTCATGATATTATTAAAAAATAGAAATTTCAACTTTCTAAATCAGAAACTTACCCACATCTCGGGGACATAAAATTTTTACTATTAGCTTGATTGATGTTATTATTTTTTAGGGGTTTTAAAGAGGAAAGGCTTATGAAGTGGAATTTCAATGGTTTCTACATATTTGGTGGTGCGAGCTATGGCGAAGGAGAATAAGGTTGATGAATCACAATTATGTCTATGGAGTGATTTTCTTAATTTTTGAGTTCTCTTCATTCTTTTCACACTAATAAAGGGGAAATGAAAACTCATTAGGGTTTATAAGCACATTTATAAGCGAGAAATTTTTCAATAAAGTGCTTCCCGGCATGAGTCAATCAAATGTGGGTAAGTTTCAGTTAACCTTTCCACTTGAAATCCTCTTTGCCACTATTAATAAAAAATTTAACGGTAAATTCTCATTGGGTTTTGTAGCCCTTGCAAGGAAGAAAAATTCTTAACCCCCGTACTTGCTAAAAAATCAAAACCTGCAATAATTGACCTATGGATGAAAGACCGACTGTTGCATATATAGACCTTGGAAATCTCAGTCATAATTTTCACGAGATTAAAAAAATAGCAAAAAATTCAGAGGTCCTTTGCGTTGTTAAGGCGAATGCATACGGACATGGAATGGTTGAGGTGGCAAAAGCACTTTCAAGGGCAGGAGCAAGATGGTTCGGTGTGGCAACGGCGGGTGAGGCTGAAGTCCTTATAAAGAGTGGAATAAGAGGAAAAATACTCGTCCTCAACGGGATATTTCCTGGTGAGGAAAAATTTATCATTGAGCATAATTTGAGAGGGGTTGTGTTTGATAAAGAAGGGGTTGAGAGGATGAATGAGGCAGGAAAAAGGATGGGAAAAAGGGCTTTAATCCACATAAAAATTGATACTGGAATGGGAAGGCTCGGCTTTTTACCAGAAGATTTCAAAGAGATTATGGAAAAGATAAGAAATTATAAATTTGTCAAGGTAGAAGGGATTATGTCCCACTTCGCCCATGCGGACCTGAAGGATATGGAGTTTATAAAACATCAGTTAGAGTTGTTCAGAAGATGTATAAGAAGGGCGGGTTTTAACGGATTGAAGCACATTGCCAACAGTGCAGGAACGGTTCTCCTTCCATCAGCACGCCTTGATATGGTGAGATGTGGAATTGCCATATATGGAATTTATCCATCTGAGGACTGTAAATCAAAAATTTCTTTGAAACCCGTTCTTTCACTGAAGACCAGGATTCATTCAATAAAAGACCTTCCGAAGGGATATGGGATAGGATATGGGCATACATATGTTTTGAAAAGAAAAAGCAGAGTGGCTGTTATTCCAGCAGGATATGGAGATGGAATCCTCAGGGCGAACTCAAACAGGGGATATGTTCTTGTAAAGGGAAGATTGTGCCCGATTATAGGCACTGTCTGTATGGACTTAACAGCAATTGATGTTACGGATGTTCCTGATGTGAGGGTGGGAGATGAAGTGGTCATAATAGGAGAGGAAAGTGGAAAGGTTTTATCTGCGAATGACCTGGCGAATTCTTCCTCAACCATTCCATATGAGGTTCTCTGCCTCCTTACAAAAAGGGTTAGAAGAATATATACAGGAGGGTAAAATGCCTTTGATTCCGTTTAAAGATAAATATCCGGTCATCGGCAAGGAGGTTTTTATAGCAGAAAGTGCCCTTGTGATAGGAGATGTGGTCATTGGTGATAACTCCAGTATATGGTTTGGATGTATTGTGAGGGGAGATGTGAACTTTATAAGAATTGGAGAGGGGACCAACATTCAGGACCTCTCAGTCCTCCATGTAACTAAGGATACAAATCCTCTCATAATAGGAAACCATGTCACCGTTGGACACAGGTGCGTCCTTCACGGCTGCACGATAAAAGACAGGTGCCTCATAGGAATAGGAAGCATTATCCTTGACGGAGTTGAGGTGGGAGAGGATTGTATAGTGGCTGCTGGGTCTATTCTTCCTCCGAATAAAAAGTATCCTCCAAAATCGCTTGTAATGGGTTTTCCAGCAGTTGTTAAAAGGGAACTATCAGAAAAAGAGATAGAGACCATAAAGGATTATGCAGACAGATATATAGAATATTCAAGAGAATATCTTAAAGGGAAATAAAAGGGAGGAAGAACAGCCGAGATTTATTCCCCCTTCGTAACACATTTTTTCTTCTATAAATTTTTGTTTTCGTTACATCTGGAAAAGGAAGTATTCTCAGGAGATGTTTCTGCGTTATATTTTTTGCTTTATCGCCAGTTCTTTTTAGAGGCCTTCTTGTGCCTGTCTTTTAGTTCTTCATCTTCTCTCCTCTTTTCCATTAAAAAATTTTCGGGTAGAAATTTTGATGAGGCAACAACTTAATTTCGGATAGAATACAAATGAGGCAATGCGGAATCATGACTAAAAACCTCTGTTTTTGTAAAATTTATTTCATGAAACTCCCTGTAATTGCAATTGTCGGAAGACCCAATACAGGCAAGTCTACCCTTTTCAATAAAATTTTGGGTAAAAGAAAGGCAATAGTGGATGACATTCCGGGTGTCACGAGAGACTGGATCACAGCAGAGATCGAATGGAAGAACAAGAGGTTTATCCTTGTTGATACAGGGGGATTTGACCCGCATTCCAGGGAGGAAATCAGCAAATTCGTTTACCTTCAGACCCAGAGGGCAATAGAGGAGTCCGATGTAATTATAATGCTCATGGATGGAAAGGAAGGGCTGAATCCACTTGATAAAGAGCTTTGCGATTACCTGCGCGGTAAAAAGCCCACTTTCTACGCAGTAAACAAGATGGATACAAAACAGGCAAAAGAGCAGTTCTATGAGTTTTATTCCCTCGGAATAGAAAAGATTTTTCCTGTATCCGCTGAGCACAATACCGGGATCGATGAACTCATGGAAGAGGTTATAAAAGCCCTCCCAGATGTTGAAAAAGAGGAATCAATGACTGGAAGGAGAATAGCGATTATTGGAAGACCAAATGTGGGTAAGTCTTCTATCATGAACAGACTTCTGGGAAGAGAGAGGTCAATTGTTACCCCTGTTCCTGGAACCACGAGGGACGCTATTGAAGAGAAATTTGAATGGAGGGGCAGAAAATATGTTCTTGTTGATACAGCAGGAATAAGGAGGAAGAGCCGGGTTGAAAGGGGGATTGAATTCTTTTCGGTTCAGAGAGCATTAGATTCAATAAAAAATGCAGAGATAGTAATTGTGATTGTTGATATATTTGAGGGAATAGTTCAGCAGGACCTCAGACTTTTATCCCTGTGTCTGGAGAATGGAAAGGGAGTATGTATTGCCCTGAACAAAGCCGATTTGATTAAAAAGAGCCAAAGGAAAAAAATCTTGCAATTGACAAAGGAAACCCTTAGATTTGCCGATTTTGTCCCCTATACTTTCACCTCCGCAATTACTGGCGAGGGGATAAACGAACTGATGGCAATAGTTTCACTTATAGAAGAGGAAATGAAAAGAAAGGTGCGCACATCCGACCTCAATCGGTGGTTGAGGGAGGTCATCAAAAATACTCCTCCTCCAAAAGTGGAAGGGAGAAGGGGATTTGTCCTTTATTATTCGGTTCAAACATCATCATTTCCTCCTACCTTTTTGCTCTTCTGTAACGATCCTTCTTTGCTCACAGAAGAATATAAAACATTTCTTGAGAGGAAGATAAGGGAGAGATTTCCATTTACCGGATTGCCTGTTTTCCTGAAGGCAAAAAAGTCTGATTGAAAAATGCCTTTGTTTCTCATAAAATTTAAAAATGAAGGCGCTTATCCTTTCTCTTGTCCTTTTGCAGGGAAGTGATTATTGTCTTTCCCTTTATCATTTCAACATTCAGTATGTCCCAGGTGGGCTTAAGGGATATTTCAAAACCATTTTCAATGTTGACCTTCCGGAGATGGAATTGACCCATGAGGAGATCGAGGAGAGGATAATAAAGGAGAGTTTTGAACCTCTTCTTGATATATACCTTCACCATCCTTCCTGGGGAGCAGATATAGAGCTTCAGGGGTATATGATTGAGGTAATGAGAGAGAGATTCCCCGAGGTATTATCTAAATTAAAAACTCTCGTTGAGAGAGACCAAATAGAACTTATAAGCATCCACTACTCTGACCAACTCTTTCTCGCCTATCCCGTTGAAGATATGGAGTGGTCTTTAAAAATGAACGACGAAATAATTAAAGTATCGGGTCTAAAGTTATCTCCTGTAATCTTCGCTCAGGAAGGACAGACCGGGGAAGGGTTATTTAAATTCCTTAAAAATTATGGCTACAAAATTCTCGTTGTGCCTGTGGGACTTTTTGAGTTTTTACACGGCATCACCGATGTCAAACCATTATATTCTATTGACGATGGGTACGCTGTTATAGGTGGCAAAGATGTAGAAGGAGATATAAAAGTTACATGGACATTCTTTGACGATGGAGAACTCGCAGTCACAGGCGGAGTGAATCCCTATTTTGGAACAGAATTCAAAAAGAATGAGGATGCTATAAATAAAATTGTTTCAGAATTGAAAAGCCTGGAGGATGCAGGATGCAAAATCTCAAAGATAAGCACCTTTGTTGAAGAGATCACATCGATATATTCTCCGGAAAGGCTTCCTCCATTGATTGATGGGACCTGGCATCCCGAAAGAAGCCTGAACATGTTTCGCTGGATGGGAGGGGAAGGAGAATTTGCAAGCAAAGTTGACGAAAAGGACAACGAAGTTCTTACCAAGAATTATAAAACCTCCCTTCTCATAAGAGCCGCCGAAATTCTGATCGATGAAAAGGGGAGGGTTGACCTTTCTTCAAAACTTGAAGGGGCAAAGAAAGAACTGCTCCTTGCAGAGGTAAGCGATTCAACCGGCTGGAATCCCTGGACGAACGAGATAAATTACAGCCTGGAGAAAGCAGAGGTAGCGCAAAAACTGGTTCTGGAGGTCATAGAGGAAATCGGCGAACCTTTTTATATATCCCTGAAGGAGAGAAGGAGTCTTAATTCCTATGGAGGATTAAAAACGAAAGAAGGAAAGTTTCCAATTCCTTACACGGTTTGGAGCGAGGGATATACTTATAAAATAAAGGAAAAGAAATACGAGGGAGTGGATGCCTGGAAGGTAGAAATATACTTTTTCCCGGACGAAAGAGCAAAAAGGGATTTCAGGAGTATAAAAATTACTTTTCCCCTTTTTGAAAAAATTATTGAGTATTCACCTGCTTTATCCAGGGAGGTGGTTTCGTATAATGGAGAAGAGTTTTCCTTCAAAAGGATTGGACTCTCCCTTTATAATGGGCTCGCGGGTATTGGAAATGGATATTACATAATAAAGGACATACATACCGTTCACCTAGCAGGAATAATTGACTTTGAAAACCAGACCCTTGAGTTTATTGATGAGACAGAGGACGAGGTGGAATCTTTTGCTTTTGTCCTCTACAGAGGAAACAGAGAGGGTGCACTTCGTTTTGCTGAAGAAATAAACAATTATCCTGTTTTGAAATTTAAAGAAGAAGGGTGTGGATGCTATCAGGGCAGTTTTTCTGGTTTTCTTCCGCTTACTCTTTCATTTTTAATGCTCATATTTTTCAAGGGACTGAGGGAATTCCTTCTTTCGCTGTTTCAATAAACCTTCTCCACATTTTGTATCCTTCGGGACTTTCAAAAAGGGCAAAATGTCCATAGTTTTCAAACTGAACTGCAATTCCCGTTATGCATCCATTTTCAATTTCTATGTTGCACTTGACAGGTGGAGAAATTGGTTTTATCCCCTTCATTTCCAGTCCTTCAATGGGTTTTTTGACCGGTTCCAGAACAGGAATTCCTCCTGCTGTGATCATTGCATCTGTGGTTTGGGGTGGGGTATATTCATCGAGAAGTCCTTCGGATACGAATATATGCTTCGGCACCCGGGATGTTACAAACTCTGTGTAGTTTACAGAGTCCGCGGGGTCAAAATATGTCTGAAAGAGATTTAAAAGGATATGGAACTCGTCTATTTTTTCTCCAATGATAAGTTCAAGAAGCGGGCGAATTTCAAAGGGGAGGGATTTATAAAGAAGAGAGTATGTAAGAAATCCGCCTCCACCGGAAATCACGCTTGCTTTTACTCTATCATCAATTCCTGCAAAAGGAACCCCTATTATTGCTCCCTGGGAATGCCCCATATAAAAGATTTTGGTTTTGTCAAAAAATACCTTTCTGTTATCAGGAGGAAGGATTTCATCAAACTTTTCTATAAAACTGACCATCTGCGTCAGTTCAGAAGAAGCCTGAAGTATGTTGTCTCTTGCAGCCCTTATGTTAAACGGATTGAAGAAAAGGAGGGGTTCAACTTCATTCTTGCATCTTCTCCCGTTCAAAATTTCATCAAAACCAATTCCAGCACAGCCAGCCTTTATAATGTTCAAGGCAGAACCATCCCTTACAAACGAATAGGCATCTCCGCCTGTTCCATGTCCGTAAAGGACAACACAATAACCCTCTTTCGGAGGCGGATAGTCTGGAAGGACAAGGACAGCATTTCCTTCCTCCCATCTTTGAACGGATAAATCCTCAAAGTCGATATCGCCACCTTCTTCAAGGTAAGGAGGAATTCCCTTCTGGAACACTCCTATTTTCAAATGAATTTCGTAGAGATGATACCTTCCGTCAATGTCATGTCTCTTATCATTCCAGATGCCCTTATAGCTTACATCGTCTATCTCTGGAATTATGCCTTTTGCCGAAGTTATAAGCTTTTTCAAAAAATCAGTTTGCTTTCCCGTTCTGAAGAGGGTCATGTTTAAAATGTCATCTCTTTCTCCGTAAAATTCTTCGAACACCTCAATTGCTTCAGAATATCTCTCACATTCTTCCGGTTTCAAGGGGCATCTTCCATTTATGAGTTCTTCCATCAGTTTTGACCTTTTTATTTCCCTTCCATCACCTTTCAATCTTTTTGTGATGAATACGGCATAGGTTGTCTCTTCATTTAATGGGAACCCAGGAAAGGGTAAAACTGCGAGGGTATATTCTGGAAGGAACTTTGTCTTTCGCGAGAAGAACTTCGTTAACACGGGAACGGGTTTTCCCCTTTCAGGAGAATTTTTATCTCCGTTCACGAAGATCACGGAGCTTTCCTTGAGGATACTGTTTTTCGGTTCAGGTAAAGTGTCTTTTGATATTTTTCCATCAAATCTGAAATATGCAGCCGAGTTCAGACCGAACCAGTTTGCTTTTGAGATTGTTCTTAAATAATCCTCCAGAATCGAACCCTCTGGAACTTTAAAAATTGAAGGCAGGTCAATTGAACCGTCTTCTTCCAGGTAAAGAGGATTCGGAAATGGAACCCATAAAAAACCCTTTGTGCGTTTGAATTCTTCAACCTCAAAGATGGCTGAGATATTTGTTTCACATCCCAGAAGGATAACAAAGAGGCTAAAGTAAATCTTCTTCACCTTTTCTCAGGATGGTATCTTTCAAGAACTCATCCCTTGGTTCAGGATAATCTATCATGTAATGAAGACCCCTCGATTCCTTCCTCATGTATGCAGACCTTATTATGAGTTCTGCTACCAGTGCGAGGTTTCTCAGTTCAAGAAGTTCAACTGTGGGAACAAAATCCCAGTAATACTGATTTATCTCTTCTTGAAGTAGTTTGATTCTGTTAAAAGCCCTTTTCAATCTCTTGAGTGACCTTACAATTCCTACATAGTTCCACATCAGCCACCGTATTTCTGTCCAGTTCTGGGTTATTACAACCGCTTCGTCCGGGTCAGTTGCTTTTCCCATTGACCATTCCGGAAGGTCTGCTGAAGGAATTGTCCAGTTTTTGAAATTTTCCTTTGCATGCATAGAAGCCCTGTGGGCGAAGACAAGTGCTTCAAGGAGGGAGTTACTTGCGAGTCTATTCGCTCCGTGAAGACCCGTATGGGCTGTTTCTCCTATCGCATATAGCCTTTCAATTTCTGTGCAGCCGTGAATGTCTACACACACTCCCCCGCACATGTAGTGAGAAGCAGGGGTTACCGGGATGGGTTCTTTCGTCATGTCAATTCCGAGCCTTAACAGGGTTTCGTATATGTTAGGGAACCTCTTTTTTAGAAAGTCGGAATTCAAATGGGTCATGTCAAGATACACAAACCTCTCTCCGCTTTTTTTCAATTCCGTGTCTATAGCCCTTGCCACTATATCCCTTGGAGCGAGTTCTTTCATCGGATGATATTTGTGCATAAAAGGGGTTCCGTCTTTTGTCCTCAAGATTCCCCCTTCTCCCCTTAATGCTTCAGAAATGAGGAAACTCCTTTCGATTGGATGGTAGAGACAGGTTGGATGAAACTGGATGAATTCCATGTTTGCAACAGGAACACCTGCTCTGTACGCTATTGCTACTCCGTCCCCTGTAGAGGTATCCGGATTCGTTGTTACGAGATACACCTTCCCGCTCCCTCCAGTTGCAAGAAAGGTCGCCTTTGCAAGGACTGTAAGGACCTCTCCGCTTTTAGCATTCAGAACATATGCACCATAACATTTATTCCTTTCCTTTTTTTCAATAAACTTATGATGGGTAATAAGGTCAATGCACATGTGGTTTTCAAGAATCTGGATATTTTTTTTGCTGAAGATTTTTTCAAAGAGCACATTTTGAATCTCTTTTCCCGTTATATCTCCTGCATGGAGGACCCTTCTCTTTGAATGTCCTCCCTCTATTCCGAGGTCAAATTCCTTTTCACCCGTTGATGTCTCCCGGACTTCAAATTTTACACCAAGTTCCATGAGTTCCATTACCCTCTGGGGACCTTCTCTGATAACGCTTTCAACAACTTCTCTTTTGCACAATCCCCCTCCTGTTCTCAATGTATCATTGATGTGGAGTTCAAAAGAATCTTCATGGCTCACAACTGCTGCCACTCCTCCTTGCGCCCTGTAGCTCGATGAATCATATATGCTTTTCTTTGTTATGAAAAGGACATCTCCGTATTGTGAAAGTTTGAGGGATGCCATAGCCCCAGCAATTCCTGTTCCCACTACCAGGAAGTCTGTATAGACTTTCATTCTTAAATTTTTATTCCTTCTTTTCCTCTTTCTGTTTTTTGGCTGCTTCTATTATGGTTTGGGCTATATGGGCTGGGACCTCTTCATATCTTGAAAACTCTACTGTAAATGTTCCTATTCCCTGTGTAAGAGATGTGAGTTTTACTGCGTAATCCCACATTTCTGCCATAGGAACTTCAGCCTTTATCACCTGATACCTTCCCTTTCTTTCTATTCCCATGATTTTTCCTCTTCTTGAGTTTATATCTCCTGTGATCGCTCCGAGGAATTCGTCGGGAACAGATATTTCTACTTTCATAATGGGTTCGAGGAGTACAGGATTTGCAAGGTCATAGGCCTTCCTGAAAGCCATTGCTCCAGCAATTTTGAATGCAATGTCTGATGAATCAACTTCATGATAGCTTCCATCGTAAAGGGTCACCTTTACATCAACGACCGGATATCCTGCAAGATTTCCCGCTTCCATGGCTTCGAGTACTCCTTTTTCAACTGCAGGAATGAAATTCTTAGGAATTACTCCGCCGACGATTTTGTTCACGAATTCATAATTTTTTCCCCTTGGAAGGGGTTCAAGTTCAAGCCAGCAATCTCCATACTGCCCTCTTCCTCCTGATTGCCTCTTATATTTTCCCTGAGCATTTGCCTTTTTCTTTATCGTTTCTCTGTAAGGGACCTTCGGCTGAGCAAGTCCCAGGTCCACATTGAATTTCCTTTTGAGTCTTTCAATTGATATGTCAAGATGTATATCTCCCATTCCGCCAAGAATGAATTCCTTTGTCTGAGGCTCTCTGAAAAAGTGGAGATAAGGATCCTCCTCCAGGAGTTTCTGAATAGCAGGATTTCCTCTGTTCTCCGCCTCTCTATCCTTATATACTACCGCCCGGAGATATGGTCTGGGTGGAATTTCAAGAGGGGGTAGTGGTATTGGAAAGGTTTCTTCGCAGAAAATATCTCCGGTGACCGGAGATTTTGTTTTGATTATTTGAACTATCTCTCCCGGAAGTGCTTCAGGAACGATTACAGTTTTTGTCCCGAGAGGTCTGTACAACTGTCCTACTTTTTCCTTTGTATTTTTGTTCAAAATGAGATATTCCTTTTCGCCCTGCATCTTCCCGGAGACAACCCTTATAAATGTGTTCTTACCGGCAAAGTGGTCAACAGATGTTTTCAGGACAAATCCTGAAAATGGGCTATCAGGCGATTGAACCACTTCAAGTTCTTTTCCTTCTTCCGTTTTTACCTTTATTACTCCACATTCATCAGGAGATGGCATTAGTTCGATTATGTAGTCCATCACCTCCCTTATTCCACGGTTAAGGAGGGCACTCCCGCAAAATAGAGGAAATACCTTCTTTTCAATTATAGCCTTTTTAAAAGCGGAAAATATTTCCTCCTGCGAGAGCTCCTTTCCATCAAGGTATTTTTCCATAAGTGTGTCATCTACCTCTACCACATTTTCTATAAGTTTTTCCCGCAGGGAGAGTGCCATTTCTTGAAATTCAGAGGGAATTTCTTTTATTTCCGTTTTTCCGCTTCTATCGTCTCCATATAAGAGCAGTTTCATCTTCAAAAGGTCAATTATTCCCTTTCCCTTTTCCACAGGAAATTGGGCGACTAAAGGATTTATTTGTAAAAAGTTTGATACAATTTCAAGGGTTTTGTCAAAATCCGCTTCGGGTTTGTCAATCATGTTTACGAATCCAAAACCGGGTTTTTTTAGTTCTTCGGTAAATTCCCACAGTTTCAGTGCTACATCCCTTACCCCCCATTCTGCGCTAATTGTAAACACAAAAAAGTCTGAATACCGCATTATATTTTTAACTTCACAGAGGAAATTGTTAAATCCTGGTGTGTCAATTATGTAAAAACGGGTCTTTTTAAAATCCAGAGAGAAGATGTTCGGTCTCAAAGTGACTTTTCTCTTTTTTTCTTCCGGTTCGGAATCAAATATTCCGGGGTCTTCTCCTTGATCTCTGTAGCTCTTTAATACCTTTGCGTTTACCAGCATACTCTCAACCAGAGTGGTTTTTCCTGTTCCGTCGTTACCAATTATCGCAAAATTTCTTACAGGGATTTTCTCTGCCATTTTTTCTCACCTCTCTTCTTTAAGTGATACTAAAACCTCCTTTATTTCCTTTAATTTCGCTTTTATGTTTTCAATGAATGGACCTACTTCTTCCGAGTTTCCAATCTTTTTCCGCAGGAGTTCTTTCAATTTAACTTTTGCTCCTTTAATTGTGAAGCCTTCTTCATATAGCAGGCGCTTTATTATTTTTAGAACTTCCAGGTCCCTGTTTGAATACCGTCTGTGCTTTGATGGACCTTTGAGAGGTTTTATTTCCGGAAATTCCGTTTCCCAGTATCTCAGAACATGTGGTTTAACACCCAAGATTTCACTTATTTCGCTTATTTTATAGTATTTCTTTTCTCCATTCATTAAAAGGTTTCTCCTCAGGAGAATTTATATATTTTTTTAAAAGGGGGCTGGGCTTAAAAGAAAGTTTCATCTTCGCTTCAATAGTGACTTCTCTCTTATCTGCAGGATTGATCCACTTTCTGGGTTTTGTTTTCTTTACAACGAAATTTCCAAAACCCGAGAGTTTAACTTTTTTATCATCGAGGATTCCCTTTTTGAGGAGTTCAAAAAATGTGTCAACAAATTCGTAGCAGTCTTTGTTGGGAAATCCCATCTTTTTGCTCAGTGCTTCTGCTATGTCAGCTTTCGTCATTTTTTCTCCTTAAAACTGGTTAATAATTATAATAAAAGAAAAAAATTGGTCAAGCAAATGATTTTCTGGATTCCTGCGTTCCCTTTAAAAAGATTTTGAAAGTGATATCATAAAAGAATGAAGAGATTTATTCCAATTTTTGCCCTCTTATTTCTTTTTTGTGAGAGAAAAGAGGGAATTTATTACTTTCCCGATGGATTTCTGTGGGGAGCAGGCGGTTCTGCATATCAGACAGAGGGAGGGAATTTCAATAACGACTGGTATCAGTGGGAGAAGAAAAAATTCTCTCAATTTTATATAAAAGCCCCCTGCGGAAGGGCTGTGAATTTTTATGAACTTTATGAAGAGGATATGGAACTTGCTAAGGCGCTTCATTTGAATTCTGTACGGTTTTCCATAGAGTGGAGCAGGGTGGAACCTGAAAGGGATAGGTGGGATGAAAATGAGATAGAGCATTACCGTAAGGTTATTGAATCAATTAAAAAAAGGGGAATGAAGCCGGTTCTTACACTCCATCATTTCACTAATCCAATATGGGTTTTAAACCTTGATAAGGAAAATCCGGTTGAAGATATAGGGGGATGGGAAAACCCTGAGATAGTAGACGAGTTTGTGGAATATGCAGAAAAAATTGCTTTAGAATTTGGCAGTGATGTGGAC
>Ga0197143_1002109_pt1 | contig 15367 bp, 27 predicted proteins | sample GBS70_MetaG_FD_148603 | JGI IMG/M metagenome (GOLD analysis project Ga0197143, IMG submission 148603) | Sediment microbial communities from Great Boiling Springs, Gerlach, Nevada, United States - GBS 70_MetaG | ecosystem: Environmental > Aquatic > Thermal springs > Hot (42-90C) > Sediment...
GGCGCTTGAACTCGACCTCCTCGCCTTCGTGAAGGTCAATCCTAGGCACGGAAATCTCCCACTCCAGCGTGCGGAGGACCTGCGCTAACTCTCAGTCCGCCTGAGTGCGCTCCTCTTCGGTCTTCCGTAGCGGTACCTCGCGTACCGTGGCCTGGGGTTTGATGCCCTCGAGCCTCAGAGGCGCCCCGCCCTTTCAGGAAGATTCGCCAGCCGAACTCGCATCCCGGCCTTGAGATGATTCAATTTTGGTTCTATTATAAAAATCTATGTTCGGCCTGTCTAGGTGCCGATTTGGCCTAGGGGAAAATCTCGCGGGGTTGGGGATAGCGGCCAAGTCTTCCACACCCGAGCGGGTTGACCTTGAGCTGAAGGTGCCGTCGAGAACTGAGGTGGGAAGGGGCTAAGCCCAAATGGCAGGCCGATGGAGGAAAGGTCAATTGACGGAATTCTCGGTCTAACGGTATAATCCTCACTAAAGGGAGCGACCGAATGGGAATTCGGTCTCTGGGAGCCTTGAGAGCGAGATCAAGATCATGATACGGTATGCAGAGTATGATACAATTGCCTGGATTTACAATCGGTATTGGGGCCCCCATTCTGCCCAGCGCTTCTTTCCTGTTGTAGAGAAGCTTGTACTGTCACTTCTGCCGCCGCATGCATACATCCTCGACCTGTGTTGCGGAACGGGACAACTAGCCGAATCCCTCGCACAACGTAGTTATCGAGTCACGGGCGTAGACGGTTCTGAAGGAATGATTCGCCATGCTCGCACCAATGCTCCGGATGTGGAGTTTCTCGCTGAAGATGCCCGTACCTTCTGTCAACCAGATAGGTACCATGCTGTCATCTCGACCTATGATAGCTTAAATCATCTCATGGACCTGGAAGAGTTCTCCCAAGTTATGCGAAATGTGTTCACCTCTTTGAAAGGAGGAGGCATCTTCCTGTTTGATCTGAACATGGCGGAAGGATATCAATCCCGATGGCGAGGTTCTTTTGGTGTTGTAGAAGACGACCATGCATTTATTGTACGCAGCAGTTTTGACGAAAACGAAAGAGTTGGCCGAACTGCCATCACAGTCTTTCGATTGAAAGGTAAAACGTGGCGTCGCTCGGATATAGTCCTTCTACAGCGGTGCTTCTCGCAAGAAGAAATCCAATCTGCCCTGGAAAAGGTGGGCTTTACAGACATCCAGGTCTATGACGCGCAGAAGGACTTGGGATGGTCAAGGGAGGTTGGGCGGGCTTTCTTTCTGAGCCGGAAGCCCCGTTAGGATCCTCCATAGTCTTTTTAACGCTGGCGTGGCGCTCAATGGCTACGATGGCTTCAAGCATGTCTCTCAATCGCTTCTTCGGGTCGCTCATAAGGCGATTGCCTCTTGAATCACCCGGCCACGAGTGCGCGCCTTGAGCCCTCAAGCGTCATAGCCCAGCTCCTTGCCTGCCCAACTTCACCCACCGCTAGCCTCCGCGCAGTTTGTCAGTCCCTCTCTCACCGGCTCTCTCCTTCTCTTTCCAGGTAGGCCCGCACTTCGGCCACGAACCGCCGCGCAGCGTCCAGGAGGTTTTCCGCCTCCTCTCGGCTCACGCTCAGACCTACGGCATAGTCGCCCGTAAGGCGCACGTCGTAGGCCCGGCTCAGGGTACGGCCGAATTCCGGCGGAAAGATACCCGTTTGCACGAAGTGCTGGCTAAAGAGACGGATGACGCCTCGATGGGAAGAAGGTGCAAGCCCCTTGTGCAGCAAGGCCGCCTCTGCCACAAAGTACATGGCGTAATAGCACCGCGAGGCGCAGGAATCGTAGTCCCCGAGGCCCAGGAGGTGCTCTGCGCTCTTGAGGAAACGCTCGGCTTTGGCGACGAAGTCCCGCACCTCCTTCATAGGCGAATTCCCTCCCGCCTAACTTGCATCATGAATGGGGAGTTGTAGCTTTCGTAAAAGCTTTTCGGCACCACAAGAACAGAAACCAAAAGGCCCTTTTCGAGCAGGACGTCCAAGAGCACACTATCCAGGCTACGGCGGACTTCCCATGGGTCTAGACCGTCGTCCACTACCGCGAGGACATCCACGTCAGATTCGGAAGTCGCCCCGCCTCGAACATAAGAGCCGTAGAGAATCAAATACAAAGCCTGAGAACCGTAACGTGCCCTCAGGTATGCCCACAGTCGATCGGCTACTTCTCGAATCTTACCCATGGCTTCTGCTCCGACCATACTGGTTCACGCCGAGTCAGTCTTGTTTTCAACTTCGTCGAAGTCCATGACCCAGGCCTGCGTGCCGCCGATGGATCCATTGTCTCGGCGATACTCCACCGTCACGCCGTCCACGACCAGCCGATAGAGGACGCAGTTACGCTGCTCCAGCGTCGCTCCTTTGGAATGGGTGAGGGCGAGGGATTCGACGGTGAATTCGGTCATAACGCCCATGCGTCCTCCGGTTTCGGCGCGAGGGCCAAGGGATTCTCACGATCAAAGGCCCAGCGCGTGTCGTAGGGGCGACCCTTGTGGTCGTCCTCTTGGGCAGGCACGGACGTCTCCATTGGGGCAGGCACAAGGCCTGCCCCTACAGGGTCGGGATGGGTAATGATGATAATGCCGTGCAAATGATTCGGCATAACGACAAACGCATCCAATGCCACGTCAGGGAACCGTTCCGCCAACCTTTCCCATTCAGCCACCACCATGCGCCCGGCGTCGTCTAGACGCGTTTCCCCATCCACCACCTCGCCGAAGAGGCAGGCACGGTCTCGCTTGCAGATGGTGACGAAATATACCCCTGGGAATAATCGTACCCTTTTAGGCGGATGCCGCGGCGGTGATGCTTCTGCCCCTCCAGCGTTACACTCTTGCAGAAGCCGGAGGTATCTTGGTACTCGCTACCGGAAACGCACTTATTCCTCGGTAAAGAAGTCATAATCCACCTTTTTCACTTCGTAGCTCGTAACGCTCGAAACGCCGACGTTGTATTCGATCATCAGGTCCACGAGGCGATGGCCATCGATGAGCACGATTTTGCTATCGATCCGCGCTGCATACTCGATAGCGTCTTTGGTGAAGGTCGAGGTCGTGATGAAAACCCCTTTGCGCGCGCGGTGCCCTTGAAGGGCGCCGGCAAACTTCTGGACCTCTGGTCTTCCGACCGGAGCCTCCCAGCGCTTGGCCTGGACGTAAACTACGTCGAGACCGAGCCGGTCTTCATTGATAATGCCGTCGAATCCCTCATCCCCGCTGCGACCGACCGCTTTCGCGGCTTCCTCGTAGGTGCCACCGTAACCCATGCGGACCAAAAGCTGCAATACAAGTCTTTCAAAAAACGCAGGGGAGACCCTTTTGACCTGATCTAGCAACTCGGCCGACAGACTCTGCCTCAGCTTCTCATATGCCTGCGCCAACAATTCCTCTGGGGTTTCCTCATCCGTTTCAGAAGCAGACGCCTCCAACAATTTCGCCCCATGCCGCAAGGCGCGAAAGTCCCTGAACTCCTCGAACTGATCGAGAAAACGCACGTCGATCCGCTCCGGGCTTTGGTTAAGCACCTGAGCCCCCCGGCTTGTGATGCGTAGCCAGCCACGGCGCGGCGTTTCGAGGAGACCTGCCTTCTTGAGATAGGTCTTAGCCCAACCCACCCGGTTGCGAAAAACAGGTTGCTGCCCACTCGGGAGAAGGGCTTTACGCTCTGCTTCGCTCAGGCCGAATCGATCCTCAAGCGCGGCAGTAACGTCGCGCAAGCTGTGTTCCTGGCCGTCGGCTAGGAGTTCAAGAAGCGGCAACATGAGCGACTGGTAATCAGGGATGGGCATGGTTCAACCCTCCATCAGCTGAGGTATCCTGTGAATCCCTACTCTCCAGGAATAACAAGATCTGCCGGGTAGGGCCCTGGAGCTGCTTCGGGCTCGCCCCGTTCCCGAAGGTACACTCACAGATCACATTCCGACGGTCGGAAGTAGCAGTAGAAGTCGGATGTCGTCAGATGCACCACGCTTCCTCCATGTTACGGTATCCTGGTTGCGCCTTACTTGCGCCTTTACTGCGGCTTTTACGCCTTTCTTGCGGCATAGCGAGTCCCTCGACCCGTAGTGCCAATCCGCTCCAAAACCCCCTTCTCGACCAAATCACCAAGTTCCAGCGTGGCCGTCCGCTCTCTGGCCCCGGTCAACTCCTGGTACTCCTTGTTGCCGATGCTGCCATGCTGCTTGACGTGCAGCACCGCCTTCACTTGCCGCTCGTTCAGCCCCATGGCCCGGAGCCGATCCGGGGTGAACGGATCCTTGAGGAAAACCACGCGGAATCCTCCGGCCTCCTCGCGAAACTCCGGCTCGGGCAGTCCTGCCTCGTGGCACCACTCGAGGATGCGCGTCGTCCCCGTGTCCCACTGCTCGATCAAGCCGGCGGAGTAGAAGGCTCGGGCGATGAGGGGATTCCGCGGGACGGACGGGTGGCTCGGGGCCCGAAGCTGCTCGAGACGGATGCCCTCGGGGAGACGGCCCGGGTTCCAGATCTGGAGCGCGTCATCCTCGAGGCGGACCTGGATGTCGCCCGGGGCCGCGTAGTCGCGGTGAATTCACCCCGACGACCTGCCCGTCATCGTCCACTCCGACGAACACCGTGCCGCCGCACGTGTTGGCGAAGGCAGCCAGGTCCTCCAGCGCCTGGTCCGTCCATTGGCGCTTGAACTCGACCTCCTCGCCTTCGTGAAGGTCAATCCTAGGCACGGAAATCTCCCACTCCAGCGTGCGGAGGACCTGCGCTAACTCTCAGTCCGCCTGAGTGCACTCCTCTTCGGTCTCCCGCAGGGGCACCTCGCGTACCCTGGCCTGGGGTTTGATGTCCCCGAGGTTCATAGGCGCCCCACCCTCTTGGGAAGACTTGCCGGCCACACTATCACCTAGGTCTTGAGACGATTTACTTGTGGTTCTATTATACAGAATCTATGTTCGGTGTGTCTAGATCCCACGTTGACTCAGGAAAAATCCTCCTGAAATGAGGGTGGTACATCCTTTGGTCGGGAGGAGAGCAGCATGTGGAGCAGATGGAGAAACCGACATCGGTCGAAAACGTGTTTGATAAGCGCTTCCAGCTCCGGGACCTCCGGCGGGGCAACCGTATCACCCATGATCGTCCGCCATGGCATGAAGCGGCCGCGCTCTGCAGTGAGCGTACCGATGCGCGCCTCCAGCCCATCAGAGATGACCAGGGACTCCTTGTAAGCGAAGAGCGAGGGGATCTCCTGCTTGTAGGTCTGGAGCTGGTGGTAAGCGGCAGTCCGTTCACGACCAGGAACACATCGGGCCTAATCGGTTGGTGGCTCTCGACGACAATGAACCGATTGATCGGGAGCCAGTCGTTGTTCTCAGGATCGTCGAAGTCCAAGAACCAAGCCTGCGCGCCAGCGACGGAGCCGTCCTGTCTCCGATCTTTGGCCGTCGCGCCGTCAACGAGCATCCGGTGAAAGCCACGGTTCCGCTGTTCCAGCGAAGCCCCCGAAGGATATATGAGCTTGCTGAAGGCGTCTTCGGTCGCTTCCGGCGGCAGGTCCGGGTTCAGCATTGTCAGGGCATCCCACAGCCACTGCTCCAGAACCACCTGTCCGTAATCCTGCCGCTCGGCGAAGAGTTCGCCGGAGGCAATCTCGGCGCCGCGCCGGGTCTGCCAGCCGACAAATTCGAACCAGGCAAGGGCGGCGGATTCAACGGTGGATTCGGTAAAAGTTCCGCACATAACCTCAGCGCTTTGCGAACGCCAGTGTTCGTTCGAGTTCCCGAACTGCCGCTTCGTCCAGAATCTGATCCGGCCTCCCCCTCGCTCAAGGCAAAGACCAACGAAGCGGCCCAATGACGTGCCAGGCGGGAAGTGCTCAGGAAAGGCAACTCGAAGAAAAGCCTCCAAGTGGGATCGGGCGTCTCACGCGATTTCCCTCGGGTCGCCTGAGCCGCGCCCTTTCGCATGAGATATTCGAACAACTCGCGAGGGACGTACTTCTCCTTTGAAAAGTCATACTTGCCAAGTCCAATGACGTTCTCTGCCCCAATGCTAGGAACGCCCTGATCAATCGCGCCGCCCTTAGGTCTCGCTCCCGATACGAGTTCTGCAAGAATCTCATTAAGGCGGCTGACGCCACACCTCCGGAATCTCCCCCGGCTCCGAGTCCACCAGGCGATCGGGGAAGAGGTCGTAGAGATGCGTGCGGGGGCGCGGAGGGACTGGCCGCTGTGCCAGCGGCCCTCCAGATTGGCGTGCACGGGCTCGAAGTCCACGAACCATGCCTTGAAGGAGAGTATGCCATAGCCTCGAGGGTCTCGCTCATCCTCCGGTTCAGCTCCTTCTTGTCGTCCAGCTATCACTGTTGTCGCTGCTTCGGAAACAGAAAGGGTTGGACATTCACCCGCCATAGCCCTGCTTCTCTGTTGACTTAATCATCCTCATAACCTTATTCCCAATCGCCGCATCATCTCGAATGTATCCACGTACGGTACCTGGAGCGCCTCACATACGTTGGGGATAAGGATTCGGTCTTTTGCTTTCTTAGCAGCAGCATTATATTGTGGCTGCGACTGCGCCCATTTCATAATTTCTCTATAGGCCCTTAGCGTATCAACATCACTAGTTCGCAGAAAGAAAGGGTGAAATTGATGATTAGCCCATTCCGTGAGCTCATCGTTGCCTTTATCTATCTCTGCCTTCACTCGATCTATACTCGCGAGACTGCCGTTCTGTGCGTGGTCAAGCAGTGATTGCCAGAAGCTCGGGACGATGTCCAGAGCATAGTAGGATCGGGCCGCCTGTATAAAGACGCTGCTATCAAAGAATGTACAAGCTGCCAGCCTTGTTCATAGCATGCTTTCTGTGATATACTTTACAAAGCTTTCGAAAGTCCTGCCATGAAGCCCCGTGAGTCTGTAAGCCTCATGATACAGAAGAGATCCTTCACGAACTGGCCGAATGACGGTCTCCATGAAACGTTTGCCCAGACGTAAGCGCTAAGTTGCATAGAAATTGCCACCTTCTGAAGGGATCACTGGCTGCACCCTTCGTAAATAGTCGTCGTAAAATGCAAAGAATTCATCCTTGCTGATCAGTTGAAGGTCCAAAGCGCGGCGGGCTACCACGAGCTCGCTGACCTTGAAGCTCTGGGCGAGTATCTGGAAGGGCTGGTCCGTTGGCGACGCCTCTGTCCAGAGCTCATGAAGCCTTTTGCCTGGCACAAGAAACTCTGCCGCAATTTGATTGCAAGCCCGTTCCACCCTATCCTCGGCTGGCTGTAAGCCTCGCAGGTCAAAAGCGGCACTCTCACCTAACCAGATGTGAGCTAGCTCGTGAGCTAAGGTAAACATCTGGGCGGCTTTGGCGTCGGCACCGTTGATAAATACCAGGGGAGCATATTCATCTACTAAAACAAAACCTCGGAACTCTTCGGGGTCCAATGGCCGGCGTTGGTTATTGCCGACGACGCTACTCGAAGCCACAACGACACCGGCTTCTTCTGCTTTCTCTTGCAGCTTTCGCAGGGCATTTGTCCAGGTGCGTTCTTGAGCGGCCCAATTGTCTGCTAACCCAAGGTTTTCCCGAATGTTCTGGCTTACTTCCATAGGGTTGGCGTTGACAGAAAACGAACCTACAAAAGGAAAGCGCTCGTATCCTTTCTCTTCCAGATATTCGCGCATCCACGCTTGGCGTCTTTGCATCGTATAGACAACCTCGAAAAGGTCCGCACTTGGCTGACGGAGCCCCTCGTCTTTCTGAGTTCGGAAAAACGGAATAGGCAATTCCTCCCGAGGAGGCTGGTCAAGAAAGAAGTAGCCCAGGGGAACGCACGTTGCTTTAGCCAATCGCTCAAGCTGCCGCAGTGTCGGCCTGGCTTCCCCTCGTAGCCATTGGTCAAGCTTGGGAAAGCGGCTGCGAATGTTTGCATGGGGGCTGCGTTGTACAGCCCACTGAAGAACGGAGGGATTAACCTCAATGCGTGTCATACGCTTTCCTCCCGCTCAACTTCCTCTCATCGCCGGACCCCAGAGCGCTCGGTCTCGATGATGCCCTTAAGCATGTCCAGCAGATGTTCCTGTGGATCCATCATAGTGGAACAGCCTCCTTGAGCACCCGCTCTCGAATGCGTGGCTTGATGCCCCGCTCACTCACCACGTCCACCTTGCGGCCCAAAAGCTCCTTCAGTTCCAGCCAGAGCCCCGCATGGTCCAGCAAGGTGCGGTCAGGCTCGAACTCCACGATCAGGTCAATGTCGCTCTGTTCGTCCGCTTCGCCGCGGGCGATGGAGCCGAAGACGCGCACGTTGCGAGCGCCGTACTTGGCGCACACGTGGAGGATTTCCTCCCGCTTCGCTTTCAAGAGCTCCTCAAGCGTCATAGCCAAGCGCCTTGAGGTTCTTCCAGATCGCCTCGTCTAGCCGCCGGGCTTCAGCCTGCTGCTTCTTGAGCTCTAAGCCAAACCACCGTATGCTCACCACCGTCACGGTGGTGGCTGGCAGCACCCCGCGCACCGTGGCCTCGGGTTTGAGGTCTTCGAGCCTCATACGTCCCCGCCTTCTCGGGAAGACTCGCTGGCCAGACTCACATCCCGGTCCTGAGATGGTTAAATCGTGGTTCTATTATACCGAATCTATGTTCGGTCTGGCTAGATCCCGATTTGGCTCAGGAAACGATTTCCTGAACCGGAGGTTGGTACAGGTTGGCAGAGGTTTCCGGTCATCGGCTCTCTCCTTCTCTTTCCAGGTAAACCCGCACTTCGGCCGTCAGCAGGTTAGTGGAGAGAGACTCTCATGGCAAGGCACATCCGTTTTCTTGAAGTTTTTTACGGATGAAGTCTCGTATCTGCTCTGCCAAGTGTACGGCACGTTTTGTTTCTTCCACGCTGGGGAAGGCAATGGTATCGTAGCGCACCTCAACGGCATAGGTAGTCAGGTACGGAGCGCCCCATTCAATGAGCTGCTGGAACTCAGGGTCTATCTGGGCACAGCGGCTGATTAAGAAGGCGATATCGTGCGTTGGTGGGATCTCCTTTCCGTGAAAGACAAGAAAGGCTTTCAGGTACTTTTCGGCGCACTGCTGCATGTGGAAACAAATGGCATCGGTGGCAGGGGCCTCAGTCACCAGCTCGTCCCTGCCAATTTTGAGATCGCTTTCTGCCCTGCGTACCCAGAGCGCCACGGCATCCTCGTTCATACCGGCACCCCTTCTCTGAGTACATAGTAAGCCAGAAAGCCGGTATTCTCTTTGCGGGCCTGAACAACCGCCTCCGCCTGCAAGATAACATCTGCATAAAAGCCAAGCTCCGCAAACCGGAGACTTAACTTCGTTGCGATCTCTTGCTTTTCTTCACGTGAGGGCTCTCGGTCGGTGATAACAAAGAAGTCCCAGTCACTATCCGGACGGGCTTCGCCACGGGCTCGACTGCCAAAGAGCAGGATGCGAAGCACCCGATACCCTGCCCGCTCTACCTCCTCGGTAATGATAGCTTTGGCCTGACCTAATACTTCTTGCATAGCTTTTGCCACCATCCGGCCCGTCCTTCTCGTGTCGACCTCTGAGTCGAATCACCGGACGCTCACACGGTGAAGGGGGCGTCCAGGAGCACCGGCGCATCGCACTTCTGGAAAGACTCGCTGCCCAGACTCCCACCCGGTCTTGAGATGATTCAATTGTGGTTCTATTATACAGAATCTATGTTCGACCTGGCTAGATCTCGATTTCCTCCTCGATGGGGGAACCGGTCCGGGTGACGCCCGGATCGTACACCACCGGGACGAAGACCACCGCTCGGGTCACCGGCAAGGGCAACCTCACCTACCAGTGGTGGACGCCCTTCGGGTGCCCCCATGCCGGGCATCTTGTCGTATGCCGAGGCATCGTTGATCTCGGGCAGGGGCAAAGCAACTTCGATGAGCTTCTTGTTGAACTCCTTCATACCGTTACACCCAGACGGCGCAGCCATGCTTGTCCGCTCTCCGCCCTCGGCCAACTGGACCCCAACTCATTCGAGAACATGGAGGCGACCGTTGCTCCGCCGTGTGCAACACGAGCTCGCATCCTGTAAGCATCACTGCGTGGCAGGCGCGTGACGCTCGACAGAACCAAGATCCACCGAGTGCGCGTGATTGCCACGTAAAATAGCCGGCGCTGCTCTTCAAGCATTCGGTTCCTCTCCACCGGGCTCGTGTGCTGATCGGGCGTGGCTGGGATGAGCCCTTCAACACAGCCTGCGACTATAACGAGGTCCGCCGACAAGCCCTTGGCCTTGTGAAGACTCATGACCCGTACGTAGTCTACGTCCGTCGGCATCTCCGGCTGTGTGATCGCACTCCGAAGCGCCTCCAAGAGATCCTGTGCTGAGAAACCGTTACCGTGTGGCGCCAGTACCCGCAGTCCCTCTGCCCACTCCTCGCTGGCTGGGAAGAGAGCATCGAGCAGGTCATACCCGGTAAGCCCCTCCAATTGCGCCACAAGGTCCTTTAGTTCGCGGTACCTTCCCACGAGTGCGCCCGTCTGAGGAATACGCAGCCGCCCCCCTAGGAGTCTCTCAAGAGCATCTCTAGGCTCCTCACTGCTTTTCTCACAGTGCCGGCGCAGGCGCCCCCAAGCTCCGGAATTCAGTGAAGGACTACCGAATCCGCACCAGCACCGGAGCGCCACCCTATCGCCGGGTTTTGTTAGCAGCGTAAGGAGAGTGAACGCTTGCTGCGTCTTGGAGGTTTCCAGATCCCTTGGGTCACCCTTCAGTGCCTCTTCGTAGAAGAAGCTATGGGCCATAATCCCAAGGCCTTTGAGGGAATCCCGTACCGCGTAGCCGATCTGGCGCCTCGGGGTAAGAACGAGGACACCGCCAGGACTCGTCAGGTCGGATTCTACTGCGTGCTTTATGAACCGCGCGAGGCCCCCGCCTCTTCCTGGAGGGAGGCCCACTGGACGATGTGAACTTCTCCCTGCGAAACCGGAGTAGGCACCAATTCCCGGGGCTCGGGCGAAGTATTGTTGCTGATTAGGGCGTTAGCTAACTCGACGATGAGCCTGGGACAGCGTTGGCACTCATCAAGTGTAAGGTCGCGGGTTCCTGGGTGCTCCTCATGAAACCGTAGGATGCCCTCGGGGTGCGCGAACTTGAACGAGTAGATCGACTGGCTCTCGTCGCCGAAGACAGCCAGGCAGCCATCCCTGGCGAGCTCATTGAGAAGGACCTGCTCTGCCCGATTCAGGTCCTGGTATTCATCCACCAGAACGTGGTCGAACCGCGGAACCGATGGCGACGACGGATTGTCCCTCACGAACTTCAGGGCTTCCGGCACTATCTCGGCAACAAGCATGGCCTCGTGGAATCGCAGCCACTTCAAGAGGGTGTTAAGAAAGGCACGGTCTTGGGGATCCTGGGGCCATCCTGGTTCGTCGGACTGCAGCCGTGCCCACGCGGCACCGAAAGCATCAAGCCGCTTCCGGAGTGTGCGAACGCCTTCGTTGTTGATGCCGTTCAGGTCCTCGAGAAGGAAGCGCTCCTCGAACTTCAAAAGAGGGCGGGGAACGCGGCCGGTCAGAGTGAGCACCTCGGCCCATGAGAGGAGAGAAAAGGAGAAGCTGTGCAGTGTCCCAACGTGCACTCTGTCCCTGCCGGGAACCTGTAGCCGCGACAGTTCTGCCTCGAGGTCGCGCGCCGCTGTGCGGGTGAAAGTCGAGACGAGGATGCGATCGGGAGCGATGCCTTCCTCGAGGAGGCGAGCGACGCGCCTCATCAGGGCAAAGGTCTTTCCCGTGCCCGGTCCAGCGCGCACACGTAAGCGGGCGTCGGGAGCCCTCGCGACCTCTAGGGCAGGGCCCGTAAGGCCATGAGACCAGCTGCCTAAAGCCATCTGTATCCTCCGTATCACGTTTGGGACATCGTCCCCGAGGGAGACTCAGCCACTGGCATGGGCCAGAACCATTCTTCAGGAATTGTCCACTTGTGTTGGAACTTAAGGGGCTGCCGGGCAGAGTTGCTTCGAATGAAGCTCTCCTCTAACTCCCTCAGCCCTGCACCTCCTCCCGGCGCGGTTGTTCCCCATCCCCTCCAACAGGTTCAACAGCTTCTCCTCCCAATCCGGCGCTTGCTGCAGGAGCTTCGCGAGCTGTACCTCCTTGCGTCGCAGTGTCCCCTGCTGGGCCCCGCGGTAGATCTCCCTAGTACACAGCATCCTCCAGGCCACGATCAGCAGCTTGCGTGCAAGGGCCACCAACGCCCGCTTCGCCCCCAGCTGCTTTGCTTTCCGACGGTAGAAAGCCCCCGAGGGATCACTGTCGTGCCGGTCCACTGCCCACGCCGCTTCCACCAGCATCCTCCGCAGCAGGCGATCGCCGTTCCGACTGATGTGCCCCCGTCGGTCCCGCTCCCCAGACTGCTCCACCGATGGATCCAGCCCTGCGTACCGCGCCACCTGCTTGGGGCTCCGGAACCGAAGCGGATCCCCCAGCTTCGCCCAGATGGTAGCCGCCGTCAGCATCCCTACCCCCGGGGTAGCCCAGTGGAAATTCCGGCTCACCCTCCGCTCTGCGCTCCGCCTTCGCCTGCATACTACGGGCGAGTTAATTGGCCGCTCAATCCAACCCTCCTCCTGCCCGGCAGCCCCCTTGACTTCCATCATACCGACACGCCTGTGGGCACTATTCCCCCAGCGGCTTGAGTTGCTGGAGGAGCCATGTTCGGACTTCTCGCAGGAGTGACTGACTCGCTTGCCGACTCGCAATCTTGCGAAGGATGGCATCAAGAGCAACCCCTATTTCGGGCAAGTGCTCGATTATGGGGTCGTAGAGAAGCGCCCTGTGACAGCTTGCGAGCCACCCCCATGGGCTCTTTTCCCAATTAAAAAAACTTACGCGCCATCTGTGCGACGTGTACTGCTCTAGCTGGGCTGCCAGGTCCCTGGCAACCCCCGATTGGGTCCAGTTAGCCGTTTCAGTCCGGGCAAGCTCTGTGGCTCTTCGGCAAAGATCGAGGAGTTTAGAAGCGGTCTCGGGATCGCGGGAGGCGAACGATGCCATAGCTATAAGTTCCTGCGCCCTCTCCGCTAACGGTAGAGCTATTTGCCTGGCCAGTCCATCAGAAAGATCTTGCCTCGCCTCCAACAAGAACAAGAAAAGCTCTTCGATGCTATCAAGCAGTCGAATCACTATCTCTCTATGCTCTGGGTGGCGCGCCACCCGATGCACAAGCGTGCGCTGCTTCCTTACCTTTCCGGCCTCGCTCGATGAAAGAAGCTTCCCAGACAGTCGGTGGATGTATCTCACGGCCTGGAAAGCCGGTGCGAGCCCTACAACCAGAGGGCGAAGCTGTTCTGCAGTTACGTGAATCTGCTCAATTGGAGCGCTGGTGAAGGCGACGAAATGGCAGGCGTCAAGGCCCTGTAGTAAAACCCGTGCCGCAGCTTGCCACTGCTCTGAGTTGAGAAGTTCTGTCCTTTCAAGGAATTCCCTCGCCATTCTGGCGCAAACTTCCATGGGCAGAAGTGGATGTGCAAGATAAACGAGGAAAGCTGCACGCTCAACTGGCTCTGGAAGGAGCCGGAGGAGCCTGGGAAGCGCGTTATCGGAACCGGCAACTTCACGCAGTACCTTGCGGCCTGAGCGGCACACCGCATCGTCTGAAAAAGGGCTCCTGACCCACGACCTTGCCTGCAGGATCGGTGTGTAGATACGCAAAGTCTCATCGGGGAGGTTTAAAAAGTCCACGAGTAACATCAGGAGACCTTCGCTCGTGTTTAAGAGTGCTTTGGATGCTACCTCTTTTTCGTCTTCCTCATCTTTTTCGTCTTCCTCATCGTCTTCCATCTCTTCCTCGAATTCCCAGTTCAGAAGTAAATTCTTAGTTTACATAGTTAAGGGCCCCTTCCCGATCCTCGTCGAGGGCGGAATGTAACCACCAGAGGAGCAGGGACTCAAATAGGAGGTCTTCAGGCAAGGAGCTCTGATACTCAGTCGGCAAACTGCCCATGAAACCTGTTCCGTAGGGATCGTAAGGGTCCTCTCTTGAGACAAAATGCATCCAGAATGCGTAAATTGTATCCTTGCTAGCTGCAGGTTCGATCGCAGCGAACGTTGCGGGTCCCTCCTCCCAATCGGTAAATAAAACAACGTAAGCGAGTCCATCCGGGAAATAGCTGAGGTTGATTGAAAACGCGCTACTCAACATGGGCACGTCGAAGTAGCCCAAAACAAGAGCTCGGTCGGCCATCGTGCCTCAAGGGCCTCGTAAAAGGCATCATGGAGGTACTCGGACAGCTGCTCCTCGGCCCATTCTTCATCGAGATCATCGAGGTCATCGAACACAACAGGCGGCAGGAGGTCGAGGTGTTTTTTGGCGAGTTCGAGTAACATGGACTGGAGATCGACGGTACTGCCAGGAATCAAAACACGACCTGTAGGAGTTCGCAGGACTTCCTGCGCGCCGCTTGTGAATTCGTTGTGCAGCTCTGTTTCGAAGAGGCGCCAGAACTCATCGAGGCTAGTCTTTTGAGACTTCTTACGACGCCGCATCGGCTCCATACCTGTCCAGAGAAAGGCGATCACCTGCGTCCGCCGATTGGCTTCGTGCAGACATGTTCCTCGTTACCGTAATACACAGGGTTGTATTTTGTCAACGACACATATTGCACCATGTAAAATCTAACTCCCTAAGATTTCCTAAGCCCCGTGAAAATCTAGCACCCGCACCTTCCCTCTTCCCTTAGAGGGAGTGGACATTCGGGAGCAGCGCACACCAACGTCGGTTCATGCAACAACAGATCCGAAAGGCGAGCCTGAACAGGCGGAGTTCGACACCTGTAGGTCAAAAATCCCCCCTTCCCCATAACTGGATGCTGTTGTGGTGCAGGTTTGCGCCGTCCTCCCTTCTCGATCGGCTGAAGGTATGTAGGCACACGATGCGTCCTAGAAAGTAGAAATTCCGCTGGGTTGTGTCGAATAGAGTAGATGTGTACATCCGGACAGTTACCCGTCGCAACCGAGATGGCTCCATCGTCCGCTACCTCCAGCTTGCCCACAACGAGCGGGACCCGCGTACGGGGATACCCAAAGCTCGCGTCCTGTACAACTTCGGTCGTGCCGACGCGGTGGATCGCGAGGCCCTCGCAAGACTGGTGCGCAGTATCAGCCGGTTCTGTAGCCCTGAGGATGTCCTCAAAACCCAGGCCGCAGCGGGCGGTGCTGTCCCCCTCCGGTTTGTCGAGAGCCGCCCCCTGGGAGGCGCCTGGGTCCTCGATCACCTGTGGCAGCGCATAGGAATCCAGGCTGCCATTGCGAGGCTGCTGCGCTCGCGCAGGTATGCGCTTCCGGTGGAGCGCGCGCTCTTCGCCCTGGTGGCCAACCGCGCCCTGGCCCCTATGAGCAAGTTGGGCTACAAG
>Ga0197143_1002111_pt1 | contig 15360 bp, 12 predicted proteins | sample GBS70_MetaG_FD_148603 | JGI IMG/M metagenome (GOLD analysis project Ga0197143, IMG submission 148603) | Sediment microbial communities from Great Boiling Springs, Gerlach, Nevada, United States - GBS 70_MetaG | ecosystem: Environmental > Aquatic > Thermal springs > Hot (42-90C) > Sediment...
GCAGCAAACGCAAGCGTTTATCTGCCGTCAGGACAGGCAAGGCTTTCAAGACAGAAGAGTAACTTAACACCCAAACCCGAATTGATTGACAGTTTTCAAAGCGAAGGCGAGAAGGTTTGTCAAAAGGGAAGCGAACCCAAATAGGTGGCTTATCCATTTTGAGTGCCATCACTTCAGGATGTCCATCGTCATCAAGGTCGGTAATGAGCAAATTCTGAGGCGCATAAGGCAACTTGGCGAGAAGTTTTCGGTGCAGGCGGAAGGGCGGTCGGGCGAGCCAAAGGACGAAAAGGTAAAAGGCAACGAAAATGCCGATGAAAACGGCGAACCGATTCTTCATGCCTTTTCTCCTTCCGCTCCCCGACGGGAGCGCCTTTGGGTATGGGCGCTGACCGACAAAGGGCGCTTCCTCCTCGCCCGTCACTTTAGATGGCTTCCGAGTGGGAATGGTGGCGAGGAAAAGCCCGCGAAGATACCGACGAAATCGCCCAAAATTCACCTTGACGCTCCCGCCTCACATGGGCATAATGGGAGTGCCACGAGATGTTGAGCCACAACGCTTCAGAAACCACAAGATATTGTGGCGGGTCTTGTGGCGGTCAGGATGGTTGCCGATAAAGGTCGTTGCCATAATGATGCCGTTGGGCGCACGCCCCAAGGTGTTGCGTTGGGCACAAAAACAGTGATGGAGGTGGGAAGTCGTGGCAGGGACGATGGAGTTGCCCCGACAGACCTTAGATTGGTTTGAGGATGACGAACTTCGGGCGCGGGTGTTCTTTGAAAAGTATGCCCTGCAAGACTTGGACGGCACGCCCTTGGAGTTCACGCCCGAAGAGATGTGGGAGCGCATCGCTAAGGGCTTGGCAGAAGTGGAGGAAACCGAGGAGAAGCGACGAGAGTGGTTTGAAAATTTCCGTTGGTTGCTCAGCAACTTCCGCTTCGTCCCCGGCGGGCGCATCATGCACGCCGTTGGCAACCCACGAAAAGTCACGCCTTTCAACTGCTTCGTTTTGCCCATCAAGGATGATTCGCTGGAAGCCATCTTTGAGTGCGCGAAGGAGATGGCACGAACTTACTCGCAAGGCGGTGGCGTGGGCATTGACATTTCTGTTTTGCGACCCGCAGGCTCTCCTGTCCGCAACGCTGCCAGAACCTCAACGGGCGCCGTCTCTTTCATGGAACTCTACTCAATGGTCACGGGCACGATAGGTCAACATGGGAGACGAGGCGCATTGATGATCACCATCGCCGACAACCATCCCGATGTCTTGGCGTTCATTGACATCAAAAACGACCCTGAGCGGCGTCGTGTCCGCTACGCCAACATCTCCGTTCGCGTTAGCGATGAGTTGATGGAAGCTGTCCAACGGAACGGCAAATTTGAGTTGCGCTTTGACGGCGAATACTTCTCCATCCGACGAACCGTTGATGCCCGCGAAATCTGGGACAAACTCATCAAAAACGCCTGGGCTGCTGCCGAACCAGGGACACTTTACTGGTCCACCATCAAGCGTTACAGCACCAGCGAATACAACGGTATGGAAGTCATCTCAACAAACCCATGCGGTGAAGAGCCATTGCCAGCCTACGGCAACTGTAATCTCGGCAACATCAATTTGAGTGCTTTTGTGTTGGATGAGTTCACCGATGCGGCGCGGGTGGACTGGGAGAGTTTGGAAAAGGCAGTCCGCTATGCAGTTCGCTTCCTTGACAATGTTATCACTTACGCCGTGAAGGAAGACAGGCTCCCGTTACCGCAGCAAAAAGAGCGGTGTGCAGCGGAACGGCGCATCGGTGTAGGGTTTACAGGTTTGGGCGACATGCTGGCTCAACTGCGGCTCAAATACGACACCGACGACGCCCTTGAGTTCGTTGACGAACTCTTTCACAAAATCAAGTGCTGGGCTTACGATGAGAGCGTCAACCTTGCCATTGAGCGTGGACCGTTCCCGCTCTTTGACCCCGAAAAGCACTTGCAGATGGGCTTCATCCGTGAGCGGCTGCCCCGTGAGTTGCAGGAAAAGATTAAGCGACATGGCATTCGCAATGTCTGCGTGCTGACTGTCCCACCTGTCGGCTCGGGGGCAGCGATGGCGGGCGTTACCAGCGGCATTGAACCCATCTTTGCCCTCTCTTACATCCGAAGAAGCGAGTCGCTGAGCAAGGGCGAATTCAAAGTTTTCCACCCGTGCGTTATGCGTTACATGCAGAAGTTCGGGATTGACGACGAGCGAGATTTGCCTGAGTTCTTCGTCACGGCGCACCAAATCGCTCCCGAAATGCGTGTTCGCATGCAAGCCATCATCCAGTCCCACATTGACCAGAGCATCAGCAGTTGCCTGACCCGAAACAACCTTATCCTGACCGACAAGGGTCTCCGATACATTGACACGATTTGTTCTGAATGGCGGGAAGGCGAATTCGTGCCTTTGAAGGGTTGGAAGGTCGCCAATGAAAACGGGTTGGTTACGGCGAGTGACTTTTACTTCAACGGTGTCCGCCCTGTCTATCGGGTGACTTTGGAGGGAGGTTATACCCTTGAGGGCACGGGCAACCATCGCGTCCTAACCATCACTCCAGACCACGAACTTATCTGGCGGCGGCTGGATGAGTTGCAAAAGGGCGAGTTCGTTGTTCTTCGTAAGGGGTTGGAAGTTTGGGGCAATTTGCGAGAACTCTCCGAGATTTACGGCAAGCCGTTTGTCGCCGAAAGGCGAACGAATGCCCACGCCATTCGCGTCCCCCGTCGGATCACTAAACCCCTCGCTCGCTTTCTGGGTTATCTTCTGAGCGATGGCGGAATCCTGTCCAATGGCAACACAGTCACCTTCACGCAACAGAAGGGAGAGATTCTGGAGCACTTCTGCCAGTTATCGGAAAACCTTTTTGGCATCAAACCAAAGTTGCATCGTGACCCACGAGGTCACAACCTTTACAATGCCAAAATCCACTCCCGCACCCTCGTTCGCTTCCTTGAGTATCTCGGCGCTGCCTGTCAAGGAGCGGAGAAACGAACGCCACTCTGCATCTTGAGTGCTGGTCGGGAAATTGTCAAAGAGTTCATCCGAGGGCTGACGCTGGATGGCTATGTCAGTCGCTTCGCCGACGGTAGTCCACGCATAACGGTTCTATGCAACCTGAGCGAACAGTTGGTCCGAGAAGTCCAGCAGTTGCTCCTGAACTTCGGGATTGAAAGCAACATCGTCGCCAAACCTTACGAAATAAGCGATTTCCGCCACTTGCATGGACGAATCTACCGCCACGAAAGGCGTGTCCTTTACGACCTGTATGTTACCGCTGAAAACGCTCATCGCTTCATGGAACTCATTGGTTTCGCAGAGCGGCGTAAAAACGAAGAGGCATGGCAACTCCTTCGTAAGACGCGGTTAATGCGAGCACCACTTGGTGGCGTCGTCCCTGTCAATGGGCGAGTCGTCGGTGCTTTGCGGGAAGCGATGAAGCGGGTGCGTAGTTTCCGCCTCTACGAACAAATTCACTCCCTCACCCAACACATGCGAACTCGCAAGGTCATTGAGCGGGATAACTTGCTTTATGCCTTGGAAGCCACGCAAACAGTGGCGACAGTGCCACCACTCATCCTTGACCCCACCTACACCTTTAAGCGAGTGAAGTTGGTCGTGCAGTTACCCGAACCGCAGGAAACTTTTGACCTCTCAGTGCCCGATGGGCATCATTACATCGCTAATGGCATCGTCAGTCACAATACTGTCAACTTGCCCCACGACATCACGACGCAGGAAATTGAGCGGATTTACTTCTTGGCTTGGAAGTTGGGTTGCAAGGGAATTACGGTGTATCGTGAAGGGAGCCGAGAAGGCGTCCTCATCACCGAGGAGTTCGCACAGCAAAAACGAGGCAGGCTCATGCCCAAACCGCGACCGATGGTCATGGTCGGCAAAACTTACAAACTGCGAACGGAGATGGGCAATGTCTATGTGACTGTCAACGCCGATGAGGAAGGACCGCAGGAAGTTTTCGTCAGGTTGGGCAAATCTGGTTCGTCAGCAATGGCGTTCACCGAAGCAATTGGTCGGCTGATTTCGTTGGCGTTGCGGGCAGGCGTTTCGCCCGATGCCATCATTGACCAACTTTCAGGCATCAAAAGCAGTTCTGCCACGAGACAAGAGAACGGGACTATCATCTTCTCCGTTCCCGATGCTGTCGCCAAAGCGTTGGAGATGTTCCTGAAGGGCGAGAACCCGCCGAAGAGTTCAGCGTTGACGGAAGTCCTGTTGCAGGCTTTAACGGAGAACAACGAAACGGAGTTGGCTGTGCCACCAATCCCTTCAATTCGTGAAGAGTTGCCACAAATTTTGCAAGCCAATGGTGCCCGTTATTCGGGAGACCTATGTCCCAACTGCGGTGAACCACTGATTCACTCCGGTGGTTGTGAACTTTGCTTGTTCTGTGGTTATTCAAGGTGTCAATGAGAGATGAACGGGGCGGGTCTTTGCCCGCCCCAAAATTTTCACTCGCTACATGCTGTGACCTCCACCACGAATTTCCCAGATGGAGATTTTACCGTCCTGACGAGGGTTATGGGGGCGGAATATTTTCGCGCAGTCTTGAGCCAATTTGCTCCAAGGCATCCATTTAGCGTGCCCGTCGGCAAAAGTCAAGATGCTGCCGCCAAGGTGTCGGACATTTCTTGGACTACGCCTTTGGATGTAATCGGATGAACAGCCAGGATGAGGTTGGCAAACATTTGCCCAAATCGTCCTTGTCCCACCGCAGTTAGCAAAGTGGGGAGCATCTGAGAAAGCATCCGTTTCCGCAGGTGCAGGGATTTGAGCGACCTTGAAAGGTCTGCCGCTCCAATTGCATCCCAAGTTGGGCATTAGCGGTTCGTTAGCAGCAATAGTAACTTGGATGCCGAGGAAGTCCAAAGGAAATGCCCATCCCCAAGCATCACAACACCAATAGGCAAAAGGTGCATCTGGGTTCAGAACACGACGCAAAGGTGGAACAGTTGTGAACCCTGAAGGACATGCCCACACCTGAACATTGCGAACATAAGGATGAACTTGACCTTGGGGGGTAGTTTGTGTTGCCCGCATTGGGGCGTGAGGTGCAGCGCAAGAGGTGATGAACGGATAAGTTTCGTCGTAGTCCTGAACATACTGCATCAGTCCCATCCCGACATTGCGCATGTTGGACAGACATTGTGCCTGACGAGCCTTCTCGCGAGCCTGGCTGAACACTGGGAACAGAATGGCAGCCAGAATCGCAATGATTGCAATGACGACGAGCAACTCAATCAGCGTGAACCCATAACGGCGCATACGACATCCCTCCTTTGTTTGAGTTTTTTAACTTCGCTGCCCAATCATGGGCGCATTTTTTTGAAGGGAGGGGCACCTGGTGGAATGGCTTTGCCGTAAGGTTGCCCCTCTTTGACTTGACCTACTTCGGGGACGGTTCCAGTAGGCTGAACTGGAGCGCCCCCTCTACGACCCGCTGCAAGGTAAATTGCAGCGATGATCACAATCACCACCACAATCACAACCGCTGCAACCCAAGTCGGCACTTGCTGCCTCACAGCCAATCACCTCCTAAACCTTTTTGCCACCGTTCAAAATTGTGACATGGCAAGGGTTCAATGTCAATAACCAGATTTCAATTTCGCTTCTCTTCAATCCAGTGGACGAGAAAGTGGGCGATTCGTGTGGCGACGCATGGTTCGCCGATTTCGTCCCATACCCTCAAAAGCATCTGGCGCATTTCTTCCCTTCGGTCAGGGTGACGGAGCAGGTTGGCAACTTCGTCGGCAATCCTTTCTGGTGTCGCAGACCAACCGACGAACTCTGGCATGATGACTTCGCCGAGGATTCGGTTTGGCAAAGCGAAGGGAGCAAATTTGAGGACATTGACTCCTCGCCAACGAAGCCAATGGGCTTGCAGGCGATTCAAAAGCCCCATCCAGAAGACAACGACCGATGGAGTCCCCAGACAAGCTGCTTCCAAAGTGATTGTCCCAGCAACCAAAATAGCGACATCGCACGCCTTCAACAAAAGCCGAGACCGACCAAAAAGTAAAGTCAATGGCAAAGCATCTCCATAACGCTTCAACAAAGGCTTGACCCAATCGGTTCGCCAGTCTTCAGGAAAGCCAATAGCGAAGTGAATGTTCGGGAATGAGCGCAGCAACAATCTCGCAACCCGAAGCAACAGCGGCAAATTTTCTTTCACTGTTGTCAACCTGCTGCCAGGAAACAAACCCACCAAAAGTCGGTCGGCAGTGAGACCGAGCGAAGCGCGAGCGTCTTCGGTTGAAATTGAGCGGTAAGGCTGCATTATGTCAGCAAGCGGGTGTCCGAACTCAATGACTTGCGCACCTGCTTGCTTTAGTTTCTCGCTTTGCCATTGGTAAATTGGCGCAAAAACGATGTTGGGATGGGCGTATTTCCGCAATCGTTCTGGATTGACGCCCCAAAAACTCGGTGGCACGAAATAAAAGACCTTGACACCTTTTTCAGCCAACGGCAAAAGCAGCCTTCGGTTGAAAGCGCCCAAGTCAACGGGCACGAACAAGTCAGGTGGGTTGCCCATCAGGACCGAACGAACTTGCCACGCAGTCAGAGCCCAGAACCGAACCGAAGTCTGAAGTGCCGACCAGAAACCGAAGGCACTGAAAGGCGTAGTGTAGCGCAAAAGTTTGACACCCGCTTTCAGCATTTCGCTACCACCAATTCCTTCAAGAACCCAATCGTTTCGCAATTTCCTAAGGGCTTGTGCAACCGAGGCTGCATACATGTCGCCAGAAGCGTCTCCAACCGAGAAGAATACCCTGACCATCCACATCACCGACACAAAACTATGCCATTTGATAGAGACCGACGGCTGCAAGTAAATGCCGCAAAATTAAGTTTTGGTGATTACCCCATGCCTAAGCCTGTTGTCGCCATCGTAGGCAAACCCAATGTCGGGAAATCGGCGCTTTTCAATCGCTTGGTCGGTCGGAGGGTCTCAATCGTTGACGAGACACCAGGTGTGACCCGCGACAGGGTGATGGCAGAAGTTGATTTGCTGGGGCGAAAGGTTATCCTGTTTGACACTGGGGGAATTGACCCGACTTTGGAAGACGAATTAATGGCGAGGGTCGTTGACCAAGTGAAAATTGCCCTTGACGAAGCCGATGTGATTGTCTTCATGGTTGACGGTCGCGAAGAACCAACGGTGACTGACCTTGAAATCGCTGATATGTTGCGCAAGTCAGGCAAACCCATAGTCTTTGTCGCCAACAAGATAGACGAGCCGTCAACCCCGATGGCTGAATTTTGGGAACTCAGGTTAGGCGCACCACTTCCCATCTCGGCTTTGCACGGTCGCAATGTTGACAAACTCAAAGCAGCGATTGTAGACGAATTGCCACCACCAACCCCTGACGAGTTCCTGCCAACAGATTGGGAAGATGCAATTAAGGTCGCCATTGTCGGTCGCCCCAATGTCGGAAAGTCATCGCTGCTAAACGCCATTCTGGGCGAGGAGAGGGTGATTGTCAGCCCAATTCCGGGAACAACCCGCGACGCTATTGACACCCCCTTTGAATGGCAAGGGCGCAAGTTCGTCCTAATTGACACGGCAGGAATCAGGCGAAAGTCCCAAATCCGAGCACCGCTGGAATATTACGCGATGGTTCGTGCTTTTGGAGCGATAGACCGAAGCGATGTCGTCGTTTTAGTCATTGACGGAGTTGAGGGCGTGACGAGGCAGGATGCGCGAATAAGCGGTTATGCACACGAACAAGGCAAACCCACCGTCATAGTTGTCAGCAAGTGGGATTTGGTGCGAGGGAAGTTGGAGGAAGAGGCTGTTTCGCCCTCGCAGTTGAAGAGGCGGGAGAAATTGCTTCAAAGCGACTTCGCCAACTTTTTGAAGCAGGAACTTTGGTTCCTCCACTACGCCCCAGTCCTTTACACCTCTGCAGTTAAGCGATGGAATGTTGAGGCGGTTTTGGAGCAAGTGGTATATTGCTACGAGCAAAGCCGCAAGCGAATTACCACTGGGGTTCTCAACCGCTCCTTGCGGCAAATCGTTGGTGAACATCCGCCCCCAAGTGACGGAAAGCGGCAACTCAAGATTTACTACGCAACACAACCAGAGGTTGCTCCTCCGACTTTTGTGCTTTTCGTGAATGACCCCGACTTGGTTGAGGACAGTTACTTGCGCTTTTTGGAGAAACGGTTGAGGGCACTTTTCCAATGGGACGGGACACCTTTCCGTTGGATCGTCAGGTCAAGCCACGAGCGGAAGGGGGAGGATGAGTCTTGACACCCTATTGCGGTGCGATTTCGCAAATGCCAAAATAAAAAAGGCGTTTTCACCATCACCAAGCAAGGAGGTGGATGAGGCATGACGAAGGCTCAACTGGCAGCAAAAGTGGCGGAGCGGACAGGGTTGACAAAGAAGCAGGCAAATGAGGTTGTTGATGCGGTGTTCAGCATTATCACTGAGGTGTTGACCAAGAAGCGCAACGCTGAACCTGTCAACATCGCAGGCTTCGGCAAATTTGTCGTCAAGGAGCGACCAAAGCGTGTCGTCCGCAACCCCAGAACTGGCGAGACCGTTGAAAAGCCTGCAACGAGAGTCCCTGCTTTCCGCCCCGCTAAGCAACTCAAGGAAGCGGTTGCAGGTAAGTAAATGCCCAACTTCATCTTACTCACCTCGCTCTCAGGGCGCCCGAATCCTTTCGGGCGCTTTTTCTTTGCCTACGCCAAACTTTTCTCTGAGCGAATGCAGTGATGGAACTCTGACCGAAAGGGTGCGTTTAAACTATTAGGGTGTTCGGAAGCCATGTTGCGAGTAGAGAACTTGACAGTTCGTTCCGGCGATTTCGTCTTGCGTGATGTCTCCCTTGCCCTTGAAAAGGGAGAGTGCGGGGTGATTGTTGGTCCTTCGGGGGCTGGTAAGTCAACTTTGCTTGAGGCTATCGCTGGTCTGAGGGAAATTGAAAGCGGTCGCGTCATCTTGGGCGAGCGGGAGATCACGAACTTGCCACCCGAGCAGCGCAGTATCGCCTTCGTGCCCCAAGACTATGCCTTGTTCCCTCACTTAACGGCTCAAGGCAACATCCTTCTCGCCCCAAGGCTTCTGGGCATGCCCAAGGATAAAATCGTAGAGCGGTTTGAATTTCTGTGCAGCCTTTTGGACTTGAAGGAGTTGCTCCATCGTCGCCCAAGACAACTTTCAGGTGGCGAGCGACAGAGAGTTGCTTTAGCGAGGGCATTGATGCTTGACCCGATGCTTTTGCTTTTGGACGAACCCTTTGCAGCCCTTGACCCTCAAATGCGCCCTTCTGTCCGTCGCTCTCTGAGGCAAATCTTCAAAGCCCTCAAAACGACGGTGCTGATTGTCACCCACGACTTGTGGGATGCGGCGGCTTTAGGAGACAAAGTTTTCGTCATAGAGGACGGGCGGATAGTGCAAAGCGGTTCTTGGTCGGAAGTCATTTCAAACCCGCAGAGCGACTTTGTCGCTGAGTTCGTTGGGCTCAACCAAATCGCTGGCACAATCGCTTGGCGCGATGGGAAGGCGTTTTTGCAAGTGGGAGAACTCCTTTTGCCCATCAACGCCAACCTGCCTGAAGGAACTAACGCATCGCTCAAGTTCTTCCCGTCCCAAGTTGAAATCGTCTCCAACGACGAACGAGCAGCATGGTTTGGCAGAATTGAAGAGGTCATGGATTTGGGCGACAAAGTTCATTTGGTGGTTTCAGTGGCAGACGGACTGGTCGTCAAGATTGAAACCTCGCCGAAAGACTTCAAAATCGGCGATGTAGTCGCTTTTGTGGTTAAGGGGCAAATTTTCGCCCGCGGCTAACCCGTTCCCCCAGACTTTGCTTTCCTATCCCTCATCCGTCCCACACGCCCCATCTCGTTTCCCTTCACCCTCGTTCACCGGGAGTGGAAACTTTTCCCAAAGCCGTTGCAGCCTTTGTCTCAAAATCAGCAAACCTGCAACCGTGATAAGCGCCCCTGCTACGAGCGACCATGCGTTTCCCGTTCGCCAGCCAGAGGATGTCAATGCAATCCCAGAAATTACGAACCCGACCCAAACGAACAACCCAAGGATAGTTCTCGCTGCTAACTGAGGCGATGCCCCTGCAGCCTGAAGCCTAATCCAAAGCAGAAACGCAACGAGGACGAAAGGGATTAAACCGATGAGCCATTCAACCCAAGCCACCATAAAATCCGTCACCGCTTTAAGCATGCCACGAGCAACTCTAACTTCTCACCCTGCTTTCAACTTTCATTGCCTTCCAGTCCCACAGCGCGACGGTTAAGATTGTCAACCCGATGGGCAAAGCGAAAGCGAGCAGAGGGACAGAGTGTTGGAGAACCATGCCTCCCAACACTGGTCCGAAGACCCCTCCAGCCCCAACTCCTGCTTCGTGCCGTGAACTTCCCTTGACACTTTGTCCCTGCGTCGTTATGGACAGGTAAAGGCTGAGCACTGCCATCAACCCAGCGACTACGCCGATTGCGCTTAAGATGAGAGCCATCAGCCATTTCGTCGTCACAATGCCGACGAGAAGTGTCAAGCCGCTCAAAACTCCTTTCGTCCCCAACACCCAACCCCAGTTGACTTTTCGGATGACGAAAGGAGCCACAATGAAGGCAAAAATCTGTCCAGCGAACAAAAGGAACAGAAGCCCGCTGATTTGCCCTTCAGTCCAACCCCACTCCTTGCCGAGTTTGGGAAGCAAAACGACTATCTCTATCACGGCGAAGGAACGGACAAAGTTGCCCAGTTGCGCTGCGGTGACGATAGGTGGAATTTGAGTTGTTGGGTCATCGTTTCCCGCTTCAACCTTGACATTGGGAAGCGACAAAAAGGACGCCGCAAGGGCAACGAGTCCGCTGACGAAAGTCCCCAACAGGAAGGGCGCCAAGGGGTTATGCTCAAACAAAACGCCGCTCAACCCAGTTCCAATCATTCGCCCGCTGCTCCACGAAAGGTTGTATGCCTGAAGAGCGAACAGCAACTTATCGTAAGGGACACCAACTCCCGACATTGCTTGAGTTGCCGGCCAAAAGAAGGCGTAGAAGACACCAGCCAGAAAGTTGGCGACACCGAGAAGCCACAAAGATTTAAGAGCAACCGCCAAAGTCATCAATCCACAAAACAGCGTCACGAGGGAACTCCCGACAATCATGCTCGTCCTTCTTCCCCATCGGTCGGTCAGCGGTTGAGCCAAAAAGCAGAAAACGGTGTAACCAGCAAGGGCAGCCGAGCCGATGATTCCGACCCATTGAGCGTCAGCCTGCAACCGAACGGCTGTCATCGGCACGGCTACTGACAATAGCCCACCACCAAAATCCATTGCTACTGCCAACCCACACGCCTTTTTCCAAGTCCCCTTCTCGCTCATCCGTTCATCGCCCTTTCGTTTTTTCGCTACTTTGTAGGCTACGGTTTGTGCCAGTGCTCATCAACGCTTGCCGTCTGTAAAGGGCAAAGTCGTTGTTCGTTTTCCGTTCGCGTCTCCCCAAGCAATGGGATTTTGGCTGCTTCTTCCGCCATCGTCCATAACTTTCGGTATGCGAATTCAAGCAGTGGGAGCAAGTTGGTGACATCTTCGCGGTTGTAACTCAGCAAAAGTTTCAGCGCTTTCTCGCTTCCGTAGTCACGCCATTGCCACCAAAGTCTTATAGCGTCCCGACCGTCCAAACCTTGCGTCTCGGGCGAACGCTCTATTCCCAATTGAGCCTCAACATTTTTCAGACCACCCTTGTAACCCAAACGACGAAGCAAAGGGCACAAGTCAAGGTGCAAAGGTGGCAATTGCCAATGCGGGAAATTTGCCCTCAGCACGGGCAAGTCAAAACTGTTGCCGTTGTAGGTGACGATAACTGCTGCGTTTCCAAGCCAATCCCTCGCCTCGTCAAAGTCGTCAATACCACGAACGAAAGCGCGGTAACGGTTTCGGTCAGCAATTCCGAGCACGGTAATTTTGTCGGTTCCGTCCGTCTCAACATCCAAAAAGATTGTTCGGTCGGAGAATTCGGGCACGACCCGCCACCAAAAGGGTTTCGGCAATCTTTGGGCGAAATAGTGGGCATCAAACCTCTCCAACGCTTTCAGGGACGCTTCCGCTTCCCTAACCCAATCTCCCCACAGGTGCTTCCACATCGGCGGTGCGGGCAAGTTCAAGATGGCGTTCCAATCTCGGTATCCGAACCTCCACAGCGCTCGTTCTCTTCGCTCACCGACATTCGGGAAGTGCAGAAAAGTTCTGACCAGCATGAGGGAGACTTCACTCCTCGCAAGGGCATTGAGTTTTTCAACGGGGGACAGGAACGCTGTCAAGCAAAGCCTCAATGACTGCATCGGGCGTTAAGCCCTCAAGTTCAGCCTCAGGCTTCAAAAGCAAACGATGGCGCAATACAGGTTTAGCAACCACTTTGACATCGTCAGGGACGACGAATTCTCGCCCTTGCAACGCTGCCCACGCTTTGGCGACCCTCAGCCAGTAAACGCCAGCGCGGGGCGATGCCCCCAACCTCACGGCGAAAAGTTGTCGCGATTGGCGAACTAATGTGGCGATGTAGTCAACCACTTCGTCAATCACGGTAACGGCGTCAACGGCTGATTGGGCAGCCAAAACTGTTTCCGCATCAGCGACAGGTTGGACTTCGGTTTCAACTCTCCTGTGGATGTCAACGCCTTTGTGGGCGTGACGGAGAATCTCCCGCTCGTTCTCCTCGTCCGGGTATTCAACGATGACTTTGAGCAGAAACCTGTCAAGTTGAGCCTCTGGTAGCGGGTAGGTGCCTTCGTATTCAATCGGGTTTAAGGTCGCCAAGACGAAGAAAGGCTTTGGGAGCATGTGAGGAACGCCATCAACGGTGACCTGTCGCTCCTCCATCGCTTCAAGTAGAGCCGCTTGAGTTTTTGGTGGCGTTCGGTTGATTTCGTCGGCGAGGACGATGTTGGCGAAAATTGGACCGCGCTTGAACCGAAAAGTCGTAGCCTGCATGTCAAAGACCATCGTCCCCGTCACATCGGAAGGCATAAGGTCGGGAGTGAATTGGATGCGACTGAAAGTTAGTCCAAGCGCCCTTGCCAATGCTTTCGCCATCAGCGTCTTCGCAATTCCCGGAACGCCTTCAATCAAAACATGCCCGTTCGCCAAAAGCCCTGCAAAAATCTGCCTCAAAACCCCTTCTTGCCCAATAACGACCTTTCCGACCTCCGAGGAAACTCGCTCCCAAAGTTCGTGAGGCGTCAACTTTCGTCCCTCCTTAACGCAATCAAACCAAAATCGCTTGAGCCCGTTGAGGTAAAGCGTTAAGGTCTTTCAGCCACTCGCGCAGTTTCTTGAACCTGACGCCCGAATCTTTGGGCAATTGCAACGGGCGACCGCGAGCGTCAACGATGAAGCCGACAACGCCCCCAGAAATTTCCCGCTCCACTGCCTTGCCACTCCCCTCACCAGCGTCAAAGCCGCGAACAGGCTGGAATCTAACCCTCACCCTTTCGTTTTCGTCCAGCGGGTAAAGTTTCAACTCACCGAACCTGACTGGCTCATTGCTGATGTTGTATCGTTCGCCAGTTATGCTTATCGTCCCGATGACTTCACCCTCCCTTGCTACCCCTCTCGGTGCTAACGCCCAACCCAACCTAACCAAGCAATCGCGCCAGAAAACTTCCATCGCCGCTTCGGGGTGAACTGTTGACAGGACGCCGAGGTGAGGCATCATGAAGATGCTGTCAACGGTCAACTGCGTGAACCCTTCTGGCTGCCAAGCGTCAAGCAACATCAAAGCAGCCTGGGATCTTCTCGGCGCATGTGAAAGGACGCCTCCGCTGCCGATAACCAAGTCAAGTGCCATCATGTCCACGATTGTTTGCCCTGAGACCTCTGCCGTCAAGATTTCGCCAATCGTCCTTTGGACATGGACACCTCTCAAGGTGACCGCAAGTTGCTTGTGATGCTCCAGAGACAGTCTGAGGGCTTCGCGGGCAACTGCCTGTTCAATGAGCAAATCCTCAACGGTCTGCGGAATGGTTGTTGGGCGAATCATTTTGTTCCGCAGGCGATTGCGAAGTTCCGTCTCGTCAACCTCAAAAGGAACCCATCGCAAGATGTTCTCCACACCTGCTTCCGCCAACACATTACCGATGCTGTAACTCATGCCCAAGTTAGCGGAAACTGTTCGGTTGAAAACTCCGTTGAAGACGCTGAAGACATCTGTCGTCGCACCGCCGATGTCAACGGCGAGGACATTCAACTCATACTGACGGGCAACTTCCTCAACGAGTTTGCCCACCGCCATTGGGGTTGGCATTATGGGAGCCGAAACCCAAGTGGTCAACTTGTTGTAGCCCGGCGCTTGTTGCATCACATGCTCCAAAAACAACTCGTGGATGGCTTCCCGCGCAGGTCCGAGGTTCTCAGTCTCAAGGGTCGGTCTGATGTTGTCAACAATCCGCAGGTCAAATCGGTCAGCGAGGAGTTTTCGGATTTCCTCGCGGGCATCCTTGTTGCCAGCGAAAATGACAGGCAACCTGAAGCCGATGCCCAGACGAGGTTTGGGGTCGGCAGCAACCAACAACTCGGCAAGTTCAACGACATGGGTGACAGTGCCACCATCAGTTCCACCTGCCAACAAAACCATGTCGGGACGCAAACTGCGGATGCGTTGGATGCGCTCATAATCTTTCCGACCGTCGTCAATGGCGATGACATCCATGACTATTGCGCCCGCACCCAAAGCAGCCCTTTGGGCGCTTTCGGCAGTCATCGTCTTGACGACGCCCATGACCATCATTTGCAACCCGCCACCTGCGCTTGATGTGGAGACATACAGGTCAGCACCAGCATCATTGTCAAGGGACGAGGGACGAAGAGCAGAGGACGAACGGAGAAGGACTTTGTTGTCGGTCAGCAAAGTTCGTCCCGTAACTTCTTCAAGTTCGCGCATAGCATTCAAAACGCCGATGGTCACATCATCAAAGGGCGCTTCAACAGTTGTCGGTGCCTCGCCCCTTGCTATGAGCCTATAGCCTTCCTCAGTTCGCTCAATCAAAATCGCTTTCGTCGTCGTGCTGCCGCAGTCGGTCGCCAAAATTCGCCTCACTTCGTTCATAGACCTGCACCTCACGGCAAATCAAGTTGACACTTGTGCTTTCCTGAGGCGAAGGGTTGCCAGAGAAAAATGATAGCCGCGCCTGTTGCGGGACGCTAATTAGTCGGCTGTTTTCGTTCCAGTTGTCGGAAGGTCACGGCGCTTCAAGCACCCAAATCTCCATTTCCTTCGGCAGTTTGTTCTTGCTCAGCGTGACGCTGTTGCCCTTAATGCGCTTGACATTCTTTTTGCCCTTGATGAAGTCGTC
>Ga0197143_1002112_pt1 | contig 15356 bp, 15 predicted proteins | sample GBS70_MetaG_FD_148603 | JGI IMG/M metagenome (GOLD analysis project Ga0197143, IMG submission 148603) | Sediment microbial communities from Great Boiling Springs, Gerlach, Nevada, United States - GBS 70_MetaG | ecosystem: Environmental > Aquatic > Thermal springs > Hot (42-90C) > Sediment...
AAAGCCCAGGCATCCCTGCATCGGAGATGAGAGCCACATCGCCTTTTTGCAAGGCCTTGATTAGCTCCTTTACCCTGCCCTGACCGCTGTACTCGTGGTAGCTTACTACTGGCTTCTTTATCCCGTAATGTTCCAGGAGTTTGCGCGCTCTCCTTTTATCCTCGGCAGCGATGAGGCTAACTTCTCCAAGGATTCGCAGGGCCCTTAACGTTATATCTTCCAGAAAAGTGGGGGTGCTGTGCCTCCCCTCATACGGTGAAGCCTTCCACTACGTAGAAACGGAATAGCTGCTTCCGGCCGCAGGCTAAGGCGGAGAGCATAGGGCAATTATGCTTCCTCGCAAAAGGGTTGTGGGAAGCCCCACTCTCGTTTGCTCAGGGTTTGCCAAGGTTTTGGGTCCCACTCGTGTGCGGGTTTACAGGAGTGAGCTGTTCGCTCCCTTTTTACCCCCTCGCAGGGTGGGTACGGGGGGCGGGGCACATCCCCCACACCTCGTGGATTCCCATACCCCCCTCGCGGGGGTATGGGGTCAGCGCAGGCTGACCTTTGGCCGAAAGCCAGAGGAGGCCGATTTTAATCGGCACGAAAAGAATGCGCCTTTGACAAAGCCGCGGAGAGATGGTATCATTAAGTTGGAAAAGCTCAACGGTGAGGGACGGAAGGAAGTGCTTTGGGTTTCCGTCCCTCAATTTTTTGCGGGAGTCAAGTTATGAACCGATTTTCCCTGGCGCTTCTTACTCTATGCCTGGCTACGGCAGCCTGCCTCACCCCTGCACCTTCCCCTACTCTTACCCTTCGCCCAACCTTTACCGTCACCCTTGTACCCTTATCGCTTACCTCAACTCCTACCCCTGCTGCCTTATCGCCTCTTCCGACCCCTCCTGGTCCCCCTCCGTTGGAGTTAGCCGATTGGCCTCCTCTGGAGCTTAAGGATTGGCCTCGCCCGCAAGACGATAACGGGAGAGGAGTCCATTTCCTGGCCCAGCCTTATTTCTCCGATGAAGAGCTGGATTTAAACGTGGCCAGGGTTAAAGAGCTTGGCCTCAAATGGTGTGTGGTCCACTACGGGGATGAAATCCAGCTGGAGAGGGCCGCCCGCCGCTTCAAAGAAGCCGGAATAACCGTAGTATGGAGGAAAATGCTCAGGCCCTACGAGCGATACTACGATTGGGGGAGGGATGTAAAAATCCTGCTCGGCCTGGGCATGCCCCCTTACGTGCAGATTTACAACGAGCCAAGCTTGTCGGCTGAATGGGACAATAAGCCCATAGATGAGCAGCTTTTCTTAGAGAACTTCCTCCAGGCAGCAAGGGATGTCTACAATAGCGGGGGATTCGTAGGCCTACAATTCGTGAACAAAGACTGGCTCAGAGACGCCCTCAGGGCCATCAAAGCCCGAAAGGGGGACAAAATTTTCTCCAGGATGTTCTTCGTCGCCCACTCCTACGGCTTGAACCATCCCCCAAACTACACAGAAGATGAGAACGGGGTCCTGGGTTTTATGAGCTTCGTAGAGGTGTTCCGGGAAGAAATCGGGTTCATACCGCCTGTGATAATTGGAGAAGGGGGATGGAAAGTTGGCTCCGATGAAGACAAGCGCTTTCCCCCCATAGATGAAGTGAGGCACAGGGATTACCACATAGAAGTCTACAACTGGTTCTGCACCGGGAAACTTTCGGATGGCCGTCCCCTGCCCGATTTCCTCTTCGCCTTTTGCCCTTGGCTCCTTTCGGCCAAGCTTGACGATAGGGCATGGTTTGATAGCTTCGCGGGAGACCGCACCCTCCTCATTGAGGCCTTGAAGAGCATGCCACCATGCCGGAGGAAATTCTCATGGGAGAAATGATACACTTCACCTGGCTTGAGACCCCTTTGGGATGGATGGCCATAGCCTTTTCAGAATCAGGCCTCGTGGGGAGCACTTTGCCTCGTCCCTCCCGAGAGGAAGCGGTGAGCCAAATCTTGGCTCTCTGGCCTCAGGCTTCCCCTGCCGTAGAGGCCATCCGACCTGTCAAGGAGCGCCTTCTCCGCTATTTCCACGGTGAGAGGGTGGAGTTCAATTTCTCATTGGACTTGAGGGTGGGGACTTCTTTCCAACGGAAGGTTTGGGAGGAGGTGAGGAAAATACCCTGGGGGCAGACCCGAACTTACAAGGAGATAGCGCAGAAGGTTGGGAAGCCTGGTGCGGCCAGAGCAGTGGGGCAAGCCTTGGCCCGCAATCCCTTGCCCATAATCATCCCCTGCCACAGAGTCATAGGCGCTTCCGGAAATCTTGTGGGCTTCGGCGGGGGAATTGAACTCAAAAGGAAACTTCTGGCCTTGGAAGGAGTTACACTGACATGAGGATAGGGATTGATGCCAGGATGGCCTTCTACAGCAAGGCCGGAATAGGCCGCTACGTCATCAACCTGGTAAGAGCGCTGAGGAAACTAAACCCGCAAGAAGAATTCGTAATCTTCCAAAGCCGCAAGGACCGAACTCCGCTCGCTTCCTCGCCCTTCAGAACGTCATACCTTTGGACCCCATCCCACCACCGCTTGGAGCAATTCACTCTGCCTTTGGAACTTTTGCCCCACAGGCTGTCACTACTTCACAGCCCGGACTTCATCCCTCCCTTCCGCTTCCGGGGCCTCTCGGTAATAACTGTCCATGACCTGGCCTTCCTTATATACCCGCAAATATTGACCCAAGACAGCATCCGCTATTACGGCCAGATTGAAGAGGCTGTAGAGAGGGCTGACCACATCATAGCCGTCTCCGAATGGACCAAGAAGGACTTGATGGAGCTTTTGGGGGTCCCAGAAGCCAAGATAACCGTAGTTTACGAGGCCGCCGAAGAGCTTTACCGTCCCATTGACCCCAGGGAAGCATCGGGCATGGTCCGAGAGCTATTCGGCATTGAGGGCCGGTTCATCCTCTTCGTAAGCACCATAGAACCGAGGAAGAATGTGCCTACCCTCCTCAAAGCATTCAAAATCGTAAGGGAACGATGCCGGGAAGATGTAAAGCTTGTGTTGGTGGGAGGAAGGGGCTGGCTTTCGGAGAAAGTTTTTGAGATGGTGGATGAGCTAAACCTGCGCAAAGAAGTCATTTTTTTGGGGTTCGTCCCGGCTGAGAGGCTCCTTTACCTGTACAATTCCGCCTCCCTCCTGGCCCACCCTGCCATATACGAAGGGTTCGGCCTGCCCATTTTGGAAGCTATGGCTTGCGGCCTGCCGGTTGTGGCCTCCAACGTCGCCTCCATACCGGAAGTGACCGGAAGCGCAGCAATCTTAGTAGAACCGGATGATGAAGAAGCCTGGGCTGCGGCTATAAGGCGTATCCTCAAGGAGCCAGAGTTCGCCCAAGAGCTGAGGGAAAAGGGCCTGAAGAGGGCATCTCTCTTCTCCTGGGAAAAGACTGCCTCTAAAACCCTGGAAGTTTACCGGAGGGTGCTGGGTGAAATATGAGGAAGCTATTAGCCCTGATGCCCGTTATCCCATACCCCCCACACCAAGGGACTAACATCCGCAACTACAACCTCCTCCGCCATCTGGCCGACGACTACTCCATCCACCTCTTGACTTTTTACGAAGGCGCAAAGCCCTCCATACCCAGCCCTTTGAGGGAAATATGCGAAATCGTAGAAGCAATTCCTAACCCCTCCCATTCTATCCCTAAGCGTCTCCTCCGCTTAATTTCCTCCCCTTTGCCCGATGTAGTTTACCGCAAATCCTCGCCTCTCCTCATAGAACGCCTAAAGGAACTTCTGGCCCGAAACAGCTACGACATAGTCCATGTGGAAGGGATAGAGATGGCCCAATACGGGCTTTGGATTGCAAACCACAGAGAAGGCCGAAAGCCTGCCTTGGTCTTCGGCGACCAAAACGCCGAATACCTCCTCCAGAAAAGAGCCTTTGAAACCGATATCCGTCAGCCCCGCTACTGGCCTGCTGGCATCTACTCCCTAATCCAATGGCAGAAGTTGGCCCGCTACGAGGCATTGGTCTGCAGGAAATTTGACCGAGTAATAGCAGTATCCGAAGCCGATGCCGAAGCTCTGAGGAAGCTTGTTCCGGAGCTGGAAGTGCGGGTTGTTCCCAACGGCATAGATGTAGATTTCTATTCCGACTTTGCCCCCCGCAACCCCCCTCTGGCTGATTGGAGCCCATGGGCCTTGGTTTTCACAGGCAAAATGGACTTCCGTCCAAACGTAGATGCAGCCCTCTGGTTCGCCCAAGAAATCTTCCCCAAGGTAAGGGAAAAATTCCCTCAAGCTTGCTTCTACGTGGTCGGAAGGAACCCCCACCCACGGCTGAAGGCCATCATGAACCGAGAAGGCGTGGTGATAACCGGCTACGTGGAAGACATCCGGCCTTTCATCGCCTTCGCCTCCGTTTTTGTTGTGCCCATGCGCATGGGAGGCGGGACAAGGCTTAAGATTCTGGAAGCTATGGCGATGAAGAAAGCCGGTGTCTCCACCTCCCTCGGAGCCGAGGGCTACCCACTCCAGCACGGCATCCACCTGCTTTTGGCCGATGAGCCTGAACCATTTGCCGAAGCCGTCTGCTGGCTCCTGAGCAATGAAAAAGAGAGGGCGAGGCTTGGGGAAGAAGCCTTCAAACTGGTGAACGAAAAATACCGCTGGGAAAAGATAGTGAAAGCCCTCAAAGAAACCTACGAGGAGCTCCTTGAGCGATGAGGAAGCCGTTTGCCCTGGCCAATTGGAAAATGGCCATGACTATTTCCGAAACAATTTCCTTCATCCGCAAATTTCTCCCTTTGGTAAGCGACCTGGCGGAGGAAGTGGACATCGTGATATGCCCGCCGTTCACTGCTCTCTACGTAGCTTCCTTAGAGCTTAAGGGAAGCAAGGTTCAACTGGGGGCTCAGAACCTTCACCCTGGCCCTGGGCAAGCCTGGACCGGGGAAATTTCGGCTCAGCTTCTGGTGGATGTAGGGTGCAAGTGGGTGATGTTAGGGCACTGGGAACGCCGCCGCCACTTTGGAGAAAACGATGAGCTTGTGAACCGCAAAGTCCACGCTGCCCTTGAAGCTGGCCTCCGACCAATACTCCTTGTGGGCGAGCCGGCTGATTACTCTGGAGAACTGGAGCCGTTCCTGGAGAGGCAGCTTAAAGCTTTAACCTCCGGCTGTTCAGCCGAGGAAATTGAGAGGATGGTCTTCGTTTACGAACCAGAGGGGGCGATAGGAGTAGAAAGGCCGGCTTCCCCTGAGCACATTGGGAAGGGATGCGCAATCTTGAGGGAGAAACTGAGGGAAAAATTTGGGGCCGCAGCCGAAAAAGTCCGAATAATCTACGGAGGGAGCGTCTCCCCTGAGTTTGCCCAGGCCATCCTTTCCCTGCCCGATGTGGATGGGCTTGGGGCAACCCGCAAGGGCCGCGACCCCGAAACTTTCGCCTCGCTCGTTAAATGGATTTCAGAAAAATTAAAACCCAGCCATTCGTTCCAGTGCTATGGGCAATAGCTCCTTAAAAACCGGCTGTGCTGTGGACTTAGGGCCGAGTACTACTATGCTGCTTGGCTTGCGTTAGGCACTCCAAATTTCCAGGCCCTTGCCCATACAAGAATACAACCGAGAACGAACGGTTGTATTTCGCTTAACCATCTTATCCAAATTCCCATATTAACCAATGCCCTTCCCGATTGATGAAAAAGTAGTGAAGCCTTATCCCAGGCGGGCAGACCTCAAATTCCGGGGGTGGGGGTGAACCGGGGCATACTTCTACCCACCATGAGTAATCCAAAGTCTTGTCACCGCACGCATTGGCGAGCAATTCCGCATAGGGTGATTCACGTGCAGGCCGAGGCTTTGCCAGGTTACCTTCAACCAGAGCAGAAGGTTCCCTTTCGTAGGATGAAGATAGCAGAGGCCAAACTGATGGATCGGTCACCTGGAATACTTTCTCCAAATTTCCTGAAAAGAATTCATTAAGGACCTCTAAGGCTTCTGTTTTGCGAAATTCTTTAACAACCTTTAGCCCTTCAGGATTAGGGCAGCCCGCTGAGAAGTGTAAAATTGTTCCCGCTGCTGTGGGAAGTGGAGGCGGATATGGAGGAAGGGAGGGCGAAGGCGTGAATTGAGGGGGAGAGGGCGGAGGAGAAGGTGAAGGGGTAAAAGGTGGAGGCTCTTCCGTTGGAGCGGTGAAGGGGGTTGGGGTGAATACTGCCAGGGTGGGTGACTCAGTGAAAGTAAGGGGCTCCTTGTAAGAGCAACCCACAATTTGGGTCATAATCAAAAAAGCGAATAACCAGAGTTTCCCATACCTCATCGTCTACCTCCAAATTCCATTAAGGGCATAATACAGTAACCTCTACCCTGTAGGAAAAGCACCTCGTGTTGCTGTGAGATTTCCTTCAGAATTGCAGTCGTGTTCAGCTTCATAAGAAACTATCAGGACAGTGCCATCCGCTCCACCGCCAAAGGCACCAATTGCTTGAGAACCGCTTGCCCTTTGGATCTCACATCGGAAACTACTAAAACGGTCAAGAAGTCCCCCAGCACGCCGATGAACCAGTATACCAACCCCAACTCAGGGTCTTGAGCCTCAACAACCTGGCCTCTTATCCCCTTGAAGCGCCCTTCAGATGTGCTAATAATGGATGTTTCATGGCCTATTGGAGCATCGGGGAGTCCCTTTAACAGTTGTTCATAGCGGGCTATAGCCTCTTTATTGCTCTTGTAGCGATAGATAGCTTGCCCTATTACCAGAGGAGGGTCGTCTTTAACAAAGACCACAACATGAAAGCAGGTCCCCTCTTGGTAGTCAATAGGAAGCCCTAAGAATTCCGCCGTCTCTTTTGCGTCTTCTGTGGGGTCCACAGAACCCATCTCAATTTCCTCACATCCAATCACATTGTTGCAAATGTCTTCTGGACGCAAAAGGAGGTCATTAAGAGGAGGCGAAGGCTGAGCCTTAAAGAGCATTGCTCTGACAACAAGTGAGACTCCGGCCAAGACCAGAATCAGTATGAACAACAATACCAGCTTGCTTTTGCGCATTTCACACCTCCTGCTCTGAATACTCACTTACTGTCAATTCTTACAGGTACACCCTCTCATCCAATCATCCTCCCTCCTTGGCCTTCACCACGGCCTTGGTACGGCTGGCTGTGCCCAGTTTCTGGAGGATGTTGCTCACGTGAAAGGCCGCCCTCCGCTCCGAGAACTCCAAGCGGGCTTATCATTGGCTTATTTCTAACCTCACCCCTCGGAGAGCCAGTTCGCGCTCCAAAATTTCTCGCAACGATGTTTCAACAGGACAAAATTCTATAATCCTACCCCCTCGCCCGTTGGGCCGATTAATGCCTATATAGTTTATATCGGGAGAATATGAAATTGATGCCAGCATCCACTGGCTACTTACTGCACTTAGCGGAAGCACCTCACTGTGGCTGTAAAGATACAAATTTATCCCATAGCCGCTCCTTTGTTGAGGGGTTGGCAAAGCAGTAGTACAGATGGCGGATGTTGCGGTCAGGAGAGTTGCTGCGATCTCTTGCAAAGAGGTTGGTTCAGTAATCACAATGCTGTGCTCCACCACAGGTACTTCACTATTACCACCTCTATCGCTCTAGTCTCAGCGAGGTCTTTAGAATCAAAAAAGATGTCGCCACTTGGCAATGGTGTGGGGGTTGGAAAGGGCTCCGCCATCGGCTTTCTGAAGCAATTCGTGACGAGCAAAGTTGTACCAACGAGCAGAAGCATCAACCGAATAAGAGTAACTTTGCCTCGCATTATTTCATCTCCTAACAAATTCAAAAGCAAAATGAACCCCTCCGTAATTCATCCCAGTCTCATCAGCAAGGATGAACTCTTGGACAGCAAAGCGCAGGTCATCCTCAGCCTGGCTCTGCTTATACCTCTGCCAAAGAGCCCAGCCAAGGCCAGCATGAGCATGGCGGCAATCGGGATAACGGGTTACTGCTGATCTAAAGAGTGCCACCGCTTCGTCTACCTTCCCTGCACGTAGCATTTCCTGCCCTTCCAAATAGAGGCGCAACAGTTCCACCGGTTCATTGGGATCCGGGAATTCGGCTGCATGGGATAATGAATTCCCACATTCCAGGCTGCAAATCCATCCCTGGCAGTTGAAGGATCACAGCAGCACCCGAGTCGCCTTGAAGCAGAGGTCAGAACGCTATTTCGCCTCAAAAAAACGCTCCTCAATCACCTGAGAAGCCTTCTCGAAAAGCGCTTTTGCTGCCGTTTCGTCCTCTGGCTGTAGAGCCAAATCGCCTGGTTCCTTCCCTTGGGACTGCTTTACATCCTCAAAGGTCAAGGGAGCTGGCATAGCCTCTACTTCAATGACGGCCAGGCGGCTACCCTTTTGTATCACACGTTTCCAATAAGGTAAGCCAAACCCCATTTCCTTCGCAGTTGCAACGAAGCCATAGGGCTCAGGTATTACATGGTAAGAAGCTGGGTCAAGGTAGTGGCGGACCAGGTTCTGCCAGTTCAATTTGGCCATCGCCGCTTGTGTGGGGTTATCGTATATCCACATGCTGTACCAGATAGTAACGTGAGGCGAAAGAACATCCCCGTAAGCAGCGTATCCGGCGTGAGGGTTTCCAACAAGGGATGATGTGTATGTCATCCTTATTTTGGCGTCATCGCATGTAACGGCATAGAGGAGCTTGCCGTATTCCTGGCCAATTTGGATTTCCCCCTCACATCGCTCTCTCACCTTGTCCATTGGCACCAGCTCCGCCAAGCCGACATAAGGCACTTTAAGGGGGTCAGAAACAGCTTGTCCCTTAATGTACGCGCTCAAGATAAGTGACACGGTCACTAAGGCTAAAATTGTTGAGAATAACCCAAAATGTTTCATTTTACACCTCTTTGGATTCAACATCACCGAGCGAGCAGGCGGGCCCAACCGTATTATTAGCTCTATCTTCAATGTACCAGAAACAGCACCCCTTGTCTACTGTGGATTTCCACAGATAACCAGCTGAGGCGCCATAGCAATAACGGAAAAGCGCACCCCTGGCAACATGGCCATCAGGGAACAATCCCTCGCTTCTTCGCCCGTACCACCGCCTCGGTACGGCTGGCTGAGCCCAGTTTCCGAAGAATATTGCCCACATGGAAAACTGCCGTCCGCTCGGAGAACCCCAGGCGGCCGCGATTTCTTTAACGGCGTTTATTTACGGCTTAGAAGGATAATCTGCTCAGCCAGCAGGGTTCCCGAGCTTCCCGGCTTACCAATGGCCCGAATTTGAACGCCGTGTTGGAAGTCTTTCAATTCCACCGGACTTCCATCCTCGGAACTCAACTTTGTATCCTCTGTCAGAGCAATAACGGAAAAGCCATCTACCGGCTCCTTTAGTATGATTATACGTGCACTTAGTGAAGTATCCATCACGGTGGCTACGATGCTTACGCTGGCGGGTGTAATTTCCGGAGTAGGAGGTGCCGGTGGAAGCGTAGGGGGTACAGAATAAAAGTCACCGCGGCCAGCACAGCTGACTAGCAGTATGCCCAACCCAATAAATGCAACAATGCTACGTGCAAATTCATTTAAAAAGCTCTGGCGGGTCATATCTTGCCTCCTCTCCTAAATATCTCCGCAGATTGTTTAAGTCAGGTGGCCATTTTTACCTCTTTATGGGCTTTAGTTCTTTCCGAGCAAAAAGGGTGTAGTTGCGCTTGGCAATAGAAAAGCCTAAAACCGGCAGCCAGGACATCAGGGGGATAATGGCCTCGGTCCAGCCGGTCGCGCTTGGTTTCTGAAAGGAGTTGCTCGCAGGTAAAGTCTCCCCCTGCTATACACCAAAAGTTAAAAGCGGAGCATACCTCGTAAGCTTCCGCCGCTTTTCACTACCACTTTTACCACTCAAGCTCCCAAAGAGGGGATTCGGGAATCACTATAATGTACTTTTTGCCATCTACCAACTTCGGGCCTATAAGCTCCCTGCCAGCCACTATATCCGGATGCTTTTGAGCAAGGATTTCCATAATCTCAGCCGCAACGGTGTCAATCATATATACTCGCTCATCTGCCATCCACCGGCCCAATCCTTGCTCTGTCGTTTCCACCCAGCCTTTCAGAATCATTACCCCAAGGTTCGGATCACATGGATGGCAGAACGGTTTGTCAAGGTTGCCAGTAAAGTCTATACTCCATGCCCTACCCCCTTGAGAATTACGGCCGGCCAGGAGGAAGTCTTCAACTTTAAAGCCCGTCTCTTTGACTAAAGCGCTCACCTCAGCAGTGGGAATTGGCCGGACAAATGTAACCTGCACATATACGAGCTTTGGCTCTTTCCGAGCAAGAAGGGCATAGTTGCGCTTGGTGTTGGCTTCCCTATAGGCTTGTATTCCCTTTTCACCACCATAGAGGTAGTAAACGTTTACAAGAACATCTCCGGTGCCCTTTAATACCTCTCCTGAATAGCTATAAGTGGCGGTCTCACCGTGGAATATGCGTTTTCCGGCATAGAGTTCAAAAGGCTCCGTGAACACAAGCGCCACCAGCGCTACCATCAACGCCAATCCCAAAAATGTGACGCCTATCCAAAGTCTCTTATTCTTCATGTTTAGACCCCCTTTTAAAACCCAAAAAGCCGCAAAAGGCATAATGTATTAGGGCACAAAGTTTCTTTACGGTAAATTTCAGCCGTCGCCGCGTCAAAGGAGACAAAATCCTAACCCTCATTGCCGTCAATCCCTAACAGAATACCCTTACCATTTGCTTACGCCAATCCGCCTACTGCCAGCAACATACCATTTCCCGTTACGCCGGACCAATGTGTCTTCATACAAGAACCAACGATCATCATAGATGACGATCGCTATATCCCCTTTGATCACTACCGACTCAAATCGGACGTTTTCCCACTTCCATTTCACATACTCTTCAGCCGACATCGTTGGTTGGTCTACCATGGGAGGCGGCGTGGGTATGGGTTTATCCCTCAACTCTTCGGGTGAAAGGTAATCTTCAGGCGAGATGTAGTCCCGGCCAGCAGCTCTTGCTTTGGCCCAGGCTTCTTCACTAAGCTTACGCAGCCTTTCAGTATTGTAGTAGCCCGCAATGCCAAAGGTAAGATATCCTGCCCCCTCAGGGACTGTGCCAAGCCACTCCTTCAATTGCTCTCTTTGCTCAGGAGTCAGGGGTACACGGGGATCATCCACAAACACAGACGGGAATTGACTTACATCGTGGGTTACGTGGGCCATGTATCCTAATTTGTAAGCCTCTATGATGGTGGCCTGTATTTCACGTACCTCTTCTGGGTCCAGGATGCCAGCGGCAATGACCTCACTGGTAGGGCTATTGCTGCCCAGGCCTCTTACAAATACTACCCCTCCTATCGTGATGAAGATTATCAACCATACCAAAAAGCTAATTTGTACTTTCTCATAACTTTTCCCCCTTATCTTATCACCATTTGACATGCACTGACCAATACGCTGTGCCGGGTGGTACAAATGCATTCCAAGGGATCCTCTTACGCGGGGAGTATGCTGGTTTCTCAACCCACCGCTATCACCAACGATCACCGTGGCGTGCTCCGGAATATTATCACGATTCCCCTGTTGATTTTGACCTTGTGCATTATTAACCTACTGAGGTTAAGGTAGTCACCGGATTTTTAGCCTCACCTTCAGTGTACCAGAAAAGGCACTGCATGTCTACTGTGGATTTCCACAGGTCCGGCCTGTGGATTTCCACAGGTTAAGGCCTCTCGGCAATAAAAGAAGGGCCGGCCGCCAACACCGGACCCCCTGCTCTGCATCCTGAGCATCAAGGAATAATCCCCCGCTCCTTCGCCTTCACCACTGCCTCTACCCGCGAGGCCACTCCAAGCTTCCTCAGGATGTTGCCCACATGAAACTCCACCGTCCGCTCCGTCACCTTCAATTTCAAAGCAATCTCCTTGTTGCTCAGCCCCTCCGCCATCAACGCTAGCACTTCCCGCTCCCGCTCCGTTAGCTGCGGGGCCTCCCCTTTGCCCTCCAGGATGGCCTTCACCGCCTCCGCCACGCCAGGGCTGAAGGTCATTCCGCCCTGGGCCGCTTTGCGGATGGCCTCTACGATAACCTCAGGCGCCTCCTCTTTCAGAAGGTAGCCCACAGCCCCGGCCTCTAACATCCCCCGGATGTAGTGCTCGTACCGGTAGGCGCTGAGGGCCAAGATGCGAGTCGGCAGGCCTCGCCGCTGGATTTCGCATGCCACTTCCGGCCCCGAAAGGCCCGGTAGCTGGCAGTCCAGCACGGCTACGTCCGGCTGGAGAGCCAGAATCTTCGCCAGGGCCTCCTCTCCCCTCTCCGCCTCCGCCACCACCTCTATATCCGGCTCACGGTCCAACAGCACCCTCAACCCCAGCCGCAGGGTTGGATGGTCGTCGGCCAGAAGAACGCGAACCTTCAAGGCTATCTCCTCAGCAACTCCTCAAACTCCTCCGCCGCATCTATCAGGCGGCCCCGCCGACGGGTCAGGCTGAAGTTCTGCCACTGGGTGTCCCCAGGAAGTTCGTCCAGGAACCAGCAGAGGGCCTGAATCTGGGGTTCGCTATCTACCACGGCCAGCGCCGCGCTCAACCAGCCCCGGGGGTAGTTCTGGGCCGGAGGCACTCCAACCGCAGGGATAAACGTGTTGGCCGAAGTTATGTAAACAGGAAGCCCCCGGGTGGACGGGTATGAGTTTATTATGTCCAGCCAATCTCGGTAGACCCGGAAGCCGGCCTGGGCGCCGCCCCACTCAGCCAGAGGGAGGTCGGTCCAAGGCTCCACCTCCCCCTTCCCGCCCAGTTCGGGGGCATCCGGCCGGCCGGGGGCCTGGACGGCAAAGCCATCTGGGGCGGCGAAGGGGATGCCGGCCGCGGCCTTCGCCCGGGCTGTTTCGTCTATGTAGCGCACCAGCGTGTTCATGTAGTTGAGCCAAGGGGCGTCCACCCGGTACTTGTAGGCCCCATCTTGGTCGGTGTTCCACGGCCGCACTGGCCCCACCAGCACCCGCGCTTGCGGGTTTTCGGCCCGGATGACTTGGACCGCATTGTCGGTGTGATGGAGCGGTTCGCCATAGCCGTTGAACACGCGAGCGTACCACTCCGGGGTCGCCGGTCGGTCGGGGGCCAGGGCGTTCAGGTCCAGGCCGTTGTAGCTGCTCCCCAGGAGGTAGCCGTACACATCCCGGAGGCGGTCGTCCCGGGCCAGCCGCGCCAGGTACTCCAGATACTCTGTAAGGGCCAAGTAGTCACCAGGAGGCGGGACGGACTGTCCGTAGTCATACTCCACCCGCACCAGCACTCGTAAACCCTTAAGGTGGTGCTTGTAGACCCGCGCCGCCAGGTCATCTATCCCCCAGAAAGGTTCCTCGGCCCGCCGGACGTAGGTTACCTCCACGGCCCAGCCGCTACGGCCGTGCCAGTCCCGTTCCGGATTGGGGAAGACCAGCCCCAGTTTGGTGGGAAGGAGCCCGGACGGTGGGGCTGGCGCCTCGCCCAGAACCATTCGCCCTTGCTCCTTACATCCCTTGTCACAACTATGGTAGAAGACAAATTCCGAGGGGCCGGTGGGGTGGATGAAGCGGAAAGTCCAAGTCCACTGCTTGCCCAGGGTGGACTTCCAGCTCTCCGGGCGAACGGGGGTACCGTTCACCGTAAGTAGGACGTAGGTCCAGGGGGTTCTATCGGTGACGTGGAGGCGGACTTCGTCGCCGGGGCGGGCGAAGGGCGGGTCCAGCTGAATCTGGGGGCCCAGCGGGGATGGGCCCAAAGGGGTGCTTCGTCCTGGCACGACCACTACATAACCGGGGATGGGGAGCAGGCCGCAGGCGATGAGCACCAGTCCCAATCCCAGGAGCCACCACCAGCGGCGGAGGAATGGCCCTATAGCCGCGGCGGCACGGTGGGCAAAACGAACTGCACGCATGTCCCGGTCTCTCCTTCAGTCCGGCTGGAAATCTCCAAGCGGCTGCCGTGGCGGCGGAGAATCTCCTCCACCAGCGCCAGGCCCAGCCCGCTCCCCTCCACTTCCTGCTTTGCCGCCCTATAGAAACGACGTGTAATGTAGGGCAAATGTTCCGCCGGGATGCCCGGTCCGGTATCGCAGACCGCGCAGAGGACCCCGCCGTCGGCCCGGCGGAGGATGATGGTGGCGCTATCGCCTGGACGGCAGTGCTTGAGGACGTTATCCAGCAAGTTCAGGAAGACCTGCATCAGCCGGTCGGCATCTCCCCAAACGGTGGGGAGGGGAGAATCAGCTTCCAGGGAGAAGCGAATCCCACGCTCCTCGGCCTGGGCTGCCAGGGAGGATATGGCCCGCTCCGCAATGTCCAGTAGGTTCACGGGGCGCAGTTCTATCTCCGGGCTGGTCTCCAAGCGGCCTAATTCCAGCATCAAATTGACCATGCGGGCCAACCGCTTAGTCTCGGCATAGAGCAATTGCAGGGATTGCCGTTTTGTCTCTTCTGGGATGTCAGGCAGGCGGAGGATTTCCAGATGGGTGAGGATAGTCCCCACCGGGGTACGCAGCTCATGAGAGAGGCCAGCGAATAGATGAGTCCGGGCCTCTTCGGCCTCGTACTGGGCGGTGACATCCAGCAGGAAGAGGTAATCCCACCGCTGGCCGGACATCAGCCACCAGCGGGCGACCTTCCCGGAGGGGAGGCGGAGGACGCGGTAGCGGCCCTCCGGAGCCCGGCCCAACCGGACATCAGCGCGGTCGTCGTCCAAGTAGAATCCCCATTCTACGGCTGGGATGGAGCCGGAAGTGGCTGGCAGGTCCAGCAGACGGCGAGCATACTCGTTAGCGTAGACGTACCGCTCTGCGCTCTCCAGGACCATCCAGCCGAAAGGGGCGCGCTCCAGGACAGCGTGCAGGGCAGGGTCGGCAAACGTCTCCACGGCCCGCCGCTCGGCACGGCGGCGGTCCAGCCAGAGGGCCAGCAATGCTGCCCCCACGGTCGCCACCAGCAGGCTAAGGAGAAGGTAACGTAGCTGTAAAACCAGCATACCACAAAGTTGCCCATCTTTACAGTTTTACGCTTGTGCATTATCATTTTAGCATGGGAAAAGATGTGGAGCCAATTGCGTTAAAGAGGGATAAGCAATGGGCCGAAAATTGAAAGACTTAACCCCTTGGCTCCTTTCCTTTGTCGCTTCTTTCTCCTTTATCCTCTACACCCTGACCACAGGTGAGCTTGGTTTCCCTTTAGATGATGCCTGGATACACCAAACTTACGCCCGAAACCTCATCCGTTACCGAGAGTGGGCATACAACCCTGGCCATCCCAGTGCGGGCTCAACCTCCCCCCTTTGGACCGTGCTCATAAGCTTTGCTTACCTTACGGGCATTGACTTTAAAGCTTGGACTTTCGCCTTGGGCATTGCCTTCTTCGGGGC
>Ga0197143_1002117_pt1 | contig 15330 bp, 15 predicted proteins | sample GBS70_MetaG_FD_148603 | JGI IMG/M metagenome (GOLD analysis project Ga0197143, IMG submission 148603) | Sediment microbial communities from Great Boiling Springs, Gerlach, Nevada, United States - GBS 70_MetaG | ecosystem: Environmental > Aquatic > Thermal springs > Hot (42-90C) > Sediment...
GTTATACCTGGCCCAGTCCACCGCCTGCTGCTGCGCCAAAACCACCGGAGATAGAAGCGCGGCCAGCAAAACAACAGCAATAGACATTTGCACACATTTTTCCAAATTCATGTAGAAAATGTACAAAATGGACGCATATAAATTTTGTTTAAAAACCGATTAAACGACTCCACTACTGTGAAGCGAATTTTTCAACTAGCCGGTAAAGGAAGGGCATTAGGTTGAGGAGGTAGACGGCGCCCCAGTAGTAGGACGGCACTACCTTTACACCTCCACCCCGTGCAGCCTCGGTGATGGTCTTAGCTACTTTTTCAGGCCTTATCATCGCCCCGAGAGGCCGTCCCCCCCTTGCGCTAAAGCTGGAATGGTTGAAGAAGGGTGTGTCGACGGAGCCTGGACATACGGCCGCAACACGTATGTTGTGTTTCCTAAGCTCCATGTCAAGAGACCGTGAAAGAGATATCAGGGCAGACTTAACGGCACAGTAAACATTCATCCTAGGTACCGTTATGAATCCTGCAAGCGAGGCCACATTGACGATCCTTCCGAAACCTTGTTTAAGCATGTGCGGCAGAGCTGCTTTCGTGAAGTATATCACACCCATTAAGTTAACCTGCACCTGTTTCTCAATCTCCTCCAATCCTATATCTTTGAACTCGCCGTAAAGCCCGAAACCTGCATTGTTAACAAGCACATCGACCTTGTTAAAGTTATTTACAGCCTGCTCAACTGTCCTAAACACTTGTTCTTTGTCGGAGACATCGCATTTGATTGCGTGGAACTTGCCGTTGAAGGATGCCGCCTCTTCACCAACCCTCTGGAGCTCTTCGTAGCGTCTTGAAACACCAACAACAGTTGCACCCCTTTTTGCGAATTCCAAAGCCGTCACTCGCCCAATACCGCTTGACGCACCGGTGACCAAAACTACACGGCCGTCGAAGCCACTAGACATGTTTTAAACAAGATAATGATGCTAATTATATTTTACAAAATAATTTTTTAGTCGGGCCCTAATCACCTGTTTTATGGTTGCTTATTTCACAAAAGAGTTTTTTGACGAGATGGCTAGGCATCTTAACAGCAACCCAGCCTTTACAAACACGATTAAAGACTTCAATGCATCCATGCTGCTCACATGTGTTGACCGGGGTGTTTCCTACAAAATAACAGCCAGAAACGGGACTGTGGAGGTCGAAGAAAGCATAGAAGGCGAACCTGCCGATTTTCATTTCGCCGCACCATACGATGTCTGGGTATTGATAGGCAAGGGTGAAGTGAAGATACAGGGTGAGGTTGTAGGCGGCCGTGTAAAATTCAGGGGGTCAATGCCTAAGATGCTCCTGTATCTTGGTAAGCTTGCCGGAATAGAGCGGCTTATGACTAAGTTAATCGCTGAAATAGGGACGGAGTTTTAACGGGCCGGATAACAAATTCCTTATATCTATCCAAAACCGTCATCCATACAATGAAAAAGCTGGTGATATACACCTCTTTCTCATTCATGTTAGACAGCTTCGACCTTGCCTTTCGTGAAAAATTCAAGGATATACATTTCCACATAATTACTTTCCGAGACCATCCTGAGCGCGTTCTCCAACACATAAAGAGAGAGGCACAGGTTAACGTTCCTTCCGCCGACATCGTTATAGGGCCTCATTGGATGGTTCTCGACCTCCAGCTTCATGGCCTTCTTAGACCCTATGAATCATCCGAATTCGACGCATACCCTGAAGGATTCTACGACCCGCGTGGGGCATGGTGTGGGATGGCTCTATCACCCGTAGGAATAGCGTACAACACCTCGTTGCTCAGCCCGGATGCTGCACCAAAGACGTTGGATGAGGCGGTAGATGTAAGATGGAGTGGGAAGCTGGCGGTCCACTCTATTACCCAGAACAGTGAAGGGAGGATGGGTCTTGCATACCTTGTTTCTTTGGCGAGAATAGCCGGAAGGCGTAAGTACGAGAAGATAGTGGATGGGCTTGTCGCGGTAAAGCCGGCCACCTATGAATGCATGCCTGAGATGGCGTTGGCAGTTGGAAGGGGTGATAAACTCATCGGCTTTCCAGCGACCTTAGCCTGCATATCATATTACATAGACATCCAAAATAGGCCATTAGCGTTATCCATGCCTTCCGACATTCCCTACTTTGTAACCTTCTCGCCGACTATAGGGTTGGTGGCGGGGGGTGAAAACGCGGAGACCGCTGAAATGGCCTTTGACTTTGCATTATCAAAGGACTGGCAGGAAAGGGTGGGGGCCTTCGGCGGCAAGATACCGGCGAGACCAGGCGTCGACTCCTACGTCAGACTACCGGAAAGCTTCATGCTTTTTCCGACGTTGGACGATGTTGCTAGCCATCAAAATTACCTTGAGGAGCTTCGGAAAAGGATAGGTCGGAACTGAAAAAAGTGTTGCTGTAGGTTAAATATGCTGTGGTTGTAAGCGTTAAACTAATTAATTGGTGTATTGATGACTCTTGACATGGCTCGAGGACTGCCTGTTAAATTAATTATTCCGCTTATTGTTGGTATTATAGCTGTTGGGCTTGGCCTTGTCTTTATTACCCCACAGCAGCAGGGGGTGACGACCACAGCCTTCACGACACCCTCTCCCACGTTGACCGAGACCAAAACAACGCCCACAATCCCTAAGACAGAGACGACACAGGTCCAGACAACCACAACAACCCCTACAACACAAACCACCACCGTCCAAACAACAACAGTCCAGACAACCCCAACATTCCAAGTCAACCTACGGGACTTTTTCAAAACATACATAGAAGACATAACGAAAAGAGATGTACCCGCTGTGGTCAGCAAATACACATCCACATCTGTGGCTGTCTGGGGAGGGAAAGCCGCAGGTCTCGGTGGGACTTACAGGGGTGAGGGAAACATAAGAATACTCTATATAGCTGCCCTCGGAACAGCGAAGACCATACAGTTTAAGGAGGTCAGCTATAGTGAGAGAATGGAAAATAATTTGGGGGTAATAGAAAGCACTCAGGAAATTAAGGGCAACTCCGATATACTGGGTGCTTTTGACGGGCAGGTGAAAATCGTTCTCAAGATAGGGATAATGAACAACAAGCCCGTAATATTGGAGGAGAACTGGGACTACTTGGCCTTCAACTATGAAAAGACCGGTGGGGCCACAACCTTCCCACAGTGGGCCGATATAAAGGCGGGAAGGCCCATAGCGTTAGAGCCTGATAGAAACTTTAAAGACCTTGCATGGTTGTTGAGCGACTACTTTGCGCTAGCCCTCTATGCCTGTCTCGCTTTAATATCCGTCATGGTTTTAACAGCTCTTAGGGGGAAAAACAGGTAAAATGGGTGTTGCGCGATGGATAATCTAAAAGCCGCTCGGCTTTTCTTCGCATTAGGCATAATCAACGGCTTCATAGCGCTGGCGGCCACTTCCCTAATTCTGTTCCCAGACCTAAGGCTCGCCGCCGGACCCGGCTCAATCCTCACACACAATGTCGACATTTGGCCTGGCCACTGGGGCTGGGTATCATATTACATGCTCTTGATCGCCGGCGTGGCGGGCGCCTTCCTTTGGTCTCTTTCATACTACCTTTTGAAATCGCTTTTCGGGGTCGAGAAAACCTCCAAGGCACTGGCTACGGCCTCGATTGTGTTGTATGAGATAGGTGTTTTGCTGACGGTTGCCTTAACTGGCTATGTTGGGCTAGAGGGCGGCAGGTTTGTTGCAGACGGCGGCTCCGCAGTTGTCGTTACAGCGTTAATAGGGTGGGCTGTTATACCTACAGGGGCTGGCGTAGGTATGGCGTTGCTCGGAACATTACTCGGTCTTGTAAACCTCGTGGCCGCATTGGCTAAAAGACGATGATCACCCGAGAGTTTGGGAGACTCGATGCGTTAGAAGCCAGCCGCTACTTTTTAGTAAACACTTTAGTTAACATAGGTGTAGGCGTGGTCGTTACAGCTCCCGTTCTAATGGCCCGTCTCGCTATGCCTCTCAAACTGACAGAATGGCCTGGGACATGGATGTTTATAGCCTATGCAGTTTTCATAGGCTTCGGAGTGCTTGGAGCCTTGGCATGGTCTGTCATTTACTATCTGTCGGCCACAGTCCTTGGGGTCGGCGGTTTAAGGAGAGGGGCTGTAATAGTCCATCTCGTTTTGCATAACCTTGCAGCCTATGGTATAGGCCTGTTGATGGGTTACGCAGTAGGATATGTTGGAGGAAGTGCTAGGCTTGAGGGTTATGGTGTCGCGGTAATAACCGCCTTAATAAGTTGGGCAGTAATACCTATAGGACTTCTGGTTTTCACCGGCCTACTATCATCTATCCTAGGAGTAGCCATAATACTGGATGGCTGGGGAAAAAAACGTAAATGATTACACGCCGCAAAGCCGTCCCACTTATCGCAGGCGCAGCCGCCGCAGCCGTGTTAGGAAGCTATGGCCTGTTCACGGCGCGGAATAGTTCAGGCATACAGAGCCGCAGCCTAAGAGAGGTTCTAGAGGAGGCAGGAAGGACGGGACTGTCTGACCGTTACCTCGAGTTTCTCGAATGGCTTGCGGAGGTTTCTAAAAAAGTCGGTGAAGGCAGGGAGCCGACCATCGCACTTATGTCGGAGTCAACCGCCTTGGCAACGCAAAGGATTGAGAGGGATTTCTACCTCGCCACAGGTATTAATTCTAAGCTGGATATATCACCCTACCCGGTCCATGTTTCCAAAACACTGTCTTCACTGGGGGTTGGTGCGTCAATACATGACGCTGTAGCTGTTGAATCCTTCGACATAACACTTTACAGTCGGTTTTTCACACCAATAGAAGAGGTAATGGAAAAATTCCGTGACCTTACTTACGGCAGGTTCAACCTCCAAGACTTCAACCCATTAGCTTTGAATCTTGTCGGTGTTTATCCGCCTAGGGAGAAGGTTGACACTGCCGGCGGAACGGTCCTGCTTCTTCCATTCAGCTCACCTACGATGATACATTTTTACAGGCGAGATGTTTATGAACAGGCCGGCATGAACCCGCCTGAAGACTGGGAACAATACATCGAAGACCTTAAGATGCTGAACAAGCCCGGAGAAGGTGTTTTCGCCACCGCAATGCAGGTAGGGAGCGATGTCGGTATAGTGACAGAGCTCAACAACTTCGTCTATAGTTTCGGCGGCAGACTCTTCGAGCTAGGTGACGGTGTGATAGAGCCGGTTATGGACTCAGATGAAGTCGTTGAGGCGTTAAGAGTATATACTGCTATAAGACCTTACGCCGACCCAGCGTCCATATCCTACGACTGGGACACCGTGGCCACTGCGATGAGAAGGGGGAGGATAATACATGCAATACTATGGCAGGATTTCGCATGGATGATGGACGACCCCGCGAGATCCATGGTTGTAAACAAGGTAGCCTATAAAAAGAATCCGGCGGGTCCAATGGGCTCTTTCCACCAGTTTGTCGGCGACGGGGTTGGGTTGGTTAAAAACAGTAAGAACCTCTCAGCGGCTTGGCTGTGGCTTCAATGGGCCACCGAGGTCGGAACAAGAATTATGCTTACGTTGGATGAAAAATCAAAAGTAGTCCCCGTCCGCATGAGTGTTTTAACAGACCCTTCGATACAATCCGCTTTAAACAGGCATGAGTTTGGCTCGGTGCAGGTTGTTAAGGAGGTGTTGGATTCAGGGCAGGTTGCATACATACCGCCCCTGCCGAGGGCCAACCAAGTCTTCTTTATAATGGGGAAATATTTGAGGAGTGCATGGGCCGGGAGTGACCCACGCAAAGCCCTCAAGGAGATGAAGCGTGAAATTGAGTCGATTGGTCCCCTTTTGTATTAGCCTAATAATAATTGTTATTGTGAGTTGCCTTCCGCATACAACTGCTTCGAGGGATATGCAACTTTTTTTAAGGGATGCCTTGGGTACAAGCAAATACCGGCTGGTTATAGACCTACCGCGCGAGGTTGTAGTAGGTGGGGAGTTGAAGATATCTTTCACGCTTTACCTCGATGAGCTGCCGCCGCTTAAACACTATTCGGGCTATGTGTCTGTAACGTTCACACTACTCTCAGAAGACGGCCGAACCATGGCTAGGAAGACTGTAAATAACCACATTCAGGACTATAAAGTTGACTACATGTATCCCGGACACCGCTGGGGCCCCTATACAATAACAATAAACCCAGATTACTCGATATCGAGCAGTAGGGCTCAGCTTTACGTTACGCTTGAGAGTGAGGAATATGTAGAAGATCCTTTAGGCATTCCTGTAATCGCAACACGGCCAAACCCCACCACCGTGCCCGTCGGCGAGATAGTTCTTGTTCAGGTATTTCCGTTGTTTGAGACAGTTGCATTGGGGTTATCTGTAGCGGTGGCTGTATCTATCTTAATGTATTGGAGAATAAAGGTGAGGAAGAGAACCGTTTAATTTTTCTTTCTTCGAGCCGCGGTAACTTCATGCCATATTACGACAACAATGGCAATGGCGATAATAATCCCGCCGCTCACGAAGTTTAATGAAACACCTCTAGTGAACACTGATATTTCTATCAGCCCGCCTTCTAGAAATTTTTCATACCCGATGCTGTAGTCTAGTATAGCAGCCGACATGGCTATGCTTAATGCTTGGCCAAGGTGGCGCATGAAGCCCATTAAACCGTTGACCTGAGCTCTGACGGCGGGTTCAACAGACAAGAGGGCTGAGTTCGTGTTTGGGGCGGCAAAGAGTCCTATCCCTATTCCGAGCACCACAAGCGCCACCGCAATATATGTGATTGTTGTTCCCTGCGACACCAAAGCAAGCGAGAAGAGGCCAAGCGACGCCATAAACAACCCCAACACAGACACCTCCGAGTAACCGTATTTATCTGACAAGAACCCTCCCACAGGTGAGACTGTCAACACTGTTATCGGAAGTATTCCCAAGATAAGCCCGGAGGCGATTGGATCCAGTCCCGCCACAACTGTCAAGTAGAAGCTGATGACTATCCAGACGCCGTGGTGGGCTGTGTAGAGGAGCAGTATCGCAAGTGAGGCTGACCTAAGCCTTAGGTTTGTTGCAAGTATGTTGAGCGGGATGACCTGCGACTTCGTCTTCCTATGCTCCCTTATGAAGAACAAAGTGGTTAACAGAGACCCTGTTAAAACCATAGACCATGCAGGGAGGGAAATATAGAAGAAGGGCCTGAAGTATATGCCTAGGAAGGTTATTCGCACCTCCTCGATGAACAGCTCAACTACGCCTTTATGGACCGGCCACATCGTTATCCCACCTAACAGAACCAGCAGCCCTGTGAGAAGGAGAATCCCTCCAAGCCAGTCTGTCTTATCGCTGTTTTTCTTCAGCCCCGACTTTGAAGGGACTGTTGCATAAACCAGAATCGCCGAAACAATACATATTGGGACGTTGAGTATGAAAACATCACGCCACCCGATGAGGCTTGTCAACGTTAGTATGACGCCCCCCAACAGAGGCCCCATCAACAAAGCCGAGTATATTACGGCAACATGTATGCCCATGGCAAGCCCTCCTCCCCCCTCCTCGAACACATCCGCTATCAATGCACGGCTGTTTGATAGAATTAGGGCAGCCCCAAGACCCTGCACAACTCTGTAAATTAACAGCTCATAAATTGTGAAGGACGTGCTTGACAGATAGGCTCCCGCGGCAAAAGTTAAGAGGCCAACGACAAACATTTTTCTTCTGCTTGTTTTGTCGGAAAACTCGCCTAGCAACGGCATCAAAGCCGTTATCATGATAAGGTAGATTATCGGAACCCAGCTTGCAACCGTTATATGCGATCTAAGGTCGCTGCTAACTGCGGGCAGTATTATGGCTACAAGCCCTGTGTCGAGAGGTGGGGGCAACGTTCCTATGTTAACTGCCGTGGCCGCCAGCCATCGTTTTCGTTGAATTCTTTCTAGAATTTTTCTTCCCCCTCCTCATAAGCAGGAAGAAACCGACAGTCGATGCAGCGACAACAACACCTAACACAGCCAACTCGTTCAACGTAATGCCCGGCTCTACTGATGTGTTGGAGGTGAGTTTGAAGGCTGCTATGACCCCTGGTGTATAGGTTCCACCTAGCTCTCCACCCCCAGCAGGCACTAGCATGACCGGCTCACCCTTAATGTCGGTGGCTATGCTTACTCCTGCCGCACCGAGGCCCCCTAAACTGACTCTCCTAAGAAGCCTCCCGCTTGAAGCCTCTACCATGTAAAGTATTCCGGCTCTATCAACGGCATAAACCACCCCGCCGCTTACAACCACAGATGCAGCCTGATACCTGTTAGGTATCTCAAAGCTCCAAACAATCCGTCCGGTCTTTAGGTCTATCGCATAGAGGGTTGAGTTCTGCTGGATGGAAGGGTCTACTTGACTGATATAACCTTCTATAGTCTCGCCCTTATAGAAAACAGGGCCCTTAGATATCCTGTGACATGCTCGCTGCGTCGCGACATACAGCATTCCGTTGGCATAGGCTGGCGGCGCCTCCACTCCTCCCTGAGCTCCGGGACAGTAGGTTTTGCCGACCAGTACATCGGTTGATAATGAGAGGTCAGCGTTGTCACCTGCGTTTAAATTGGGAATGTTCATGGATGGGCCTCCGATCTTGATCGGTGAATAAATTGGTTGACCTGTTTTGGCATCAAGGACATAGATATAATCGCTTTTCGCAGCAGCTACCACCACCTTTCTAATTGCACCCCCCACATCCATTTCAGCGAGGACCACACTCCACCCCGGTTCCACAGCAACAAGCGAGTGCGGTATTGTCTGGTAGTACCAGATCAGATCACCGGTTAAGGCGTTCAAAGCAACTATCGACATTGTGTAGAGGTTTGGCCCTGGCCTTAGAGCGGCGTCATATACAGGTGAGGGCTGTCCAACCGTTGCATATATTATTCCCTCCTGTTCATCTAGCGCTATGAGACCCCATAGGGCGCCTCCTCCGATTAAATTGTTCAAACCCCAGTCGTTTTTGTAGGGCTTAACATTACCTACGGGGGTGCCGACCCTAATGCCGGTCCCTGTCTCCACAACATACTTGAAATCCCATTCAGGGTCCCCTCCCGCGGGCGGTATGGAATACCAGCGCCAAACAAGGCTAAAGTCCTTCTGTCTGTAGGCGGCGATAAAACCTCGGCCGCCGAACCCCGCGGTCGAAGCCCTAACTATGACAAGGTCCTTGTAAACGATAGGAGCTTGCTCTCCCCAATAGTACCCCGTGTTTCCAGGGATCTCACAAATCCTTTCCCCAGGAACCACATGTAGGGGCCTACCGCTGACGGCTTCTATCACATGTATTGAGCAGTCGGAGGCCATCATGTATACCGCCCCGCTGTGGTACCAGATGCTTTTTTGGTTTGCCACATAAGCCCAGTAGGTTTTGCCGACGAAGCCTGTCATGTTAACTTGGTATGACCAGACTACGTGCCCTGTGTCAGCTCTCAACGCAATAACTCTGTTGTATGGTGTTGCAAAGTAGACTATGCCGTTTACAACAAGTGGTGTAGTCTCTATACCTTGTAGAGGTGCCAGCGAAGGTATTCTGTACGGGTTTTCCGGCACTTGATATAGCCATGCTATTGACAGCCGGTTGACGTTGTCTTTGTTGATGAGATTTTGTGGACTTGAGTTTGTGTTTCTAAGGTCATAGGCAGGATAAGGCCAGTCAAAACTTTGCTGCCCAACTCCGACACTTTGAATGACCACCCAAGCCAGAAAAATGAGTAGGATATAGGCCCGTGTCGAGCAGGTCCTTTTGCCCACCATGTTGTAGACGGTGTTTCACGGTACTAAATAAGCAATACTCATGCTCATACAAAGTGTTGATTTAAATGCTAATATCTATGTAAAACAAGGCATTAAAATAAGATGGAAAAGGTCGCGGTTAGGGAGCTGGTCAAGGTTTACAAACACGGTTTCAGAAGACAGCGTAGAGAGGTTTTAGCCCTCGACAGGGTCACTTTCACAGTTAAGGAGGGCATATTTACTTTACTGGGTCCTACGGGTTGCGGTAAAACAACCGTCTTACGTTGCATAGCCGGGCTTGAGACCCCTGACGCCGGAGAAATAATCGTCGATGGGAAAGTTGTCTTCGGAGAAGGGGTGAACATACATCCCGAAGACAGGGGGGTTGGGATGGTTTTCCAATCATACGCCATATGGCCCCATATGACTGTTTTTGAAAATGTTGCGTTCCCGCTTCAAGCTAGAGGGTACAGTAAGGACGAAATCGCTAGGTTGGTTAAGAATGCGCTGGAGTTGGTGGACCTTAGAGGTTTTGAAGAAAGGTCTTCAACGACCCTTAGCGGAGGCCAGCAACAAAGGGTTGCTCTAGCGAGGGCTTTAGTGCATAGCCCAAGCGTTTTACTTCTAGATGAACCGTTGAGCAATCTTGACGCAAAGTTACGATATGGAATGAGGATGGAGCTTAAACGTTTGTTGAAAGAGCTTAAAATAACAACAATATTTGTGACACACGACCAAGTTGAAGCGCTCGCAATATCCGATTGTATCGCGGTTATGAATGCCGGCAAAATAGTCGAAGTAGGCTCACCTTACGAAATATACACCAAGCCACGGAAACCCTTCACCGCCGAGTTTGTCGGAAGCGTTAACGTGTTAAGAGGAAAGATTTCAGCCGGTACAGGGGTGGTCGAGACAGAGCTGGGGCCTATAGAGTACAGTATACAGGAGGGTTTTGACGATTACGGAGAAGTTGTTGTATACATCAGGCCTGAAGACGTCGAGCTTTACGGAACTATTAAAGGCCTCAGCAACGAGTTTCAAGGTGTTGCCGAGACAACAGCCTTCATGGGCCATTTCACCGAGGTATATGTACGAGTGGGGAATCAGAGGATAAGGTCTTGGACAATGGTGTCTCGCAACGTCAGGCCTGGGGAAAAAATCTACCTACGTATCGACCCGGAAAAAGTCTTGGTATTTCCTTTGAAAAACGACCAGACCATTAAATACTCATCTGTTTTTTGAAAAATGTTATAAACAACTGGAATGGGGATAATTAATAGTAATGGAGACATTAGTTGCAGAAAATGTAAGAAAAAACTATGGTCGACATACAGCTTTAGACGGCGTGTCTTTTAACATGAGCCGTGGGATGATTTTAGGGGTTTTAGGGCCCAACGGTGCCGGAAAGACTACACTAATAAAATGCTGTTTGGGTCTGCTTGATTTTGATGGCCAAATAACTATTGAGGGGATTGATGTAAAAACGGCGGGGGCCATGGCTAGGGCTAGGATTGGCTACGTGCCTCAACGCACAGCACTACACGATAAACTTTCGATTATCGATGAGGTGAAGCTAATAGCACGACTAAAAGGAGTTAACGACGGCCAGCGCTTCCGAGAAGTTTTAGAAAGACTTGGGTTCTGGGAAAGACGTAAATCGCTTGTTGGAAGCCTGTCTCAGGGGATGAAACAGAAACTAATGCTAGGACTAACGCTTCTCACAGAGCCTGACGTATTGCTACTGGACGAGCCTCTCAGCAGCATAGACATAGAGGGGCAGATCTCACTGCTGCGTCAGCTTGAGGAGATTAGGAAGGAGGGTAAGTCGATTTTAATCTCATCCCACATAGTTGGTATGGGCAGCGTGATGGACAAGGTCCTTGTGCTCAACAAGGGAGAAGTAGTTGCGTTTGGGGACGTTGGGGAAGTTCTCGGGAAACTACGCATCAGAGACAAGCTTTACGTAAAGCTACATCAAAGCGATGTTCTTGACAGCAGGCTGGAAAACATTTTGAGGGAAAACAACGTCTATAGCGTTCAAAGCCTGGAAGGGTGGATAGTCATCGAATGTGACTCTAAGGACAAGGCGGGGTTGATTGCCTCGATGTATGGCCATGGGATAAGACCGGAGGACATTGTGTCTGAATCACTAAGCTTGGAGAAACACTATCATGAGCTTATAAAGGGGTGAAATTATGCGATACTCAGCTACTTTAGCTTTAACTGTTCACAATTTTTTAGAAGGCCTCAGAGCTAGATGGGTCATAGTTTACACGATTGTTTTCTTCATGCTGGCTATAAACGTGCCTATGTTGGTTTTGATTTCGGCGCGGTACCTGCCCCCCGACTACCTAGAAGCATATCTGGCCGGGCTGATGGCTTTGTCATTCCCATTCCTCCCTCTACTAGCTTTGCCATTGGGAGCGACATCTATAGTTGACGAAAAAGAAAACGGTTTACTAGAGTACACGCTTTCCCAGCCTATATCACGTCTTAGCTATTTGATAGGAAAACTTGCAGGCCTCTTCCTCTCGACCACGCTTGTGGTACTAGGAGGCTACCTGATAGCAGCCCTTCTCTCATACGGTGTAAACATAAATCAATTGACGACAATTCTGCCAATGCTTGGTGCCGCTACCCTTCTAAACACGATAATGCTGCTGCTTGGATTACTGCTTTCAATAGTTTCAAACAGGAAAATTACCGCGATGATGATGGGGATATTTCTGTGGTTTCTCTTCACAGTTTTAAGCGACATAGGGTCTCTAAGTATTCTTGTAAGTATAGCGGGCGCCGCTCCTATAGTGCTAGTCATTGCAGCACTCAACCCAGTGGAGGCAGCAAGGCTGCTGGGGGTCTACGGGATAAAGAACGTCGGCTTCACCGAGTTAGGCAGCATAGGGCTGATACTTAGACAGCTGGTTGGGGAGGGGGCACCGATCTTCATACTTAGCGTACAGCTGATATGGGTTGGGGTTCTACTCCTGCTCTGCATCAACTTATTTACTCGGTCTGAGATTTTTTAGATCTTTTTGCAAACCAGAACACCGTTACAGAGGCTGCGGCAGTTATGGTCGCCAGGAGAATTATAAGTCCAGCGTTTTGAGGTTGTCTCAGGTCTGGGGCAAAGGTAACAGTCCGTGTTATTGTAGTATGTTCTGTTATAACTGCTGTGCCCAAACTCTCGTTATCTAGGGCGAGTAGCCTGAGTGAAACCATGTAGCCAGGGTCGTCTACAGTGCTAAACAATAAAAGGAGTCGCGGGTTTCCTTCAACGTCAACGCCGATGGAGGGGTTTGTCATAGCTGTACCTATGTTCTGCTTGCTGTAGACAATGCTGCCGTCGCTCTCGGATAATATGTAGAACCAGCCAGCAGAGGATGTCAGAAAAACTATGTCCGATGCTGCTGAGAGGAATGCACTACCAACGGCCTCGATTTTCTTCTCCCAAAGCGCCCGGCCGGTAGATGTTTCAATCGAGTAGAGCACAATGTCTGCTTGTTTGGAGAAACTCTGGTACCTCCCTGTTTTCTGCAGAGGGCTTGTGAACTTTTCGCTGTAGATGGGAACGGCGTAGAATACTCGGCCACTTCTAGGGTTAGTCGCAAAGCTCAGCAGAGCTTGAGGCGGTGGGGCGATGATTACTTCTTTGCTGTCTTGGCTTTGTCCAAGGTATTGCGTAGCCATCTGGTCTTTGTTCAGCGGGCTTAACGAAGTGCTGGGCTTGGATCGAGGTAGTGCTGGTGGCCTAAACATCCAAGCCAGCTGGCCCGTGTTTTTGTTCAATGCATACAAAACCCCGTTGCCACATAGTGCAAGCAATAAATCGTTGAGCAACGCAACCCCTCCGTTACAGCCATGTCCCCATATATCGTGAGGTATGGCTTGAAAAACCCACAGAACCTCACCTGTTTCAACCTTAACGGCCATAACTGATGACGATGGAAGGTTTGGGCCTATTCTGCCGCCTGCTTCAAGCGAAGGAGACGGGCTTGACGTGCTGACGTAGACTATCCCAGTTGTTTCGTCAACAGCCCAACCATTCATCCAACCCGCCATAACACCGGCTTTAGGCGGACCATCGTTTGCAGACCAATCGTTTAACAAAATGTTTTTAAGAGTTGTTTCGTCTAGAGTTTTCAGGTCTATTACTTTGTCGCCATCCATCATCCATGCGTTTGCTGTTTTTTTAACAAAGTTAAGCGACCAGTCAGGGTTTTGTTGCGTCTGAGGCGGCATGAGGAAGGTTCTCCAAAGTTTACGAACCCCTTCCCGGCCTACCGCATATCCGTCTATGAATCCTCTCCCGGCATCAACTGAATCGGGGACGGAAGCTCCAACTACTAAGATCCTCCGTCTGCTGTCGTATGCGAAATTCACGGGAATTCCTCCATACTTACCTATATTTCCGTCAACGTTTTCGCCCTGAGTTAGGAGGTCTATACTATGGACCTGCCTGCCTGTGAAAGCATCTAACAAGTATATTCTCTGCCAGCTGGTCCCGACAGCCAGCAACTCGTCGTCGCCGCTTTTCAACAACATGGCTTGGTAAATATGTGCAAGTCTTTCCGATATGATGTTCGGGTTCAACGGGTTAGGAGGCTGCAGCTCAACAGTCCAGAAGATCTTCCCACCCCGCATGTCAAAGGATATCACCAAGTAGCCGTTTGTGACGGCGTAACCAACACCGTACTTGATTAAAATAGGATGTGTTATCCCTTGGACAGTCCCCGCTCTCGAAGGTGGTATTGGTAGGAACCAGTCTTGGTAAAGTTGGTCCGCGTTTCCTCGCGAAAATGCTGTAAGCTGGCTGTATTTGGAGTTGGTGGCGTCTCCGCCTGCGGCGATCCATTCGCCAGCGCTTGCCTGGGCGAAGACACCGTTTAAAACAAACATCAGAGAAAGTAAAATTGTCAGGCCTAGCCGTTTGACTTCAATCATTCAGCCCCTGCATTTCAGTTCAGCGTTAATAAACGTTTCCCCCAATTCAGCGACTCCACTTAAATAAGCCTGTGTCACGGTTAAGGAGGTGCGGGCGAGAAAGTTTGTACTACTGGTGCTGATGGCTGTCGCGTTGTTCATAGCATACATTGCCTATTCGAGGGACATGGAGTCCCATGAAGTAAGAATAGTTGTGACCATGGGTGAATACTACTACAACCCTTCCGAGATAAAGGTGGGTGTAAACAGCAGAGTTCAGCTTATTTTCAATAACGAAGGGTCCTACCCCCACAATGCATACCTAGCTGAGGAAAAGAGGGAGTTGGTGGCGATTCTTTATCCATCAAACTCAACCACGGTTGAAATTCATTTGGCGAAGGAAGGCGTCTACAACATTCTTTGCACGATAGCCTACCCAGCTCCAGTAAGCCATTATGAGTTAGGTATGCGGGCGAGGCTTGTGGTTAGGTAGATTTTACAAACACCCAATCCCTAAAAGCCTTCTGTATTTGACGCCGGGGGTGGGATTTGAACCCACGCGGCCTGTGAAGGCCACAGGCTCTCCAGGCCTGCCCACTACCAGGCTGTGGGACCCCGGCCTCTGTTTTTAAGATGTGTCGGCGTGGTTTTATATTTGCT
>Ga0197143_1002118_pt1 | contig 15329 bp, 16 predicted proteins | sample GBS70_MetaG_FD_148603 | JGI IMG/M metagenome (GOLD analysis project Ga0197143, IMG submission 148603) | Sediment microbial communities from Great Boiling Springs, Gerlach, Nevada, United States - GBS 70_MetaG | ecosystem: Environmental > Aquatic > Thermal springs > Hot (42-90C) > Sediment...
TCCCACCATCTTATTTACTGCTATGTTTATAGCATCTCTTAATAGGATCTTAGAAGTTTCCCTCCTATACCATTCTGTAGACCGTACATCTGTTATAGGTTTAATTTCTTCTACAACTATTTCTTCAACTTTCTTAAGATTTTCTCCATCCAGAGGCTTATTCTTAAGATATTCTTCAGCTCTGTATATTCTTAGCGGAGTTGGAGCAACAGCTCCTAATGCTACTCTAAAATCTTCAATAATGTTGTTGTTAAATTTGAGTAGTACTGCGACATTGACTTTAGCTAGGTCCATGCCAACTCTAGAGATCTTCAGGAAACTGCTTACTGAATCTCTAGGAGGATATGGTATAAATAATTCTGTAACGATCTCATTATCTCTTAAGCAAGTTTTTCCTGGTCCAGTGAAGAAGTCTCTAATCATTATCTTTCTCTTTCCTTCTAGACTTTGAGCTGTGGCTATAGCTTCATAGATTAATAGAGGTGGAGCAGAATCTGCAGCTGGACTAGCGTTACATATATTGCCTACTAGAGTTCCCATGTTTCTTACTTGTATTGAAGCAATAGAATTAACAGCTTGGTAAAGTGCTTCGAACTTTTCATAGACAACCCTGCTCTTTTCTAAGCTTCTCAGTTTTGTAGCAGCCCCAATTCTTACACCTTTATCTTCTTCGATTATATAATTTAGTTCTTTTATCTTGGTTAAGCTTATGATGTGTTTAGGCTCTTTTCTACGTAGCTTCATATCTACTATGAGGTCTGTTCCACCTGCTAATACTCTAGCTTGACCTCGATATTCGTTTAGTAATTTTAATGCTTCTTCAAGGCTTTCAGGTGCATGATAAGTAAACCCGACGGGAGTTATATGTGTATTAACAAGATTTACATAATCTGCTCTCATGAACTCACCTCTACTCATTGATCAATTTCTCAGCTATCACAGCTGTAGGCTCTCTTCTCTCTTTCTCTCTTAATTTCTCTAATAGTTTTTCAGGGGTTATTGGTAGCTCGTAAAATCTTATTCCTGTTGCATCATAAATTGCATTAGCTATAGCGGCTATTGCAGGATTCTGTGCTCCTTCTCCTAATCCTTTTGCCCCGAATGGTCCTGTAGGCTCATAGGTCTCCACGAAAAATGTTTTAATCTCTTCAGGTATATCTTTAACAGTAGGCATCTTGTAATCTATTATGAATCCTCTACATTCCATGTCTCCTGCCTCTTTATTATATCTTAAGTCTTCGAGAATTGCTCTACTCCAACCCATCATGAATCCTCCATGAAGTTGTCCTTCTGCAAGGTCAGGGTTTATAACTGTACCTATGTCTGCGCCGATAACTACTCTTAATGGTTTAACGATCCCTGTCTCAGTATCTACTAATACCTCAACAAAGTATCCAGTGAAGTGGGGTGGACAAGCTGGAGGTCTAAAACTTTCTACTGCAGCGATCGTGCCCAAATTCTTTATTCTTGCATAGGTTGCGAGGTCTTTAAGCGTTATCTCTCTTCCAGGTATGCCTTCAACATATATTACTGCTTGTCCTCTTTCTTCATCAGGTCGAATCCTTAATGTATGTGGATAAGCATTTAAGAGGTTTGAAGCTAATTCTAGTATCTTCTTCTTTACTTGTCTTGCAACATTCAGAGCTGCTCCTCCTCCAGCATAAACTCCTCTTGAAGCATGAGTGCATACATCATAGATGGTTGTCTGAGAATCAGCTGAAATTATATTTACATTCTTTAATGGTATTCCAAGTTCTTCAGCTATTATCTTAGCATGAGCATCTAGTGTGCCTCCTCCTTGGTCGATTAATGCGGTAATATAGTCTACTGTTCCATCTTCGTTTACTTTCAGGATTGCTCCAGAATAATCGATTACTTGACCAGATATCGGTGCTCCTGCACTTGATGTATGATATCCTCTAGCCATCCCTATTCCTCTTCTGTATCTGCCTTTCTGCTCTCCAGGTTTAGGTCTATTCTTCCATCCCATTAATTCTGAGCCTTTCTTTAAAATTTCTTCAACCCCACAACTCTTGATTATTGATTTTACTGTTGGTCCCTGACCCCAGAACAGGTCTCCTTCACCTATATAGTTTCTGAGTCTAAATTCTATCGGATCTATTCCAAGTATTTCAGCAAGTTCATCCATTATTGTTTCTACAGCCCACGTTACCTGAGGGTTACCATATCCTCTATATGCACATGAAGGTATCTTATTTGTGTAAACTGCTACTCCATTATATTTTATTGCTTGTAGCTTGTATAGGGATACCCACCATCCTGCGCATGTTCCAAGTAATGGATAAGCTTGAACTTGATGTGCACCTATATCCATTATGTTCTCCATGATTCCACCAGTGAGTTTCCCATCTCTCGTTACACCTATCTTAAACCTAAAGATCATCTGGTAGCTACTATGTTCATGCATATCTTCTTCCTTCGTATATGCTAGCCTGACAGGTCTCCGAGCTTTAAGAGCTAATGCAACAGCTATAGGGACAACTATGTTTGTCTGTATACTTGAGCCGAACCCTCCTCCCAGAGCTAGCTTCTTTACATTAACCTTGCTTACAGGTATGTTGAATATTTCGCTGATTAGTAGCCTAGTATTGTGGATCGTCTGAGTTGTACACCATATCGTTAAACCTCCATCTGGCTCAGGATTTACAACAGCAACTTTTGGTTCAAGCTGGTTATGGTATCCTTTACTGGTTCTAAACTCTCTCTCAATTATTATATCTGATTTCTTGAAAGCTTCTTCTAAGTCTCCTTCTTCAAGTTCTAATCTACAAGCAATATTCTTCTCAACATTTATTATGCTATCATTGAGTATAATCTTCTCATGTATCTTTGGCGCACCATCTTTCATCGATTCCAGCGGATCAAATACAGGTTCGAGGACCTCATACTCTACTTCTATTAACTCTAAAGCCTTCTGTGCTAGTTCTTCTGTTTCAGCAGCAACAGCTGCTATAGGTTCTCCAACATATGCAGGTTTATCTGTTAATACTCTCCAATCCTTGTAGGTTGCATCTGGTGTGCTTATAAGCCTTGGGCAGAATAATCTATCAGGTATGTCTTTAAGGGTTAGTACTATTGCTCCCATATCTTCTGCTTTACTTGTATCTATCTTCTTCACTATAGCATGTGGATATGGGCTCTTCAAGACTCTTGCATGAAGCATGTTTGGAAGATATATGTCTGAAGCATACTTCTCTGCTCCAGTAACTTTTGCTAATGCATCCCTCCTAATGGTCTTCCTGCCGATGACGTGAAAATTCATAGAGTCCTAGATTCGAATTCTCTAGCTATCTTATTAGTTTTCTCACTTTAATCATGAATATTAGATAGGATAAGTTATATCGTGTAGATCTTAGGTTTATTTCGGAGATCAGGTTTCTTTTCTAGAGGTTACCAAATTTTCTTAAAGTCTTCTGGAGTATCAATGTCTATGGTTGTATATTGGCTTGACTCTACTTCTACTATTTCTTCTCTATATTTTTCTACAAGTTCTTTGAGACCATGTTTTTCTTCTGTTATCCTCATTATATCATCGAATAATTTGTTAGAGAAGAGTATTGGATGACCGTGTCTTCCACGATGCGATGCAACAATAATTGCTGCATTAGTAATTTCATATACTTCTATCAATCTATCGATATCTTCTGGAGTAATGAATGGGACGTCGGCTGGATGGATCATAACTGCATCTGCCTCTTCTACTACTTGTTTTACACCAGTTCTTACAGAGCTGCTTTGACCTTCCTCATATCTTGGATTATAGACTACCTGGATTCTCTCATCTCTTATCTCTTTAATTAGTTGTTTTATCTTTTCAGCTTCATATCCAGTTACGATTAATATTCTACCTGCCTTAGATCTTAGGGCTGTTTTAACTATCTTCTCGATCATGGATTCTCCGTTAATTTTTGCTAGAAGCTTGTTTCCAGGAAATCTTGTTGATTTTCCTGCTGCAAGTATTATTAATGCAATCTTAGACTTCTTACTCATCGTCCCCACATGTAGTTGATTCTTCTAATGTTTATAGTTTTAATCATCTTCGGAGTTTCTCAGATGTTTTCAATACTGCGTCTATTATTTGTTGATATGCTCCACATCTACATAGGTTTCCTGATAAGGCTTCCTTGATCTCTTCTATTGTAGGAGATGGGTTTAGGTCTAATAGTGCTTTCGCAGTTAAAAGTACGCCAGGGGTACAGTATCCACATTGTATTGCGAATTCTTCTATGAATGATTCTTGGAGGGGATCGAGCTTTCCATCTCTTGTCAAGCCTTCAACTGTTAATATCTTTCTTCCATCAACCATTGGAGCGAGTATTAAACAACTGTTAACAGGTTTACCGTCGAGAAGTACAGTGCATGCTCCACATTCTCCAACCTCACATCCTCTCTTAACACTTGTTATCCTCAACTCTTCTCTAAGAAGGTCAAGCAAAGTAATATTAGGCTCAGTTTGAACTTTTACTAACCTACCATTTAAGATAAATGTAATTTCATTCAATACTTATCCTACCAGATTAGGCGAAGCATCCATTACTTAAGGTTTTCTTTTTCTGTTCTATTCTCTTATGTATTAGACTGTATGCTTGATAAGATAAATCTTCAATCTCGCCTTTTAATAGAACACTATCTAGGATCTCTTCAATTATCTTCTTAACTTTTTCTTTAAGCTCTTCAGACAGCTTAATCATCTAGACTAACTATAACTATTGCTATTTAGTTACATGTTCTGATGGATTTCCTATCAGGTATCTTCCCAGAACCCCTACATCTAAACCGATAATACGCATACCCCTATCCTATGGACATAAACAATAATTTGATAAGCTTATAGTATAGTAAATAATGTAATCCATGTAAATCATGTAGGTCATCTAGAAAGTAGGATGATAATCTATCATACTATTTGAGGCTTCCATTATAATATCTTCATCTACACCCCTCATATAGTGTTTTCTCTTCTCGAAGGAAGTGAAAGAATGAAGTCTAGGGTTATAGCTGAGGTTGTAGAGTTCAGGATAGAGTTCAGGATGGAGGAAGAGGTAAGAGAGCTGGCTAAGAGAGCCATGGAGATCATGGAGTTTGCTGAGGATGAGTTTGCCGAGTCTTATGCTAGAGGCGCACTGGCAATATCTAAGACCGTTGCCAAGGTATACCAGTTATGCCAACCTATAAAAGTCTATGTTGGATGGGTATTCGAAGACTTGAGGACTGCTGATGTGGTAGCTGGATACTTCAAGGCATTCTTTAGGGTTAAGAAGGAGTGGAAGAAGATAAATAGTAGGCAACTTCCAGCAGTATTCATCGACTTCGAGGAATGGATAACATTCTACTCTATAAGAAGTCATCCACTACATCCATTAGACATCATAGCATTGAGATACCTAAAGAATACTAATATGAGGAGGGCTCTTAAGCAGTTGGCTAGAGACCTAGCAGGATTCTTCAAAGAATGCGGTGGAGAGGTTGAGTGGGGTGTTGAGGATGGTTAGAAAGGTCTTCGTTGATACTAAATGGAATCCTAAGAAACATGAGAACTCTAAGAAGCATGTATGCTATGACCCAGAGAAGGATATATTCTTTGAGGTTGATGATCTCACCGAGCTCAAAGACTATGATGAGATATATCTTGACTCATCAATATTCCCAAATATGTGGCAACAACTGAAGGAAATAATCAGTAATGATAAGAGCGTCTACTACTTTACTAGACCGTGGAAGTGGAAGGAGATACGTGAAAGATTCAGACAAGACTTGAAGGCTAAGACTGGCAGGATATCAAAGACAGATAAGGGTGATGCATATCTTCTATGGAAGGTCTATGAACTATCACTTGTCAAGAATAATACTCATAGATACTTTAAGCCTTTAACTATTATTGATGTTGAGCTGAGGCCTCTATTGATGAGGGAAGAGATGTTATACAAGAACCTTCAGAGAATTAGAAATGCTAGCATAGTTGGTGTTGATGTTGGAAGTGATGCTAAGGTATTGGAGAAGATGGTTGAAGATGTTAGAAGACAGATCGTTGATAAAGCTACTAGACTGATTCCAGGATTCATAGATGTAGTTAGATATCTAAGACTTGACATGGATGATGTTAATGGGTTAACGGGATTGGCTGGATTGCTAGTCTACAATAAGGCTACATCATATCAAAAATCTGTTAAGTATCTTGGACTCTATAAGGCTAAAGGTAGAGATGGAAGAAAGACGAAGAAGTATAACTGTAAAGGTCAGAGATACCTAACAATGTTGACAAACACGATCCTATGGAAGAATGGTGAGCTACATCCATCAACATTTAAGGATATGAGGAGAGTTCTAAAGATGGTGATAGATCTGAAGAAGCGGATGGGTCTTGCTGGAGGGGCTGGGGTATAAGCCCGGCAAGACCTACACGCCATTACTTGTAGTCCTCGGCAAGCCCAAATGGCTTGAATCGATGGCTGATAAGGTTTGGATGTAGGTGGCTAGGGCTACCAAGCCAGCCTCTCCCTCTAAATTTTTTATTAAGATCTATCTCTAGTTATTTCAAACCTAATTTAAAACTTATTGCTGAGCATCTTTGTGAGATGATTGCTCTGCACTAGGTATTTTGTGGTATCTTTCTAGCAGGATGCGTAAGCCATTCTCTCTAATTCAATCTTCTTTCTTATAGCGCAACTTTTATTATCATTCTCAGCAGCCACGATTATCTCATCTGCTAAACCTTAAACCTTATATTATATGTGAGGAGGAGAGGGAAACCTAGAGTTGAAGGTAAATTCTTTAAGTGAGTGAGATATATCTTATTTGGGGATGAGGCCGCTGCCCCAGACTGACTTGATGATGGAGGAAGAGCCGAGCCGACCCATATCAAATTCCTGAAATTGAACTTGCATAATAGGGTTACTTCATCTTCTTTTCACTTTGCTATTCTTCGTGGATCTGAGGGTTCTAAATGCCTGATATGTCTTTCTTGGCCTAACGGCTCCTATCTTTCAATATAGTATAGATTAAAAGATTTTTGAAAGTAAACAGATATAAGAGAGGATTTATATAAACTTATAATAGAATACTAAACACGTATAGGGGTAAGTCTATGTGACTCAAGATAGACCTCATGGTGGAGTTAGCAGGAGTGAAATAGTTACTAATATTAAGGAGCTGTTTAGGTCCACCTTGAGGGATCTTCTTGGACCCTCTGGATTAAATGCTCTTGAACACTATTTGAATAGGAAACTTCAAGACGATATGTATGAAGTTTTTGTAAGTTCTCCTTCAACTTTCTATACTGTTTTGAGAAGTTTCTTGGGGAAGGGCGCTGATGCGATACTGAGGATTGCTGCTACTAAGCTTATAGAAGATGGCAAGATAATGGGATTATCAGCAGAAGAATTTGTAGAGTTGATGAAGAGAAATGATGATGAATCATATAGAAGATTTCTGGATAGTTTTAGGAGGGGGTAGATATGTCTAGCCGAAACACTATGCCAACAGGGATCGAAGGTCTAGATAAGATGGTTACAGGGTTTCCCCGTGGTGGACTTATAACGATTTCAGGAAACCCTGGGACGGGTAAGACTGCTTTAGCTGGAGCTTTCATCTATAATGGTGGAGTAAAATTTAATGAACCAGGTGTTTATGCTTCTTTTCTAGAGGATGAGGAGAGATTCTTTGATTTTATGTCTAGCTTCGGTCTAGACTTCCGCAGTCTTAGAGATAAAGGATTATTCAAGTACTTAGCTATTCCAACTTTGTTTGAGCCTGGGATGAGTATATCAATAGCAGATATTTTGGAGACAGTAGAATCTATTGGTGCAAAGAGGCTTGCAATAGATTCATTTACTGCTTTAAGCCAAATGTTTAAATCTCCTCCAGAAGCTAGAGTATTCCTACATTCTCTACTCTCAAAGATTGCAAGACAGATGGATTGCACAACAATACTGATAAAAGAAGTTCAAAGTGAGCAGGCATATGAATATGGGTTTGAAGAATTCGTATCAGATGGAGTAATACTACTTAGGAGAGAAATAATAGAAGATAGACTCTTCAGAGAAGTAAGAATACTAAAAATGAGAGGCTCACAAATCAAAGAACCATCAGCATGCATAAGCCTATACAAAGGCTTCAACATTTATCCTCCATTACAGATAACTAAGAACTACTACTGGGGTAAAAGATATGAGCCACCGCAAGACCCCTCTGGAGCATATACAACGGGAATTCCAGACCTAGACAGAGAAATAGGAGGATACGTTGACGGGTCGACAATCCTAATAGATATAGACCCCAAAATTAGTCTTCCAGAATACAGTTTGATATATGGACCAACGGCTGTTTCCTACGCACTAAAGAACAGACTTGTATTAATGATTCCAAGCGGTGGTGCTGATTGGCGTGATATAATTTATGTTGGTAAATCTTTTGGTGTACCAGAAGATGTCTTGGCTAGAAACTTACGTATATTGATAGATGTGGAAAGAAGAGAAGAGTTACCTCAAAACGTTATGAAAACATCTCTTGAAGATCCAGATGAAATTTTTGATAAAATTCTTCAAGTAGTAGAATCTAGCATATCCAGAGGTGAGAGTTCACCTTTGATTTCATTAGGAGTTGATAGGCTGGCTAGTAGATTGCGTGAAATGATTATAGAAGTACTGTATCGTGCATCGAATTTAATAAGAAACACTGGTGGATTGATAATATTCATTATGAAGCCTATCTATCCTTGGATTGCAGAGAGACTTGCACCAGCATCAGATTATCATTTAAGAATAACTAAGAAGCATGGTAGAGTCATCCTTTACGGGATTAAACCTCATACCGGCTTTTACATAGTTGAGCCTGCTGAAGATAATCTAACACCAAAGCTAATACCGATAGTTTAGACGTCTGAAAAAGGTATCCTAAGTAGGGATAGCTTCTACTTAATCTTCTCTAGAATGATGGCTGGGCATACTTTTACTACTCCATCTATATTGTTGAGCTTTTTTATGAAAGATGATAATTCCTCCATGTTCTTGAACCAGCATTCAACTAGTATCATGTGGTCTCCAGATGAAGTATAAAGACCTAGAACCGTATCCATATTCTTTAAATTCTCTAGTACATGGATGAGCTTCTCTGGAGAAGCATCTAGACCAATTAGTGTATGAACTTCGAACCCAAGCTTCCTAATATCAACCTCTATAGTAAACTTCTTGATAACACCCTCAGCCCGTAGCTTCCTAATTCTTTTTCTAATAGCTGCTTCACTCACACCGAAAATCCTAGCTAATTCAACATGGGATCTATCCGAGTCCTCTCTTAATGCTTTTATCAGCTCCAAGTCCGTAAGTCGAACCATAACATATTAATATTCGGACTTACTAATAAGTATTCAAGAACAGGAGGGTAAGGGACATGGAACTAGTCGAAGTAGGAAAACTTCCAATGATAGGAGATAGGATGCCAAGCTTTAAAGCTAGAACAACGAAAGGTGTCATCAACTTTCCAGACGACTATAAAGGAAAATGGGTTGTGCTGTTCTCGCATCCAGCAGACTTTACACCCGTATGTACCACTGAATTCTATGCTTTTCAGAAAAGATATGGGGAATTCAAGGAACTAAACTGTGAACTTATAGGTCTCAGCATAGACCAAGTCTTCAGCCATATACAATGGACTAAATGGATTAGAGAGAACCTCAACGTAAACATAGATTTCCCAATAATCGCTGACGACATGGCCAAAATTGCAACAATGCTTGGAATGATACATCCAAAGAAGGGTACAAACACTGTTAGAGCAGTATTCATAATCGACCCAGAAGGAATACTTAGAGCAATATACTACTATCCACCAGAACTTGGAAGAAACATAGATGAAATATTGAGAGCTGTAAGAGGACTTCAAGTAGCAGACAAATCCAAGGCAGCTCTTCCAGCAAATTGGCCGAACAACGAGCTCATAGGCGATAAGGTAATAGTTCCACCAGCAGCAGATGAGAAAACAGCAGAAGAGAGATTAAAACAATATAAGGGATATGACTGGTGGTTCGTCTACAAAGAACCAGAAAAACAATAAACAAGAGTAGACTAAAATCCTTAACTCCTATAATATACTTCCATATTTTTTATCAAGTTCATGTTATATAATAGATTCAGGGTTCGAAAATAGAACTCAATCTTTATTATATCTTGAACAGCTATTTACTGTTATGAATAGGTGATGAGCTATATGGAGCTCTCGAATACCTATCTACGTGGCGTACTTGATCTCTCAGCACTCGGGATATATGTTCATGCGATAACGATCGCCATAGTCATCGGGTTTTCGGTTACACTCACTATAACAGAACTTCTTGGAATATGGAAGAAAGATGTAAGCCTCATAAAACTCGCTAAACAAATATCCCTAGTTATAGTAATAGCATTTGTATTTGGAGCTGCAACAGGGACACTAGTAGAGTTTGGGCTCATACAAGTATGGAATGGAGTTATCCTAGCTATCGGCTCATTCTTCTTCGCCCCACTCTATCTAGAGCTAGCAGCCTTCACTATTGAAGCAACACTACTAGTCGCATTACTATACACCTGGGATAAATTCAAGAATCCATGGACACACTGGACAATAACATTCACATATACGATAGCAGCACTACTCTCTGGAGCTTTAATAACCTCTGTAAACTCTTGGATGCAAGCACCATGGGGAACAGGAGAGATAGTAAGACAAATCTATCCATGGGCTCCAGTATATGGGCCAACACTAGTAAACACAGAATTCCTACTAGCTGTTAAAGAAGCTTTAGTAAATATTAGGGTAAGCCCTATCGGATCAGGAGCATCTCTAGTAAACCCAGACATAATAAATACACTCATAAATTCTTATGGAGAGCTTCTAAAGGATCCATGGGTATCTATAATGGGCCCGTATGCTTTTTCCAGTATAAGACATCAACTTCTTGCAACGACTATCGTGGGAGTGTTCTGGGTAGGGGGAGCCCTAGCATATATGGGATTAAGAAAAAAAGAGAAGAGAAGTTATTATCTAAGGCTCTTCAAGACTGTTGCCTTGATAGGTGCAATCCTCTTAATCTTACAAGGAATAGAAGGCCATGAACAGGGTTTAATGGTGTACCTATATCAACCAACAAAATTCGCTATGATAGCTGGATTAGAGAAATCTGGACCATATCCGCCAGCAGGGTTGACGATCTTCGGAGACCCAAACTATGTATTCAAAGGCTTTGACCACCTAATCCAGGCAGTTGAAAATCATCCAACCCCTGATCTTGAGATAGCGGGTATGTCTGTTAAGGAGATAGCATTAACAAATACATTAAAAGCGCTTGAGAAACTTCCAATTGTAAAGACTTTATACGAAGTTAAGATTGGCTTAGCGGCAACAGCAGTAATAATATCTTTAATGATCATAAGCTCATTCGTATTCAAGAGATTCTGGAATGGGAAAGAAAAAATACTATTATATTCAGGGCTTGCAATGTTCTTTATCGCTCCCGCTATGGCAGGACTTGGATGGGCAGTAAGAGAAATAGGTAGAAAACCCTGGACGGTTTACGGGTTACTCTACCCTGAAGAACTGGTGACACCCAATCCTATCGGTGTAGAGGTAGTATTAACAATAATTGGTGGAATAATTGTAGGATTCCTCATAAACCTGATAACAATATATCTTGTCTTGAGAAAGCCTCCGAAATTCCTCAAGGTAGGTGAAGAGTAATGGACCTAACATTACCCATATTAGTCTTAGGGACGATCTTATTAATCCACTTAACATTTGTAAACATAAACATAGGTCTTGGATTTTACAGCTTTATACTTAGATGGCGATCACTTTCAAACATCGAAGTAGTAAAACCTGCAAGAAAAGTCTTCAAGTTTCTAGCTGCATCTGAAGTTGTTTCAGGCGTCTATGGAACGATGATAACCGTCGTCTTAGCAGGATTCTGGCCTACATTAATGAACATCGCTGCAATAATCTTGTTCATCCCACTATTGATCAGCATAATAGGCATTATAGTTAGACTAACATTTATTGCTGCATACTGGTATACATGGGATAAGGTTCAACCAAAGATACATCTAGTTATAGGGCTAATGATGGCATTATCTGGATTAATGATCCCCGCAGGGTTCAGATACATCTTCGCATTCATAGACAACCCAGTAGGATTGATAAGCTTAAACCCCATCTCTGGAAACCCACTTGAAGCTTTAACCAACCCTGTCTATCCTCCTCTTCTACTTCATACATGGTTTGGAGCATTATCCATAGGGCTCCTCGCCGCAGCTGCTGGACTAGCATGGTCATCAAAGACTGACAAGAGCATTGAGAAATGGAGTGGATATGCAGGCCTCCTAGGAGGATTAATGATTATACCCCAAGGATTAACCGGATTCTGGTTCTGGAGTACTTTAAGCTTCCATTCTCCATACCTATTCAATAGTATGAATAAATCCTTCCTACCTACTGGATATACATTAACAGATGTTTCACATACTTTTCTAGGAATGGTTTTGCTCGCTATAATAATTCTAACGCTTGGCGTAATCCACTACTATCAACCTACTAAGAGATGGATCGCATACTCACTAGCACCTATGGCAATAGCATCCTTAATATTTGGAGAGATAACCCACGATATCGGTAGACTCCCCTACATGGTCATAACAGGCGAGACAGGAATACCAATGGAAACATTCATCAATAGACTACTAATAATAGAATCAACCTTGGTATTCTCAGTTGTAGCAGTAATACTATTCTTTACCCTGATTTTCATAGCATTACTCTACCTATACCTTGTCAAAGGAATACTAGAATAATAATATACAAAACTCCGCAATATTTTTATTAATTCTATGAGACCTGTTTTCCGATGACATTAGAACAGTTAATAAGCCAGGTTAGACAGCTAACTGAAACCCAAGTGAGGAATATCGTAGAAGAGAAGATAAGAAGCTTCATCGAAACTAGGAATAAAGACATTAACAAGATCTTTAAAGAGCTATGCTTCTGCATCTTAGCCGCAGGATACAGTGCAGAGAAGAGCCTCCACATACAAGAGAAGATTAATGATGGATTCTTAAACTTATCAGAGAAAGAACTTGCTGAGGAATTGAAGAAGCTTGGGCATAGATATCCTGAAGCGAGAGCGAGATACATTGTGAAATCCAGGGAAAAAATGAACGAGTTAAAGAATGTTATTGAAGTGCTAGAAGACTGTAAGCAGATTAGAGAATGGCTAGTAGAAAATATTTATGGTCTAGGATACAAAGAAGCATCCCACTTCCTCAGAAACATAGGATGCCTAGACTTAGCGATAATCGACTACCATATCCTAGACCTCCTAGAAAAATATAAGATAATCAAGAAGCCGAGGACACTGACAAAAAAGAGGTATCTAGAGATTGAGAAGATACTCGAGAAAGTATCTGGAAGATTGAATATGCAGCTAGGAGAACTAGACCTATATCTATGGTATCTAGAGACGGGAAAGATAATCAAGTAGAGGAGATTCCTCTCTAAGCCTAACATCTAATCCTAAAATAGTGCTTGCATCCCTCTCAGTTTAGATAATGATAGTAGATAGGCGGATGAAAGATGCCTAACTGGCTTTACTCAGTGAAGGAATTGGACCCAGCTAAGACAGTTAAAGCTAGCCTTAGAGAAGCTGACATCTCACCAAAACTTTCAAGAGAAGTTTGCAAAGCAATTATAGGATTAAAGATCCCTGAAGCCAAGAAGCTCATGGAAGAAGTTATAGCTATGAAGAAGATGATCCCCTATAGAAGATATAGGAAAGATAGAGCACACCACCACTCGACAAAAGGTCCTGGAGGATACCCTGTAAAGATTGCGAGGATGATGTTGAAACTGCTTGAGAGCCTAGAAGCGAACGCTGAATTTAAAGGTCTCGACCCAGAACAAGTAATAATAAGATATGCAGTAGCTCATAAAGGAAGAGTTATGAGGAAATTTATTGAGAGAGCATTCGGTAGAGCAACACCATATGATAAAACCTTCACTCACATAGAATTGATAGGGGAGGCGAAAGAATAGAAATGTCAACTGTTAAGCAGCTGGTTGAGAAGAGAAGAAAGAAGACAGAGGTTGAAGAGTATTTAGCTGAGAAGTTGAAAGATGCGGGATTCGGCGGAGTAGATATGGTATTTACACCTATTGGAACTAGAGTAACGATCTACGCTATGCATCCAGGTAGAGTAATTGGATCTAGAGGTAGAACGATTAAAGAGATCTCAGAAGTATTATCTACAAGATTCGGCATAGAGAACCCGAATGTAACAGTTGCAGAGATAGAGGTCCCAGAGCTCAACCCATACGTCATGGCTTATAGAATAGCTCAAGCAATAGAGAGAGGAGTAAGACATAGAAGAGTAGCATTCTGGGCATTAAGAAGAATAATGGATGCAGGTGCAAGAGGGGTCGAGATAGAGATAAGTGGAAAACTCACATCAGCAAGAGCTAGAACAGAGAAATACACCGCTGGGTTCATCCCTAAGTCAGGAGAATACGCATTAAAATACGTAAAAGTTGGGAAAGCATCAATACTACTGAAGACAGGCATATACGGAGTAAAAGTAAAGATATACCCATCTGATGCACCACTACCAGAAGAACTTGGAATCGATATAGAGAAGATTACAGTTCTAAAGTCTTCAGCACCAAAGGTTGAGGTGATAGAAGAAGTTGGTGAAAGAAGTGAAGGATCTAAGGCAGAAGAGTGATGAAGAACTTTTAGATGAATTAGATAGATTAAGAGCAGAACTTATTCTGTTGAGAAGTAGAACTGGCGGCGCAGGGATGGAGAAAACAGCTCTTATAAGAAATACGAGGAAGAGGATAGCCAGAATCTTAACTATACTGAAGGAGAGGGGGATAACCTTATAGACAACTACTGTATAGAAATATATTAAACTCTAAACTCTAGATACAATGTTAGATTAAGACTTCATGGAACGAGGTCCACCATTTTAACTATATAGTATACTACTTCGTTTCTTCTATCGACAACTGCTAATGCAAGTTCTTTCTTATTATTCCTACAGGTCTCCAGCCATTCAACTAGTTTATGGATTGGAAGATCTCTACCCTCATAAACAATAGCAACTAAATATTTCGCAGGCTTCTCTAAGTATTCTCCTCTTTCAAATACTCTAAAACGCAATTCAGAACTAAAACCATCTCTGACAACATAATTTCTTTTCCTCAAGTCTCTATAAACAATGTAATCCCTCCAAAGAGTTTGCTCCTTGAAGGATAAATCTTCTAAAAGTTGATTAAAATGAATCTCTTCT
>Ga0197143_1002119_pt1 | contig 15328 bp, 13 predicted proteins | sample GBS70_MetaG_FD_148603 | JGI IMG/M metagenome (GOLD analysis project Ga0197143, IMG submission 148603) | Sediment microbial communities from Great Boiling Springs, Gerlach, Nevada, United States - GBS 70_MetaG | ecosystem: Environmental > Aquatic > Thermal springs > Hot (42-90C) > Sediment...
GCGGGGCTGCCGCGGGCGGCCCGGCTGGTGGAGGTGGGGCCCCGGGACGGGCTGCAGAACGAGGCTTCTGTGGTGCCCACGGAGGCCAAGGTGGCCTTCGTGGAAGCCCTGGCGGACGCCGGGTTGCGGTGGATCGAGGTGGGGTCCTTCGTCCGTCCCGACCGCGTCCCGCAGATGGCGGACACCGAGGAGGTGTTCCGCAGGCTGCGCCCCCGGGAGGACGTCACGTACCTGGCCCTGGTCCCGAACCTGCGAGGCCTGGAGCGCGCCGCGGGTTGCGGGGTCCGGGCCGTGGCGGTGTTCACCGCGGCCACCGACGCTTTCGCGCGCGCCAACATCGGGTCTACGGTAGAGGAGTCGCTGCGCACCTTCCGGGAGGTGGTCTGTCGGGCGCGGGAAGCCGGGATGACCGTGCGGGGCTACGTGTCCGTGGCGTGGTGGTGCCCGTACAGCGGTCGGGCGGACCCGCAACAGGTGCGCCGGGTGGTCCTGGACCTGTTGGACATGGGCTGTGCGGACGTGGGGGTGGCGGACACCGTGGGGGCGGCCACACCCCGGGAGGTCCAGGAGTTGCTGGAGCTGCTCCTGCGCGAGGTCCCCGCAGACCGCCTCGGCGTCCACTTCCACGACACCCGGGGCACGGGGCTCGCCAACGTCCTCGCGAGCCTCCAGATGGGGATCTCCACCGTGGACGCCTCCGCCGGGGGGCTGGGAGGCTGCCCCTTCGCGCCGGGGGCCCTGGGCAACGTGGCCACGGAGGACGTGGTGTACATGCTGCACGGGATGGGGGTGCACACAGGGGTGGACCTGGAAAAGCTGTGCCAGGCGTCCCAAAAGCTCCAGCGTCTCCTCCAGCGCCCCTTGCCCTCCCGCTACCTGCAGGCAGGACCCCTCCGGATACCTCCTGCCCGCTGACACAAGTCATCCGCCCGCCGCCCGATGGCGCCACGGGCCGCCACGTGCCCAGTCTACAAGCGAGAAAAGCGGATATTTCGGCCTCCTCGACTCCCGTTTCCGGAGGTGGTGCGCGTGGAAAGGGGCAACGGGCCGCTGCGGATCGCGGACAGCATCTGGTTCTGGCTGGTGGCCAGCAACGTGTTCTTCTTCCTCGTGTACCTGGTCTGGGGCGCCTGGGACGTCCTGCGGGTCCCCGCGCGGTAGGAGGTGACACATGGCTCCGGGCGCTTGGTGGGAGGAGCCCGTCCACCCCTTGGAGCGGGCGTGGGTCGTCATCGCGGCGTTGATCGCGGTGGTGTTCTTCTCCGCCATGATGCTGATCTGGCACGCCTTCGGCCAGCAGAACGTGGTCGGCCGGGCATATCGGGTGGACCCGAAGGCTTACCAGGCGGAGGTGGAGCGGTTCGTCCAGCAGCACAAGGTGGGAGAGGAAGCGGGCCAGCCCGTGGTGGCCCCTCCCCCAGGGGCGGACGTGTACATGCTGGCCCAGCGGTTCCGCTTCTACCCCATCTTGAAACTCAAGGCGGGGGAGCGCTACGTCCTGCACGTAGCCAGCCTCGACTACCTGCACGGGTTCAGCATCACCCAGCCCCACGTGTGGAACCTGCAGCTGTACCCCGGGTACGAGTGGGTGATCCCCTTCGTGCCCCGGGAGCCCGGCACCTACCACATGGCCTGCAACGAGTTCTGCGGCGTGGGGCACGAGATGATGCTCGGGAAGATCGTGGTGGAGAGGTGAGACCATGGTGGAAGTCCGGACCTGCCCCGTGACCGGGTTCCGGGTGCACCGCGCCGCGGAGGACCTGGTCAAGGCCAACGCGGTGGCCGCGGTGGTGGCCCTGTTGGTGGGAGGGCTGGCGGCCATCGTGGTCCTGTTCACCCGCTGGATGGGAGCCTTCCCCCCGGAAGCCTTCTACCAGTACCTGGCCCTGCACGCGTGGAACATGCTCATCTTCTGGATCATCTTCTTCGAAATCGCCCTGCTGCACTTCGCGGGCAGCATCATGCTGAACACCCGTCCCGCCAGCCCCGCGGTGGGGTGGGCCAGTTTCGGCCTGATGGCCCTGGGAGCCCTCATGGTCAACCGGGCCGTCCTCACGAACCCCCTCAACCACCTGTCCTTCCAGCCGTACCCGCCCCTGCAGGGGACTCCGGACTTCTACCTAGGCACCATCCTCTTCGCGGTGGGAGCCCTGCTCGGGGTCGGGCACTTCTTCGCCACGGTCCACAAGGCGTACCGGGACCGCACGCACCAGGGTCCCCTTCCCCTGGTGGTGTTCGGCGCCTTCGTGGCCGCGGTGCTGGCGGTGGCCACCTTGCTGGTGGGCGCCCTGGTGTACGTCCCGGCCTTCCTGTGGTCCGTGGGGGTCATCCCGAACCTCGACCCCTTCCTGTGGAAGCTGGCGTACTGGGGGTTCGGGCATCCGTCCCAGCAGATCAACCTGGCCGCCATGATCGCGGTGTGGTACCTGCTGGCCTTCCTCACCGTGGGCGGACGGACGCCCAGCGAGAAGGTGTCGCGGGCCGCCTTCGTCCTGTACCTGGTGGCCATCAACCTGGGGTCCGCCCACCACCTGCAGACGGAGCCCAGCGGGGCTCTGTCCGTGGGCTGGAAGTGGGTCAACACCGGGTACCTCGTGCACCTCGCGGTTCTGGGCAGCATGATCCACGCCTTTGCCGTGCCCGGGAGCGTGGAGGTGGGCCAGCGGCTGCGGGGCTACACCCGGGGTCTGTTCGAGTGGCTGGTGCGCGGGCCCTGGCACAACCCCGCGTTCTCCAGCCTCGTGCTGTCGGTGGCCCTGTTCGGCTTTTTGGGCGGCACCACGGGCGTGATCGCGGGGACCGAGCAGCTCAACCTGAAGTGGCACAACACCACCGCCATCATGGGCCACTTCCACGGGACGGTGGTGGGGGGCACCACCCTGGCCTTCATGGGGGTCACCTGGTACGTGCTGCCCTTGATCTTCCGCAGGCGGGTGGTGGGGGAACGCTTGGCCCGCTGGCAGCCGTGGCTGTTCGGCATCGGGGTGGCCTTGCTGGTCCTGGCGTACCTGCAGCTGGGTGTGCGGTACGGGCTGCCCCGCAAGCACCCCGACATCTTCCGGTTTCGGGGCCTGCCTCTCGCCTTCCCCTGGCCGGAGGAGGTGTACGGGCTGCTGGCCGTGGCGGGCGTGGGCGGGCTGCTGGCCCTGGTGGGAGGGGCCCTGTTCGTGGGGCTGGTGGTGGCCACGGTGCTCGCGGGCAAGCGCCTCTCGGACGAGGAGCTGCGCCGGGAGTACGCCCTGCCCGTGGCCGGAGGGGCCCGGGAACTGCCCGCGGTACCGGGTACGTTCGCCCTGTGCCTGGTCTTCGCTGCCTTCTTCGTCCTGATGTACCTGGGCAACTACTGGAACCTGTCCCGCTCCTGGCCCATCGGCGGGTAGTGGCATGGAAACAGGCCGCGGCGGCCCCGCGTGGTGGGTGGCCCTGGCGGTGGCCGCCGCGACCACCGCGGGGGTCCTCGCCCTGGTGGTCACCGGAGCCCGCCTGCCCCTGTGGGCCGGCCTCGTGAGCCCTCACACGTTCTACAGAGCCCTGGTGGGCCACGTCACTTTCTCCCTGGTGGTGTGGCTGCTCAGCTGCAGCGTGGCGGTGGCCCTGCACACGGCGGGGGAGCGGGGCGAGGCCCTCCCAGGCGACTCGTGGGCCCGGGTGGCGGGCCTCGGGGCTTTCGCCATGCTGGCCGGGCTGCTTTCCGCAGGCCGGCCCGTGGTGGTGGACTACCTCCCTTACGTGGAGTCGCCCTTGTACCTCCTCGGCTACGGGCTGTTCGCCGCGGGAGCCGCAGGTGCTCTGTGGCGTTGCGCCCGAGGCCCCGCACGCCCCGGACCCAGGAGCTTGGCCGCGGCGTACGCGGCGACCCTGGCGGCGGTGGGGGTGGGGCTCCTGCGGGCTGGTTTCGACTCACCGCAGGCAGCCTTGTGGGGCGGCGGGCACGCCTTGCAGTTCGTGTACGTCACGGCCCTGGCGCTTTCGTGGTACGAACTGGCAGGCCACCACGACAGCCCCCACCCGCTGACCCGCGTGGGGTTCGTTCTGTCCGGCGCTCTGGCCTGGCTCCCGGCCCTCACGTACTTCGCCGGGGACCCCTCCGTGCTGCCCCGCCAGGCCACCCTGAACCTGGTCCAGGGCTTGGCCCTCAGCGTCCCCACCGTGCTCCACCTGGGCGCCCTGGCAACGTTGCGGCCGTGCCCGCAGGACCGGGCCGACGAGGTCAGCCTGTGGTGGTCCGTGGGGTTGTACCTGCTCGGGGGCCTCCTGGCACCCGTGGGCGGCGCCAACACCCTGCGGGTCACCGCCCACTACCACGCCATGTTGGTGGGCGGGGTGACCACCGCCTTCATGGGCGTGGTGTACCGGATCCTGCAACAGCAGGGGTTTCCCGTGCACACCCGGGCGGCGCGGTGGCAGGTCCGCCTGTTCGGCCTCGGGGTGTTGCTCACGGTAGCGGCCTTGCTGGTGGCCGCGTCCGCGGGTGTGCCGCGGAAGGCCTACCTGGGCGGCGGGCACCCGTGGGACCTCCCCTTCGTCCTCCTCTCCGCCGCGGCGGCACTTTCCGCCGTGGGAGGCGCGTGGTTTTTGAGTTCCGCGGCCAGGGCCCTGTGGAGCTCCCGCCGGGCACCCGTGGCCCCTGCCATCCCAGTCACCAGCCCCGGCCGCTGAAGTGCAGGCACAGGGGCTTGCCTTCCGGGGCGGGGCCGGATACACTACGGGCCGTGAGCCGCAGACAAGCTACGATGTTCTTCGCCCCGCGTCAGTGCATCTGTCCTCGGCGGGGTAGGGCGGTGGCGTAAGCCGCCTGACCTCCGCTTCTGTTCTCTCCGGAAAAACAACCCAACTTCCGCTCCAGGCGCCGGTGAGGTGGGCTGTGGTCCGTTCCGAGTTCTCCAAGACCTTGCCTGGGCAGCACCAAGCCGCCCAGGACTGGACTCCGCACGAAGTGCTGGACTGCCGGGGCCTTTTGTGTCCGCTGCCTCTCCTGAAGACCCAGCAGGCTCTGGCCAGGCTCCGGGAAGGACAAGTGTTGGAGGTGCTGACCACGGACCCCCAGTCCCAGTCCGACTTGTGCGGGTGGGCGCAGCTGGCGGGTCACGAGGTGGCGCTTCTAACGCCCGAAGGAGGGGTGTACCGGTTCTACCTGCGCCGCGGTCCTGCCCGGGGGAGGTGAGAAGTTGGGCCGGTGGGCAGCAGTCCTGACGGCCGTGGTGCTGAACGGGTTCCTGGTGGGCCACATGGTAACCAGCCGGGCGGGGGAACCCGCAGCCGGGACCGCCCAGGTCCACGTGGTGAAGGAAGACACCGTTCACCGGCGGCGGGTGCAGGCAGGAGAGCGGACGGTGCTGCAGGTGTCCACCACCGGTCTGGTGGAGGTGGTGGTGTACGAGCACACCGGGGACCCCCAGGAGCTGGCGCAGTTTGACGCCGGCCAGGTGCCCCGGACCGCCAAGGTCTTCCCCCGCATCCGGGACCTCAGCTACCCCCTGTCCAGCGTGTCGGGCTCGGAGTTCTCGGTGCGGGTGCGGCACCTGCTGCCGGGCCAGACGGAGATCCGCTACCACCCCGGGACCGTGGAGGAGGCCATGGGCCGCCTCCGGAAGGGGCAGGTCCTGGTCCGCAACCAGGGGACCCTGGTGGTGGCGGGAAGGCTGTCCACTCCCATCTACCAGCTGGTCCCCGGGACGCTCCTGCGGGTCCAGGTGCGTTCCGGCAAGGGGACGGTGGCCCTCCTGAAGACGCGGGACTACCTGGACGTGAAGGACGGCCGCGCGTCCCTGGCCAGCCGCTGCACCCCCGCGGCCTGCGTGGAGACTTCCAGCGGCCGCGCCGTCGTGGAGCTGGCGGTGGCCGACTACGACGACCGGTACCTGGTGGCGGAAGGCGACGGCCTCGTGGTCACATACCAGGTGGTGGCCACCCCGGAGGTCCTGAACTACATCTCGAGCTGCACGTAAAGGAGGGCACCCATGCGGCTGACGCGACGCCAGGCTCTGAAGGTCCTGGGCGGTGCCACGGTGGCTGCGGCCACGGGAGGGATCGCCCACCAGCTGTTGGGTTGGGCCGTGGCCCAGGAACCATCCCGGGCGCTGTTGCCCCGCCCGTCCCGGCGGGTGGTGATCGTGGGCTGCGGCATCAGCGGGGCCATGTGCGCCCGCACCCTCCGGAAACTGGCTCCGGACGTGGAAGTGGTGGTCCTGGAGCGCAACCCCACCTACGTGTCGGGACCGTCCCACGTGGACTACGTGGTGGGGCTGGAGGACGCCCGGAAGGTCACCGTCACCTTCGACGCCCTGGTGCGGGACGGGGTGAAGGTCCTGCGCGCTCCCGCCACGGGCCTGCGGCTCGGTGAGAGCCGCGTGCTCACCCCGCAGGGGTTCGTGGAGTACAACGTTCTGGTGGTGGCCACGGGCTTGGTGCCCGCGGAGAACGAGGTCCGGAACCTCCTGGAAAACCGGCGCCTGTCTCCCCACGCGTGGACGTGGGCGGGTACGGTGGAACTGCGGAGGGCGGTGGAGGCCTTCCGGGGCGGTACCTTCGTCATCACCGTCCCGCCTCCGCCGTACAAGTGCCCCCCGGGCCCGTATGAAGTGGCCTGCCTGGTGGACGAGTTCTGGAAGAAGAAGGGCGTGCGGGCGGAGGTGGTGGTCCTGGACGCCAACGACCGGCCCCAGCCCCCGCTGCTGGCGGACCTGTGGCGGCGGGTCCTGGCGGACCGGGGCATCGTGTACAAGGCTAGCTTCAAGGTGGTGGAGCTGGACCCCACCACCCGGACCTTGATTTCCGACCGGGGCGAGCGGCAGCGGTTCGACCTGGCCAGCGTGATCCCGCCCCAGCGGGCGCCCTTGTTCATCGAGGAGGCCGGGCTGGGAGCCCCCTTCGTGCCCGTGGACCCTGCCACCTTCCGGGTCCGCGGTCAGGAGAACGTGTACGCCTTCGGGGACGTGGCGGCTTCCCCCTACACCAAGTCCGCCTTCACCGCCTTCCTGCAGGGCCGCAACGCCGCGTACCACATCGCCCGGGCCCTGGGCCGCGACCGCGGGGACCCCGACCCCGTGTTCAACCAGTGCTGGCCGTACGTGTCCAGCAGGGAAGCCCTGTTGGTGGAGGTGGCGTGGGACAAGGACGGCCGTGCCATCCCCGGCCGGAACCGCACCGCACCCGCCAGCCCCAAGCACGTGGCGGACCGGAAGCGCTGGGAGTACGGGATTCTCCGCGCCGCCTACGGATGAGGCTCAACCCCCCCTTGCTCCTGGCGGGTGCCCTGGTGCTGGCGGCGGCGGCCGCCGCTGCGGGGGTGAGCTGGCGGCCCCGCCCTCCGGCCGGGCCAGGTCGCGCCCAAGTGGTGGAGGTCACCGCGGAGGCCGGGATGCGGTTCTCCGGCCAGATCCCCGGGCCCACCTTGCGGGTGCGGGCAGGAGCAACGGTGCGTTTGGTCTTGGAGAACCGGGACACCCTTGCCCACGACGTGTGGGTGGTGCAAGCACAGGAAAGGCCTCCGTACCTCGAGCCGGCTTTCCCCGGGGCCAAGACCCGGGTGCTGGCTCCTGGCGAGCGCGAGGAGATCCAGTTCACCCCCACCCGCCCCGGCCGGTACCGGTACGTGTGCACCGTGCCCGGCCACGACACCACCATGTACGGGGAGTTCGTGGTGGAGTAAAGGCGTGTCTTTGAGGAGTTCGGACAGCTCCGCGGCCCTCCTCGTCCTGGCCCTATCCCTCCTCACCGCGGCGGTAGCCTTCGCTCTGCAGCTGCGCTCGGCCGCGGTGCTCTTCTTGTTGGGCCTGGGGTACGGGTTCGTGTTCCAACGGAGCCGCCTGTGCTTCGCCTCCGCCTTCTACGGCAACCGCCAGCTCCTGCGGGGCATCCTCCTGGGCCTTGCCGCGGCCTCTGTGGGTTCCGCGGTGGTGATGGAGCTGGGGTGGAACCGGCCTCCCCGCATCCCCTTCGGCCTGCACACCTTGCTGGGCGCCGCCCTCTTCGGGTTTGGCATGCCGTTCGCGGGGGGTTGCATGACGGGTACCCTGTACCGCCTGGGCAGCGGGCAGCCCAAGTCCCTGGCAGCTTTCCTGGGCATCCTGGTGGGCAACGGTCTGGGCGCCGTCTACGCCTGGCCCATCACGGAGGGTCTCATGGCCTGGGGCTTGCGCTTTTCCCTCTCGGAGGCCCTGGGCTTGGCGCCCGCCACCCTCCTCAACCTCCTGGCCCTGGCGGTTCTGTACGCCGCGTGGAAGCCCAAAGAGCCTCCTCCTCGACAGCCTCCGGCTCCGGGCCCTGGGCTTCTCCGTCTGCTCCGCACCCCGTGGCCTGCGTGGGCAGGCGGCCTAGTCCTGGCGGCGCTGTTCACCGTACAGTTCGCGTACCACTCCGCCCTCGGCGTGCAGCTGCCCCTCGCCCGCTTCGTCCTGTGGGTCGCGCAAGGTCTGGGCGCCTCCGCGGACCACCTGGCCTGGACTCGGTTCTGGGGTACGCGACCGCCCGCCCTGGACCCGGGCTTCCACCTCGACGTGGGGTTGATCCTGGGGAGTCTTGTTGCCGCCCTGCTGGCGGGCGAGTTCACGGGGTTCAGTCCGTGGCGGCTGCGAGAGGCCCTCGTGGGGTTTTCGGGCGGGCTGCTCATGGGGGTGGCGGTGTGGATCGCGGTGGGCTGCAACGTGTCCGGCTTCTGGAGCGCGGTGGCCACCCTGCGGGTGGAAGGTTACCTGTACGCCGTGGGCCTCTACCTCGGTGCCCGGGCAGGTCTCGCTGCGGTCTCCTCCCTGGTCGCCCGGGGTGTGCTGTAAGGCCGCCGTCGACCCGGGCTGCCCCGGTCTCCGCCAGTGACCCCTCGCGGGACACACGCCTAAAAAGCTCGGGTCTCCGACTGCTGACACGTTAGACGTTATGGCAGGGACCGAACTCTCGGCTCGCGGCGTCGTAGGTTACGCTGCGGGCGCGCCTGCGCACAGCGCAGAGCTACACGCGAGGAGGTCCGGTCCATCAAGAAGGGTACCACAGTATGTAGGGTGGGATGTGCCGGAAAAGGCTGCGAGAAAAATCGGGTCTTCGACCGATGGTGCGTCGTCTGGGGAACTGATACAGGGGAGCCGAAGGGTCCGAAAGACCGATCGGGCAGCTCACTCTGAGGACGGGGCGAGCTGCCCGATGTGTTTTTGGAATCTCCGGAGGAGGTGGATCCTTTGGGTACGACTTTCCGCCTCACCCGCCGGGAGTTCCTGGCTTCCCTCCCCGCCGCCGCAGCCGCCCTCGGTCTGGAGATCCCCGAGGAGCTGCTCAGTTTCTCCGTCCTGCAGCCCCTGGAGCCCGGCCTCAACCCTCTGCAACGCTACCCCAACCGCGGCTGGGAGAAGGTCTACCGCGAGCTGTACACCCCCGACTTCACCTTCCACTACCTGTGCGCGCCCAACGACACCCACGGGTGCCTGCTGCGGGCTAACGTGAAGAACGGGGTGGTGGTGTACGCGGACCCCAGCTTCGGCTACGGGAAGGCCACCGACCTGTACGGCAACCAGGCCTCCGCCCGGTGGGACCCCCGGATCTGCATCAGCGGGATCGCGTACGTCCGTCGGTTTTACTCGGACCGGCGCGTCAAGGGTCCCATGGTCCGCAAAGGGTTCAAGGCGTGGGTGGACGCGGGATTCCCCCGGGACCCCGTCACGGGCAGGCCCCCCGCGCAGTACTTCGAGGGCCGGGGCAAGGAGGAGTTCGTCCGGGTCAGCTGGGACGAAGCGTTTGCTTACGTGGCCAAGGCCCTCCTCAACATCGCGCAGACCTACTCCGGGGAGGAAGGCAAGCAGCGCCTGCTCCGCCAGGGCTACGATCCCGACATGGTAGACGCCATGGAGGGCGCGGGGACCCGGACCCTCAAGTTCCGGGGCGGGATGCCCTTCATCGCGCCCTTCCGGGTGGGCGGGCTGTACCGTATGGCCAACATGATGGCCCTCCTCGACGCCTACGTGCGGAAAGTCGCTCCCGAGGAAGCCAAGGGGGGCCGCCACTGGGACAGCTACTCGTGGCACACGGACCTCCCGCCCGGACACCCCATGGTGACGGGCCAGCAGACCCTGGACTTCGACCTGTACACCGCGGAGAACGCACGCCTCATTACCCTGTGGGGCAAGAACTGGATCGCCACCAAGATGCCGGACGGCCACTGGCTCACGGAGGCCAAACTGCACGGAGCCAAGGTGGTCACCATCGCACCGGAGTACCAGTCCACCAGCTCCAAGGCGGACGAGGTGATCCTGATCCGCCCGGGCACGGACCCAGCGTTCGCCCTGGGTCTCGCCTACGTCCTCGTCCGGGAGCGGCTGTACGACGAGGCCTTCGTGAAGCAGTTCACGGACCTGCCGCTGCTGGTGCGCATGGACACCCTGAAGGAGTTGCGGGCGAGGGACGTCTTCCCGGACCACCGGCCGGCGCCGCTGCGCAACGCCACCCGCATCCTGCGTCCGGGGGATCCTGTCCCGCCCCCCGCGGAGCAGGACGCGCAGCTGGTCCCCCAGAGTCTCCGGGAGGAGTGGGACGACTTCGTGGTGTGGGACCTGCGCACCTCTTCCCCCAGGGCAGTGAGCCGGGACCAGGTGGGCCGCCACTTCGCGGCCACGGGTCTGGACCCGGCCCTGGAGGGCGAGTTTGCGGTCACCCTCCGGGACGGCAAGCGGGTGCGGGTCCGCCCCGTGTTCGACCTCCTCCAGCAGTACCTCCTGGACACCTGGACCCCCGAGAACACCAGCCGCATCACCGGGGCGCCGGTGGAGGCGGTGGTGAACCTGGCCCGGCAGATCGCGCAGAACAAGACCAAGACCCTGTTCGTCACGGGCATGGGGCCAAACCACTTCTTCAACAACGACCTGAAGGACCGGGCCATCATCCTGGTGGCCGCCCTCACCAACAACATCGGCCACTTCGGAGGCACCGTGGGGAGCTACGCGGGCAACTACCGCCTCGCCCTGCTTCCCGGCATCGTCCAGTACATCAACGAGGACCCCTTCCACCCGGAGCTGGACCCCGCCCGCCCCGCCCGCACCCGGGCGTACGTGAAGGGCGAGTCCGCTCACTACTTCAACTACGACGACCGGCCCCTGCGGGTGGGCAACCGGCAGTTCACGGGGAAGACCCACATGCCCACGCCCACCAAGTCCGCCATGTGGGCGCTCTCCAACTCCATCCTGGGCAACGCCAAGTGGGCCCACAACGTCATCGTCAACACCCTGCCGAAGATCGAGATGTTGGTGGTGGCGGACTGGTTCTGGACCGCCACGTGCGAGTACGCGGACGTGGTCTTCGCGGTGGACAGCTGGGCCGAGCGCAAGCTCCCCGACGTGTACGGGTCCGTGACCAACCCCTTCTTGCAGGCCTGGCCCCCCTCCCCCCTACCCCGCATCTTCGACACCCGGGACGACCTGCAGTGCTGGGCAGGGGTGGCGGCGAAGCTCGCGGAGCTCACGGGGGACCGCCGCTTCCGCGACTACTGGCACTTCGTTCTGGAAGGGAAGCCCGAGGTGTACATCGACCGGGCCTTCCGGGCCGGCAACACCACCCGCGGGTACACCTTCCAGGAGCTTCTGCACAGCTGCCGGAACGGCACCCCCCTGTACCTGCTGAGCCGCACGAGCCCGAAGGTGGTGGGCTGGGAGCAGACCCAGGAGAGCAAGCCGTGGTACACGAAGACGGGCCGGCTGGAGTTCTACCGGGAGGAAGACGAGTTCATCGAGTACGGAGAGAACCTGCCGGTCCACCGGGAGCCCGTGGACGGCACCCACCACGAGCCCAACGTGATCGTGGCGAAGCCTCACCCGGCCATCCGGCCGGCCCCGCCGGAGGCGTACGGCCTGCGGCCGGACGACCTCCGCACGGAGGTCCGGCAGGTCCGCAACGTGGTCCGCAGCCCGGAGGAGGTGGCCCGCAGCCGCCACCCCCTGCGCAAGCTCGGCTACACGCACGTCCTCATCACGCCCAAGTACCGACACGCCTGCCATTCCACGGGCGCCAGCACCGACCTGGACGTGGTCTTTTGGGGGCCGTTTGGGGACTTCTACCGCCACGACCGCCGCAAGCCCTGGGTCAGCGAGGGCTACATCGACCTCAACCCCGAGGACGCCAAGCGCCTGGGCATCGCGGACGGGGACTACGTGTGGTGTGAGGCGGACCCCTCCGACCGCCCCTTCGTGGGCCACGAGCGCAAGCCGGAGGAGCGGCGGATCTTCCGGTGGCTGGTGCGGGCCCGCTACTACCCCAGCATCATGTCAGGAACGGGGCGGGCGTGGTTCCACTTCTACATCGCCACCCACGGCAGCGTGGAAGGCCACGAGAAGCGGCCCGACGGTCTGGCCAAGAACCCCCGCACCAACTACCAGGCCGCCTACCGCTACGGCAGCCACCAGTCCATCACCCGCGCCTGGCTGCGGCCCACCCTGCAGACAGACAGCCTCGTCCGCAAGAACCCCATCGGGCAGGTGTTGGGGACGGGCTTCGCCCTGGACGTGCACTGCACCGTGGGGGCCCCCAAGGAAAGCTACGTGCGGATCCGCCGGGCAGAGCCCGGGGGCGAGGACGGGAAGGGGCTGTGGACGCCCGCGGCCGCGGGGTTCCGGCCGCGCTTCGAGTCCGCAGCCCTGCGCCGGTACCTGGCTGGCCAGTTCATCACCCTGAAGCGGAGGTAGCCATGCCGAAGGTGTACAACTGGCAGATCGGCCGCGAGATGGACTACCCCTTCGAGGGCCGAAGGCCGCAACGGCAGGCCGCCGCGGTGTTCGACACCAACAAGTGCATCGCGTGCCAGACCTGCACCATGGCCTGCAAGACCACCTGGACCTCCGGCAAGGGACAGGAGTACATGTTCTGGAACAACGTGGAGACCAAGCCGTGGGGTTCCTACCCTCTCGCCTGGGACGTCCGGGTCTTGGAGCTGCTGGGGCCTCAGGCGTGGGAGGGCAACGTCTACCGCGGCAAGACCCTGTTCGAGGCTGCTCCCAGCGGGGAACGGGCCTTGGGGTACCTTCCCGAGGACCTGGACTACGCGTACCCGAACCGGGGCGAGGACGAGACCAACCTCCCCCTCACGCAAGAGCGCTTCTACCTCCGCCTGCCCCACGACGCGTGGTTCTTCTACCTGCCCCGCATCTGCAACCACTGCACGTACCCGGCGTGTCTGGCCAGTTGCCCCCGGACCGCCATTTACAAGCGTCCGGAGGACGGCATCGTGTTGCTGGACCAGCAGCGGTGCCGCGCCTACCGGGAGTGCGTGAAGAACTGCCCCTTCAAGAAGGTGTTCTACAACCACACCACCCGCGTGTCCGAGAAGTGCGTGCTGTGCTTCCCCGCGGTGGAGCGGGGGGTCCAGCCCCGGTGTATGCGCACCTGCATCGGCAAGATCCGGACCTTCGGGTTCGTGAGCACCCCGGACCGGGCCCGGGCCGACAACCCTGTGGACTTCCTGGTCCACGTCCGGAAGGTCGCCCTGCCCCTGCTGCCCCAGCTGGGTCTGGAAGCCAACGTGTACTACATCCCGCCCGTGCACGTGGGGAACGTGCGGTTCCTGCAGATGCTGTTCGGCCCGGGGGTGGAGCACGCGGTGGCCACCTACCGGAAGGCCATGGAGGGAGGCGACGAGGAACTCCGGGGCGTGCTCCTGTTGGCCGTGTCCACCGACCGGATCGTGCACCGCTTCCGGGTCCACCGCGGCTACGCGTACGGCTACGACGAGCGCGGGGAGGAAGTGGTGCGGGTGCCGCTTCGGGAACCGACCATGGTGCGCCCCGCGTACGACCCGCAGCACCGCGTCTACCGGTACAACGTCACGTGAGGTGGGCCATGACGCGTAAGATCTCCCGACGCGAAGCTCTCGCGGGACTCGCGGCCCTGGGGACCCTCGCCCTGCCTGCGCCCGTCCGGGCTCAGGACGCGCAGCAACCGGAAGTCCTTTCGGTCCGCACCCCGTCTCCTGTCCCCCTGGACCCAGAAGCGGAGACGTGGCGGCGGGCGCGTGCCGCGGAGATCGGCCTGATCGGCCAGGCCATGGCATACCCTTTCAAGATCCGGCCCTCTGTGCCGACCGTGCGGGTCCGGTCCCTGCACGACGGGGAGCACATCGGCTTCCTGGTGGAGTGGCGAGACCCGCGGCCCGACCACCGCACCGTCAAGACCCGGGAGTTCAAGGACGGGTGCGGGGTCATGCTGCTCCCCGCAGGGGCCGGGGCCACAGAGTGGATGATGGGGACTCCGAAAACCCCTGCTACGGTGCTGCACTGGCGGGCGGACTGGCAGCTGGACCTGGAGGCCGGCTTCCAGGACCTGGAAGCTGCGTTCCCCAACGTGGCCTTCGACTTCTACCCGCCCCTGGTGGGCGTGGACCGTCCGAAACTGCCCGATGCGTACCCCGCGGACGCCCGCAAGTGGTTGCCCGGGTGGTACGCGGGGAACCCCCTCTCCCAGCCCCGCAAGACCACTCCCGTGGAGAAGCTGGTGGCACAGGGGGCCGGGACTTTGGAGCAGCTCCCCACCCAGAACGCCACGGGCCGGGGCGTGTGGAAGGACGGACGGTGGCGGGTGGTGCTGAGGAAGCCCCTCCGGGCCGCGGACGCTAAAGAGATCTCCCTGGCGCCGGGCGGCACCTACGCGGTGGCCTTCGCGGTGTGGCAGGGCGCCCACGGGGACCGCGGCGCCCGCAAGTCCATCACCCTCCTGGGCCGCCTGCGGCTGGAGGCGTGACCGTGGGGACGGACGTCGCTCGCCGCCTGCTGGCCAGGGCCGTGGCCTACGGGGCGTGTGCCAAGCTCCTGGGTCCCGCCTCCCAGGGAACCGTGTGTGGCGAGTCGGTGCTGCGGCTCCAGAAAAGCCTGGAGCAACTGGAGCTGGAGGACGGGCAGAGGCACCTGCAGGCCTTCCGGGAGGAGGCGGAGACCGACCCGGAGGGCTACCGGGCGGAGTACCTCCGGGTCTTCGAACGCGGCGGGGTTCCGCCCTACGAGGCCAGCACCTCGGGCCCCAACCCCCTCGCGGGCCCCAACGTCATGCAGATCGCGGACGTGGCCGGCTTTTACCGGGCCTTCGGCTTCGAGGCCCGGGGCGAACGGCCGGACCACCTCGCCGCGGAGCTGGAGTTCCTGGCCCTCCTGTGCCTCCTGGAGGCCCGCGCACTTCTCGCGGGCCAGCTGGAAGAGGCCCGGGTTTGCGCGGAGGCCCGCCAGTCCTTCCTTCAGGACCACCTCTTAACCTGGCTCCCATCCCTCCAGGAGAAGGTGGAGCGCCTCACCTCCAGTCTTGCCCTCCGCCACCTGGTGGGCTTGACCGCACGCCTGGTCCAGACCGACACCGCGGCGTCCGCGAGTTGACG
>Ga0197143_1002123_pt1 | contig 15305 bp, 14 predicted proteins | sample GBS70_MetaG_FD_148603 | JGI IMG/M metagenome (GOLD analysis project Ga0197143, IMG submission 148603) | Sediment microbial communities from Great Boiling Springs, Gerlach, Nevada, United States - GBS 70_MetaG | ecosystem: Environmental > Aquatic > Thermal springs > Hot (42-90C) > Sediment...
GGTTAAGCCGCTTCACTGCCGCCGAGCTGGAGCAGATTGCCCAGCAGGAAGGCTTGGAGGGACTGCTGGAATGGGCACAGCATGTACGACAAGGTTGCTGGCAGCCCGTGCTGGTGCGCGAGTCGGGCAGCCAGCGCGCGTTGGGTGCGTATCCCTTCCCTCTCCGTCAATTCCCACGCGAGTGGCAACACCCTCGGGCAAGCCTCAATCTGGCATGGGAGCAGGTGTTCAGCGAGCGCATCGAGCAGGCGGAGGCGGATATGCTGCGCAATACGCTGCGACCCGCCCTGCAACGCGCCTTGCAGGCACGCGAACGCGCTCTCCAAGAGATACGGCACGCCCTGCAGGAAAGCCGCATGGCAGATCGCTATCAGCTTTTCGGCGAGCTGATACTGGCATTCGGGCACGGTTTGCCACCGGGCAGCACGACACTCCAAGCACCCGACTACACTCAACCCGATGCCCCGCTGATTGAGATTCCCATCGATCCGACGCGCAGCCTGCCCGAGAATGCGCAGCGATATTTCGAGAAGGCGCGTCGCGCTCGCGAGGCGCTGGGCGGGCTGCAGGCACGGCTCGCTCGCTTCGAAGCGGAATGCGATGCCATTCGGAACGCCCTCCTGCCGTTGGAAGACGCTGGCACCCCGTTAGAGACGCTGCGCGCCCTACTGGAGACGGCGCGACAGAACGGCTGGCTCCGCGAGACCCCTGTTAGCCATCCAACCCGCCCGCCCAAAGACCCCTTCGAAGGGCACAAGATTCAGGTGCATCTCAGCCCCGACGGCTACCAGGTGCTGGTGGGGGAGAACGCGCAGGCGAACGATTTTTTGTTAACGCGTATCGCCCGCCCGAACGACTGGTGGCTGCATGTGCGAACGGGGGTCGGCGCGCATGTGATTGTGCGCACGGAGGGACATCCGGAGCGGGTGCCACGCCGCACGCTGGAATTCGCGGCGCAACTGGCGGCACGCCACAGCGCAGATCGCCACGCTAGCATCGTGGAGGTGGACTACACTTTGCGGAAATATGTGCGCAAGCCGCGAAATGCTCCCGCTGGCTTCGCCCTCTACACCCACGAAAAGACCCTCACCGTGCGCCTCTCGGGCAAGGCTTGACAGCCTTATTGGAAAATATGTCTCCTTCGATGAGTTCCACGCGCTCGTCTTCGCGCAGGATACCGCTTTGCACCAGGCGGTGATACTCCTCGCGCGTGAACTTGCGTCACGGCAGGGTCGCCGTCAGCATCTCGTGCTCTTTCCTCACAGGTACGGGCGCTGCCATCACATCAAAATAGACCCAATTCCCCTCTTGGTAATTGGATTAGCGCACCAAGTTGGGATCGGTTTGGCGTTGTTCGCGGAGGCGCGTTTTGGGGCGCGATTGTGCCTTCAGCTCGGCAATCAAGGCGTCATAGGCGGCGCGCTCCACCGGGATCGAGACAGGCACACCGCGCTTGCCCGACAAGATGAGCGCGTTAATCAGCTCCACCACCGCCAAGCCTTCTTCGCCGGGCGCAATCAGCGGCTCGTCATACAGGATGCTGCGAGCAAAGTTCTGGATGATGGCGGGATGGTCGCGCAGGGCATCTTCGGGCAACGGCTCGATGGGTACATCGACGCGCTCGGCACGGATACTGCCCCACATCTGGTCGGTTTCGAAGGTGAACTCGCGGATAGAGCGTTCGAACTGCCAGAATTCGAGCTTGCCGTTGTAGAGGCAGAGTTTGCCTTTATCGCCGCAGATTTCGATGGCGTTCTCGTCGGGCACTTCGTTCGTGGTGGCATAGAGGTAGCCGTGCGCCCCGTTGGGGTACTCCAGCAGGGCGAACGCCTCGTCCTCCACTTCGATATCGTGCAGGCGGGTGCGCACCTGCGCTTGCACACGGCACGGCAGCCCACCCAGCCATTGGAACAGGTCGAGATAGTGCGGCGCTTGATTAATCAGCACGCCACCACCTTCACCCGCCCAGGTCGCCCGCCAGCCACCTGAATCGTAATAGGCTTGCGTGCGATACCAAGCGGTAATCAGCAGGGTTCGGCGCACTTCGCCCAGCGCGCCCTGCTCGACAAGTTGGCGTGCCGCACGGTTTTCGGGACGCGTGCGCATCTGATACATGATGCCGAACTTCCTGCCTGACTGACGCGCCGCTTCTATCATGCGGTCGGCGTCGCTGACGGTGACGCAGAGCGGCTTCTCGGTCAGCACATGGAGACCGTGCTGGAACGCAGCGATGGCTAAGGGTGCATGGAAGTAGTGGGGCGTGGCAATCAGCACGGCGTCTATTAGCCCGCTGGCGAACATCGCCTCTGGCTCGGTGAAGACAGGGACGCTATACTGCTCACCGATTTCGCGGGCACGGGCGGCGTCGACATCGCACACGGCGGTCAGCTCCGCTTCGGGCACCAGGTCACGCACATAGTGGCAGTGCCCGGCGCCCATCGCGCCCAGCCCCACGATGCCGAATCGCACCCTATCGCCCATACCCCTTTGGTTTACTTGAAGTAGACAATCTGGCGAAGTGCCATCTCGTTGGTCGGGTCGCGACGCAGCACTTCCTCCAGCTCCCGCTTGGCTTCCGGCTCATAGCCGAGCATCGCATAGGTGAGTGCCAGATCGAGCCGTGCCTGCACACTCTCGGGATTCAGCCGCACCGAGGTCTCCAGCTCCTGAATCGACTCGTCAAACAGCCCTGTGAAGCAGTACACCAGTCCCAGCTGGTGATGCGCCTCCGCATGGCGCGGATTGATGGCGATAACCTGCTTCAGCAGCTGCTCCGCTTCATCGTAACGCCCTTCGTTTTTCAGGGCGGTTGCCTGCTGTACCAACACATTCGGGTCGCCCATCGCTCGTGCATCCTCCTCATAATGATGATTATCTATAAGAGCATCTCTACCTTGCACGAGCCTCCGACAGAGCCTCGACCATATTTCTATTATAGCACATCGCCCCACTTGCTGCAAAGCCAAAAGATTCGTTGACCCATCGCTGTCTCCTTCCTCTCAATGAAGGTTTTGGCAGATAATCTACCCTGCTCCACTGTGTGGAACCTGACGAATCGCCTCGTCGAACCGATGCCAATTGATGGGAAGCGGTTCGCCGTCGGGTGTGCAGTTATAGACGGAGAAGTCGGTGATGCCTGCCTCACGCAAGAGTTCCTCATCGAACCAGACCTTGCCAGTGCAGGTGGACGGCTCGCGCCGCACCAACTCATAGAGGGCGTCCGCCATGATGTCTGCCTTGCGCCAGAAGCGCGGCTCGCCCAGCTGGAACGCAATGGTCGCTTGGCTCTCGATCAAGGTGCGCGGCCAGAGCGAGTTCACCGCGATGTTATGCTCGCGCACCTCCTCCGCCAGCCCGACGGTGAGCATCGTCATGCCGAACTTGGAAATCATGTAGGCGATACGTCCCGCTATCACCGAGAGGTCGATCGGTGGCGACATATTGACGATATGCCCCCATCGCTGCTGAATCATGGTGGGTAGCACGGCTTGCGCACAGAGGAATGCTGCCCGCACATTCACGCCCATCACCAAATCGAAGCGTTTGGCAGGGGTCTCCAGCAAGGGCTTCCACCAGAGTGCGCCCGCATTATTCACCAAGATATCGATGCGTTCCCAACGCTGCAGGGTTTGCTCCACCATCTGCTGGATGGCGTTCTCGTTGCGCACATCGACGCGGACGGGAAGCGCCTCGCCGCCCAGTGCCTCCACCTCTTCCGCCACCGTGTAAATGGTGCCGGGCAAGCGAGGGTCAGGCTCAGCGGTTTTGGCAGCAATCACCACCCGCACCCCTTCTCGCGCCAGTCGAAGCGCAATTGCTCGCCCGATACCGCGGCTGGCACCTGTGATAATCGCCACACGCCCTGCCAACTCGCTCATCGATTAGCCTTTGAGTGCCTCTGCACCGCTCACCACTTCGGCAATCTCTTTGGTGATAGCGGCTTGGCGCAAGCGGTTCATCACCAGGGTCAGCTCCTGAATCATTTTGCCGGCGTTATCGCTTGCCATCGACATCGCCGTCATGCGGGCGCCATGCTCGCTTGCGCTGGCTTCCAGCAACGCCTGCAGCACTTGGGTCAGCAAGTAGCGCGGCAGCAGGCGCGCCAGCAGCTCTTCGGCGGGCGGCTCGAAGATAAACTCGCGCGTGCTTTGGTCTTCACCTACAGGTGGCTCGATGGGCAGCACGGGCTGCACGCGCGGACGCTGCGTCACCGGGTTGATAAACTGCGCATAGACCAGATAGACCCGATCCAGCTGCTCGGTCTGGAACAGCTCGCTGATGGCGCTGGTGACGGCGCGTGCCTCTTCCAGCCCCGCGCCACCGGTGGGCATGGAGCGGTAGAGAGCAATCGTGTAGCCGCGCTTGGCAAAAAACTGGTAGCCGCGTCTGCCGACGCAGAGGAGGCGCACCTGTTCGGGCGTGAGTTGCTGCTCCCGAAGCGCGGTCTGCAGGGTGCGAATGAGGTTCATATTGTAGGCACCGCACAGCCCCCTGTCGGAGGTAATCAGCACGAAGCCGACATGGCGCACCTCGCGTCGCTGGAGCAAGGGATGGTCCGGCAGGTCGCCTGCGCGTCCCAGCTCCCGCATAATTTCGTGCATGCGCTGGGCATAGGGACGCGCTGCCAGCACGCGGTCTTGTGCCCGACGCAAGCGGGCTGCCGAGACCAGCTTCATCGCCCGCGTAATCTGCTGAATATTCTTGGCGGCGCGGATGCGCGACCGCATCGCTCGCAGCGTTCTCATGCGAGTCCCTGCTCCTGTTTGAATTGGGCTTTGTATTCCTCGATGGCGCGGCGCAGGTCGGCTTCCGTATCGGCATCGAGGCGTTGCTCGCGTCGAATCTTCTCGCCGATGTCGGGGTACTTCTCGCGCATGAAGGGATGGAAGCCCTCCTCGAAGGCGCGCACCAGTTCCACGGGGATGTCGTCCAGATAGCCCTGGGTGCCCGCGAAGATAATCATCACCTGCTCCTCGACGGGCATCGGCTGGAACTGGGGCTGCTTGAGGATTTCCTGCAGGCGCAGCCCACGCGCCAGCTGCATCTGGGTGGCGCGGTCCAAGTCGGAGGCGAACTGGGCGAACGCCTGCACCTCGCGGAACTGCGCCATATCGAGGCGGAGACGCCCCGCCACCTGCTTCATGGCGCGAATCTGGGCATCGCCCCCTACTCGGCTAACCGAAATGCCCACATTAATGGCGGGGCGGATGCCCGCATAAAACAGGCTGGGCTCCAGATAGATTTGCCCATCCGTGATGGAGATGACATTGGTGGGGATGTAGGCGGAGACATCGCCCGCTTGGGTCTCGATGATGGGCAGCGCGGTGAGGGAGCCGCCACCCAGCTCATCGGAGAGTTTGGCAGCGCGCTCCAGCAAGCGCGAGTGGAGATAGAACACATCGCCCGGATAGGCTTCGCGCCCCGGTGGACGACGCAGCAGCAGCGACACGGCGCGATATGCCTGCGCATGCTTGGAGAGGTCGTCATAAACCACCAGCGCATGCATCCCGTTATCGCGGAAATACTCGCCCATCGCGCAACCCGCGTAGGGCGCCAAGTATTGCAAGCTGTTCGGGTCGCTCGCCGATGCCACCACGACGGTGGTGTATTCCATCGCACCGTATCGCTCCAGCGTGTCGATGAAGCGAGCAATCGCCGCCATCTTCTGCCCAATCGCCACATAGATGCAGTAGACAGGGGAATCGGTTTCGTGTGTATATTTCTGATTGATAATCGTATCCAGCACGATGGCGGTTTTACCGGTGGAGCGGTCGCCGATGATAAGCTCGCGCTGCCCGCGCCCGATGGGGATCATCGCGTCGATGGCTTTGATACCGGTCTGCAGAGGCTCTTTAACGGGCTGACGCTTGACCACGCCGGGCGCAATCACTTCGACACGGCGATACTCCTCCGCCACGATGGGTCCCTTGCCGTCCAGTGGTCGCCCCAGCGCGTCGACCACACGCCCCAGCAGCGCCTTACCGACAGGCACCTCCGCGATGCGTCCCGTGCGCCGCACGGGGTCGCCCTCCTTGAGTTCCTCATCCGAGCCGAGAATGATGCAGCCGATGCTATCCTCTTCGAGGTTCAGCACCAGCCCCATCACCTCGTGGGGGAACTCCAGCAGCTCGCCCATCTGGGCATCGGGCAGCCCGTAGACGCGGGCGATGCCATCACCCACCTGCAGCACCGTGCCGACGCTCTCCGCCACTGGCTTCTGATCCAGCGCCTCAATCTCTTTAGCCAGAATGCTGGTTATCTCTTCTGGTCGGATTGCCATGGTCTACCTCCTACGAAGGGCTATTCGGTTTTGATGACTCGCTGGCGTGCGATTTCGAGCCGTACATGCTCGTGTAGTCGCTCTAATGCGCCGCGAATACTGCCGTCGATCTGATAGTCGCCGATACGCACCCGCACGCCGCCGATGAGCGTGGGGTCCACCTCGAAAGTGGGGATAATCTGCTTGCCTGTGCTGCTTTCCAGTTTGCGCAGCAGGCTCTGCTGCTCGTCGGATGTGAGAGGCACAGCCGAGTAGATGGTGGCACGAGCGATGCCTCGATGCGCTTCATGCAGCCGTTCGAACTCCTCACAAATGGCTTCGAGCTGCGCTTCGCGCCGCTTCTCGATGACGAGCGCCAACAACTGCAGGGTGAAGGGTTGAAACTCGTGTCGGAACAGCTCTTCCACACGCTGCTTTTTGCGGTCGCGCGGGATAAGCGGGCTGTGAAGGAACGCCCGAAGCGCGTCGCTTGCCTGCATCATCTGCTGCAGTCGTTGCAAATCCTCGCTGACGCGCTGCAGTGCGTTCGCATTCAGCGCGGCTCGAAAGAGCGCGCTGGCATAGCGGCGTGCCACCCGAATATCTTTTCGCACTTAGCGCACCTCCACCGTCTGGATGAACTCGTTGATGAGTCGTCGGTGGCGTTCGTCGTCGAGGCTCTCGCCCAGCACGCGCTCTGCCACCGCCAGCGTCAAATCCGCCACATAGGCTTGCAGCTCGGTCAGCAGCTTTTCGCGTTCGAGTTGCGCTTGCTCTTGGGCGCGGGCGAGAATCTCTTGGGCTTGGCGGCGGGCGTCCTGCAGGATTTGCTCGCGCAGCTGCTGTGCCTCGCCGACGGCTTGCTGGATGCGCTCGCGTGCCTCCGCTTCGATCTGCGCCAGTCGCTGCTCATACTCAGCGCGGAGCTGCTCCATCGCCTGCCGATCGGCTTCGATCTTGTCGTAGGTGGCATTGATGTCCTGCCGTCGTGCTTCCAGCATCTGCTCGACGGGCTTCCAGAAGTAGCGAATCATCAGCCACAGCAGCAGCAGGAAACCGACCGCCTGAATGAGGATAAGATTAAAATCGATCCCCAGCTGTTCCAGAATGCCGCCACCGTGCGTTTCTGCCGCCAGTGGTAACCAGTTCATTCCCATCTTCTCATGCTCTCCCTCGGCGGATTTCTATCCCCCAGCCCGGCTCGGACTGGGGGATAGATTATGGCTGGACAGTCGGCAAGCGACCTTGCAGCAGGAAGAACATCAGCAACGCATAGAGCACCAGCGACTCGATGAAAGCGAGTGCAATGATCATGCCGGTCTGAATTCGCCCTGCCAGCTCTGGTTGGCGGGCCATTCCTTCCATCGCACCCGCTGCGGCACGTCCTTGTCCCATGCCAGCACCAATGACTGCGATTGGCAATCCAAGCCCGGTGGCTAATGCCAATCCCATCAGATAGAGACCTGTTCCGGTATCCATTCCTTTGACCTCCTATCGTCCGTTGGTTTTGCTCCCCATGCATGTGCATGGGGAAATCTCTAATGGCTTCAGCTAACTTCTCTATAGAGAGTGCTCATGGCCATGCTCGTGGGCGTGCTCTGTCATCAGCCCCAGATAGATGGCTGTAAGCAACGCGAATACGAACGCCTGTACCACCGACACCAAAACGCCCAATATCAAAATGGGAAATTGAACGGGCAGCGGTATATAGTACTTGAGCGCCGGGAATGCGAGCGCTACAATAAGCGCCATCACAACCTGCTCCTTGCCAAACATGTTCGCATAGAGACGCACCGCTAGAGAGAACGGCTTTGCTAACTCCCCAATAAGTTCCACCAGGAATAGTAACGGTGCAATAAAGATGGGCACCTTGCCTGCCCCAGCGAAATGCCCCAGATAGCCCCGGATGCCGTTTGTGCGAATCCCTTCAAACTGCACATACAGGAACACCAGCAGCGCGAGCGCAACCGTGGTGTTCAAGCTGGCGGTCGGCGCCACAAACGGGGCAGGCAACAGACCAAACAAGTTGCAGATGAGGATATAGAGAAAGAGTGTGCCCACCAACGGGACATATTTGCGCCCATGTTCGCCCGCGATGCCCACAACTAGCCCTTCGAAACCTTCGTAGATGAGTTCCGCCAGATTCTGTAATCGCCCGGGACGCCTCTGCATATTGCGGGTCGCCAGAAGCGCGAAAATCACCAGCACCGCGCCCGCGATGCCGGCGAAAACCGTAAAGACCACCGGTGCAGGATGATGTTCCACCGTTTGCCTCTCTACCTCCTTCTATGCCCCTATTATACCCGCCCCATGACCGCCGCGTCAAGGGGTGCATCTAAATGCGCCAAGAGGTATACTCTTTGGCTGTGAGCCGTTATACGCTGCCAGATGAGAAGGGCTATTTTGGTCGCTTTGGCGGGCGCTATGTGCCCGAAACGCTGATCCCCGCTCTGGAGGAGCTAACCGACGCCTACCTACAGCTGCGCGACGACCCCGACTTCCAACGCGAGCTGAACTACTATCTCATCACCTTCGCCGGGCGACCTACCCCCCTCTATTTTGCGCTGAATCTCAGCAACGCCACCGGGCATCAGGTCTATCTGAAGCGCGAGGATCTGTGCCACACTGGCGCGCACAAGATTAATAACGCGCTGGGACAGGCGCTGCTGGCGAAGCGAATGGGCAAAAAGCGTATTATTGCAGAGACGGGCGCGGGGCAGCACGGTGTCGCCACCGCCACCGCCTGCGCCCTGCTGGGGCTGGAGTGCGAGATTTATATGGGCGCAGAGGATATGCAACGACAGGCACTGAATGTGTTCCGCATGAATCTGCTCGGCGCACGGGTACATCCCGTCCATAGCGGCACCGCCACGCTCAAAGATGCCACCAGCGAGGCAATTCGCGACTGGGTCACGAATGTGCGCACCACGCACTATATCATCGGTTCCTGCGTGGGACCCCATCCCTACCCGATGATGGTGCGCGATTTTCAGGCGGTCATCGGGCGCGAGGCGCGCGAGCAGATTCTGGCATATGCGGGGCGACTGCCCGATGTGGTGCTGGCGTGCGTCGGCGGGGGCAGTAATGCGATTGGGATTTTTTACCCCTTTATTGAGGATGAGGGTGTGCGCTTGATTGGGGTGGAGGCGGCGGGCAAGGGCATCGAGACGGGCGAGCATGCTGCCAGCCTCGTGGCGGGCGAGTTCGGCGTGCTGCACGGCAGCGCAAGCCTCATCCTGCAGGATGAGCACGGACAGATTCGTACCACCCACTCCGTCTCGGCAGGGCTGGACTATCCCGGCGTTGGTCCGGAGCATGCCTATCTGAAGGAGATGGGGCGAGCCGAGTATGTGGCAGTACCCGATGAGTTGGCGCTGGGCGCGTTCGCGTGGCTGGCGCGGCATGAAGGTATCATCCCTGCGCTGGAGTGCGCCCACGCCTTCGCCTACCTGCAGACGCTCGCACCCCAACTGCCGCCCGGCTCGGTCATTTTGATTAATCTCTCTGGGCGCGGCGACAAGGATGTGCAGCATGTCGCCCAGCTGCTAAGTGGAACCTGAACAACCATCAGTATGGTATAATCTTGCTTGTAAAATGGTGCGAAGCTGGCTGAAAGATGGAGGGGCAACTGGACGATTGCCCCTGCTACTGGCTGGATTGAGCCTGCTTGGATTGGGTCTGGGGATACTGTTATGGCTTGTGAGCCACCGTGTGCCCCTTCCAGAGGGCTTCCAACTGATGGGGCTTTCACTCAAAGGGGTACAGCCCTCCATGCTGGAGAACTGGTTGGTGCATCTGGACACCACGCTCAGCGAAATCCCAGTGCAGGTGGAGCAGGTGCCGCGCATTTCCAGTCGGCTGCGCGATTGGGGCGTGCAGTTGGACATCTCGCGCACGCGCGATGCTGTCCTGCGGGCGTGGAACGAGGTGCCTTTCTGGCAACGGCTGTGGGGGCGTGCCAGCGCCACCATCGAACCGTGCTGGCAGATAGAGCCTATGCGCTTTCAGCAGCAGCTGCAGCGGTTTCGGTCGCTGGAGCGCAGCCCCCAAGATGCACGGCTCCGCTATGAGCGGGGCACGATTGTGATTGTGCCGGAGCAGCCCGGTCGACGCCTCTTGGAAGAGGGTTGCCGTGCGAACCTGCTGAACGCGCTGGCGACCGTGCGGCTGGACAAACCGACCGAGCTGCGCCTGACCCTCGCGCTGGAACCGATTGCCCCGCGCATCACGGCGGAGCCGCTTCGGGTCATCGATGGCGTGCGGGCGTCCTACACCACGCGCTTCTCCGGCTATCAGGTGAATCGCAACCATAACATCCGACTGGCGTCGAAGGCACTGAACGGGCGCATCCTGCTGCCCGGCGAGCGGCTCTCCTTCAACGAGGTGGTCGGGAAGCGCACGCTGCAGCATGGGTTTCGCCTCGCGCCTGTTATCATTCGTGGGCAGAAGCGGCTGGGAATAGGTGGGGGCATCTGTCAAGTTTCCTCCACGCTGTTCAACGCGGCGCTGCTGGCGAATTTGAAAATCGTGCGTCGGCATAATCACTCGATTCCTGTGCCCTATGTGCCGCTTGGTCGGGATGCCACCGTGTCCGACCCGTGGCTGGATCTGGTGATAGAGAACGATTCGCCTTTCCCGGTGGCGATTGTGACGGAGTTGGGTCGCTCCCATTTGACGGTGCGCGTGCTGGGCAAGGTGGAGGCGGGGCGTCGGGTGGTGTTGCAGACGCGGCGATTGCGCTCTGGCGGTTGGCGCGTGGCGCTCTGGCGGCTGGTGTATGAGGAGGGTCGCCTCATCCGGCGCGAACACATCGCCACCAGCACCTATCATCCCCCTCAATCAACACCCCAGCAGGCAACGACCAGCTCTGAATGAGCATTTTTCACGAGTCATCGCTGAATACTTTCTTGAAAAGCTCCCCCGCCCACACGGGTGGAGGGGTTTTATCTGCGTGCCACCGATAATCTGCATCACTCCACTTTGCCAATTGTTTTCCTGTTGCTACATCATACAAAGTATATATGTTTTCTAAAGGTCTTGCTGGTGATACTGCGCAACTGGTTGCAACCCTTTTTCCGCCGTCCCGAAATTGCCAAATACACTTATATTTTGCATCTATCCTCGCCAAGACTTGACCACCGCGCCAAATAAACAGGTAATCGGACTCAACTCTATCTGCGAGGTGCTCTTGCTTATACAACTCGACAGGACTGCGCCTATCACGACTGGGGGGCTTGATCGCCTTCTGAAGTGCCTCCAACACAAACAGCCCGGGAGGCACATTATAGTAGTGATCTCCTTCCAACCAACCGATAGTTCGCCTGTCAGGAGCGACTTGCAGGCTGTGGCACATGCCGCTCTTGGTGAGTGGCAGCCGTTTGCCATTTCGGAGTATCACGATTACATCTCCGTGGGTTTGTTTACACTTAGTACATCGGACTGGTTTGATGAAGGCACGGCGGATAGACCATCCGCGTTTGGCACTTGTTCGGCATTTAGATGGCTGTGCAGATGGAGCTTGCTTGGGCTGATTGGCTAAGTGCTGCTTCCGCTGCGAGATAGTTTGTTGAGGCAAGCAGAAGGAAACCGTTTGCTTGCCCAAGATATGGGGCGTTAACATCAGCAACGGTATCGCTATCAACCGAGCTATTCCTGCGAATTCCAGCCTCATCCGTGATGTTTCCTCCAACCTTATATCTTACCATGGTGGATTAGGTGGCTTTCTTGCGAGGCGCGGTGCTGGTGTGTAATCACGATTTGCGGCATTGCCCCGCATATCCAAAGCGATTGCCGTAACCTGTATTGTGTTCTGCTCTCCAGATATGGCAGTCGGCACAGACCACTGTATCGAGTAGCGTCCCTCCGATTCACGCTGCATGTCGTAAGTCTGCTCGCTTCCGTTGGGATAGCGCACCCGTACTTTTACCGACGCCACTCCAGAGCTATTGTCCGTAACCACAGCTTCGGCTCGCATTGTGCCACCCTCTTCAACAAGGGATGGGATCACGCTGAGTTGCAGAATTTGCGGTGGGGTTGTGTCCACTTGACCTCCGCCGCCACCACCTCCGCCACAGCCCACGCACCAAGCAGCGAGAGTAGCAAGCACTGTGAGCTTCACCCATGAGCGATTACTAACCATTCCACACCACCTCCTACCTGGTTACGATTAGTGGTACAACGGCGCGTGCGACTTGTCCATCTTCCGAAACCGCCTGAATAGAGAGCATGTACTGACCGGGCGGTAGCATAACACCCTGTTGATCTCGCCCGTCCCAGACAGCAGTGTGAGTGCCTGCTGAACGAGAGCGGTTCGATTCAAGGATGCGCAACTGTCGCCCGCGACCATCCTCTACGGTGATATTGACCGAGGCAGCACTTGTCAAGCTAAAGCTGAGAGTGTACTGCCCACCACGAGTGCTTGCTATCCTCGGATTCAAGATACGCAAGAGGGCAGAAACAGGCACTGGTTCTATTCGGAACATGTATTTCCCACCTTGAGGCGTGCTTCTAAAGGTGTAGGAAGCAGTTGTACGCAGGAACCTTCGCTGATTGCTCTGAAAGTCTACCAAGGTGAGATTCGTAGAGCGGGGTACAAATGCCATTCCGTGCCAAGAGAGCACAACCTCGCGCCCATTGGGTGAAGGTGCTACCTCCACCTCGATATCCCATAAGCCCCTGCCATTCCCGCGCCTTATATCAGCGCCCAAAGCGACACCGCCTTGGACAATCGAGAGCTTAACAGTGTTCGCATCTCCAGGAGGCAGAGGAGGCATGCTCACGGTGAGTTCGCGTTTGCTGGAAGCACCTATAATCACTTCGGAGCTGATGCCGTTGCTTTCGGCTCGTAGGCGCAAGGTCCATCCTAAGCTCCCTTGAGAAGGGCGACTTCTATCCGCGCGCGAAGCTACAAATCGAAGTTCGCAGTCGGTGTAGGCATAGATCCAGTATCCACGCCACGGCTCGATGAGGTCCACCACACCCGGAATAAGGCGTGAGTCGTACACCAGCCGATAGTTTCCACTCATTGGGTTACCCGAGTCAGGATACCATCCCCATAGGTAATCTTCTACCCATCCCGCTATGCGAGCCTCCTCGAGCGTTTTGATCTGCTCACCCTTTTTGACCTGAATAGCGGTCAGATCCATAGGGAAGCGACCCGGGGAAGGAATTAGGTTCCATCCCGGAACGAGGAGAATCGGTGAAGGCGTAGCAGGGGCGCCGCTAAGGCGAGCCATCACAGGTGCTTCAGCCTTAAACCAGTATGCTTTGCCCAACTCTAATGTGGTTGCTTGTTCGTAGACACCCCTTGTGGGGTTCCAGGCAACAAAGGAGATCGCGCCACTGAAGATGTCCTGAATCGAAGATCTCTGCGGCTGCAAGTTGAGCGCAAAAGTACCAATCCCGTGAAGCCGTGTGGGAATACCGCTTAAAACAGAGAACTCACTCCACTCGCTCCATTCACTTTCGGCTCCGTACTGGTCGATTGCTTTGACTCGCCATCGCCACCTACCTTCTGTCAGCCCACTGGGAACAGTCACCTCCGTGCGCGAACCGCTTTGTAGCAGCTCCGTTTCAAAGGTCAGCTTTGCCGGAGTGTCATCTACGCGCTCGAGTTCGATTTTGAACCTGACCTTATCCTGCTCTGGGTCGGAACCTTCTACAATCAGGGTCGGAGTATGCGCCGTTGTCTCACCATTCCGAGGCGATACATGTATAGGCGGGGTAGGAGCCAAGTTGATGACGGTAAACTCTGCCGGATCGCTGGTCAAATCGTCATATCCTTGCTGCTCATGCACATAGGCGAGAGCATGCCATCTGCCCGGAACCTCTTGAGCAGGGATTGGTACCTCCACCTGGAAAGCTCCCGATGCATCGGTGTGGAGCTCAAAGCTGTAAAGCCCTGAATTGGGTGCCTCAGGATTAGTAACCATCACCGTCACGCGGCGACCTTCCTCTGGAGGAGAGACAACCCCCTGAACTTGCACACTACCCCCACGCGACACAGTCGCCGGTTCAACGGGCGCGAGAAAGATATCAACTTCTGGCAATGTGCCGCCAGGAGGAGTGTAGCTGTGCCACCGCTTTATCGTAACTGGGGGACTAAAGGAGCATGCTTCTCCACCACCCAAGAGATTTAGCCCATCAAAGGTGACAGTGCCGTCGTCAAACGGAAGTACCACCCTATCGCTTATCCGTTGCACTGCAAAGTGTAGATGCGGACCGCTGCACGCATACCCGTAATCGTCAACCATTCCAATTTGGTCGCCTGCTTGTACCCACTGGCCTCCTTGCAGGTTCTCGTTTGGCTTCAGATGGACATAATAGCTCCTAATTCCAAGATCGGTATTTTCGATTACTATGGTCTTATAATTATACCGGTTTTGCCCACCGCACTGACGACGGTATGCCTGACAGTTGCTTACATCACGATCACTTGCTGATATTATCGTAACTTTTCCAGCGTGAGCTGCTACGACAGGATACTGGCGTCTTCGTTCACTACTGTCCGCCGCGCACCGATTTTGCGCAGGGTACAAGTCGACCACTCGTCTCCACTGGTCTGGAGTATTCCCGTGACCGCTTGGAGGCTCGGGAGCGCCGCTGTACGTTTGTGCAATAAAACTCAAGGTTCGATTTCCCCGAATCGGCGCAATCGGAAGACGCAGATTCAATCCAGGACTGACCGTTACTTGGCGCGGTCCAGCGATATCGTTCCCACGCTCACTATCACCTTGTCCCGAAGTGTTGTCTGGATCAACCCGAACCCAGAGGTAGAATGTTCCCTCTCTTCTCGGTGTATATGTTACCTGTAGATCTCTGTACTGACCAGGAAGTATAGTATTAAGAGATTGCCTGCTAATCCGTTGAGAGTTTGTGAAACCCCCGCTCGAGGTGCTCCACAAAACTTCGACAACACAGGGTGCAGAAGCGTAGTTGCCCTGATTGTGAACACGTATTGCTCTGTTGCAATGATACCCAGTCCGACTACCGACGCTCTCCCCTCAAAGCCCACCCCATACACCCAACACACACAACCACAAAAAAA
>Ga0197143_1002125_pt1 | contig 15295 bp, 12 predicted proteins | sample GBS70_MetaG_FD_148603 | JGI IMG/M metagenome (GOLD analysis project Ga0197143, IMG submission 148603) | Sediment microbial communities from Great Boiling Springs, Gerlach, Nevada, United States - GBS 70_MetaG | ecosystem: Environmental > Aquatic > Thermal springs > Hot (42-90C) > Sediment...
TGGCGCCTCTATTTCGAGAAGCCGAATCCAGAAGACCGCCTCCCACTCGAGGGTGCCTTGCTGGTCGAACTGCAGGAGCTCATGCGCACCCTCGGGTACTACCAGGGTCCTCCGCACGGCCAGTGGGACGAGGCGACGCGCCGAGCCTATGCCACGCTCATCGGGAACGAGAACTTCGAGGAGCGCATCCCGCTCGATGCCGACTGGATCGACCGTGCCGTCCTCGAGTACCTCCGCGACCTCGCTCGCCTGCACAAAGGGGAGTAACGCCGGACGCTCGCGAAGCCGGGGAGCGGTCGTGCGCAAGCGTAGGGTCCTCGTTTCGTCATCGGCCGCGCCGCCGCACGAACCAGAAACCCAGCGCGAGCAGGGCCAAAGAGAGCGCCGACGACGAATCAGCCCCAGCCGCTCTCGGAATCGAGGGTTCCGACCAAGTTGCCCCCACAGCCCGATTGCGATCGAGATTACGCCGAAGAGACTGGCGAGTGCGGTGGAGTGACGGATGCCGATCTTGTTCGTGCCACGCGTCACCGCAGATAGGCCTCTGTCGCGCCGTTGATAGAGCTGGAGAGCTGTCGCCGTCTCGATCGCTTCTCTCTGGTTGATGATTGCATCTTGGAGCATTGTTACGGCGGCAGGAAAGGGACGCACCGATCGACGGAACACTTCGCGTTGACTGACACTGAACTGAGAAGACTGACTTGCATGAGATCAGAACAACGGTTGATGAGGCAACTCGGCGTACCCAAGTTCGGGAGCTCGGTGCCCAGGTCGAGCTGCTCCTCCAGCTTCTCGACCAGCTCGGCGCTCCACGGCGTCACAGCCAGATGCTCGTCCACGATGCATCGATCGCCAGCGCAGTAAGCTGCGGTCCGCTCCCTTCCGGATCGCGCAATGCGTCGCGCAGGCAGTGTTCCATGCAGTCGATCAGCCCACAATGGATCGTGCGGAAGTAACACTCGCCAATCAGGAGGTCGACCGGACTCGGATAGAGAGGTAGCTCGCCTTCTTCCTCCAGCCGAGGCGCTCAGAGGCTGACGATGAGTGCTCGCTCGGTGACATCGCTGACGGGCCGGATACGAGCCACGAGGCTTCCTGATCGGAACAACTGTCGGGCTGAGGCTTGACACCGACGCAAATTGGTTATAATATTCTAACCATACAGCTTCGGGGAGCTTGGACAGCGACGAACGAGGGTGCGTGTGGCCGTTCGCTTCGACCGCTCGAATGGGGTTCCTAAGTATCGTCAGCTCCAATACGTTCTCGAAGGGATGATCGCCGGGTTGCAACCGGGCGAACCGATTCCGCCGGAGCGGGAATTGGAGCAGCGGTTCGGCGTAAGTCGCGTCACTGTGCGCCAGGCGTTGCATCAGCTCGTCCTGGCCGGCCTCCTGGAGCGTGTGCAGGGAAAGGGTACCTTCGTCGCCCGGCCCAAACTGGAGCAGATCCTCGCGTTGACATCCTTTTCTGAGGAAATGATCCAGCGAGGGATGCGTCCGGGGAGTCGCATGCTCGGCGTGCGCACTGTCGCGGCTCCGGCGGACTTGGCCGGCTTTCTCGACAATGCGGTGGGGCAACCGCTGATCGAGCTACGTCGTCTGCGGCTCGCGGATGACGAGCCGATGGCCTTGGAAACGGTGTATCTGTCTGCTGAACGCTTTCCGGCGTTGCTCGAAGCAGATCTGACCGATCGGTCGCTCTACGCGTGGCTCGGCGAGCGGTACGGAGTTGAGCTTGCGAATGCCCGGCAAACCATCGAAGCAACGGTGCTCGGCCCGGAGGAAGCCCGTTTGCTGGAAGTGCCGGTCGGTACCCCGGCCTTTCGACTTGAGCGCGTGTCCTACGATCGGCATGATCGACCCGTCGAGTACGTCCGAAGTCTCTACCGCGGCGACCGGTACAAGTTGTACGCCCGGCTCGAACGACCTCGGTTTGGTGTCGACAAGGTGGATCAACGATGATCAAGCGCCTCGAAGCGGCTGCATCGTGGGGACAGCTTCTGAGGGGTCTGGAACACCGTTCCGTTGTGTCGCATGCTCCTCGGGTGATCCGCCGCATCGCGAGCGCCTATGTCCTGCGCCGCTTGCTCAAGGCCATCCTTACCGTTTGGATCGTTGTGACAACTACCTTCTTTCTCGTGCGCCTCATGCCCGGTAACCCGGTCGAAGTCTATATCCATACCCTCATCTCGCAGTACGGCTTTACGTACGACGAGGCAGCGAACCAGGCTGCATCCCTTTTCGCGTTCGACCCCGATCAGCCCCTGGTGCTCCAGTACCTGGACTACATGCGCTCACTCGTTCGCGGAGACCTCGGGCAGTCGCTCGTCTCTCCGGGGACACCAGTGTCATCGATTCTCCTCCGGTACCTTCCGTGGACACTTTTCAGTGCTGGTCTCGGGCTGTTCTGCAGCTTCGTCCTGGGACTCTCGCTCGGTATGCTCATGGCCTACCGGCGTGGTGGCGTGATCGATCACCTACTGACTGCCCTCGGGTCGTTCTTTCAAGCCGTGCCGAACTATCTAGTCGCCATCGTCTTGATCGTCTTCCTCGGGGTTCAACTCGGGTGGCTGCCGGTGACCAAGATGCGCGGTGCGGTCTCCCCCGGTGTGCAACCAGGGCTTACCATGGCATTCGTTGCTGACGTGCTCTACCATGCGGCGCTCCCGGTCCTCACTTATGTGCTCACGACGATCGGCTCGTGGATGTTGCTCATGAAGTCGTCGACACTCTCAACACTCGAGGAGGACTACGTCACGGTCGCTCGGGCACGCGGACTCTCCGATGGGCGCATCATGCGCGCCTACGTCGGCCGCAATGCTGTCCTTCCACTGTTCGCACAAGTAGCGATCGCCGCCGGATTCGTAGTCGGTGGCTCGGTCGTCATCGAGCGCATTTTCGTCTACGAAGGGATCGGTTTCGTGCTCCTCGATGCGATCAATCGCCGTGATTACACCTTGATGCAGGCCATCTTTCTCGTAATCACCGTCTCTGTCATCGGTGCCAATCTCCTGGCTGATCTGCTCTACAGTCGGCTCGATCCGCGCATTAGGCGGCAGACTGCGGAGGGCGAGCGATGAGCAACCAAAACGCGCTGCAGCGTCGTCCGCGATCGGTGCTGGGGCTCGTTGCTGCCTGGCTCGCTGATCTCTTCCGGCACGACAAAGCGGGTTTCCTCGGTCTCGTGAGCGTGGTGTTTTTCGTCGGCCTCGCACTGTTCGGACCCCTCTTGGTTCCCGAGCCGGGAAAACCGGACGTTACGAAGATCTACCAACCACCGAGTCTCGAGCACCCGCTCGGAACGGACTACGAGGGGCGTGATGTTCTGACTCAAGTTCTCCGCGGTGGCCGCTCGATCATCCTGGTCGCAGTCTTGGCAGCCCTGTTGTCGACCGCAATCGCCATCACGTTCGGTTCTCTGGCCGCCTACCTCGGTGGGACGGTGGATTCGGTTACCGGACTGGTGACCGATGTCGTCTTGACGGTCCCGCAATTTCCACTGCTCGTCGTCCTCTCCGCCTTCGTCAAGCTCGACCGCCCCCTGTTACTGGCACTCCTGATCGGTCTCCTCTCTTGGCCGACACTCCTCCGCGCTGTGCGGGCGCAGGTGCTCTCGCTCAAGGAGCGGGAGTTTGTCGAAGCAGCGCGAGCGCTCGGCTTGAGTACCTTCCATATCTTGTTCCGCGAGATCCTTCCCAATATGGCCCCCTACATCGTCATGAGCTTCACCATTGGGATCACCGCGGCGATGTATGCCCAGGTCGGTCTCTACTTCTTGGGGCTGGCACCGCTCGCTGGTGAAAACTGGGGAATCATGCTCAATCTCGCCTGGATCCGTGGAGCGATCTTCTTCAAGGATTCAGTTCTGTACATCCTCGCACCAGTCCTGGCTATTGCGCTCCTGCAACTCTCGCTCGTCACTGCCGCGCGTTCGCTCGAAGGGTTGTTCAACCCACGCCTGCGGGAGTCCTGAGGTGATCAAGAGGCGCCAATCGCTGAACGAACCGGTACTCTCGGTGCGTGACCTCGTGATCCAGTACGAGGGAGCGGGTGGAGTCGTCCAGGCAGTGCGCGGTGTGCGCTTCGACCTCGCGCCCGACGAGAGTCTCGCGGTGATCGGCGAGAGTGGCTGTGGGAAGACGACGCTCGGCCTCGCGCTCATGGGGCTACTCCCCAAGAATGCGCGGATCATCGCTGGTCAGATCCTCTATCGCACGCGTGACGGTCGGATCTATGACGTCGTCCGCCTCTCTGGCAGGGAGTTCCGCAATTTTCGCTGGAAAGAATGCGCCATGGTGTTCCAAGGAGCCCTGAACGCCTTTAATCCCGTCCTCAAGATCTGGGATCAGGTGTTGGACACAGCGAGAGCACACGGCCTCCGCGACCGCACACGCGTCCGCGACCAGTGCGAGCGGCTGCTCCGGCTCGTCCAGCTCGATCCCGATCGGGTCTTGCAGTCCTACCCGCACGAACTGAGCGGGGGTATGCGCCAGCGCGTCATGATCGCCTTGAGTCTGCTGTTGGAGCCCCGCCTCGTCATTTACGACGAGCCGACGACTGCTCTCGACATCCTCACCCAGCGCGCGATTATCGAGGTCCTTCGCTCGCTCCGGCAGGAACTCGGCTTCGCGATGGTGTTCATCTCGCACGATCTCCCGCTCGCTGCCGAACTGGCTGACCGAGTCGCGACGATGTACGCGGGCCGCATCGTCGAGCTTGCCCCGGTCCGCCACCTCTTCTACCAGCCACGGCATCCTTATACCCGGGGGCTTCTCCTCGCCGTGCCGCCGGTGAGCGGTCCGCTCACGACGGTTGCCTCTATCCCCGGTTCACCGCCGAGCCTCGCGAAGCTCCCCCCTGGCTGTAGCTTCGCACCGCGCTGCGAGCTGGCGACGGACCACTGCAGAAGCGAAGAACCGCCTCTCTGCACAGTGGGTGCGGACCACTGGAGCGCATGTCACTGCTGGTCAGCGGTGTCTCTCGATCGACGGACGGAACGACTGGGAGGAGCCAGTCATGCCTGAGCCGCTCCTGGAGCTGCACGGCGTTTCCGTCCACTTCCGGCGCGGCCGTACGCTCCTCCGTGCGGTCGAGGAGGTCTCGTTCTGTCTGGAGCCTGGTGATGTGCTGTGTCTGGTCGGTGAGAGCGGTTCTGGAAAGACGACGCTCGGCAAGGTTGCCGCTGGTCTCCTTCGGCCGACATCCGGGAGCGTCCGGTATCGGGGGCAGGATGTCTGGCGCCTCCCGGCGAACGCGTTCCGCAGTTTCCGCCGCGCCGTGCAGATCGTCCACCAGGACCCGTACGCTTCCCTGAACCCGATCCGCACAGTCGCGGATACATTGGTTGCGCCGCTGCTCCATCATGGAATCGCTCGGAACTGGGCCGATGCCGTCGAGCGGGCTGCACGCTTGCTCGAGCTCGTCGATCTCGTTCCCCCCGAACAGTTCCTCCCCAAGTACCCGCATCAGCTGAGCGGCGGGCAGCGCCAACGTGTCTCGATCGCCCGCGCACTGACCGTTGGGCCTGAGCTGATCGTCGCCGACGAAGCTACCTCGATGGTCGATGTATCGATCCGGGTGAGTCTTCTCCATACGCTGCGCCGTCTCCGGGAAGAGCTGGGGGTAGCGTTCCTCTTCATTACGCACGACCTGGCGATGGCCAAGTACTTCGCCTGGCAGGGCCGGATCGCCGTCCTTTACCTCGGCCGAGTCGTCGAGCTCGGCCCAACTCCCAGCGTGATCGGTCATCCGCTCCACCCCTATACCCAGGCACTCCTCGCTGCCCTCCCCGAACCGGATCCCGAGCTCACCCGTCAGAAGGCGAAGCTACTCCTGCGAAGCCTGGATATTCCCAGCTTGGCCAACCTTCCCGGCGGATGTTCGTTTCACCCGCGTTGCCTCTACTTCGTCGCTGGACTCTGCGACGTGGAGCGGCCCCCGCTCGACGCCGTGGACGAACAGCGCGCGGTTGCCTGTCACATCGTCCAACAGGAGCGGACTGGATCCGACGCGCTGCGGGCGAGAATGGAAGTGCCGACATGGGGCAACGACGAGCGTCTCTCATCGGAAAGGGGGTGAGAATGAACTGGGAGTGTGGCGATGAGCCCGGAGGCCGGACGGGCAGCGCTCGCCAGCGCGTTGTTCGTCACCCTCCTCGCAGCTGGCCTCGTGTTGCTGCTGCCGAGGGATTCACCTGAATTCGTCGCCGCGCTCCTGAGTCTTGTGGTCGGTCTTGCGTTCCTCGTTGTCGTTATCGTCGTGATTCGTCGGTTCACCCGGTGACCGGGTGACCATGAGCGTGAAGGAGGAGTTCGATGCGATCGTCCGATGCGCTGCGTCTTTCCCGCCGCCGCCTGCTCGCTCTGGCGAGTGGTGCGCTCGCCGGTGGCCTGCTCGCTGCCTGCCGCGGCGAGCAAGCGACGCCGACAGCTGCCCCTACTCAGGGCCCTGTTTCCGGACAAACTCCGGTTGCTGCCGCCTCGCCCGCCGCACCGCAAGCCACTCCGGCACCCGGAGGCGGCAAGGCGTTCCACGGTGCCTGGCCGTACCAGATGCCACCGACCGGACACTTCAACCTACTCGAGGGTGTCACGCAAGCGATTCTCGGTGCCGGGATCTACCACGACTTCATCTTGGCCCCGAGCGCGATGTACTACTGGGCCGACAAGAAGTGGTTACCGCTGCTCGCCGAAAGCTGGGAGTTCGACCTCACGGCCGACGAGTTCGTCCTCACACTCAAACCCGGACTCAAGTGGAGTGACGGCTCTCCCTTGACCGCCCAGGACGTCCTGACGACGGTGTGGGCAGTGCGCGCCCTGCGGAACGTGATCTGGCGCTATATCGACCGCGTCCAGGCGGTGGATGACCGCACGGTCCGCTTCCATATGAGCACTCCCTCCACCGTCGTCGAGCGTTACGTGCTCAAGCTCCGCATCGTTTCGACGAAGCAATATGGCGAGTTCGCCAAGAAGGTGCAGGACCTTTTCGCTGCAGGCAAAGACATGGATTCTCCCGAAGGCACTGCACTCCTCGATGAAATCAAGAACTTCCGGCCCCAGCAGATTTTGGCCAGTGGCCCGTTCCAGTTCGACTACAACACAATCACCAATGCCCAGCTGACCTTGGTCAAGAATCCGAACGGTGTCGGGGCAGATCAGGTTCTCTTCGATCGGCTAGTGATCTACAACGGCGAGACGCCGGATGTGACCCCGCTTGTCCTCGCCGGCGACGTGGATTACGCAACGCATGGCTTCCCGCCTGCAACCGAGAAAGCGTTCCAGCAACAGGGGATACGGATCATCCGTCCGCCGGTCTACTCCGGACCAGCCCTGCTCTTCAATCTGGACAAGCTACCGGAGTTCCGCGACAAGCGTGCCCGCCAGGCGCTCGCCTACGCGATCGATCGTGCCCAAAACGGCACGGTTGCGCTCGGTGATTCCGGCAAAGCGGTCAAGTACATGGCCGGCTTCTCCGATATCCTCGTGCCCGACTGGATTCCGCAATCGGAAATCGCGAAGCTCAACACGTATGACTATGACCCGGATCGTGCAGCCCAACTCCTCACGCAGGCTGGCTGGCGCAAGAGCGGCGATACCTGGCAGACACCGGACGGCAAGAACGCGGAATACGAGCTGCTGTTCCCGGCCGAGTTTGCCGACTGGTCAGCGAGTGCCCAGAACGTCGCTGACCAGTTGACCCGCTTCGGCATCAAGGTGGCGCCTAGAAGCGTAACCTACTCCCAGCAACCGATTGAGGTCGACAAAGGGAATTTCCAACTCGCGATTCAAGCCTGGGGTTCGACGACTAACCCGCATCCGCATTTCGCCTTCGTCCAGGACCTCTTTACCCACAACATTCCGATCGCCGCGAACCAAGGTGGCCGCGGCATGGGCTTCGAGCTGAAGCAGCAGACCGACGTGCTCGGCGAAGTCGATCTCGAGCGCATGGTCGTCGATGCCGGGCTCGGGCTCGATGTCGAGGCACAACGGCAGAACGTGACCAAGCTCGCCCTGGCCTTCAATGAACTGTTACCCATGATCCCGCTATTCGAGCGCTATGGCAACAACCCCGTTCGCGAGGGGGTGCGTGTGCAACCGTGGCCGCCCGACAGCGACCCGATCTACCGCAATGCTCCCTATGGGGATAACTTCGCGGTCATGATGATCTGGACCGGTCAACTCAAGCCGGTGTGAGCCTGTTCCCGGCCCACCCCACCGGGCTCCCCTGGTGGGTCGGTGGGGTGGGCCTGGCCTCCTTCCCGTGCAGCGCAGTCCAGAGCGAGTCAGCAGGAAAGGAAGACACCGGATGCAGCGACCCGTCGAAGCTGTCCTGGTCGGCGCTGGCAACCGGGGAACCTTGGCTTACGGCACCTTCGCGCTCCGCGCTCCATGGGATCTGCGCTTCGTCGCGGTTGCCGAGCCGAACGACGAACGCCGCACGCGCTTCGCGCAACAGCACGGAATCCCGCCCGAGCGCCAATTCCACTCCTGGCAGGAACTCGCCGAGCAACCGCAACTGGCGCCGGCCCTCATCAACGCGACAATGGACCGCGATCACTTCCCGAGTACCATCGCGTTCCTCGAGAAGGGCTACCATGTCCTCCTCGAAAAGCCGATGGCGACGACACCGGAAGAGTGCCTCACCCTCGCCGCGACCGCTGAGCGGACCGAGCGCGTGCTCCAGGTGGCGCACGTGCTGCGCTATGCGCCCTTCTTCCGCACGATCTACGATCTGGTCCACAGTGGGCGGCTGGGTGAGATCGTGTCTGTCGACTGGCGCGAGAACCTGTCTTATTTCCACTTCGCACACAGCTTTATCCGCGGGAATTGGGCGAATACGGAGCGCTCGAGCCCGATGATCCTCACCAAGTGCTGTCACGACCTCGATCTTCTGGTCTGGATCCTCGATCGCTCCTGCCAGCGGGTCGCCTCCTTCGGGTCTCTCACCCACTTCACCCCAGCGAAGGCGCCGCCAGGCGCTCCGGAGCGCTGTACTGACGGTTGCCCGATCGCCGACGAGTGCCCGTACTTCGCTCCGCGGATCTATTTGTTCACGGCTGCGGGCAGTGCCTTCCAGCACGCAGTCTCTCCAGATCCTGATCCCGAAGCGATCCTCGCAGCGCTCGCGACCGGACCCTATGGGCGCTGTGTCTACCACTGCGACAACACAGCGGTCGATCACCAGGTGGTGTTGATGGAGTTCGCTGGTCAGCTCGCTGTCTCGCTCACGATGCAAGGTGCCTCCCACGTCGAAGGACGGACCGTCCGCATCGACGGCACGCGTGCAACGCTCCTCGCAAACGAATCGCGCCGCGAACTCGTCATAGCCGACCACCTCACCGGTACTATCGAGACGATGCGTCTGGCGCCACCGATCGGCGGGCATGGTGGTGGCGATGTCGGTCTCATCCGTGCCTTTGTCCAGGCTGTCCGCGGCGAACGGGCCGGTGTGCTGACAAGCGCTCATCAGGCGGTCGAGAGCCATCTTCTGGCCTTCGCGGCCGAGGACGCACGGGTCTCCGGTCGTATCCTCGACATGGCCACGTATCGTGCACAGTGGGAGCACCAGCATGTCGATACTCGCAGGTGAGATCGCCGAGCAGCCAGCTGTCCTCGAGCGGCTCCTCGACTCAGGATTCCCACGCGTTGAGGAAGTGGCAGGGCGCATCCAGGCTGCTGCACCGCGCTACGTGGTGATCGCTGCCCGCGGCAGTTCCGACAATGCCGCGCGGTATGCCCAGTACCTCTTCGGGGCTTACAACCGACTTCCTGTCGCCCTGGCAACCCCTTCCCTGTTCACGCTGTACCAGCGGCCCCCGTCGCTCGCCGGAAGCCTCGTCATCGCGATCAGCCAGAGCGGCCGGTCGCCCGATATCATCGCAGTCATCGAGGAAGGGCGTCGCCAGGGTGCGCTCACCCTGGCGGTCACCAATGATCCCGCTTCGCCGCTCGCCCAGGCTGCCGAGCTCGTCCTTCCGCTCTTGGCCGGAGAGGAACGGGCCATCGCCGCGAGCAAGACCTACACGGCACAGCTCTTCGTGCTCGCCCTCCTCAGCACCGCACTCGCGGAAGACCACACGCGCCTGAACCAGCTCGCCAAGGTGCCTGTGGCGGTCCGCAGAACGCTCGAGCACAACTGGAATCTCGCCCATCAGCTCGGTCCCTTCCGGGACGCGCGCCTCCTCGCCGTCATCGGCCGGGGCTTCAACTACGCGACGGCGTTCGAGGTCGCGCTGAAACTCCAGGAGACCTGTCTCGTGCTGGCGCAGCCGTATTCCTCGGCCGACTTCCGCCACGGCCCGATCGCACTCGTCGAGCCCGGTTTCCCGATCGTCCTGGTCGCTCCTTCCGGTGCGGTCTTCCCCGACCTCGCGGCGCTCACCGAGGACTTGGCTGCGCGCGAGGCCGCGCTGGCGATCGTGAGCGACGATCCCGCGCTCCTCGCCCGGGCCGATCTCCCCTTGCCGCTGCCGCCCGCTGTCCCCGAGTGGCTCTCACCGCTGGTCGCTGTCGTGCCTGGACAACTCCTGGCACTCGCGCTGGCTCGCGCCCGCGGGCTCGACCCGGATCGGCCACGCGGCCTCGCCAAGGTCACCCGGACGGTCTGAGGGGGCGGCGATGGAGCTGGCATTCGTCGGTGCCGAACTCGTCGATGCCGGTACCCGTTGGACGGGTCGGCGACTCACGATCGCCGGCCCACGGATCATTGCCGTCGACCACGAACACCCTCGCGCCGGTGCGACTGTCGATCTCAGTGGTTTCCTCGTGGTACCCGGCTTTATCGACCTCCATACGCACGGTGGTGGCGGCTTCGCGCTCCATACGACCGAACCGGCCGAGATTCGGGCCTACGCGCGCTGGGTCACCCGCACTGGCACGACCGCGTTCCTCGTGAACGTCGTCGGCGTTCCGGAAGGCCTCCCCGAGCGGCAGCTCGTCGCCGCTGTTCAGGCGGTCACAGCACACGACCAGGGTGCCCTGCCCCTCGGTATCTACCTCGAGGGGCCGTTCCTGAACCCGTCGCGGCGGGGTGCGCACCATCCGTCCTGGCTCCGCCTGCCCGATCGCGCACTCGCCGAGCGGCTCCTTTCCCTCACAGGCGGGCACCTACGCGTCGTCACGCTCGCCCCCGAACTCCCCAGCGCACTAGACGTCCTCGACCGCCTGGTCGCTGCTGGCGTGACCGTCGCGCTCGGTCACACCGACGCGACCTACGAGGTCGCACGCCAGGCCTTCGCGCGCGGCGCGCGGCTCCTCACCCACTGCTTCAACGCCATGCCGCCGCTGCTCCACCGTGCGCCTGGCCCGCTCGGTGCGCTCGTCGAGTGCCCGGAGGCCTACGGTGAACTCGTCACCGACGGTCACCATGTCCTACCGCCGGTGATGCGTGTCCTCACCCGTGCGCTCGGCCCCGAGCGGACCATCGTGGTCACCGATGCACAGCCGGGAGCTGGCTTGCCGACCGGGACGACCTTCGTCTTCGCGGGTCTGACGGCCCGGGTCGACGGCGACCTGGCGCGCCTCGCCGACGGCACGATCGCCGGCAGCCTCCTCACGATGGATCGCGCGCTCCGGAACCTCGTCGAGCTCGTCGACGTACCCGTCGAACAGGCGGTGCGCATGCTCAGCGAGACGCCCGCCCGGGTACTCGGGCTGGCTCACCGCAAGGGCAGACTCGTACCTGGTTACGACGCCGATTTCGTCGTGCTCGATCCCTCCCTGTGTGTGCACGGGACGGTCTGCCGGGGCCGAGTCGCGTACGCCAGTCCGGCGTTCGCCGAACGGCTCGTTGCCGCCGGGGTCCCGCTCGACCGAGACGTCGCGGAACCAGCCAATGCTCCTGGTTCGACTCCGTGATGGGAGCGAGACGATGCGGTATCCAATGAAGGAATCGAACGACCGAGCGAGCGAACCCGGGAGCCCTGACCCACGCGTGCGCGATCTCGACCTGCTCTCGAGCCAGGAACTCGTCGACCTCCTGCTCGAGGAGGAGGCTCGCGTCGTCCCGGCGCTTCAGCGTGAGCGTCGACAATTCGCTGCGCTCGTCGATGCGGTGGCCGAGCGGCTGGAGCGCGGTGGCCGGCTCGTCTACGTCGGCGCAGGGACGTCCGGTCGGCTGGCGGTGCTCGATGCGCTCGAGTGCCGACCGACCTTCAGCCTCGAGCCGGGTCGCGTCGTAGCGCTCCTGGCTGGGGGGATGCGCGCCTTGCACGAGCCGGTCGAGGAAGCCGAGGACGACGAGGCGGCGGGTGCCAACGACGTAGCGGCTCTCGGTCTCGGTCCCGACGACGCGGTACTCGGCATCAGCGCCAGTGGGCGTACCTCCTACGTGCTCGGTGCGCTCGCCCAGGCACGCCACCACGGCGCGTTCGTCGCAGCGCTCGTGTGCCAGTGTCCATCACCACTCGAACAGCTGGCTGACCTCGTCGTTGCACCGCTCGTCGGTCCCGAGGTACTCGCTGGCTCGACCCGCATGAAAGCTGGCACCGCGCAGAAGATCGCGCTGACGACCTTGAGCACCGCGGTCATGGTCCGGCTGGGCCGGACCTACGGCAACCGCATGGTCGACGTGCGGCCGGTCAACCGCAAGCTGTGGGGGCGAGCCGTGGGCATCGTCGCCGAGGTCACTGGGCTCGAACCGGAAGACGCAGCGCGCTACCTGGAGCGAGCGGGAGGCGAAGCCAAGACGGCCATCCTGATGGCGCTCACCGGTATCGATGCAGTGCAGGCGCGTGCCCGCCTCGCTGCAGCACGCGGTCGTTTGCGCGCGGCACTCGCGCCGGATTTCCAGGCTGACCCCTCGTCCGAATCGAGCCGATACGACGAGTGACTGACCGAGAGGAGGTGTCGAATGTCGGAGGTACCCCCGCTCCTGCCGCCACCACGCGAGGTCACGCCTGGCCCTGCCGAGGATGCCTGGTTTCTCGACTGGGACAGCGAACTCGTCTTCCCGGCTTCGGATGCCGCCTCGCTAGATTTCGCTGCGCGCCAGCTCCAGGCCACCGTGCGCGCGGTCACCGGCCTTCCTCTCCCACTCCGGGCGGCGCTCGACCCGCTCGATGGCCCCAACTGTATCGTCCTGCTGCGGGGTGCACGAGCACCGGGTCTCGAGGTTCCCGGCGACGAGGGATACGCGATCCAGTGCAGCGCTCGCCGGCTCGTCCTCGCAGCGACGACGCAGGCTGGCCTCTTCTACGGGATCCAGACCCTCCGCCAGCTCGTCCGTGCCTGCGGTCGGCGCCTACCCGCTCTCACCATACGGGACTGGCCCGTGCTACCCAACCGTGGCGTCATGCTCGATGTCTCGCGCGGCAAAGTTCCGACGCGCGAAGCGCTCTTCCGGCTCATCGACCTGCTCTCCCACCTCAAGTACAATCACTTCCAGCTTTATGTCGAGCATACGTTCGCGTTCCCCCGGCACCCCGAGATCGGAGCAGGGAGCGACCCGTTGACGCCCGACGACATCCGCGCGCTCGATCGCCACTGCCGCGAACGGCGCGTTGAACTCGTCCCCAACCTCCAATCGTTCGGCCACCAGCGCCGCTTGCTCTCCCTGCTCCGCTATGCCCATCTCGACGAAGTCGGTTGGCGCTGGACGCTTACGCCAGCCCGCGAGGAGACGTACCGGCTCTTGGATGAACTCTATGCCGACTACCTGCCGAACTTCTCCTCCACTTGGTTGAACGTCGACTGCGACGAAACCTGGGACCTCGGGACCGGTCAATCGAAGGAACTCGCTCGCCAGTTCGGTAAGGGGCGGCTCTATCTCCGGCACCTCTTGCGCTTGCGTGATCTCGCGGCCCGCTACGGTCGACGGATCATGGTCTGGGCCGACATCCTGCTCCACTATCCCGTCCTCGTCCGCGAGCTGCCCGATGACGTGCTGGTGCTCGACTGGCACTACGAGGCACAGGAACGGTATCCCTCGACCGAGCTCCTCGGCTCGCTCGGCCGTGCCTTCTGGGTCTGTCCGGGGACATCGAGCTGGAATACCCTCTTTCCCCGTATCGAAAACGCGCTTGCCAACATCCGTGGCCTCGTCCGCGACGGGCTGGCTCACGGCGCCTCCGGCATGCTGCTGACCGATTGGGGCGACTACGGTCACTACCAGCCGCTCTCCCTCTCGCTCTTTGCGTACGCAGCGGGCGCCGCAGTCGCTTGGTCGGGGCCGGATATCGCGCAGGAGTCGCTTGACCGAGCCTTCGCTGTCCAGATCCTGCGCTCCGCACCCGGCGATCCTGCCGTCGAGGCGATCCACCGGCTCGGACGCGCCGTCACCGCACCGACGCTCGGTGCGTTCAACCGCTCGAACAGTGCCCTCGCCCTCTTCGACGAACCGCTAGCCGGGCGGCTCATCGACACGGTCGACCCGGTAGCCCTCGAGGAACTCCGTACGGCAGCGCTCGAGGCTCTCGCGGCCTGGAACCACGTGCCGCGACCTGACGTCCGGCTTGACTACACCTTCGTGGCCCGCCTCGTCCTCTTCGCTGCCGAAAAGCTGCGTGCGAGCCAACGAATCCGACAGGAGCTCCGCGAATGCGCTGGGCCGCGCGGTGCGGACCGCTCGGAAGCCCTCGCGACTCTCGACCGGGCGATCGCTGCGTTCAGCGACCAGCGGCAGCGCCTGGCGGCACTCACCGTCGAGTTCGAGGCTGTCTGGCTCCGCCATGCCCGCCGCAGCGAGATCCGGCAGATGCTCGATCGTTTCGCAGCACTCGACACCCGGTATGCGGCCGCACTCGCCTGGTTGGCCGAGCAGCGCCAGCGTGTCGAGTCTGGCCAATCCCTCGATGCCGAGCTACGGAGCTACGAGGTTGCTGGCTACCGTGCCCTCTGGGAGGAGGGGTTGGCCGAGCTGCAGCGTCTCGCCGAACTAGTCGGGATTGACGAACTGCCACCGGCCATCCGCGCATTCCTCGTCCAGGCGGGACGCACGCGCGCCGACGACGCACATTGAACCAGCGGTGCCTGGTGAGCCACGTTCCGTGCGGGAGCGCTGGCACCAGGTACCCCCCACTTCACACAACAGCGCTTTTTGTCATTATCCGGCCGTAGGACAAAGCCGCTTGCAGGGCGCTCGCGCGCTACGATCGAACGAAAGGGGGAACCCGAACATGCCCACCACCATCACCCGTCTCGAGGTCTACGACGTCCGCTTCCCGACCTCGCTCACCCTAGCTGGATCGGACGCCATGCATCCCGATCCCGACTACTCGGCCGCCTACCTCATCCTGCACACCGATTCCCCCGGTCTCCACGGCCACGGGCTCACCTTCACCATCGGGCGCGGTAACGAGC
>Ga0197143_1002128_pt1 | contig 15263 bp, 15 predicted proteins | sample GBS70_MetaG_FD_148603 | JGI IMG/M metagenome (GOLD analysis project Ga0197143, IMG submission 148603) | Sediment microbial communities from Great Boiling Springs, Gerlach, Nevada, United States - GBS 70_MetaG | ecosystem: Environmental > Aquatic > Thermal springs > Hot (42-90C) > Sediment...
ATCTTCCCCTTTCGTAACACCCGCTTTCCTCCCGTCCACCCCCTCCCCTGCCTTTGCTCCGCGTGAAACGTGGGAGGCCCCCGGAAAGGAGCGGGAAGCTGGGGAACCCAAACAAAAAAAGAGAGAATCTTGAAGCGGGATTCAGGGGACCTTCACGTCCTTGAGCTTCTCGCTGGCCTGCTCCCCGCCCACTCCCCAGTTCTCCCTGGGCACCTCGTGGAGGATGACCTCCACCGCCTCCCTGGGAACACCCATCTCCGCGAACACGCTGGTTATCCCGGCGATCACCTTTTTCTTGGCGGCGTTGGAAAATCCCTTCCAGACCATCACGTGCACGACGGGCACGTGTTAATCCTCTTTCACCCCTCCTAAAATCCTTCCGGACCCTCCCGGGAGGTAGCGCCCGGCAAGGGGAAAAGGGAAGGATGTGCAAGGCCGCCTGAGCTCGTCGCCAGCGGTCGGTGGACCTGGAGTTCTCGCTAGAGGCTCAGGCAGCCGACCGGGAGGCACCCCTTCACGGTGGGGGATGTACCGCTTCGTAAAAATTTTAAATGTCAGTTGGTTCAGAAGCGAGGAGAAAATGAAATCGAAAGTGGCGATGGTGGTTCTGATCGCCCTTCTAGTGGGTGCTTCCGCTTCCCTGTTTTGGCATTTCAGGCACGAGGGAAAGCTCATTTTAAAACCAGTGGAGCCCACGAGAGAGCCCGAAGCCCTCCCGGAGGGTTTCCTGCCGCCGAAGTTTCCGTGGGTCATGAGGAAAAGCAACGCGGAAAGCGACATGTTCTATCCCTCCTTTTTACCGAGGAAACCCGAAGTCGTTTTCTCAATCGATGTTTCGGCCAACCTTGGTGGAACGCTGGCAAACGCTATGGTGGACGGCGATAAAATTTTCCTGGCCGATGGTCAAGGAGTATACGCCCTCCACAGGGACAACGGGGAGCTGGTTTGGGGCGTGGAAGTGTACTCCGACAGTCTTGAGGGCAGAGCGATCTCCCACCCCCAACCCGTGACCAAATGGAGGGCCTTGGGTCTGTGGAGGTTCGTTCGAGCCTGTGGCGTTGGGAATTTCCTTTACGTGGCGACCTCATCCAACTTGGACCTAGGCGATGCTTTTCTCCTGGCGCTGAGCAAGGAGAACGGCTCCGTAGAGTGGATGGTCGAGCTGGAATCGGAGGCCGGTGCATCTTCCCGTTCATCGGTCACCTCCAATCTGGTGGTCGCGGATGGGAGAATCTACGTGGGAAGCGTTAGGGATGAGGGGTACGTGTTCTGCGTGGGGGAAAACGGCGCTCTCCTCTGGCGCAGCGAGGTCGGGGGCATCGCGAGGGGGCTGGCCTGCGGTGACGGGATCCTCTTCGTAACGTCGGAGCCTTCAACCAGGCTGCACGCCCTCGATCCGAAAACGGGAGAGACCCTTTGGATCTTCGAACATGACGCGATGCTGAGCGCGCCGTCTTACCGAGATGGAAAGGTGGTACTGGCCGACTCTCAGGGGGGCCTCCTATCCTTCTCCAGCGAAGGAAAGCTGTTATGGAGAAGGTCCCTTGGAGTGGGCGGGGACGTCAACTGCGATCCGTACGTTGCCGTGGGTGCTCAACGCATATACGCCGTTAGAAGCATAGGGGAAAGACCGCTGAACCTCTTCACGGTGGACCTTGACGGGAACGTTGGGGAGAACTTTACGATGGAGAGCGACGAAGATGGAGGAAAACCAGTGGCATCGCGGGACGTGGTCGTTCTGCCGGTCAGGGCCAGTGAGGAGGGCAAGGTACATCTGCTGTGGCGCGGCTGGGCGAAAACCGGCGAATTCTCCTTCCCGAACGACGGCTGGATGCCCGTGGTCAGCGCCGCTTACGGCGAAATATATGTTCTTGCAAACCCGGGAAAGCTCTACAAGCTGGCGGACATCGAAAAACCCGTGATAAGCTCGGTGAAGGCTGAGCTGCTTGAGGAGAACCTGGTCATCAGCGTGACCGCCTGCGACAGCGGGAGCGCCTTGTACAGGGTTCTCCTGGTCTACAGCGTGGACGGCTCAGCGTGGAGCTACGCGGAGATGGAGGTTTCAAGAAGGTACGCGGTGGAGCCGGTTGGAGGCTACGGCCTGGAGGAGGAGGTCTACGGTGCCAGGATCCCCCTGCAGCCGGACACGACCCTGGAGTTTTACGTGGTGGCCGTAGACCATGCCGGGAACTACGAGGTTTCGGGCGTGCGTGCATACCAGGTCTCCAAAGGATGACGGCTTTGGATTCCGAAGAAGCAGCACGCCTTCCGCCAACTATTCCCACTCCAGCCCGTCCACAGCAATGCGTGAAGAAGCTGTGCAGTCTGAGGGGCTGGGCAAAACAAAAAAAGGTTGAGGTGGGCAAGCCCACCCCAACACCCTGCCAACCATTTCCAGCGCGGCTCAGCTAGGCTGGAACAGCGAGTCAGGCAGGTCCGGGTTCACCACGATGTCAGATATCGTGACCGATCTTCCTGTGGACGGGTCGGTGTAGGTGACGTCCCCGCTAACCCAGCCCAGATTCTTCAGCACCTCCACGTACTGTACTATGTACTGGCTGATTATCTGCTGTATCAGTGGGTCGGGTATTGGAACGCCGGACAACAGGTCCTCCCAGCCGTGCCACTCCGTCCACTGCCACAGGTTCGGCCCGCTGTTGTCGTAAATGATTATGATGTATGAGTTCTCACCCTCACGTTCTTCCCAGAAGTCCACCCTGTACTTTCCGTTCGGCTTTCCGATGTTTTTCATTTTGATATCTAGTGTTCCCCTATACTGCTCGGGAACGGTTGCGGTTGTTGTCACCTTGAAGCTCAAGCTTGTCGCCGTCAGGATAGGACTCTCACCGGCTCCGCCACCGGCTCCCGCACCGCCGCCAGGGCCGCCGCCCCTGGAGAGCAACAGATAGGCACCGGCACCCATGCACACAGCGATGACAACTATGGCAATCACTAGAACTGCTCCAATTCCTTTTTTATCCACCAATTTCACCCCAGAAAAAAGATAATTGAGGCATTTAAAACTAACGCTATGAGAAGAATGGAGGATGGACACTACGGCGTCGTTTAGACGAATATCATGATCTAGCCGCTGACTTCCTCGGCAAACTCATGGCAACCGGGGCTGGTCGAGCGGCCTCACATCCACTTCTCCCTGTACAGGATGAACTGGAGCATGGGGACCAGCTCCAGCCCGTCCAGCCTCCCCACCTCCTCCCTGGTGATGACGAGGCCCCTCTCCAGACCGAAGCGCCTGCAGAAGGCCCGGAGGCCACGGAGGTCCTGCCTCCGGATCTCCTGCCCATACTTCACCTCCACTGGCACCGTCCTTCCGTTCCTGAGCACGAAGTCCACCTCCAGGCTCCTAAGCCGCCAGTAGAACCTGGCCCCGGTCTCGCTCATGACCAGGGTCTCCATCACCCTCGTGGGGTCCTGGGTCGTGCACAGGCTCGGATGGCAGGGGTAGCCCTTACGGTTCTTGCGGCTGGCCGCAAGCATGGACCCGCGTAGGTTGCTCAGGCGCCTGATGACGAAGGAGAGCTCGAGGTAGCTCAGGTAATCTCCGACGGTCTTCTTGGCCCTTCCGAGCTCCCTGGACAGGGAATCAAGGTTCAGGATGACCCCCGGGCTGGAGCATATGACCTCGGCCAGGAGCCTCAGGAGTTCGGGCTCCCGGGCGGGGAAGCTCTGCGGGATGTCCCGGTAGAGAACCCTCTCCAGCACGAGCTCCCTGACGTAGCGCCTGGCCTCCTGATCGCCCGCCCGGATTATCTCCGGGAAACCCCGGAGCAGGAACTCCTGGAGGTGGAGGGAGAGCCTGCGCTCGGAGATCTCGAAATCCTCAGGAGGAGGGGGGCTCTCCCCGTACCGCAGGCGCAGGAACTCCGTGAAGGAAAGGGGGTCGAGCCTGTGGAAGAAGCACCTGCCCGCCAGGGATTCCCCGAGCTTGAGGTTGGGGCTGAAGTCGTAAAGAGCTTCACCTCCTCGGGCCATCCCGGAAGCTTGTGCACCTCATCCAGGAAGAGGTAGACCCTGCGGTCCCTGAGCCTGGACCTGAGCACGCGCTTCTCGTACTCCCTGAGGAGCCCGCGCAGGTCTTTCGAGCGCTCGTCGAAGGTGAAGTAGAGGATGGCCCGAGGGTCCGTTCCGCGCTTCAGGAGATGGTCAACGAGCTGGAGCATCAGGGTGGTCTTCCCGGTCCGGCGCAGCCCCACTATCAGTCCGCCGGCCTCCGGTCGAGCGAGTCCTTGAGCTCCTGGAAGAGCGCCCTCGGCTGGGGGGAAGAAGGTCGCGTGGGACCTCACCGGTCTCCCACCAAGGGTTCAAATCATACAGATTGGGCGATTTGAATTTACTAATATTTAACTTTTAGGGATAAGATGGTTTACCAACATGTCCAAAAGGGGGGAGGTGAAAAGCTCGCAAAGGGATGAAACCCGACACCTATGCTGACCCTGTGCCTTCCACCTCCCTCTTTTATCCGGGGGGCCTGTATAACCGGGGGCGAAGAGCGCAGACATCTATCCGCGGTCCGGGCCGCACCATCCCTTGAAGGGCTCGCCCCGGACGAGCATCCAGTACACCGCCACAAGCAGCTTCCTCGCCATGGCCACGATGGCCCTCTTCCTCCCCTTCCGCCTCGCCACCCTCCAGAAGAACTCCGTCAGCCTCGATTCCCCGTGGTAAAGATGCATCCAGGTACACTGGATCAGGATCCACCTCAGCATCCCGCTTCCCTCCTTGGTGATGGATCCGAGCCTCCTCGAATCCCCCGACTGGTGGAGCCTTGGGACGAGGCCGGCTCCTGAACCTGGAGACGTCCCCGATCTCCGCCAGGATGGTCATGAGGTGGAAAAGCATGGGATCAGGCATGGCATGCAAACCTTCGGATCAAGCGAAGTAGTGCGGTAGGAAAGCCACTTTCGTCCCCGAGATCTCCCTTACCCCGAACTCCCCCTCCGTGAACACTATTGCCCTCTTCGGTCTGTAGGACTTCAGAAAGCTGCTGAATCCCCTCCCTGGCCTCCCCTTTCCGGTCTTCACCTCCACGGGCACCGGCTCACCGGAGTCTCCTAGGATGAAGTCGATCTCCCCCTTCCCGGCGGTCCTCCAGAAGTGGAGCTTTTCAAAGCGGGACCTGAGCTGGATGAACACGTGGTTCTCCAGCAGCCTTCCCCTGTCCTCCCGCTCTGCGAGGGGGTCGAAGCGGTTCAGCAAGGAGTTCCTGAGCCCCGTGTCGAGGAAGTAGAGCTTTTTGGACTTCCTGAGCTCGGTGACCAGGTTGCGGAAGAAGGGGGGGAGGAGTTCTATCACATAGGTCTGTCTGAGGAGGGAGAGGTAGCTCAGGAGGGTCCTGAAGTCGATCCCGAGCTCACGGCAGGCATCCGCATGGTTCAGAAGGCCGCCTATCTGGAAGCTCAAGAACCTCATGAGCTCCTGGAACTTTTCCGGATTCTTCACCCTGAGGAAGTAGAAGATGTCCCTCTCAAGGTAGGTGGTGACGAGGTTGCGCAGGAGCTCCCGCTTGATCTCCTGGCTAGGCTCCTTAACCACCGCCGGAAAACCGCCGAAGATCACGTACTCCTCGAGCAGGGACTGAAACTCCCGCCCAAAGATGGGCTCGGCCTCCAGTTTTTCCTCCCTCAGAAAGCCGGAGAGGGACTCCAGGAAGCCGAGGTAGGTCCTGTGCAGGTCCCCGGCCCTCCACTTCAGGAACTCCTCGAAGGTGAGAGGCAGGAGCTCGAAGTAGATGGCCCTCCCCACCAGATGCTTCCCCACCTCCACCTTGATGTCGAAGGAGCCGGAGCCCGTGGCGATGATCTTCAGCCTCTCCCCGTAAAGGTCGAACAGGAGCTTGAGCCTCTGCCCCATGTCGCCAATGTACTGGGCCTCGTCCAGGAGGAGGACCGACTTTTTCCTCTCCAGAATCCTCTCCGCCACCGCCTTCGGATCCTTCTCAAAAGCCTCCCTCCAGCTGGGGTCCTCGAGGGTGAGGTATTCCGAGTCCTTCAGGAGCTCGTGCAGGTGGAGGAGGAAGGTGGTCTTGCCGCTCTGCCTGGGCCCCTTCAGGAGGAGATACTCTTTTCTCCCCAGCCATTTTTCCAACTTTTCTTCTATTTTTCTTGGATAGTATTCCACGATTAATTCTATAAAAATTGCAGTAATTTAAGGTTTGGGGCTCCAAAAAACCCTGCGCTCAGGTCCTGAGCGAGGGGCCGGCCGAGAGCTTCGGGGGAACGATCTGGAGCTCTCCGCTCCTCCTCACCAGCACGTTGGCGCCCCGCCCCTCCCCGTGGTACATGAAGACGAGGACCAGATCTTCCCCGTAGGCCTCCCTCTCCCAGTCGTAGGGGAAGGGATAGGAGGGATGGAGGTCCCAGGCATAGGGGTAGTGCCTGAACCCCAGGCCCTCCATGATCCTGTCCACCTCCTTTTCTATCTCCCAAACGGCATTTCCCAACTTTTCCGAAACCAAGACTTGAATCGGCCTGAGTTCTTCCACCACCCTAACCAATTGCTCGCTAACTCTCCCTAGCTTGGTGATTTCCAAAGGCAGGCAGGAGGGATGGTACGGTTTCCCGTCCCAGAGGTACTCCCGGCCCTCCATCTCCCTCCCGCAGGCGGAGCAGACCCTCCCGGACCCCATCATCACCGGTCCTCCCACCCTCATAAAAGGGATGGGTGAAGATTTTTCCTCCCTGGCTATTTAGCCCTCCCTTCCCATCCCCTCCAAGATGAGAGAGACCCACCTGACGGTCTACGACGGGCTGGACTCCATCGGGGGGAACAAGATCTTCCTGGAGAACGGGGGAATCAGAATCCTCTTGGATTTCGGAATCAACTTCAAAAAGCAATCCAAATTCTTCGCGGAGTTCCTCAAACCCCGCTCCACCAGGGGGGTGCACGACCTCCTGCAGCTCGGCCTGATCCCCGAGCTTCCCATCTACAGGGAGGATCTGATACCCTCGGACCTGTCCCTCCCCTGCGAGCAGCCCGCGGACGCGGTCTACCTCTCCCACGCCCACCTGGACCACTGCGGGTGCGCCGGCCTCCTGAGCCTGCAGACCACCGTCTGCTGCTCGGCCATGACCGCGGCCATCCTCAAGGGGATGCAGGACGTGAGGAGCGAGAGCCCGTGGGAGGAGGTGGTCTATCTCTCAAGAAGGAGACACGATGAGGATGATTCCAGGCTTCTGACCTCTTCCGACAAGAAGCAGCCGCTGGAGGGCAGGAGGGTGGAGGTTCCCAAGATACCTCCCAGGCTTCTGGAGGTCTGGGAGCAGTCCCCCCAGAATCGTCCCCTCAGCGCCAGCCTCTCCGAGGGCTCGGGCCCCCTCATCTGCAGGGCCTGGGAGGTGGACCACTCCATCCCGGGGGCCACCGCCTACGCCTTCGAGACGGGGACGGGCTGGGTGGTTTACACGGGGGACTTCCGGATGCACGGGGCCAAGGCCCATCTGACCGAAGAGTTCCTGGACGAGGCGGCGGGGCTGGAGCCCAGGCTTCTGATCATCGAGGGAACCAGGGTGGGGGAGGAGAGGGAGAGGAGGGAGACCGAGGAAGAGGTCTACCATAACTGCCTGGAGGTCTGTGGGGAGGAGAGGGGGCTGGTGGTGGCCGACTTCTCCCCCAGGAACTTCGAGAGGCTTGAAACCTTCAGGAGGATCGCGGGAGAAACGGGGAGGGAGCTCGCGGTCCTGCCCGAAGACGCCCACCTGCTCCGGCTCATAGGGCGCGTGGAGGGAAGGGACCTGCTCTCGGGCCTGAGGGTCTACTGGGGGCTGAAGAGCCGAAGATCCACCTGGGAGAGGAGGCTGCAGGAGGAGCTGTCGGATAGGCTGCTGGACCCCGCCCAGGTCTCAGGGAGGCCCTCCGGGTACATCCTGTGCCTGAGCTACTGGAACCTCACCAACCTCCTGGACATAAGGCCGGAGGGGGGAACGTACCTTTACTCCAGCAGCGAGCCCCACTCCGAGGAGGAGGTCTTCGACCTCGAGAGGCTAAGCTCCTGGCTGGACCACTTCGGCATGAGGCTGGTGGGGCTGAGGCTCCGGGGCAAGGAGGCGGAGTTGGAGCCGGGCTTCCACGCCTCGGGCCACGCCGCGCCCGAGGAGCTGCTCCAGGCCATCGAGAGGATAGGGGCAAAGGAGGTCCTTCCGGTCCACACGAAGCACCGGGATTGGTTCGAGAGGGAGGTGAAGGGGGCCAGGGTGCTCCTGCCGAAGGAGGGCCAGCGCATCCCGCTCACCTAACCCCCCTCCCCGACAGCCCCACAGGCACCTCCTGAGCTCCGCCCACTCCCCCAGCAGCCTGATCAGCCTCCCCGAGCTCCTGGGGAGGAGGCTGGAGACATGTGTCCCTTCTCCATCGACCCTTCCCCTCCAAGCCGGGTGATGCCTCCCCCCCCTTTACATTAGAAAAATTTAAAAAATGTTAATAACACTAATGTTATCGTGGAAAAACAGAAAATAATCCCAAGGGAACTCCTCCCTAAACTGGAAAAATGGCTCAACAGGCGGGAAATCTTCGCCATAAAGGGCCCGAGGCAGTCCGGCAAGACCACCCTCCTGAAGCTCCTGGGGGAAAGGCTCGCCGGTGAGGGAAGGGTCGTCTTTCTGAACTTCGAGGACCCCGACACGCTCGAGGCCTTTGAGAGGGATCCGAAGGGATACCTCAGGAGCTTCATCTCAGGCAGCGAGAGACACTACTTTCTGATGGACGAGTACCACTACGTCCGGGATCTCGGGAAGAAGCTCAAGCTGCTTTACGACACCTTCGAGCAGGCGAAGTTCATAGTCACGGGGAGCTCCTCGCTGGAGCTCGGGGGCGGGATGGGGCGCTTCCTGGTCGGCAGGGTGTTTTTCTTCGAGCTCCTCCCCTTCAGCTTCCGCGAGTTCCTGAGGGCGCGGGATGAAAGGCTGGCCCGCATCCACGAACAGAAGAGCGGGCTCATCAGCGATTTCCTGGCGGGTAAGGGGGTGGAGGTTGGGGAGGATGTCTTTGTCGGGGAATTTCAGGCCCTCCTCCAGGAATACTTGATTTACGGCGGCTATCCGGCGGTGGTCACGGCAGAGGACGCCGAAACCAGGCGGATGATCCTGAAAGGGATCTACGATACGTACCTCTCCAGGGATGTCGTGGAGTTCCTGAAGTTCACGGACACCCTCAAGTACAGGAGCGCCGTCAGGGCCCTGGCGGCGTCCATCGGCGGGCTGCTGAACTACGGGGAGCTGTGCTCCGCCACCCAGAGCTACTTCAAGGAGCTGAAGCGGATGATCTCGATTCTCTCCGAGACCTACATCCTGTCGCTGGTGAGGCCCTTCTTCACCAACCCAAGAACGGAGCTCAGGAAGACCCCAAAAGTCTACTTCCTCGACCTGGGGCTGAGGAACTACTTGATCAACAACTTCAACCCGATGGAGGCGCGGCCCGATTCCGGCCCGATGGTCGAGAACTTCGTCATGCTTGAACTCATGCGCATGTTTCCCGGCGAGCCCCTGAACTACTGGAGAACGATAGCGAAGGCGGAGGTGGACTTCGTGATCAGACCGGAGGGGGTACCGGTGCCGGTGGAGGTAAAGTACAGAAGGCTGGAGAAACCGAAGGTCTCGAGGAGCCTGCGGAGCTTCATCGAAAGCTACAGGCCGAAGCGCGCGCTGGTCGTCACCCGCGACACGTGGGATAGAGTCGAGGTGGGTGAAACAGAGGTTCTCTTCGCTCCCGCGTGCTACCTCTGAACGATTTGGTGTGGAGGTGCTCTGCACCCGCAGGTTTGACCGGTGAGGTTCGGAATGGCCTTCGGCCGGCAGGCGGGCCCGCCTCACTTCCCCGATAGCTCCTGCAGGCACCTCCTGAGAAGGGCCCTGGGGCCGTGGTCGTCCGCCGCCCTCCTGAGCTCCGCCCACTCCGCCAGCAGCCTGATCAGCCTGCCCGCGCTGCCCCCCGCCCTCATCCTCGCGGCCTCGTCCAGCGACTCCTCCAGGGAGTAGATGGCCCCCCAGACCGTGCGCTTGGGGTACCTCCCCTCCTCCATCTCCCCGGCAAGCCCGGAGAAGTAGGAGCGCAGTAGCTCCAGGAAGGCCTCCTCCTTCCCCAGCCTCCCCAGGATCTCCCTCAGCCTTCCCGCCTTCCCGGGGTCCAGGCGCTCCAGGATCCCAGGGGTGTAGGCCCGCCTGAGCACCTCCCTGGCGAAGCCTCCCCAGTCCACCTCGTAGGGCTGGAACTTCCCCTCCTTCCCCCCCAGCCTCACCACCCCCAGCTCCCGGAGCCTCCGCAGGTGCTCCACCACGGTGGGGGGGGAGGTCCCCAGCCTCTCCGAGATCTCCTTGGGCGTGGTCCTCCCCAGCAGGAGCTGGAAGAAGACCTCCGAGCAGCCCACGCTGGCCAGCGGATCTATCTCGGGCACCCTCCCTCCTTTCTCCCCCGCTTTATTAGGGTTTTTCTAACCATTTTATTAGGGTTTTTCAAACGATTAGGAAAACCCTAAACTTTAAAAGCCCGGAGGTGCAGGTAGAAGCGTGGTGGGGATGGGAAAGAGGAACCACCCCTTCGAGCTCTCGGCCCTGCGCCTCCTGATGGCCATGCTGAGCCTGAGCGCGGGGACCACCTCCGAGCCCCTCAGCCTCTACTCCCTGCTCAGCCTCCTCCCCTCCAGCCAGAGGAGGGACAGGGTGAGGAGGATGGTGAAGAAGCTGGAACTCCTGGACTGGGTGGAGAGCTGGGAGGACGGGGAGGGCCGCGTCAGGTACCTCCCCAGCCGGAAGGCCGTGGAGGACCTGCCCTTCATCGAGAGGATGATCAGGGTTCTGGAGTTCTTGGGATCGGGGGAGGAAGAGGAGGAGCCCTAGGGCCCCCAGGCTCATCCGGGATCCGCCCCTCCGGCTTGCTTGCCCCCGCCTCCAGCCAGGGGGAGAGTATGCCGTCCACCTCCCTTCCGAACAGGAACTCCCTCTCCCAGAGCTCCCTGGCCAGCCCCTCCACCCCCTCCCTCCCCACCTCCCGGAGGATCCTCCTCGCCCTCTCCAGGCAGGAAGCCCTGAGCTGCCTGGCCCTGGAGTAGATCTCGGCCCTCTCCGCCTCGGGGGGAGGCCTGAGGATGGAGAAGTCGGGGTCGAGGGGATCCAGCTCGATGGCCAGGTCCACGGTGCAGTAGTTGGTGTCGGGGGAGTGCTTGGCGAAGTGGTCCAGCGAGAGCCTGGTTACCCAGCCCACGTCCAGGGGCTCGTCCAGGGTGGGCTCGCCGAAGACCAGCTCCTCCGCGGCCTTCCCTGCCAGGCCCACGCAGATCTTGAGCTCGTTCGACCCCCGGGGATGGGGCCCGGGCCCGTAGTCCACCAGGGTGATGCCCCTCCGGTAGTGCTCCCTCGGGACCACCACCAGCCTCACCCCCACGCCCAGCGCCCTGGCCACCGCCGCGTGACCGGCCTCGTGGACGCAGGCCACCCAGCGCTCCTGCCGCGAGGACCAGGCCCCCTGGATGCTGCCCAGGATCCTGGGGAGGAGGCTGGAGACGAGGTGCCCCCTCTCTATCGCCCCCTTCCCCTCCAGGAGGGCCAGGTAGTGGGCCCCCTCCACCACCTCCTCGATGGCCGCCGGGGAGAGATCGGAGGGGAGGGCCGAGGAGAGGAGCTCGGGATCCACCCCCTCCGCCACGGGCTTTTTCCCCAGGTAGTACTCCAGGACCTCCCTCTGCCCCTGCCGGTCGATGGCGAACTCCACCACCTCGGAGAGCCTTCCGGGCCTCTGGAGGGCGTAGGGCAGGCAGCCGGGGGGCCGGTTGGTGCAGGCCACCACGAACACCCCCTCCGCCCTGCCCCCCATCCCGTCCAGCTCGGAGAGGAGGGCCGTCCTCACCTCCCTCTTTTCCCTGTCCCCCTCCGTCTCGCACAGGTCGGAGATCTCCTCGAAGTGCAGGATGACCACCCTCCCCGTCCGGCGGTAGGCCTCCTTGGCCAGGGAGAAGAGGGAGACCACGTCGTTGGGGCTCCAGCCCTCCTCCGACCTGGGGAAGAGGGTGGCGTCTATCAGCCGCGCCCCGCTCTCCGTGGCCAGGATCCTGGCGGAGAGGGTTTTCCCCATGCCCGGGGGGCCGCAGAAGAGGGCCCCGGCGGGGAGCCTGCACTCCCCCGAGAGCTCCCGGTACCTCCGGAGCATCCCTATGAGGCGCTCCAGCTTGGCCCTCACGGAGGGCATTCCCCTGAGCCCGTCCAGGGCCGCCGGCTCGAAACTGCCCTCCTCCACGAACCTGCGCTGCGCGTCCGTCACCATCGAACTCCCTTTTTTCTTGGATTTTATTAAAATTGGGGGAAAACTTTTGACCCCAGTGGCAAAAAAGGCTTATTTTTTTGTTAAATTTACTCATTAACTACCTTTTTTTTATCTCTTTTATGAACTTAAGCTGTTATCATCATCGGTTTCATCATCAGTTCACTTTTGAAATAACCCTCCATTCTTCCAGCTCTGCCTTTACCCTGAAGGGGGCTCATCCCCGCCGCTGGGGGAGCCTGCCCTCCGGAGGTACCGAGAAGCATCAGCACCTACCCCACGGGGAAGGGGATCTCCACCTGCCCGCCCTCCTCCTCCAGGCGCAGCCTTTCCGCTAGGTGCTCCAGCTCCGCGAGAAGGTGGTGGATGCGCAGGACGAATTCCCTCCCCTCGCGCCTGGGCCTCAGGGTGGAGATCTTCTCGGGCCTGTCCCTGACGGTGAGGTAGACGGCGAGGAAGCGGTCGTACTTGGGCAGCCTCTCCCCACCCTCCACCTGAACGCAGCACCTCCTCCCCCCGGCGGAGTATACCTCCCCCTCCTCCGTGATCACGTACTCCTCCCCGTTGGAGGACCTCACCCTCACCCTCCCCTCGCTGAGGAGCTGGTCCACCACCTCCTGCCCCAGCACCTCCCTCACCGCCCGCAGGGCCCTCCCCTCCGTCTGCTCCCGGTGGGAGAGGAGGACCTCGGCCAGCTCCCGGGCGCGCTCCTGGGTGAGCCCCTCCCCCCTCCACAGCTCCGCCGCGCAGGCCTCCACCCAGGAATCTATCAGCCGGAGATCCGCCTCGCGCCCGTAAAGGTAGACCCTCCCTCCCCTGAGCTCCAGCTCCCCCAGCCTCACGGATCGTTCCTCCATCAGGAAGAGCCCCGCGTCTAGGTTCCCGGGCCTCAGGTCGGGCCTCACGATCTTCCTCCTCCCCTCCATCCTGAGGATCAGGGAGGCCGTGCCCCTCACCTCCCTGAGCGTTTCCAGCACCCTCCTCAGCGGGTAGCTCCTCGGCTCGCTGGACTGGTCGGCCCTGACCGCGATCTCCGCCTGCAAGGCTAGCCCCCCTGCACGCGGGGGAGGAGGATGGCCTCGAGCTCCTGGGTCCCCCTGAGGGCCTCCAGGCGCACGCACTCCATCACCTGCTCCGGGTCATCCCCCACCAGCCTGGCGATCCCCCGCACGCTAAGGGCCACGAAGCAGCTGCCCTCCAGCCTCCTCAGCTCCCTCTCCAGTCCCCTCTCGTCCGTCACCTGGAGCTCGTCCCCTCTGCTCCCCAGCTTCCTGAGGATGCACCTCATCCTTCACCTCCGGTTCAGCTCTTCTGGGGCCCATAAAAGGGGTGGAGGAAAAAAGTTCCGGGAATCCGGTGTGATCGCCGGAGGTGGCTTGGACCACCACCGATTTTCCGTCCTCACCCGGCGGAGGACCCTCCTAGTGGCGCAGGCTTTTTTCACGCCACCAACAGCCAAACGGGGTGTCCCCCAAGCTCATCCGGGGCCGGGTGCCTGGCCGGCTCGGGATCCTCCCCCACGGTGGGGGTGGCCACGGCAAGCCCCACATGCCCCTGCAGCTATGGGTCGAAGGAAGGAGGCCCAACACCCACCGACCCAAAGGTCTTTCCCCTCCCCCGGCCCGCGGGCCAAGAAACATATCCTCCGCCCACCGCCCCAAGGGATTCCCCGGGAGAGTTACGCACCTGGGTTCCCCATACCCTTCATCCAACGGTGGGCCACCGAGCTGGGGCAAAAACAAGCGTGAAGATCTTTATAAATCCCCCCCGCAAAAATCGATCTTCACGAAGCTCGAGCAAAACTTTAAATAGGAGGGCCTCCCGAGCTTAAAAGAAGCCGGGTTGCAATAGAATGCCTCTGAAAATGAGGATTGAAAGCGTGGTGAAGACCTGCCAGTACCCGAAGCTCCGGACGTTGCAATAGAATGCCTCTGAAAATGAGGATTGAAAGCCGGCTTGTTTCCCACATAGACGGCGCTGTCCATGGTTGCAATAGAATGCCTCTGAAAATGAGGATTGAAAGCCCCACTTTTCGCATTCGGTGGTATCGGTTCTGATGACGTTGCAATAGAATGCCTCTGAAAATGAGGATTGAAAGTGGAGAAGGAGAAAGCGGAGGATTCTCTTCTTCAGTTCGTTGCAATAGAATGCCTCTGAAAATGAGGATTGAAAGGGTCGCTCCCAAACTCCCTCCTTACCTCGCTGATGCTTGTTGCAATAGAATGCCTCTGAAAATGAGGATTGAAAGCTTACAGCGTGAACATCACGGCGGCCGGCACCTATGTTGCAATAGAATGCCTCTGAAAATGAGGATTGAAAGGAGCCGAAGAGCTGGAGGGCTATGGCCTCCTTCAGGTGTTGCAATAGAATGCCTCTGAAAATGAGGATTGAAAGTCATCCCCCACGCTGACCGTGGGTTCGGTGGACGAGGTTGCAATAGAATGCCTCTGAAAATGAGGATTGAAAGGCCGGTGTCCTGGGCTGGGCAGGCATTACATAGCTCCGTTGCAATAGAATGCCTCTGAAAATGAGGATTGAAAGTTAAATCTTCTGGAGGACATATAAGTAGCAATTACGTTGCAATAGAATGCCTCTGAAAATGAGGATTGAAAGCGGGGCGATTAAATCCGTGATTCACGAAGTCCGCGTTGCAATAGAATGCCTCTGAAAATGAGGATTGAAAGTGAAGAGTTCCCGCCAGATCCTTCAGCGCGGTGAAGTTGCAATAGAATGCCTCTGAAAATGAGGATTGAAAGTTCTGGAAATCATATAACTTATCATAAACATTCTCTGTTGCAGTGAAGTGCCTCTGAAAATGAGCATTATAAGGGGAAAACCACTCGGGGGGACCTTCCCTCCAATCGCCAATAATGTCCCAAGGTGAATATCCAACCCTCTTGCGCGAGGATGGTGCAAAACGCTTTGATGAGCCCAAATCTGGAATTTTAGTGCTGCTCAGAGTTCCTTGGCCAGCAGGAGCGCCCTCGCCTCTTCCCTCT
>Ga0197143_1002130_pt1 | contig 15252 bp, 9 predicted proteins | sample GBS70_MetaG_FD_148603 | JGI IMG/M metagenome (GOLD analysis project Ga0197143, IMG submission 148603) | Sediment microbial communities from Great Boiling Springs, Gerlach, Nevada, United States - GBS 70_MetaG | ecosystem: Environmental > Aquatic > Thermal springs > Hot (42-90C) > Sediment...
CAATAATTGGTCCAACAGGTTCTCAAAAAGAAAAAATTGGTTTTGAAATTGCAAAAGAGTTAGGTTATTCAATAGTTTTATGTGATTCAAAAAAAATTTATAGATATATGGATATTGGAACAAATAAGCCAAAAAAGGAATGGCAAAAAATAGTTAACTATTATATGATTGATATTAAAAATCCTGATGAATATTATAGTGCAGGAGATTATTCACAAGATGCAAGTAAAATAATAAAGGAACTTTTAAATAAAAATGAAAAATTTTTTGTTCTTGGAGGTGGAACACTTTATTTAAAAGCACTTTTTGAAGAATTTGTTGAAGGTATTAAAGTATATGAAGAAATAAGAAAAAGGGTTCAAGAAGAAATTGAAAAATATGGTCTTTATAAAATGTGGGAAAAAATTAAGGAAATTGATATAAAAAGGGCATATAAGATATCACCAAATGATAGAGTAAGAATAGCAAGATTTTTTGAAATATTTTATCAAACAGGGAAAACATTCTCTGAAATTGTTAAAGAAAATAAAAAAAAGGAATTTATACCCTTTTATATAGGAATAAAAAAGGATAGGGAAATTGTTTATAAAAGGATTGAGGAAAGGGTTTATGAAATGATGGAAGAAGGTTTTTTAGAAGAAGTTAAAAAACTTTTAGAAATGGGATATTCTTTAAAAAATAGGGCACTTGATAGCCATGGATATAAGGATTTAATACTCCATTTAGAAGGAAAAATTTCTCTTGATGAAGCAATATATTCTACAATAAAAAGAACAAAGGAATATTCAAAAAGGCAAATGACTTTTTTTAAAAATTATTTAAGATATAAAATTCATTGGATTGAAAGTAATGAAAATGAAAAAATAAAAGAAGAAATAATTAAAATCCTTACATCTTCAAAATTTTTATAAGAAAATTATATTTTTGCCCCTTATCTATTTTTGCTTTAAACCTCATAAAGTAAATACCTGGAGAAAGATTGCATTTATAAATAAAGGAATGATAACCTGGTTCAATATCTCCTTCATAGAGTTTATCAACAACTCTACCCATTGCATCATAAATTTCCAATTTAATTCTTGACTTAACTGGAATTGCAATTTTAATTTCAGCAATTTTTAAAAAGGGATTTGGTTTAAAACTTTCCAGAGCAAATTCCTTTGGTAATTCAGGAGAAAGATTTTCTTGCACAGAAACACTTCTTATTACAAATGAATCACTAACATATGAAATTGATGAATTTGCACTACTTACAATTTTAATTCTTGCATTTTCCGAAGTAATCCCAGAAGGGATTGTCCATTCATAATTTCCTTGATTTTGTTGATTTGCAACAATCTGTATCCATGATGCACCACCATCTAAGGAATAAAATAAATTTATCTGACTTATAGTGCCAAGCTGATTCCAGGTGATATAATATTTGCGATTTTGATACCATATGCTTCCAAGAGTTGGTGAAGTTATTTCTAAAATTGGCGGAGAAATTATAAAGGGTTCACTTATAGAAAATATTGAGTTTTGAGCACTATTTGCAATTTTAATGCGGGCATCGTTGGAAACTACTTCTGGTAATGACCACTCATAATAGCCATTATTCTGTATATTTGTAGCAATAACAGTCCAGTTTTGACCCCCATCTAATGAATACCACAAATCTGCATTACTAAAAGAACCTTTTGTCCTCCATGTTAAATAATATTTCCTACCGGAAATGAAAGTATCTTGATAAGAAGGAGAAGTAATCGTAATTTGCTGAGGTAATATTGAAAAAATATCGCTTATATCATAAACATTCGGATTTTGAGAACTTATAATCTTAACTAAACATACATTAGAATTAGCAGTTGGAACAGTCCATTCATAATTTCCATTGTTTGTCACATTTGTTGCAATATAGGTCCAAGTTAAACCACTATCAGTAGAATATTGAATATTAACAGAAGGCAAATTTCCAGACCATTGCCATGTGATATAATATTTTCTTCCGGATATAAACTCTTCACCATATTCTGGAGAAGTAATGTTTATTATCTGTAAAGGAATTTTAAATTCTTCACTTGTTCCATAAACATTTAAATTATTTGAATTTGAAACTTTGACAAAGCAATTATTGGATGGGGTATTTGGAACTGTCCATTTATAACTACCTGTATTTTGGGCATTCTCAACAATTACATTCCAGGATGCTCCTCCATCATAAGAATATTCAATTTTAACATTTGGAAAAAGACCAGTATATCGCCATGTAATATAATATTTTCTTCCAATAATCCATTGAGCATTTAAAACAGGCGAAGTTACTTCAATTTTTTGAGGAACAATTTTAAAAGTGTCAGATAACCCATAAACATTTGTATTTGCTGAATTTATAACTTTAACAATAGCAAAATCTGAAGGTGTATTTGGAATTGTCCATTCATAACTTTGATTATTTTGAACATTACTGGCTACTGGAATCCATGTTAATCCACCATCAGTTGAATATTCAATATTTACTGAAGAAAAAGAGCCTGTATAATCCCATGTAATATAGTATTTTCTACCAATAATAAAACTATCAGTTTTAACAGGAGAGGTAACAAAGATTTCCTGTGGTTTTATTTTAAATCTTTTACTAATTGCCACAACATTTGGATTTTCATAATTTCTTATTCTTATTAAACAATTATCAGAGGGGGTATTTGGAATTGTCCATTCATATTCACCATCATTTTGAGTTGGTGAAGCAATTGTAATCCAGGAAGCACCTCCATCATAAGAATAATCAATAACTGCATTAGCAAAACCACCTGTCCAGTTCCATAAGATGTAATATTTTTTACCAACAATCCATTCTTTTAAAGAATCAGGAGAAATTATTTTTATTTTTTGTAAAACAATTGAAAAAGGGTCAGACACTGAAAATATTGACCCTGAACTTACCATTACCTTGCAATTATTTGTAACAAAATTTGGAACTGTCCATTCATATTTTTCCTGTGTTCCAGAAACTGATGCGATGAGGATCCATGGTCCATTATCTATTGAATAACTAAGATCAACATTACCGGGTGGCGAAATTCTGTAATGCCAGGTAATATAACATTTACCACCAATTGTAAAAGTATCACCAGCAAGTGGTGCTAATATGCGAATAGGTTGCGTAAGAAAAGTTGTATCTGCAATTACAAAAGGGTCACTTGTATCACGTGTGCCAGTGTTCAAATTGCTTTTAACCACGATATATGCATTATCTGTTTTAAAAGTATCACATTTCCATACATAATAACCGGTATTTGGTGTTGAAGATGTTATTATTCCAAAATTATATGTTATCTGGGCAGTAGGAAAACCATTTACACTTCTCCAGTAAATTGGATGATGATGTCTTATAAAGAAAGTATCACCATAAGCAGGTCTTATAACTTTTATTGTATCCTGAATGATATGAAAGGCAGAATCACTTATATCATAACAATCAATATCATTTGTATTTATAACTTTTATAAGGCAAGTTGGCCAGATGCCGCTTGGAACATTCCAGTGATAACTACCATCATTTGCTGTGCTTGTAGTTATTGTTTGCCAGTTTGCTCCATTATCTATTGAATATTGAAGCATAACATTTGGAAAATTACCATTTGAATTCCAGATGATTTCAAAATCCTCTCCTTCCATAAGTATTTCTCCACCATTTGGATAAATAACTTCTATTTTTGGTCTTACAATTTTGAATACTTTACTTAATGCATAAGCATTTGCATCATCGTTACTTGTAATCTTTATACCGCAAGAATCAGAAATATAATAGGGGACAGTAAAAGAATGACTTCCATCATTTGGTGTATTTGAAGCTATTGTCCACCATTCAATACCAGATTGTGTTTTATACCATAGTTCCAATTTCACACTGCTTACACTTCCTTTATAGTTCCAATGGATTGGGTAAACTTCACCTGCAACTAATTCTTTTCCGCTATCAGGGTCAAAGATATAAAAAGAGGGGCGTTTAACTATAAAATTTGCATCACTTATATCAAAGGAATTTGGATCACTTACATTTGTAATTTTTATTCTGCATTCATTTGTTGGAATATTTGGAACTGTCCAGACATAACACCCTTCATTTGTTGTTGAACTCGTAATAAGGTTCCAAGTAGACCCACCATCAGCAGAATATTCTATTTTTACATTACTTATTGTGCCAATCCAGTTCCAGTGAATCGGACATGCATCACCAACTGTATAAATTTCACCTCCATTTGGAGTTATAATTTCTATTCCGGTTGTCAAAATTGTAAAATTATCATCACTTATATCATAACAATTTGGGTCAAGAGTATTTGTAATTTTTATTCTACAGGTATTTGATGGTGTATTTGGAATTGTCCAAGCATAACTCCCATCATTTGGTGTTGAATTTGTAATTGTATTCCATGTATTGCCCCCATCTATTGAATATTCAATTTTAACATTTGAAAAACTACCACTCCAATCCCAGTATATTGGATAAATTTGACCTGTTATATAGGCTTCTCCACCATTTGGCTGTAAAACAGTAATTGTATTTTCTGCAATTGTAAAAGGATTATCACTAATATCAAAGCATTCAGGATCGCTTGTATTTGTAATTTTTATAAGACAATTATTTGAAGGATTACTCGGAACCTGCCAGTAATGTTCACCATCATTTGATGTTGAAGAAATAATTGTATTCCATGAAGAGCCACCATCCGCTGAATATTCAATTTTAACATTACTAAATTGTCCTGTCCAATTCCAATGTATAGGATAATATTCACCAATTCTGAGAATTTCACCACCATCTGGTTTTTTAATCTCAATACTTGGTCTTACAATTGAAAAACTTCCGTCACTTAAGTCATAAATAGAGGGATTTGAAGTGCTTGATATTTTAATAAAACAATTTGAAGAAACTGTGTTTGGGATCGTCCATAAATAATTACCATCATTTGGAGTTGAAGAAACAATTAATATCCAGTTATTTCCTCCATCTGTTGAATAATCAATCCTAACAGATGAAATATTTCCTGTCCAGTTCCAATGAATTGGATATTTGTTACCCACAATCCAATTCTCTCCCCCATTTGGGGTAACAACCTGTATGCTTTGAGCATAAATAAAAATAATTAATTTTAACATTTTAACCCCCTTTTAAATTTTTAAATAAAAAATTATGGAACTATTATTTTTACACATTTTGATTTACATTCAATATAAACAGGTGTTTTTCCACAAGGTTCAGAATCCAAATGGTAAAAAGCATCACCTTCAATTTTTATTTTTTTACCCTTATGTATTTCAACACTATCATAATTAGGGTGTATTCCAAGCATTATTCCAAAAAAATAACTTACATCACTTAAAAAACCACCTTCTCTAAAAATTACTACATCTAAAATACCATCAGAAGGATTTGCTTCTGGTGCTATTTTCATATGTCCACCATAATTTGGTATATTTGAAACCATAATTTGATAACATTTTCCATAATAAATTCCATCTATTTCTACATCCATTGGCTTTGGCTCATAAACAGGATATCTGACCAGTCCCATTACAATATGAGCAGTGGCACCAAATGCTTTTTTAAATTCAAGGGGAATTTGATGAACTACAAAACCATCCAGACCAGCACCAAAAACCATATGAAAATATCTGATTTTATTATCTTTTCTCACAATACCAAGATCAAACTCACAAACTTTACCTTTAATTATAACATCTAATGCCTTCATTATATTCATAGATATTCCTTGAGAAAGGGCAAAAACATTTGTTATTCCAATAGGTAAAATTCCAATTTTAACATCTTTTCCAGCACAAACATTTACTACTTCATTTAAAGTTCCATCTCCTCCTGCACTTATTATAAGTTTTGCTCCAAAATCAATTGCCTTTTCAGCGAGTCTTATTCCATCACCCTGTTTTATTGTTTCCCAGAGATAAACATCATAATATTCACTTAAAATTTTTAAAATCTCCTTTTTCTTATTATTAAATCTTCTCAAATTTGTTGCTTCTGGGTTTAAAATTATAACTGCTCTTTCCATTTAATAAAATTATAAAGAAATAATGATAAAATTTTCAAATCAAATTTAAAATCCTTTATAATAATTGTATGAAAAAATTTTTTATAAACTTTTTCCTTATAACTTACCTTTTTTCTCAAAAAATTTTAATACCAATGGACTTTTCTCAAAAAAATCATTTAAAAGCATATGGTGTTGTTTATAATTTACTTTTAAAGGGAATAAATGTTGAATGGCTTTTATATTATAGAGGTGGCTCATTTTTAATTGAAGAACAGGAAGAGGTCAAAAAAATATGTGTTGATTTTGGGGTAAGTTTTGAAATAATTTCTGATTTTGATGTTCTTCTTTTATATGAGGAGATTGAAAAAAATAATATGAATAGAATTTTGCTTGAAACAGCACCCCGTCTTGCAGTTTATATTCCACCTTATTCAGAACCATGGGACGATGCTGTAACGCTTGCCCTTGAATATGCAAAAGTGCCTTATAAAAGAATTTATGATGAAGAAATAATAAAAGGAGAATTGAGAAATTATGACTGGTTACATGTGCATCATGAAGATTTTACAGGACAATATAGTAAGTTTTTTAATACTTCTAAAAATGAGGAATGGTATATAGAAATGGTTGAAACTGATAAAAAAATAGCAAAAAAACTTGGATTTCAAAGTGTAAAAGAACTTAAAAGGGAAGTTGCTTTAAGAATAAGGGAATTTGTAAGAAATGGTGGTTTTTTATTTTCAATGTGCCTTGCTCCAACAACAATGGATATTGCACTTGCTGCAAAAGATGTTGATATATTAGATGTACCATATGATGGAACACCACCTGACCCTGATGCAAATAAAAAACTTAATTATAATGAATGCCTTGCCTTTGAAAATTTTAAAGTTTATACTTCTTATTTAAATGGTGAGCATTCAGATATAGATGTTTCTGATGAGGCACTTTTAAGGGGACCTCAAAGTTATTTTACCCTTTTTGAATTTTCTGCAAAGTATGACCCTGTTCCTTCAATGCTTGTTCAAAATCATGTAAATGCTGTTAAAGAATTTCTTGGAAGAGATACAGGATTTAGAAAAAATCTTTTAAAACCAAGAGTAGTAATCTTAGGAGAAGTTAAAGGAACAGATGAGGTAAAATATATATATGGAAATTTTGGAAAAGGTTTTTTCACATATTTGGGAGGGCATGACCCTGAAGATTATCAACATTTTATAGGTGACCCACCAACTGATTTATCAAAATTTCCAAATTCACCAGGTTATAGATTAATTTTAAATAATATTTTATTCCCTGCATCACAACCAAGAAAATTAAAAACCTAAATCTTCATGAGTTAAAATAAAAGTAACAGGACCATCATTTATTATCTCAACTTCCATCTTTGCCCCAAAAATTCCTGTTTTAACATTTATTCCAAGGTTTCTTAAATAACCTGTAAATAATTCAAAAAATTCTTTTGCTTTTTCAATTTCCATTGCTTTATCAAAAGAAGGTCTTCTTCCTTTCCTTAAAGAAGAACAAAGGGTAAAATTTGGAATTAAAAGGATTTCTCCATTTATTTCATGTATACTTTTATTCATCTTTCCTTCTTCATCTTCAAAAATTCTTAAATTCTTTATTTTGTTTGCCATTTTTTCAAGATATTCCTCTTTATCTTCTTTACAAAATCCAACCAAGATTACATAACCTTTATTAATTTCACCTATCTTTTTATCATTAACCTTAACACTTCCCCTTAAAACTCTTTGAATTACAAGAATCATATAAAAATTTCCTCCAATTTTTTTAAAATTTCATAATTTTCTTTTTTCCCGAGTTTTGCTTCCTTTAAAATTTTCTCAAAAATTTCTATTGTTTTATCATAATCTTTTATATTGATTCTATAAGGATAACCATCTTTACCACCATGAGCAAATGAATATTTTGCAGGATCATTAAAGGAAATTGGAGAAGAATAAAGTAAATTTGCTAAAAGTGAAAGAGCCCTCAATGTTTTTGGGCCTGTGCCTTTTATAAGTAAAAACTCTTCAAGATCTTTCGGTTTTTTTTCATATGTTTCTAATAAAATTCTCCTTAAATTACAAGGATTAATATCTTCAAGAAGAATTTCATGCCTTTTTGGAAGTTTTTTTGTTTGGAGTATCTTTATTTCTTTAACAATTTTATCAGGATTTTCCTTTGATATCTCTACTATTAAATCCTGTGTCTCTTTACAAATTTTATCTGTTAAATTTAATGTAAATCCCTTTTTACTTGTAATTATTCCATTATGAGGTTCTATAAAAATTTCTTCTTTCGTTATCCAATGGTATCTTCTTGCCCATCCTGTTCTTTCATTCATTCCCTGCTGAACAACACACCATTTTTTACTTTTTGTAAAAATAAATGTATGATGATATAAATTGTATCCATCTTGTAAAAGAACATTGTCAACCTTTGCAGTTAATTTTGAAATTTTTATAAAATTAAAGGGTTCAATACCTTCCTTATCACATATATATTCAATTTCCTGGGGCGCGTTTAAAGATGCTTTTCCTTTTCCTCCTGCAAAATATATAGGAAGATTTTTATCTTTTAAACCTTCTTTTAAAGCGGAAAGTAAAACAGTTGTTAATCCTGATGAATGCCAATCAAATCCGAGAAAACATCCAAAACTTTGAAACCATAAAGGATCTCCTAATCTTTTTAAAACTTCATCTTCTCCAAATTCATAATAAATTGCTTCAATTATAAGAGAACCAAGTTTTTTCATCCTTTCAAAAAGCCAAGAGGGTGCTTTTCCAAAATGTAGTGGTAAATCAATTTCTTTCTTAATCATTTTCTATTGCATATAAAATATCAGCACTTCCTATTGGATGTGGATAAATACCAAGAATTTTTTCATTTTTCAATGCATTTATTAAAGGATGATAAAGAAAAATACAAGGGGCTTCTTCAATTATTTTAAGTTCTATCATATTATAAATTTCTTTCCTTTTTATAATATTTCTTTCTCTTCTTGCCTTTTCAATCAATTCATCTATTTCTTTATTTTTAAAACGGGTATGGGTTCTGCAAGAGGAATGAAAAAGAGGAAATATAAAGGAATCAGGGTCAGGTGTATCTGCACCCCATCCTATTATTATGCTTTGAACACCTTCACCTTTTGATTTTTCCAATAAATCTTTCCAAGTAAATTCTTTTTTTATTACCTTTATATTTAATTCTTTAAGTTCTTTCTCAACAAATTCAGCTGCCTTTCTATAAACTTCTCTATCACTATAACATAATTCAAATTCAAAACCGTTTTCAAAACCTGCCTCCTTTAAAAGTTTTTTTGCCTTTTCAACATCCTTATCAAACCCTTTAATCTCTGGATTATAAAATTCGTATCCAGGTGGAAATACACCTTTTGCAGGAACCCCATTTCCTTTTAAAACTTCTTTAACAAATTCAGAAGGTGAAATAAGATGACATATAGCCCTTCTAACTTTTTTTATGTTGAAAGGCTCCTTTTCACTGTTAAAATCAATTTTATGAATTGAAAGAGAAGGGATTTTATCTAAATATTTTTTATATTCAGGAAATTTTAAATTAACTTCTTCAATCTGAGATGGAGAGAGTTCAAGATAGTGAATTTTACCATCTATAACATCTTTAATGCTTATAAAAGAAGGAATTATTCTGTATTCAACAATGTCAAAATAGGGAACTCCATAAAAATATTTATCAAATCTTTCAAGAACAATTTTTTCTCCCTTTATCCATTCTTTAAGCACATATGGACCACATCCATAAATTTTTCCTGCTTCATCAAATGTTATACTTAAAGCACTAAGGGTTAAATTTGAAAGAAAAGGAGAGAAAGGATATTCAAGATTTATTTCAATTTCATTTTCACTAATTATTTTTATTCCTTCAATATCAGCCCTTAACCCTTTAATATAATCTTGGGCTCCTTGAATCATTGAGAAAAAATTCTTATAAACCCCTTTCAATGCTTTTTTAAAGGACTCATATATTTCATAAGATGTCAATTTTTTTTCATTATGAAAATATATATTTTCTTTGATTTTTAACCTATATTTTAAACCATCTTTTGATATATAAAAATTCTCAACCATTAAAGGTAAAATTTTAGTTGAAATTGGGGATAAAGCAAAAAGGGTATTATGAATTTTTGATATTATTGTATTTGATATTGCATCTTCTGAAAGATAAGGATTTAAGGTAATTGGATCCGCAGTTAAAATTAATCTTAAAATATTCTTTTTACTTTTTGGAATTTGGGGCTTTTCAAAAATTCTTTCTTTTTCAACGGCTTTAAAAAATTCGTTCATTCTTTCCTTCGCAATTTCTATTTCTTCTCTCATATTCCTTAAAGATTTATAAAACTCATAAATAAATTTTTCAATCTTTTCTCTCCATTCATAAAATATTTTTTCAAAACCTATTAAATAATTTATAATTTCAAAAATCCTTTCAAATCTTTCATCAATTAATTTTATATCTTTATTTAAATTTTCTGCCCTCTCTAAAATAAGAGGAAAATTAATTTGGATTCCCTCGAGCTCTTTAGTTTCTCCAATTGAATAACTCATCTCTATAATATCTTTTACACATTTTTCTGCCTTTAAAACAAAATCCTTTAAACTCCTTGCAATTGATTCATCCTCAAGACCTGCTCTCTTTGTCTCTATAATTGAGTAAATAGAAAGTATATCACCATCCTTAATTAAACTCTTAAAAGAAAGTGTGAATTTTTGAAGCATTTGAATTTCTTCTCTTGTTTTATTTTCAACATTTTCAACATATTCAATATATTTAAGCATTTCTTTAATTGAATTTAAGATTGAATAACATTCTTTTGCCATAATATTCATACTTTCCTTAAATTTTTCTTCAAAGATTTCACTTAATCTTTTTGCCTTCTCTTTAAAAGTTTCTTCTTTGAAAAAGAAATATTTTTCAAAATCTTCTCCTAAATCTCTCCATTTTTCAAGGTTCTTTTCAATTTCCCCTACATAATTTTTAACACCTCTTATTATTTCTTCAAGATCCTTTAAAAGCAAATTTATTTTTTCTCTTGAAAATTTCCTTTTTTCAGAATCTTTAAGCGTTTTTAATATATTTTCGTTAAATTCAATTGTCTCATATATTCCTCCAATAAGTGAAAAAAGATTAAAAGCATTTTCTCCAAGATTTATTGTTTCTTCATTTAATTCTGTAAATTTAGAAAAAAATTCTGATAAATTTTTAAAATTAATTCTTGCACTATAAATAAAATTAAAAATACTTTTATAATATTCTTCAAATATTTTTTTACTTTCTTTAATTTTTTCAAAAAGTTCATCAAAAATTTTTTGCTTTGGAGTAATATATTCTATTTCTTCAATAAACTTGGAAGAAATTTCCTCGGAATTTATGTAGTATTCCCTGAGTTTAATAAGAGAAGCAGAAAATTCCTCAGTTTTTTGTCTTACTTTTCTTGTAAGTTTTGACAATTCTTGAGCAACAACCTCAAGCCCTTTTCCCTCTTCTCCAAGATGATATGCTTTTATCTCAACATCTCTTGAAGAAAAAAATATATCTTCAAATATTTCCATCAACTGGTTACCAAGTTTTTCTATTTTTCTTAATGAATTTATAGTTATCATAAATTCATGATATTTCTGCTTCACAAATAAACTAAATTCTAATAGATTTTCTGAAAGGAAATTAAAATTTTCATAAATCCTATTTATATAAAAAGTAAATTCTTCACCAAATTTTTCAATTTCTCTCATCTTCTCTTCAAGATTTAATAAACTTTCCTTAAACTCTTTACTTCCCTTTTCAACATCTTCAGATATTGAAAATATACCATGAGAAATTTTTTGAATATTTTTTAAAAAATCTTCTATATGCAAACTGAATTCTTTAAGTTCTTTCATTTATAAAATCCAACAGAAAGATAACCAACAACATATCCATAATAATTTCCTGTTACATTAGCAGAATTTGTTTCCCTTAAAACTTCTGCCTTAACATTTCCCAAAATTTCACAAAATCTTAAAAGAATTGTTATTGCATAGGCACCACAAGCCATTATTTCCTTATCAATTGCTTTATGAAATTTTTGTGAATTCATTTCAAGGATTAAATTTTTTGTTCTTGAATCAAATTTTAAACACTCCTCATAAGAATAACCATGATACATATCTGAACTTACTATAATTAAAAATTTTTCTTCATTATAAATATCAAAAATTTTTTTTGCAACATTTTCAAGAAAACTAAAATTTGAATTACCAATTAAAATTGGAATAATTTTTGCTTTTGGTTTAACAATTTGAATAAATGGAATTTGAACTTCAAGGGAATGTTCTATATCATGAGGGGAAGAATCAATTTTAAAATTTTTATCCTCTATAAGTTTATAAATTATTTCTTTATCAACTTCAATTTTTCCTAAGGGAGTTTCCCATTCATCATTTTCATCAATTGCAGCATAATCAAAAATAGCATTATGGGAAACACCTATTAAAAGAATTTTTTCAAAATCTAAATTTTCAACTGCCTTATATACATATGCTGCAACCTGACCTGAATATGGATAACCTGCATGTGGTGAAATAAAAGCAAAATAATTTCTTTCATATCTTTGTGCCTTATTTAAAAAATCAAAAATTGTTTTTCTTAAAGTTTCCTCTTTCCCTGGATAAAAACTTCCCGCTACACAAGGTTTTCTAACTTTCATAATATATACCTTGAAAGTTCAACATCTTCAACAATTTTTGAAAGTTTTTGCTCAACAAATTCCTTTGTAACCACAAAAGGATTATCTTCAAGGTCAGGAAGTTCAAAAAGTGGTTCTTCTAAAAGTAAATTCATTATTGTGTGCAATCTCCTAGCACCAATATCTTCTGTTTTTTGATTTGCAAGATAAGCATAATGGGCAATTAATTCAAGAGCATCTTCCTCAAATTTTAGTTCAAAACCTTCTGATTTAAAAAGTGCCTGAAATTGTTTTACAAGAGAATTTTCTGGTTCAACAAGTATCCTTTTAAAATCATGGGAAGTTAAAGGGTCAAGTTCAACCCTTATTGGAAATCTTCCTTGAAGTTCAGGAATTAAATCAGATGGTTTTGACCTTGAAAAAGCACCTGCTGCAATGAATAAGATATGGTCGGTTTTAACAACTCCATATTTTGTAACAACTGTTGTTCCTTCAACAACAGGAAGCAAATCTCTTTGAACTCCTTCTCTTGAAACATCAGGACCAAAAGTTTCACCTTTACTTGCTATTTTATCTATTTCATCTATAAATATTATTCCATTTTCCTGTGCCCTTCTTAATGCTTCTTGAATAACTTCATCCATATTTATTAACTTTTTTGCCTCTTCCTGAAAGAAATATTTTCTTGCATCCTTTATCTTCATCCTTTTCTTCTGCTTCTTTTTTGGAAAAATATCTTCAAGTTCAGGAGGAATATCAAGATTCATTGCCTCAACACCCTGCTGTGAAATAACTTCAACAAATGGCAAAAATTTTTTTTCAACCTCTATTTCAATTTCCCTTTCTTCTAAAACTCCATCCTTTAACATTCTCCTCATCTTTTCTCTTGTTTCTGAAAAATGATTATAAGGAAGACCAGAAGAAGGAACAAGGACATCAAGGATTCTTTCATCTGCCATTTCTTTTGCCTTTTCTTCAACCTCTTTTGTTCTTTCCTCCCTCACCATATTAACTGATATTTCAACAAGGTCCCTTATCATACTTTCCACATCCCTTCCTACATATCCAACTTCTGTAAATTTTGTTGCTTCAACTTTTAAAAAGGGAGCACCTGTAAGTTGTGCAAGTCTTCTTGAAATTTCCGTTTTTCCAACACCTGTTGGTCCTATCATAAGAATATTAAAGGGAAGAATTTCCTCTTTAATTTTACCTTCAACTTTTTGTCTTCTCCATCTATTCCTTAAAGCAATTGCAACAACTCTTTTTGCCTTTTCCTGGCCTACTATGTATTTATCAAGTTCCCTTACAATTTCCTTTGGTGTCAAATATTCTTTCATAAGATAAAAATTATACACTCAAATTTAAATGAATATCAATTGTATTCATTTATCAAATTAATTTATAATTTTAAAATGAAAAAAACTTTAATAGGAATAACTCCTTCTTTTTCAAGTGTTTCTGAAAGATTTTTTTTAAATATAGAGTATGTAAAGGCAATAAAGGAGGCAGGTGGAATTCCAATTATAATTCCCTATTTAAAAAATGATGTAAAGGAAATAATTTCAAAGTTTGATGGAATTTTGCTTTCAGGAGGAGGAGATGTATTACCAAAATTTTTTAAAGAAGAGCCCTATTCTACAAAACTTGTTTTTCCTGAAAGAGATCTATTTGAAATAAAAATTGTAAAAGAATGTTATAAAAATAAAATACCAATCTTGGGAATATGTAGAGGATGCCAGATAATGAATGTAGCAATGGGAGGAAGTTTAATACAGGAAATAGATACTAAATTACAACATTATCAAAATGCACCAGCAAAAGAAGCAACTCATACAGTAATTATAGAAAAAAATAGTATTCTTTATAAAATACTTAAAAAAGAGAAAATTTTTGTAAATAGTTTTCATCATCAGGCAATTAAAAAATTAGGTAAAAACTTATATGTTTCTGCAAGAGCAAAAGATGGTATAATTGAAGCAATTGAGGCAAAAGAACATCCCTTTTTTATAGGTGTCCAATTCCATGTTGAATATTTGTTTGAAAAACAAAGAGAATTTTTAAAAATTTTTAAATTTTTCATTTTAAAGGCAAAAAATAAAGTATAATTTATATAATTATATAATCTTTCTAAAAAAATTTGACATTTCAATTTTTTTCCTTTATAATTAAAACTTAAAATGGAATTAAAAGGGAGAATTTTTTATGAACTCTCTCTCTCGCGGATAATACCATCTTTTATAATTTCATTTCAACAATCCCTCCTCCTTTTTATAAAGAATAAAAATTGTGTTTGTTTTAATTTTCTATGAAAAAATTTAAAAAAATTTTAAAAAAGGAGGAGGTTAAAATGAAAAAAATAATTTTAAGTTTAATTTTAATTGGGGTTTTAAAGGCGCTTGAAGTGCCTCCTGGTTGGAGGCATAGGGATTTAGTTTGGGGACAAGAAGTTGGAGGACATTCATCACAAGGGGTATGGATTGATTCAAAAGGTGATACTATTGTAAAGGCATT
>Ga0197143_1002131_pt1 | contig 15232 bp, 15 predicted proteins | sample GBS70_MetaG_FD_148603 | JGI IMG/M metagenome (GOLD analysis project Ga0197143, IMG submission 148603) | Sediment microbial communities from Great Boiling Springs, Gerlach, Nevada, United States - GBS 70_MetaG | ecosystem: Environmental > Aquatic > Thermal springs > Hot (42-90C) > Sediment...
AAGACACCTCCTTTGGGAACGCTGTCGCTGACTTTGTGGAGGCGACGATAACTGAAATGACAGGGATCAAAGTCATTGATAGAATAATATATGATATTCGCACCGAGGACTTTAGTCCGATATTTAGCAAAATTGAAGCGTCTGGTGCAGATTTTGTATGGCAAATAAGCGCAGCTAATCCTGTTCCGATTACCGTGCAATATGTTAAAAGACAGGTGTCGGTTCCATTCGTAGGGATAACGGCTGCTGCAGAGGCGCCGGAGTTTTGGAGCGACACGGGAGGTATGGTCGGAGGGGTCTCTTGCATTACCTGTGGTTTAACTTTTGCATCGAAAGTTGATCCAGAGAACCAAAAATTCTATGAAAAATATGTAGCAAAATACACTACCCGCCCGAGTAAACCTCTATTTAATTCCTATCACGCCTATTGGGGTTTGAAGATGATGATAGAGGCGGCTGAGCGTGCTGGAGGATTTAAACCATTGGATGCTTGGGTAAAGCAAATGGAAGAAATTACACTCGTATTTGAAAAAGATGGTAAACCATACATCGTCGTTGATTTCTGGGGAATAGGAGAGGTTGATCCTTATTTTGGGCTGTCGTTCCCACACGCAGCGAAATATGATGTTGAAGATGAAGGTGAAGAAATAGTGCAAGGACTTATTGGTACCGCGATCCAATGGCACGCTGATGGAACGGCTGTATGCACTTGGCCACCTAGGTTTGCTACTGGAAAGTTCTCTTTACCTCCTTGGATATCTAGATAGCATAAGACGCCCAAGCTAAGTTTACGCGAAGTGATATCGTTATGCTAGATCAACTAGTGATGTTCGGCCTCACTTTAAGCGCCCTATACTCCTTAGCCGCTATCGGTTTCACCCTAATATTCGGCGTCGGAAGAATTTCTAACCTATCCCACGGAACTTTTTTAATGCTTGCAGGTTACGCTTTTTACATCTTACATCAAGTCGCAGGTATTTCCCTTTGGCTTAGTTTTTTATTAGCAGTATTAACCTGTGTAGTTTACAGCGTTATGGTATTTAAAGGAATTGTGGAAAAAATTATGGGAAATCCTATGAAAGAGATATTCTCAACTCTAATCCTCGCTATAATAGTAGAACAGGCAATTACTTTAACGTGTGGCGATTATCCATTAAATGTTTATCCTATAGTTCAAGGGGTTTCAATAATCGGAGCGGTGAGGATCTCTAATAATATTCTTGTTGTATTGGGCATATCTTGGGTTGCCATTATCGCTTTGCTAATTTTCATACATAAGTCCAATTTGGGTAGAGCGATACGCGCAATCTCTATGAATAGAGAATTGGCTGTGATTATGGGCATCGATACTAGTAGGTTAAATCTTATAACATGGACTCTCGCAGGAATTTTAGCAGGTTTAGCAGGGGTATTTTACTCAAGCTACACCTATTTAAAACCTGATATTTGGTTGACTCCTTTAGTAATGTCCTTTTCCATAGTGATAATCGGAGGTATAGGCAGTGTGAAAGGTTCACTTGTAGCAGCGAACATTATCGGGTTTGTCGAGTCGTACGTTATGCTATTCGTTAATGAGAGATTGCGAGGAGTAATCACGCTTGCGATTCTAATTCTTATACTTCTATTTCGTCCAAAGGGCTTATTTGGTGAAGAAGCATGAATAAGCATAAGTTAAAAAATAATTTCTTTTTGTGGTTGCTATTGCTGGTTTTTTTGGCATTAAGTCCATTTTTTGTCCCCGAAGGATACGTGAGGGTAATTATAATGGCTAATTATTTAGCAATTTTTAGCATGAGTTGGGACATACTCTCCGGCTATACTGGATATATAAGTTTTGGGCATACTTTACTTATAGCAGTAGCAGGCTATACGTCAGCAATCCTTTCTTACCCGCCGGGAGTTTGGCCGCACTCAGATCTGCATTTGGGTTTACCAATTTATATAACTATTCCAGTTGGTGTTATAGCTTCGATATTAACTGGTCTAATATTGTTTGTCCCTGGAATTAAGACACGAGGTCCTTACTTTGTACTTGTAACTTTGGCAGCAAGTATGGTGGGAGAAGGATTAGCCTCTATTTCTGGAAATGTAGGCGGCGCAACAAGAGGGCTTTTTGGTTTTCCAACAATTTTTCCAGGTACCTTCCCAAATTTCTATTTGTCAGTTGTTTTAATGTGTTCAGTTTGCTTTATACTTTGGCTTGTGGGTAGATCAGACATTGGACGCTTGCTAAAAGCTATAAACATGGACGAAGATTCTTTAAGCTATCTTGGGAAGAACGTTTTGAAGTTAAAATGCATTGCTTTTCTTCTCAGCGGGTTAACAGCTGGGATAGGTGGAGCTTTCTATTTCCATTATCTTGGATCGATTTCACCCCATAGTGCCTTTAGCTTTCTTCTTCTTATTGAAATAATTCTTTCTGCTTTCATAGGCGGCATGGGAACAATTATTGGTCCCATTATCGGAGCATACTTTGTAACATTTACGCTGGAAGGACTTAGACCCTTATTTCCAGGGATAGGAGCGTCATCAAGAATTATAATATTTTTAGTTGCCGGTTTAATCATATATTTAAAGAAACCTCAAGGTCTTTATCCTTTAATTAAACAATTATTGAAATCACATATTAAGTAAAGATGTTAGCACCGCGTGCTAAATCTCACATATTCTCTTTATGGTTGGTAGTTGTCTTTGTCCAATATTAACCAATATCAAGCCCAACAGGAAGTCAAGAATCCCTATATTAACCAGCTTTGTGTGTAGGTGAAGGTAAGAAGTATGGCGCATAAGAGAAAGGTGTTTAGGATAAACTTTTGAGAAAATTAATTAAATGACGACTACAATAGTTGCAGATCTTGTTAAACAATATTGTTAGGATCTCTATCAAATTTAAGCCATGCTCAGCGCAGATAGGAGCTCGTTCCACCTTCCTTATACCTAATGGGATTCACCAATAGGTTTGGTCACAAACCTGGGGATGGAAACTCCAGCCTTTTCACCCATTTACGCTTCCCAATCTTCAATATTAACTTACTATGAGTGCGGGGGGTGGGATTTGAACCCACGAACCCCTGCGGGACGAGGTTCTGAGCCTCGCGCCTTTGACCTGGCTTGGCAACCCCCGCACATTATATATTTAGGTGAATCTTTGGGGCTACATAAGGTTGATTTCCGCTATTTTGCTAGCTGGAGAGCCTTCGCTAGATTCCCTTTATCGTCTCTTCTCTCGTCTACTGGTGTCTCCATGACTATCGGTAGTCTTCTGATTTCTGGTGTGTGTAGTATTGCCTTCATCCCTTTTTCACCTATCTTCCCTAAGCCTATGTGTTCGTGCCTATCTAAGTGTGAACCTAGATCACCCACAGAATCATTTAAATGCACAGCTTTGAGGTGCTGGAGGCCGATCTCTTTGTCGAGTTGAGATAGTGTTTCGTTTACGGCTTTTCGTGTTCTTAGGTCGTAGCCTGCTGCGAATGCGTGGCAGGTGTCAAAGCAGACCCCAACCCTACCTTGCTCACCTATCTCATCCATTATCCTTTTAAGATCTTTAAAGCGTGAGCCGAGGCTGTTCTTCTGACCAGCGGTATTTTCGAGCAGTATCATAACTTCGTTATTCACTGTCTTGAGAGCATATTTACACGCTTTAACGACTCTCTGCATACCAGCTTCCTCACCCGCACCCATGTGGCTTCCTAGGTGAAGCACAAGATACGGGATCTTCAGCCTCCCAGCTCTCGTTAGGTCTTCGATTAAGCAGTTCACAGATTTTTGATATATTTCATCTTTTGGTGAAGCGAGGTTTGGTAGATAAGGCATGTGTGCTAAAACAGCGGTGTAGCCCCAGGCTTCACATTTTTTCACAAAACGCTCCACCTCATCTTCAGTCAGCGGTTTATACGCCCACCCCCTCGGGTTCTTTAGAAAGATCTGGAAGGCTGTGCAGCCTGCTTCCCTAGCCCTATCGACAGCCAGATCTATCGAGCCTGTGATAGAGACGTGGAAACCAATCTTAAGATCGCTTTGCACACCTTAGTGCATGCGGTTAATTATGTATAAGATTTTCTAGCCTAGGAGTAGGTGGTAGAGTATTGCTTTTTGTGTGTGTAGTCTGTTTTCAGCCTCCTCCCAGACGACCGACCATTTGCCGTCTATCACATCGTCTGTAACCTCTTCGCCTCTGTGTGCTGGTAAGCAGTGGAGGAAGATGGCGTCACGCTTAGCCAGTTCCATCAACCCCCTATTAACTTGGTATCTGGGTAGAAAGGTGTTAAGCCTCTTTTCCCTTTCAGCCTCCTTACCCATAGAGATAAAGGTGTCTGTTATCACGACATCCGCATCTGTAACAGCTTCGACAGGATCTTCGGTTATGTATATCTTCGCGTCCCCTGCATCTTCCAAAACATCTTTTCTCGGCTGATACTCTCTAGGGCAGGCTATGATAAGGTTTAGATTGAGTTTCGCAGCGGCCACTATAAAGGTATTGACTACGTTATTGTCTCCGTCACCTACCCAAGCGATCTTTAAGCCGCTTAACTCACCCTTCGCCTCTCTGATTGTCTGAAGGTCTGCAAGGATCTGGCAGGGATGGTAGAGGTCAGAAAGCCCGTTTATCACAGGGATATCTGCAGCTTCAGCAAACCTAACTAAATCTGAGTGTCTGATCACCCGCAGCATCGCTACGTGAACGTATCTTGAAAGCACCCTAGCTGTGTCCTCTATAGTTTCGCCTCTTGCAAGCTGCATCTCGCTTGAATGAAGTACAACCGTGTTCCCGCCAAGTTCCTTCATAGCAACCTCGAAGCTCACCCGTGTGCGTGTGGAGGGTTTTTCGAAGACCATCGCTAATGTTTTGTCGCAGAGTGGTTTGCGTAGAATGCCTTGCCGCCTCTCTTTTTTAAAGAGGTCTGCGGTGTCGAGTATAGTGAGTATCTCTTCCGCGTCTAATTCTTTTAACGAGAGTAGGTCGCGACCCCTTAATTCCATCTACCACTTCAAACACAAGATCTACGTGAGGAGTATAATTATCTTTCCGAAGTGTCAAATAGGGATCTTACAAATTCGTCTGCGTCAAAGGGTTTTAGGCTATCGTAGCTCTGACCTACGCCAAGATAGAGTATGGGTTTGCCTGTAACATAGACTATTGAAAGAGCTGCACCTCCCTTCACATCAGCATCGACCTTGGTGAGAACAACAGCGTCGAAGTTTGTAAACTTCTGAAACTCTTTAGCTTGGGATACAGCATCATTCCCAGCCAAAGCATCTCCTACAAATACCTTGAGATCTGGCTTAACAACGCGAATTATCTTCTCCATCTCATCCATAAGGTTTCGGCTCGTCTGCATCCTACCAGCCGTATCAACAAGAACAACATCAACCCTATGCTTCTGAGCGTAAATCACAGCGTCTCTGGCTACAGCAGCGGGATCTGCACCATATCTTTGTGAAATGACCTTTAGACCGAGCTTATTTGCGTGTGTCGTTAGCTGCTCTATGGCACCCGCTCTATGTGTGTCTGCGCAGGCTAATATGACGCTGAACCTTTTTTGCTTGAGGAGGTTAGCGAACTTGGCTATAGTTGTAGTCTTACCCGTGCCGTTTATGCCTAGGAAGACGATCACATATGGTTCGCCCCTGGCCTTCTTCTCGCTTATCTGCTGAATGAGGTCAATAGGTTTCGCCTTGAAGAACTCTTCCCTTATTATCTCAAGGAGCTTACCCTTGAGGTATTCTTGTGTCGGTGTGCTTCGACTAACCCTCAGCCCTACGACCTCCTGTTTAACTCTAGAGGTGAGTGCCTTGACTACTTCTTCTGCTACATCGCTTTCAAGTAGCGCTAATTCGAACCGCCACAGAACATCCTCAACTTCATTCTCAGAGAGAGTCTTTTGTGTCGCTGCGGCGGCTAAAGAGGAGAGAGCCTTCTTCAGCTTCTCAAACATTCCAGCTAACCTTGCTCTAATTTAGCTGCTAAGCTATTTACTTGAGCTCTGTAGGCGTTTATCTTATTAGCTAGTTCGGCTTTCTGCGCACTAATATTTGAAAGCGCTGCTTCAAGCTGGCTTACACGCTCATTCAGATACTTTAACGTATCTTCTTTACTCTTCTCTATAACTACACCTGCACCTATGTTAAGTAAAAGTTTGTCAACGGTGGGTGAGCAGACCCTCATCAGAACACCAGCACCTAGTGGCACAAGTATCTCAGAGTCTGAGTCCGTTGGTATGGATTTAAGAGCCTCTATCGTCGCTTTACTATCTAACACTGCCCTCGCTATAAGTGTCTCCCTGGCAGTGAGCTCATTATAGTATGATTCGAGGATTCTTAGCTCAAGAACCATCCTTTGAAGCTGTTCCTCTATACTACTCAACGCCCCACTAGTTGGTGGATTATAGCCCACATTTAAACCTTGAAGACCCTACTGAGTATCATCAACTCCGGCCCAGTAGTAAGGGATCCTACTACCGCATTACTTTGGTTGACTAGTATGCCAGAGGTGACGAAGGGTACACCACCGTTTATAGTCGCCGGCTCCACATCTACTGAAAAGATCTCAGAAAGCCGCTGTATTTCGGCGGGCGAAGCCTTTGGATGAACTGCTGCACCCTTATCTGTGACGGTGACGAGTGAGCCGACTTGCGTGTATCCAGCTATAGTTAGTGTTTCAACGGGGACGTCAAGCACTTCTTTAACCGTTTTTAGGCATTCTGTGTGTAGAAGGGGAGAGGCTACTGCCCCCTTATTGTTGGCCGCTACGAGGTTTCCAACGCTCGTATACTTGCTTGGTAACCTAGCTACACGCAGCCCTGTCTCTCTACTTAACGTCTTTATCTCTTCATCTTCAGCTAACCTTGAAACTAATATGCCGTTGTCATTCAGAGCGACTAAGGGGCCTAAGAGGCGCGAACCCGCTATCGATATTCTGACTGGTTTAACGCCTAATAGTATAGATAGTTTGGAGCATTTGGTTGAAGCTAAGCCTCGCGGCACTAGAACGAATCGATTATTTGTTTTAAGGAAGACTCCGATATTTGGCGACCTATACACATCTAGCATATATATACCCATGTTCACCAGCAGCCCCTTGTTGCCAAGCGCCTCTCTCCTCTTACTACGTTTAGGATGGGTGAACTTAAGTATTAATGCTTAGGTGAGGTTAAAATAGCTCGCTTTAGGTAAGGGGTTTGGTTTGGATTCACACGTGATGGAGCTCCCTCGTGTAATCCAGATAGGTTATGGTGTGATTAGAGAAGTAGGTAGTTTCCTCTCTAGATTTTCACCCAAACGGATTCTGATCATAAGCGGACCAGTCGTGTGGGCTAGGGTTGGAGAGGTTGTTGAGGAGGCGTTAAAGAGGGAGGAGTTTAGGTACTGCTGCATAAAAGTGAATTATTCAACTAAGATGGAGGTAGAATACGCAGTAAAGGTTGCTAGGGAGTTTGATGCAGATTTAATAGTAGGGTTGGGCGGAGGTAGAGTGGTAGATGTTGCGAAACTTGCCTCGTATAACTGTGGAGTAAGTTTTGTGAGTTTACCGACCAGCGCTTCACACGATGGGATAGCAAGCCCGCTCGCATCTATTAAAGGTGGTGATAAGCCCTACTCATACCTAACTAAACCCCCTACTGGTGTTTTGGCTGATGTGGATATAATAGCTGAGGCGCCGCCTAAGCTTCTAGCATCTGGTTGCGGAGACCTCATCGCAAAGATAACGGCTGTTAGAGATTGGATGCTTGCAAGAGACGAGAAGAAGGAGTATTTTGGCAAATACGCCGCAAACCTAGCGCTACTGAGTGCAGAGATCGTTCTATCTGAAGCAAAGGGTATAGGTAGTGGCAGTAAAGAGTATGTTAGAGATGTCGTCGAAGCCCTTATCAGTGCGGGTGTGGCCGCTGGTATAGCTGGTAGCAGTAGGCCTTGTAGCGGAGCTGAGCACCTCTTCAGCCACGCACTCGACATCATAGCACCTAACGTGGGGCTCCACGGGGAGAAGTGTGGGTTAGGCGCTCTTATGATGGCGAAACTACACAACTTAGAGTGGGAGAAACTTCGGGATGCGCTTCGCGACGTGAAGGCACCTGTGACCGCTGCAGAATTGGGGTTAAACGCTGATCAGATAGCGAAGGCCCTTGTTTTAGCGCCTGAGCTTAGGCCTGAGAGGTATACGATCCTGCATAAGAAGCGTTTAAGTTACGAGGAGGCGAAGGCTCTAGCTAAAGATGTAGGTATTATTTGACCTCCTTCTTCTCTTGCTCCTCGGGTTTTTCAGAGGCTTTGGCTTCGCTGGGCTTCTCCTCCCTCTTCTTTTCCGAGCGGTATTCTTCTATGAAGATTACCTTCTCTATCTCTGGTAGGTATTTGAAGATGTCTTTTGAGATTCCTCTTTTGCTTATCTGTAAGCCCTCAAATAGATAGGTTTCTTCAGGTAGCTGTATCTTGACGGTCTTATCTTCTATGGTTGCTATGATCTTCTTTTCATCCACGTTTATCCAACGCTTAGTTAGGTAGAGCACCTTTTCTATCGGATCTTCGAGTTTCTTAACCACCTCGATCGTATATGTAAGTACTTTTCCAGCCAAACGGTGGTTAAAATCTACTTGCACCCTTCCTGAACCCACGAACCTTACCACACCTACTCTCCCCTCATACTCCACTTCGTCCCCCACACTTATCTCGTGCGCTTTCTCACCAAACTTTCTAAGGGGAATAAGTTTGATTTTAGAAGCATCCCTCTGTCCAAAGGCCTTTTCTGGTGGTATGTCGATGCTTATCTTTTCCCCTACGGAGGCTTGTTTAAGCGCCTCATCTATTCCTGGTATAACCCATCCTTCACCCACCGAAATTAAGCGTGGTTCGTATCTTCGGGTGGGGTCGTAGATGCCTAGAGCCTTAGCCTCCTCTTCTACTGTAGTCTCAATGGGCTCGTTTGTATCTTTGATCTTCCCAGTCAGGTTAACTAAGACGAGCGTACCTGTTTCGAGCGGCAATCTTGGACACAGCTACGCCATCCAAAGATAGAGTAAAAATACTTGTCGCTCAAAGCTCTGTCGCTTATCCTCGCTATCATCTACTTCAGTTGCGATAGGACTTTGAGAGCCTCATCCACTGCTGCGGCAGTGCTATTCTGGTAGCCTAGTTGGTTTAAGGCAGCGGAAACCGCTGTCACAGTGGTTAAGACGTGTGAGGTGTTCACTTCACCCATGCAGCCTATTCTGAAGACCTTACCTTTGAATTCGCCGAAGCCGCCTGCAACCAGCACATCAAACTTCTCATCAAGTAACTTTCTGAACTTACCGTCCTCTATACCCTGGGGGTAGTTGAAGGCTAATACAGTATTGGATCTAACATCTTCTTTCGCCGTCGGTTTTAGGTTTATCGCTGATAGAGCTCTGTAGAAGGCTTCAGCACATATCTTATGCCTTCTTATGCGGTTCTCTAAACCCTCCTCCAACACGATATTGAGCGCTTCATCGAGCGCGTAAAAGAGCGGTAAAGCTGGTGTGAATGGCGTCTCCCCCCTTTCAGCGTATTTGAAGTATCTTGGCATATTGAAGTAGTGTCTTGGTGGTGGAGGGTTGCTCTCAAGATACCTCTTAACCCTATCGCTCACCGATACAATAGCTACACCGGGGGGTGCGGCGAGGCACTTCTGACTACCAGTTATGCAGATATCGACACCCAGCTCATCTACAGGCAGCTCGTCTCCACCAAGTATGGAGATGGCGTCAACGATGTAGAAGGCGCCTAGGTCTGAAGCTAGTTTACCTAGATCTCTAAGCCATCTGAATGTGACACCGGTTGAGGTTTCATTATACACTATGAAGATGGCCTTAATACCATCTTTATGAGCTTCTGCTATCGCTTTAATCTTATCCATTCGAGGTGCATCACCGAGCGGGGCTTCAGCGACTACCGCTCTACCTCCAGCGGCTTCAACCTGCTCCGCAACCCTCTGCCCAAATTCTCCGAAGACCGGGACGAGCACCTTATCCCCCGGTCTTACGATATTTGTTATAGCTGCTTCTACACCTCCGGAGCCAGATGCTGTAAACACGATGATGTCGCTCTTGGTGAGGAAGACCTTCTGACACTTCTCTTTAATACCATTGTAGAGCTGTGTGAAGGCTGGGCTCCGATGGTTTATTATCGGCTTGAGCATAGCTTGCATAACTCGATCAGGCACGTTCGTCGGCCCAGGTATCATAACGAGCTTTCTCCGCATACCTAAACCCGTGCTAGAGGCTGCTATAAGAGGTTTATCTCTTTGCGCTGCGCTCGCTTATTTCTGTTGGTTTAGTTGTTTTAGCCGCTCTACACCCCCTACTTCACAAATTATTTTTGCAACAACCTTAGGGACTAGTTCCTCCCAAGGCCCCCCTTTCAGCATTCTGCGCCTAACTTCGGTGGCTGAGAATGTTGAGCGCTCATAGAATGGTATATCTAATACGGTGAAGCCTTCTTCTTGGAAGAGCCTTCTTGTTAGAGGGTCGTTGGAGAAGACGACATCAAACTTGGGCACAGCAGCCTTGACCGAAGCAACCCAGAGCGAGTGGGCAGGAGAATCTGGTAAAGGTATGATCAGCACCCTTCTACAGTCGATACCAGCTTCTTCTAGCGCAGCCTTTATCATATACACTCTTTCGCCAGCTGTGAAGGGGTTGTCAAGTTGATGGCTCTTCTCAGCCGAGCCCACCAGAATACATAGCTCCTCAACCTTCTCAAGCGCATATCTTACAGCGTGAAGGTGCCCGAGGTGAAAGGGTTGAAAGCGCCCCACTAGAAGACCTCTGCGCCACATATCCACTCATAGGCTCACAGAATTATTTAAACACCAAGCAGAGGGGTTAAAAGAGTTGACTTGAGCGAAGCAGTAGTTGATGGCTCTTATGGCGAAGGAGGAGGCCAGATACTTAGAACAGCCGTAGCCCTATCAGCGATAATAAGAAGACCTGTGAAGGTAATTAAGATTAGAGCTGGTAGACCAAACCCCGGGCTTAGGCCGCAGCACGTTGGTGCCATAAAGATCATCGCTTCGATGTGTGATGCTGAGGTAGAGGGGCTTAACGTCGGCTCCTCCACCATCTTCTTCAAACCTAAGAAGCTCGTCGCTAGCGAGATGAAGTATGATATAGGGTCTGCGGGTGCGATAACTCTTCTACTTCAAGTTGCGGTCATAGTAGCGGCTAAGGCTGAGCAGAAATGTAGCTTCGAGATAATAGGTGGGACTGATGTTAAATGGAGCCCAACCATAGACTACTTTAACTACGTCTTCATACCAGCGTTAAAGGCATTAGGAATCGATGTGAAACTCGCTGTGAAGAGGCGCGGCTACTACCCTAAGGGCGGCGGCCTAGTCAAAGTTGAGGTTGAGCCTGCTGAGAGCATAAAGCCCCTAACCCTAATAGGGCAACCAACGTCGCCAGCAAATATAATCAGTGTATGTTCGCAGCTACCACCAGAGGTTGCAAAGAGGCAGCTCAACTCAGCCCTCCATATACTCAACCAGCATAAGATCCCAGTAGCCGATGTTAAATCTACCGTGGAGCCTGCTGTTAGCGCTGGCACATCCATAACCATATACAGCGTAGACGAATCTAAGGGGACGTATTTGGGTGCGGATGCAATAGGTGAGAGAGGTAAACCAGCTGAGCAAGTAGGTAGGGAGGCTGCTGAAAAGTTTTTAGCAGAGCGGTCTGCTCAAGCAGCTGTAGACTCTCACCTCGCAGATATGCTTGTGCTACCGCTCTCTCTGGCAGAAGGCGCTTCAACCTACACCACTTCTAAACTTACCCAGCACCTTGAAACTAACCTGTATGTTGTAAGTAGGTTGACTGGCTGCGCCTATGAGTTAAACAAACTCAGCTCAGGTGCTGTCGAGGTTAAGATAACTCCCAAGATGGTTTGGCGAGCGGTTTAAATAAAGAGAGAGCGGTAGTAAAGCGGTAAACTGTGGTAGCGGTTGGGCCCCAGCCTTCTACTTAGCTATAGAGCACTCGACCTTCCCATACTTTACCTAGTAACCTTCCTAACACGTGTAGGTTTTGGTGTTATTGTGATAGCCTTCCCTCACTATGTTATCGCAGAGAGCTTGGTAACGGGGGTGGTGCTCTCAGTCTACCCGATCTTTGAAGCTGTATCAGCGGCACCTATTGGTATGTATGTTGATAGGCGTGGGCGTAAACGCATGCTTCTCTTCGGGCTAGCTTCTATAACAATCTTAACCTTCTTAATCGGGTTATCTAGGGACACACTCTACATCGCGGTCGTACACGGTTTTATGGGTGTTTCAGCAGCAGCCGTGATCGTATCAACCCTAACCATGATTACAGATCTCACAAAGATTAGTGATAGAGGTGTAGGCATGGGCTTGTTTGATCTAGCGAACATTGCTGGTTACGCTGGTGGGATACTAATAGGCACAGGGCTCTACACCACCTTCGAAACCAACCCTAGCTACGTGTTCTTTGCTACCGCAATCCTTCTACTTACAGCAACTATCTTGGCTAAAATATTGGTGATCGAGCCACCACATGAGCGGCTAACAGCGCCGCTCACATTCAACTTCTTTAAGGCTCTTAGCTGGAAGATAAAGAGCTTATTACCACTCTGGTTCGCGCTTACAACTTTGGTTGGGATAGCCTTCTTTATACCGAAGGCTTTGAGTTTAACTGGTTTTAGCGTAGGGGAATCTGGGCTCCTCCTCTTCGCAGGCGCAGCTGGCTTAGGTGTAGGGGCTACGATCTTCGGTAGGGTCTCTGATAAGATAGGGCGGGAGAAGACGATGTGGATAGGCATCGTTGGCATGCTCATACTATTACCAACATTAGCCCTCTCACTCTCCCCAGAGACCAACCCAGATTACCCCGACTTCGGAGCCTACCTATACATCATAGCACCCTCAGCCCTAATGGTCTCAGCGCTCGTCCCATCGATTCTAGCCCTAGTAGGTGACACCGCGAGATCGACTTTACGCGGCTCAGCTATGGGGCTATACAGCATCATGCTAAGCCTAGGGATAGCGGTGGGTAACGTAGTCGGAGGGGCTGCGGGTCAGATAGGCGGGTTGCCTACCATACTCTATGCCGCAGAGGGGCTCTTCCTATCTGCGGTTATCCTAACGCTGCTGTTGAGTAGGCTGCGTGGCGAAAATGAGTAAAAATAGATCACTCAGTAAGATGCTTCAGAAGATGCTGACACTACAGCACTGGGTGAGGTTCATAAAATTCAACATAGTCGGGTTGACAGGTGTCTTCGTTAATCAAGGTATTCTGATACTCTTAACTAGCCTCGGCCTATACTATCTATACTCAGGTATTGTAGCGATTGAAGTATCGATCATATCGAACTTTCTCCTAAACGATTTATGGACATTCAAGGATAGGCGGTCAGGGCATATATTGAAGCGGTTGGTTAAGTTTAACATCCTTATGCTCGTTGGGCTGGTCATAAACCTTCTTATCCTCTACGCACTAACAGACCTACTCTCACTCCATTACACTATCTCAAACCTCTTCGGCATAGGCATAGCGTCTATAGCGAGGTATTTGATGAGCGTCAAATGGGCTTGGCTACAGCCTCAAAAGAAACCATATTAAAGGAGAAACGAACAAAAAATAGATATAGTTACACCTTTAAATGAAAATAGTTCAAGTTAAATCAGACGCTTTACTTAACATTCTGAGATTTAGATATTCTTTACCAAGAGTCTAATTTAATGCACCTATCTGTTAATATCCGCTGGATCCCAGTGGAAAGATGCTATGGCGTGCTACGTCTGCGGCAACATAGCCTATACTTCTGGTGGTATATGCTGGATATGCGCAGTATCAGACATACTCGCCTCCAACATGGATAAATTAGGTTTGGCCGCAGTCGGCATCTAACACATCAGTCACGAAGCAAGAGACCATTTTCCTACTCTAAACCACAAACTTAAATTAATCTGTGCGGCGATAGCTTTAGTGACGATAAATATGTTTAACGAAGCTTGGATGCCCGGTGCGACAGCTGTGGGAGTAACATTTAGAGATGGCGTAATCTTAGGAGCCGAAAAGAGGCTCACCTACGGCACACACGTGGTAAGTAGGAGTGGGAAGAAGGTATTCAAGATAAGTAGGACTGTGGGTGCTGCTTGCGCAGGCCTCGTAGCGGATATGCAGATGCTGGTTAGAGAGATTTCCGCCTACATCTATTTACGTGAACTTGAGTTAAATAGACCTGTTCCACCCCACTCTGTAGCCAAACTTATGTCGGTGCTTATGTTCGAGCGCAGATGGGCACCCCTCTTAACGCAAGTTGTTATAGGTGGTGTTGATGATACGCCAGCGATCTATGTGCTCGACCCCTTAGGGTCTGTTATACCAGACGAATATGCTACTGTAGGCTCTGGTGCTGAGATGGCTATTGGTGTGTTGGAGAGTGAGTACCGTAAAGATATGAGTGAGGAGGAGGCTAAAGCGCTCGTCATAAAGGCTATAAAGTCTGCTATCCAGCGTGACGCAGCAAGCGGTGACGGTATAGATCTTCTCATAATAACCAAGAATGGTATGAAAGAGGAGACTATCAAACTTTAAAAGGTATGGTGATGCAGCCTCAAGAAGTATCGTCAGTCGAAAGAATACCAGTCGAGCTAAAGCAGATATTGAAGAAGCAAGGCTACCACCTGGTTGGTGAGCATTCAGCTACAAAGAAGTGTTTGTGGCTCCACAACAGCCTCGTCTACAAACGCCCCTGCTACAAGGAGAAGTTCTATGGGATAAGTTCACACCGATGCCTTCAAGCATCACCAGCCGTCTTAAGCTGCTTAACCAGATGTATTCACTGCTGGCGCATCATGCCGGGTGATGAGGGCTATAGTTGGAGCGACACATTCAGCAACATCTGGGATGAGCCGAAGTTTATAGCCGATGGGCTGATAGCCGAGCACAGGAGGATCGTCTGCGGCTACGGTGCGTTGGTCAAAGAAGGTAGGGTTGAGAAGAGCAGATTTAGGGAGTCTATGGAGCCGACGAACGTGGCTCTATCGCTCTCCGGTGAACCAACCCTATACCCCTATCTAGGCGAGTTGATAAAGGAGTTTAAGAAGAGGGGGATGACGGTCTTCTTAGTAACATCAGGTGTTCTGCCGAAGGCCCTAAGTAGGCTCGTCGAATCAGACGCTGAGCCCACGCAGCTCTACATCTCGCTCACAGCTTGGGATGAGGAGTCTTACCAGAGGTTAAATCGACCAATAGAG
>Ga0197143_1002133_pt1 | contig 15205 bp, 17 predicted proteins | sample GBS70_MetaG_FD_148603 | JGI IMG/M metagenome (GOLD analysis project Ga0197143, IMG submission 148603) | Sediment microbial communities from Great Boiling Springs, Gerlach, Nevada, United States - GBS 70_MetaG | ecosystem: Environmental > Aquatic > Thermal springs > Hot (42-90C) > Sediment...
CTCAGCGATCGAAATCAAGCTAGGGAAGAGGAGCTGACAGCGGGTTCGGAGAGCGTGTTGCGAATCAAATGAATTACTTCGCATACGGCTCAAACATGGATGGTGATAGGCTAAGGGAGAGAGGGGGGTTAGCTTCTCTAGAAGACAGAGGGCTGTGCTGGAAGGTTATAGGCTAGTGTTTAACAAACGCTCCTCAAGAAACCCCAGAGAAGGCTATGCGAACATCGTAGAAGACGAAGGCTGCGTGGTCGAGGGCATCCTTTACGAAATCGCAGACGAAGATATAGAGAAGTTAGATAGGTATGAAGGCTATCCACAACACTATGATAGACAGAAGGTGAAGGTAAGACTCCAGAGTGGTGACGTTACGGAGGCTGCTGTATATATTGCTAGGCAAGAGATGACCGCCGAAGGGTTAAAGCCGAGCAGAGAATACCTTAGCCACCTCCTAAAGGGATGTGACCTTCTATCAAAAGAATATTGTAAGAAGCTACGGAATACTCAAACACTAGATTAAGTAGCATTACAAGTATAGATTAAATATTGTGCTGCCGGGGTCTATGGGGAGGATGATGGTAGAAGGTATGCCCACATCTAACGACCTACTGTTTTTAGCTGAAGGTGTGGCTGCAGTAATCGTCTCAGCAATCCCGCTACTCATCGTATACTACGTTTACAAGCGCATCGCTACTTTAGCGGCGAGAACCAAATCTAAGCTGGATGATTATCTGGTTGCTGTTTCAAAGTGGCCCCTCTTCATCACCATCTTCCTGCTGAGCTTTTCCTCGCTCCTCAACTACTTTTCCGATAAGATGCGTCTGCCCCTACCCGAATACCTCTCTACTGGTGCGGATTATCTTCTGCAGGCTGCGATCGTCTTATCAATAACCTCTGTAATAGTAGTCATCATACAGTCTGCGATCACCAGATTTGGTCGGAGGGTTGCGGCTGGTGAAGCGGATAAGGAAACCGCCCTCGTAGGTTTACAGAAGATAATAACCTACGTAATATGGATCTTAGCGATACTGATAGCCCTCTCAATTATCTTCCCACCAAGCCTACCAGCCCTCCTTAGTCTAGTATCGGGCATTGGGTTCGCAGCGATAGTGGTTGGTTTAGCTGCGCAGAAGGTTGTTGGGAACTGGCTTTCAGGTCTATTAATCTACTTCGTAAGACCGTTTAGGCTTGGAGATGCTCTACTATTTAGAGGAGACTATGGTGTGGTTGAGGAGATAAAGATCACACACACAATAATAAGGACTTGGGATAACAGGAGACTTGTCGTGCCTAACTCGGTCTTCGACAGCGAGGTCCTCATCAACTACCATCTCAAGGATCCGAGGATGATAGGCATGGTCTTCGTCGACATAACATACGAATCTAACTACGACTTGGCAAAGAACCTTATGATCAAGATCGCCTCAGAGCACCCTAACGTTCTTCCCGATATGCCGCCTCAAGTTCATCTTCTTGAGTTTGGTGAAAACGGCTTAAGGCTTAGGCTGATATTTATGTGCAAGGATCAACCCACAGCCTTTGTAACCGCTGCTGAGCTTAGAGAGCTTATCAAGAAGGCGTTCGATGAAAACGGGATAGAAATCCCCTATCCTAGAAGATACATAATATATGAGCATTCTAAAGCCAGACCTCCTGTTACACAAGAAGAGGGGAAGGGTCTTGAAACGGCTTCCTCTTAATCCGCACCATTAAACTTATCACCTACCTTCAGGGTTGAGTATGCTGTTGAGTGAAGATATCGTTGATAAGATGCTGAACTGCCATAGGAAAGTTAGGTGTGTAATGCTCATAGGCGAAGATGGCGAAGTAATAAAGTTCGCCTGCAAACCAACTATAGAAATAATCCTCACAAAAGAGGAACTTCAAAGATACGCAAAGCAGATCGCAGCAAGGAAGAAAGAGCGGGAGAGCTGGAATGAGAAGATGGGTGAGGTTGAATGTATACTAACAATAAGAAAGAAGCTATGCATACTCGTCTTCTACTGGTTGAACAAAATCATCTTGCTGAGCATAGAAAGACTGGCACCGCTGGCAGCTGTTGAGAAGGCGATAGAAGTCTACGCCCAACACACCAAAGTAGGTTGAGAAGCAGAAACTAAGCCTTTATAACCCCTTTCTAAATCATTAGATGATAGGAGGGGTGGCGGAGCGGCTACGCGTCCGCCTGCAGAGCGGATACACGTGGGTTCAAATCCCACCCCCTCCTCTTACAGCAATCCCCTTGAATACTCTTTATAGCGCTGTTCACTTTTGTTCAGCGGTTAAACCGTGCTTATCCCGCATGTGCTGCTTTAACCTAAGCTCCGCTCTATATTTGCTCCAATCATAGAATTCCTTCCCACATTCACTACACTTCTCGTAAGCCAATTCATTCACCACCTCAACACCACAACGCTACAATTTTTCTCTAATAAGGAGGTGATAAAATAGGAAAATATAAATATGGATGAAGTCGTAGTGTATAGCGCGCGATAATGTGGGTGTTCGAAATGGGCATTCACATTATCGCCGAATTGTGGGGTGTGGATTCTGACAAGATCTCCCGGGTTGAACACCTTCGGGCGATCTTGGATAGAGTAATTGCTAAATCAGGTTTACACGTTGTATCTTCGAGCTTCCACCAGTTTGAGCCTTTTGGCGTCTCAGCCGTCTACCTTTTACGGGAGTCACATATTAGCGTACACACTTGGCCCGAGTACTCCTACATCGCTCTAGACATATTTACTTGCGGTTCTGACGAACCCGCCCTAAAAGCCTACCAACTACTTTTAGAGGAGTTTAAACCAACAGCTGTAGAGGAGAGGTTCATTAGGAGGGTAGAGTTTGGAGAGATTAGAAGCCATATTCCTACGAGAGTTAGCGTACTCGAATAAGACGGTGTGGGAGCTGCTTGAGAGATCCGACCGAACACTAAGGGAATCGATAAGCACCTTAAAGCACCTATTTAAAGAGGGGCTTATCAACGAAGAGGGAGGTGTATTCTATCTAACGGAGAAAGGTAAGCAGAGCATCAACCAAAAGGAGCTACACTACAAAGCTAGGATATGCGGGGTATGTGGAGGTAAGCGGATAATGGCTGAAAATGGTTTCAAAGAGCTTGTGGAGAGGTTTAGCGAAATCGTTCAGGAGCGCCCCAAGCCCACACTCGACTACTTCCAAGGTTATATGGTAGCAGAGGATGTGGTGGCAAGAGTTGCGCTGATGCACTACTACGGAGATTTATGCGGCAAGAGAATAGCCCTAATAGGGGATGATGACCTCCTAAGTGTGGCTCTCGCTTTAACACAGCTACCCTCAAGGATAATGGTTCTAGACATAGATAGGAGACTAGGAGACTTCATAACTAAGGTTAACAGCAAGTACGGCTTCAACATAGAGTATTTTGAATACGATGTAGCCAACCCCCTACCTAAAGCCCTCGCAGGTAGGTTTGATGTTTTCTCATCAGAGCCCCTTGAGACACTCTCCGGGCTTAAGGCCTTCCTCATACGGGGCATAACCTGTCTGAAAGAGGGTGGTGTAGGTTATTTCGGTCTAACCTTACACGAAGCCTCTTTAAGAAAGTGGCTTGAAACGCAAAGGCTCCTCTCAAGGATGAACTGCGTGATAACGGACATCATCCAAGGCTTCTCCTCCTATCCGATGGATTACAGCACAGTAAATTATGAAGAATTCGCATACAACCTAGGCTTCAGAACCGTAAAGAACCCTGGTGTAACCTGGTATAAGTCCGCACTTATAAGATTCGAGGCTCTTAGCGCACCGAAGCTCACCTACAATAGGAGAATGAAGGTCGAGACTGTAGACGAAAAGGAGGATTTAACCCACCCAACCTTATATCCGAAGATGCTGCAGCAGCTAAACATCAAAGACGAAAGCGGCTGAACAGAGGATTTAGCAACTTTTATTTACCGCCCAACTCAGATACAAACATAGGGTTGTGTAGATGGCTGAAGTCGAAATATTCCTTACGATAGTAGCGTTAATCATCATCTTATCCTTCCTTAGGGCTTCGATAAGAATCGTTAAAGAATATGAAAGGGCGGTAATGTTCCGGTTAGGTAGGTTAATAGGAGTTAAAGGGCCTGGGCTATTCTTCAGAATACCAGTAATCGATGTCTTCAGGGTAGTGGATCTTAGGGTGATAACCTTTGATGTTCCGAAGCAGAGGGTGATAACTAGGGATAACGTGAGCGTAGATGTTGATGCAGTAGTCTACTACCGTGTATTTGATGCAGAGAAGGCAGTTGTTACGGTAGAGAATTATATATTGGCGACAAACCTTCTAGCCCAAACCACCCTCAGAGATGTGCTTGGTCAAGTTGAATTAGACGAACTACTCTCTAAAAGGGAGGAGCTCAGCAAGAAGCTTACAGAGATACTCGACGCAGCAACAGATAGCTGGGGGATAAAAGTGCAGGCCGTAGCCATAAAAGATGTTACACTACCAGAGGTTATGCAGAGAGCTATCGCTAAGCAAGCAGAAGCTGAGCGTGAACGGAGGTCAAGGATCATAGTAGCTGATGGTGAATATCAAGCAGCGAGTAAGATGGCTGAAGCAGCAGCTATGTATGAGAAGGCACCTACCGCCCTTAGGTTGAGAGAGCTTCAGACATTGGCTGAGATCGCTCGAGAAAAGAACCTCATCGTCGTTACAACAACAGGCGCATCTGCAGACCTAGCCACCCTTATCGGTCTGCTCAAAGGTGAAAAGGCAAAGAGAGAATAGATGGGAAATCTAAAGGCGTTGAAGACTCTCCCCCTAATCTTGATCCTCTTCTCCCTCCCCCTACTCCTCTACTCAGCCGAATCTTCTGCTGAGCATATAATTGCTGTGAAGCTGGATGGGACTATAACGACTATGTCGAGTGAGGTTGTAGGGGAGGCTCTGCAAGAGGCTGCAGCTTTAAACACACCGCTCCTACTAGTAATAGACACACCTGGCGGAAACCTCGATGCGACGATGAAGATCATCGAGCTTATAGAGAGAGCTACTGTGCCAGTAATCGGCTACGTTTACCCCCAAGGGGCTAAGGCTTGGTCAGCAGGCACCTACATACTACTTTCAACACATATAGCAGCGATGGCTCCACACACCATAATGGGCTCAGCCCAACCAGTAGCCTACAACCCGCTAGGTGGCACACAGCCTATAAATGACACAAAGACGATCAACGCTCTAACCACCTTCTTGGTAGAGAGGGCTAGGATGCACGGGAGAAACGAAACCGCAGCTGCGCGCTTCATAAAGGAGAACTTGAACCTATCGGCGGAAGAAGCGAAGAAGATGGGTGTGATCGAGTTTGTAGCAGAATCTGTAGATGATCTGCTAAAGATGGTTGATGGGGTCGAAGTGCAGACGATCACAGGAACCTATAGGATCAAGACTGTTGGGTTGAAGGTCGTATTCTGGGAGCCGTCTCTAAGACTACAGATTCTGAAGGTGCTCTCTGATCCTCTAATCTCATACGTCCTCTTCATCTTCGGGCTCTACGCTCTAATCTTTGGTGTGACATCACCAGGCTACGGGAGCGAAGTTATAGGTGCAATCTGCCTCATACTCGGCCTCATAGGACTCGGATTAACAGGAGTATTCATTGGAGGGTTAATCTTAATTGCACTAGGTGCTATTCTACTGCTTGCCGAGTTGCTAACACCTGGGTTCGGGTTGATGGGTGGTGCTGGGTTTGTTTGTATCATAATAGGTGGGCTGCTATTATTCCCCACTTTACCTACTGGCCCTTGGTTGATCTCCCCTGATCTCTTGAACAGCCTCCTATTAACCACCTTAATAATACCATTAACAATAGGTGCCTTCTTTATCTTCGCAGCCTACAAGGTCATACAAGCCAGAAGAAGACCGCCAGCAGTAAGAGGAATAGTTGGGGAAGTGTGTATCGCGGTAGAAGACATCCCAAAGGGAAGCATCGGGCTTGTAAGATGCGGAGCAGAATACTGGCAAGCCACATCAGACCAAGATATAACAAAAGGTCAAAAGGTCAAGGTAATTCAAAAAGACGGGCCTATACTCAAGGTGAAACCTGAATAACCCATTTTTTAACATCAGATTTGGTGCGGGGGGTGGGATTTGAACCCACGAACCCCTACGGGACAGGAGCTCTGCGCACGGCTCCTCAGTCTCGCAGCCCTTTTAGGGCACCTGCGCCTTTGACCTGGCTTGGCAACCCCCGCGCTCTATTAATTAGGTGGGGAAGGTGGGGTAATAATATCTTACTTCCCTAGCTTGGAGCGAAGATATGTAAATATGGATGACCCCTTTATAGGAGAGTTGGGTTAGAGATGATCTGGCAAGAGGCGAAGATAGGGCGAGTATTAGTCTGCAGAATGGACTTTGAATCCGACCTCCTCTCTTCCTTAGAGGAGTTCGCCGGAGAACAGAAGGTGGATGCTGCTTTCTTCATCGCCCTAGGTGCGGTTAAGAAAGCCGCCTTTGCCTACTATGAGCAAGCAGCGAAAAAGTATGTGGAAGAGGTTGTTGAGGAGCCTATGGAGCTCTTAAGTTGCATAGGGAATATCGCAACACTAAACGGTAAAGTGGTTGTGCACGCGCATGCGGTCTTCTCAGACAGATCAGGTAGAGTTAGAGGAGGGCATCTTCTTAAAGGGACCACAGTCTTCGCAGGAGAGGTGCTGATCTTCGAACTCAGCGGCGTGGAATTAGCTAGAGCCTACGATAGCGTCACTGGGCTGAACCTCTACACACCTAAGCCCAAACCTTAGAGATAGTTGTTGGTGCTATGCTGGCTTGAACCTAGCCTCTAGCTTCTTCAGCACGTTGCTGAGTGTCGTGTATTCCATCTCCTCAGGCTCTAGCCTAGCTGGCATAAATGGTCCGTGCCTCCTCATATAGTCCGCTACTTCGTTAGCTATGTTTCTGGCTCGGTCGAATGCTGGGTCATCGAAAAGGTCTGCTGGTCCGACAAGCATGCCTTCGCTTAGCTGGAAGCCTAAGGCTACGACCCTCGGCGGGCCGTCGAATCTTGTGCACCTCGCATTCTTAAGAGAGACAGGCATTAGTGGGCCATTGTGTGAGCCTCGCATCCACCCAGCTACGAGATGGGGGAAGGCGAAGGGCTCTAGTATTTCTCCAACAGCGGGTAGACCGTGCTGCGCTCTTACGAACATAACTGGGTCGTCTTTGCCCACATACCTCCCGGCTATTAGTGAAAGTCTTGTTGTGCTTGCTACAGCCGCTAAGAGGTTGTCTGCTCTTCGGTATACGCTGTGTATAACATATCTGCTTGGTGTTCCTATGAGTGCGAGGAGGTCGTAGGATTCTTCAGGGGTGTTGAGGTCTACGACCTTATCTTCTATAACATCCATTACTCTAAATGTGAAGCCTGTGTGGAGCTTCTCATCTATTATTAATCCAGCAGTATTGAATGGATCTGCAAATATTCGGTATAAAGGTAGGTTCCAAGCACCGGGCTCGGTCTTATCAGCCATAAAGACAACTATAGGCTCGCTCACCCTCTCCTCGATTTCTGCTTCAGCTACACCAGGGCCCATGCCTTTCAAGTTCCCCGAGAAGGCGGTTGCAAGTAGGTCTTGCCCGGCAGCATATAGCTTAAGTTTCTTAGAGACCTTTTCAGTAACTTCCTTAAATGTCTCCCAAGCTAGACCATGAATTTCGCTATTGTTCACTCCTTTTGTGTGGGTCATTATAAGTTGGAGGTCATCACCGACTGCTGTCACATAGAAGTCTATTAGTAGATCTTTCCGCTTAGCTTCAGCCAGCTTTTCTTGGGCGACTTTGATCTGCTCTGGGTGTACCATGTGATGCCCGGCGAGGCTCCCTATGTCGGCTTTTATTACGGATAATGTTATCCTCATACTTCATCGTGTCAAGTAGGGCTAAGGGGAAAAATAAACTTATGGGTAGGCTCTTCTACCCTCGTCGCTTCTTGCTTAGTATTCTTCCTCTTCCTCGTATTCCTCTTCCCACTCTTCTTCTTCGAAGTCCTCTTCAAAGTCCTCCTCGAATTCCTCGAATTCTTCTTCCTCGGACATAACCATTACCTCTAGAGCATCGTCTATCCGAGTAGATACCATTAATAAGCTTTTTGATAAAAGGGAAGAGATGAGCCATGCGACCCATCAAGATTATGGAATGCGCTAGTGAAGAGGCTATTAAAGAGGCTGCAAGAGTAGTTTCTCAAGGAGGATTAGTCGTCTACCCCACAGATACAGTATATGGATTAGGATGCGACCCGTTTAATGGGAATGCTGTTGATAGGATCTTTAAGGTTAAAGGGCGGCCGAGTAGGCCGATGCCAATTCTAGTCTCAAGCATAGAAAGAGCGGAGCAGTTAGTTGAGTTAGGCAAAGTTGGGGCAGTGTTAGCTTCTAAATTCTGGCCAGGAGCACTTACGATCGTAGCGCCGATCAAGGTTAACATTTCTCTACCTGAAAATCTAACGTGCGGCTTTAAGACGCTTGGCGTTAGGGTTCCAAACCACAATTGTGCACTCAAATTAATAGGGGGTGCAGGCGGTTTCTTAGTTGGCACGAGCGCTAACCGATCTGGCGAAAAGCCCTCTTTAACGGTTGAGGAAGCCGTCAACAGTCTGCAGCAGAGTGTAGACATCTACCTTGATGGAGGTAGGGTTATGTTAGGTAGAGAGTCTACAGTGCTTGATATAAGCAGAGAAGAACCAGTAGTGGTTAGAGAGGGGGCCATAAGCAAAGAAACTATATTCGGTGTTCTGAGATCGGTGGGGCTAATTTAAGGTTTGGCTTCACAGGCGAGCAGCGCTGACTTCTCAGCAAGAAGGTAGGGTAATGGGTCTTCATCTATTAAGGTGGAGTTTTGGGCCTGCGCTAGAGCGTGCTGGGAGAGTAGCTTGGCTGACTTTTCTTTCGTCAACTCTATTACACTGTCATCCAACGTGCCGAGCGCCTCAAGCATTTTAAGTACCTCCGTCGGGAATGGCCCTTCACCTAGCAATAAGGCGAGGATGTTCATTCTCAGGGGCTTTAAACCCACCTTCTCTACCGCCTCCTTGAGCTGGTTTTCACAAGCCACCCTAGCTAGAAGGTCGATTTCAGGCTGCTTAGCATATGTTAATCCTCTTCTGCTGGCTTCATACGCTTGCTTCAACAAGAGCTGTAGGTGGCGGATACCTGCGATAAAATCTGCATCAACCAACACGATCGGTGCGCTGGATATCTGCTTCACTTTTCGTATTAAATCTTCAGGGTCTTTTATATCTGCGTCTCTTACACCTTGCACAACATACTTTCTGCCCTCCACATCTATGGTTAGCATCTCATCCACCGTGGCTTATTGGTATTAGTGTGATGAGGTCGCCATCCTTGACCTCGGTTTCGTCGCCTTTTAAGGCTGAGACCTCCACCCCGTTTACTAAAATGAGCGTATTAGCCCTTGTTATCTTAGACTCCCCTCTAAGGTTCAGCCTGTTTAGTAGATCAGCTACACTTATCTTGTCTCCCTGAAACTCCATCTCATCTTTAAACTGTGCCGCTAGATGGCCTATGAAGCGTACCTTTATCATCTCTCCACGCCTTTAAAGATAGATAAGGGGAGTCATATATCTTTAGGCTTAGAGAGTAAATGTAGCAAGAAGATTAAGAAACCACCATCCTAAGCTTCTTCAGGTTTTTGTTGGGGACCTTTATTTCGACTCATTAACCGCGTAATGTAGCCTGCGATCTCGTTTCTCAGCTCCTTAGATCGGATAATGGCTACTTGTGATAAAACTTCTTTGTTTTTTTCAAAGTCTGTAGTAAATAGGTTGCCGTACTTCTCAAGCAGTAGCAAAGAGAGCCTCCTAACTCTGTCCAATCTGACTTACAACCTCTTTTAACGCTGGATAATAAACTTTAATTATTTAACCTTCGCACTAATAAACTATTGATATGAGCAGAGTTGTAATAAAGGCGCGTGAAAACGGACCCTATGTGGTTGAAGTGGATAGTAAGATAGTTGCCGCGCTCTGCCGATGCGGCGCTTCCAGCAAAAAACCACAATGCGATGGCACACATAGGAAAGTTGGGTTCACAGCGCCAGCAGCTGAAGTTAAGGTGACGGAGTAGCAAGAATCCCCATTGGGAAGAGTCGAAGCTAATAAAGCGTAAATAATAACGTGTTAGATGGTATAAGGTTGCCCTTGGCTGAAAAAGGTAAGGAAGAACTGCGGAAAAAGTTCTCTGCAGACCCAGATAGGTACTATAAGGTTGAACTCTTTACCAGAGAGGGGTTTAGTAGGAGAAGGTGCAGAGGTTGTGGAAGGTACTTCTGGACATTGGTTGATAGAGAGTTCTGCCCAGACTCTCCATGCAGCACCTACACCTTCTTAGGCGACCCGCCAACAAAGCGTCGGATAGGGTATGTTGAAGCGTGGAGGCTGATCGAATCCTTCTTTGTCGAGCGAGGGCATACCAGCATAAAGCGATACCCTGTTGTCTGCCGCTGGAGACCAGATCTCTACTTCACCGTAGCCTCTATAGTGAACTTTCAGAGGGTGGAGGGGGGTAGAGTAGTATTTGAACTCCCCGCCAACCCGCTCATCGTGCCGCAGATGTGTTTAAGGTTTAACGATATACCGAGCGTGGGGGTCACAGGTAGGCACTACACCTCCTTCTGCATGATAGGGCAGCATAGCATACCTACTGATGGGCAAGGATATTGGAAAGATAGGTGCATAGAGCTTGACTTCGAGCTTCTAGTCAAAGCCTTCGGCATACCGAAAGAAGAAGTCGTCTTTGTAGAAGATGTTTGGCTAGGCTACGGAGCCTTCGGCTACTCACTTGAGTACTACGTAAGGGGGCTTGAGCTCGGGAACGCGGTCTTTACAGAGTTCGCAGGCGAACCATCTAACGCGGTTGAGATGAAGGAGAAGGTCGTTGACATGGGAGCAGGGCTTGAGCGGTTCAGCTGGTTATCTACAGGCAAGCCTACGAGCTATGACACAACCTTTGACTATGCTCTTTCAAAGCTGCTTGATAGATGTAAGGTGGATTATGATGAAGATCTCCTCCTTCGCTACTATAAGCAGAGCGCGGGCTTTGACTACGCTGAAGGGAAAGCACCCATTAAAGTTGGTGAAGAGGTCGATGCGCTGTGGCGTAAGATAGAGCCGCTTCAAGCACTCTACACTCTGCTAGATCATACGAGAACACTAACATTCGCTATCGCAGATGGAGGGTTACCGAGTAATGTAGCGGGGGGCTATAACTTACGGGTCATACTTAGAAGAGCCTTATCCATACTTGAGCGCTTCAGATTCGATATAACTTTGGGCGAGCTTATTGAAATGCATATGCTTGGCTTAGCCCAGATCTACCCCGAGCTCTCAGAGCATAGAGACGAGGTTAAGACTATTCTATCTGTTGAGGAACAAAAGTATCTGAAGACCAAAGAAAGGATAGCGAAGATCATAGAGAAACTCAAACGCGAATCAAAGCCCCTAACAGAAGAGAGGGTAATCACACTCTACGAATCCGAGGGGATCCAACCTGAAGAGCTGGTAAAGCACAATATAATCCCAGCTGTCCCCGAAGAATTCTACAAGAAGGTTACAGAGAAACACCTCGGTGTAAGAGTCGCTCAGCCTGAGAAACCTAGGTTCGATCTTAACGGCATCCCTCCAACACACCTCCTCTTCTATCTGGATGAGAAGATGCTCCGCTTCCAAGCGAGAGTGCTGAAGATCCTAGAGGGGCGCTACGTGATCCTAGACCGAACAGCCTTCTACCCAAGATCAGGAGGCCAAGAACCAGACCTAGGCACCATAGGCTTGAGCAGAGTAATCGATGTAGAGAAACAGGGGCAAGTGGTGTTACATCTTGTTGATAAGCCATCTTTTAAGGAGGGCGATTTGGTGGATTGCTCGGTCGATGAGGAGCGGAGGGCGAGGCTTACCAGACACCACACAGCAACACACATAGTCAACGGCGCTGCGAGGAGGCTGCTTGGTAGCTGGGTGTGGCAGCACTCCGCATATAAGGATGTGGATAGAGCACGCCTCGACATAACCCACTTCGAGCACCTAAGTGATGAACAGCTGAAGGCGATAGAAGATCTAGCGAACAGAGTAGTCAGAGCTAACTTACCTGTAGTGAAGGAGACGCTACCAAGAGGGGAGGCAGAAGCAAAGTACGGCTTCAGAATATATCAAGGAGGGGTTGTGCCCGGAAGAGAAGTTAGGATCGTCAACATAATCGATTGGGATGTAGAGGCTTGCGGCGGAACACACTGCAACAGCACAGGCGAAGTCGGCTACATAAAGATCCTAAGAAGCGAAAGGATCCAAGACGGTGTTGAGAGAATAGAGTTCGCAGCGGGCGCACCAGCCGTGGAATATGCTCAGAAGATGGAGGGGTATGTTAAAGCGCTCGCTAAGATCTTGGGTGCACAAGAGGATAAAGTGGTTCAAGTGGTAGATGAGTTGAAGCGCGGATTGGATGAGGTTAGAAGAGTTAAGCGTAGCATAGCGAAGAAGCTAGTTAACTTAGAGTTAAAGCAGATAGCGCAAGAGGCTAAACCCATCAAGAACCTTATGCTGAAGCTCAATGATGAACCGGGTTTAGATGATGAATACCATATCTTGTTCGGCGAAGCGGCTACAAGCCTATACCCAAACCTAATCTACATCGGCTTAGCAGTGGCTAATGAGAGGGTGAAGGTGCTGGTCTTCTCGGGCTCAGAAGCCGTTAAGAGCGGTGTAAACGCAGGTCTGCTCGCAAAGGCTTTATCAAAACATCTAGGCGGTTCAGGCGGAGGAGACGCCAAATTCGGTCAAGGAGGGGGGGCAGCGGATAAAGTAAAAGAAATCTCAGCTAAGGTAGAGGAGATCGTTAGAGCGATGCTAGGTGGAGAATGATGCTCGACTGGCACGCTCTAGAAGAAAAGTGGAGGAGGCGTTGGTTCGAGCAGCGCGTATTCGAAGTGAACCCAGACCCTAACAGACCAAAGTTCTACATAACCGTAGCCTACCCTTACCCCAACTCACCTCAGCACATAGGGCACGGTAGAACCTACACGCTCGCGGATGTGCACGCTAGATACCGGAGGATGCAGGGATACAACACGCTCCTACCTATGGCCTTCCACTACACAGGCACACCCATACTGGCTATGTCGAAGAGAATAGCGTCTGGAGACGAGGGCTTAATCGAAACCTTCAAGTCGATCTACAAGGTTCCAGAAGAGAAGATTAAGGAGTTCAAAGAGCCTCTTGCCATCGCCAAGTACTTCCACCAAGAGATCAAGAGCGGCATGATCGACATGGGCTTTTCCATCGACTGGAGGCGAGAGTTCACCACCATAGACCCGCATTATAGCAGATTCATCGAGTGGCAGTTCAAGAAGCTAAGAGACCTCGGCTTCATAAAGCAGGGAAGCCACCCCGTAGGCTGGTGCCCAGTCGACGGAAACCCGGTTGGTCAGCACGACACCTTAGATGATGTAGAGCCGGAGATAGGTGAATTTACGCTCATAAAGTTCAGAGGTGATGGTAGGTTCTTCCCCACAGCAACCTTAAGGCCTGAAACGGTCTTTGGGGTTACGAACCTATGGCTCAACCCTTCCGCATTATACGTAGAAGCGGAAGTGGATGGGGAGGTTTGGGTTTTGAGTAGGGAAGCAGCCGAGAAGCTGAGATACTTGAATAGAAGGGTCGAGGTTAAAAAGACCCTTGAAGCACGAAGCTTAATAGGCAGCTTCGTGGTCAATCCATTGACAGGAGCCTCAGTACCTATACTCCCAGCCTCCTTCGTTGATCCAAAGGCTGGGACAGGTGTAGTTATGTCGGTGCCAGCACACGCGCCTTACGACTACCAAGCCCTCGAGGACCTTAAAGCGGATAAAGAAACCCTAAGAAGATATGGTTTAGAAGAGATCGTACCTAATATAGAGGCTATCAAGCTCATAGAGAGCGAAGGCTACAGCGGCATACCAGCGTTAGAGGCGCTACGTAGATTCAACGTCAAAGATCAGAACGACCCTAAGCTGGAGGATGCGACAACCTCGCTCTACACACATGAGTTTCACTCCGGTAGAATGATGAGCAACACAGGACCCTACAGCGGGCTGCCAGTTTCAGAAGCAAGAGTTAGGGTGAAGGAGGATATGCTGAGCAAAGGCATAGCGGACAAAATGTATGAGCTCTTGAACAGACCAGTTAAATGTAGGTGCGGAGCGGAGTGTGTAGTAAAGATCTTTGAAAACCAGTGGTTCATAGACTACTCTAATGTGGAGTGGAAGAGGCTAGCAAAGGAAGCAGCAGCAAACATGACCTTCTACCCAGAGGAGATAAGGGCTGAGTTTGAATACACGATAGACTGGTTAAAAGAAAAGGCGTGTGCAAGAAGATCAGGCTTAGGCACACCACTACCTTGGGACAAGGAGTGGATCATCGAGAGCCTCTCAGACTCGGTAATCTATATGGCATATTATACGATAGCACACCTCATCAGAAAAATCGACCCAAGCAGCCTAAAAGAAGAATTCTTCGACTACGTCTTCCTAGGCAAGGGTAAAGCTGAGGAGGTGGCTAAAATCTGTGGTGTAGACCTCTCTCTACTAGAGGAGCTTAGAAGAGAGTTCACCTACTTCTATCCGCTAGACGCTAGACACTCCGGCAGAGATCTGGTGCCGAACCACCTCACATTCTTCATATTCAACCACACAGCCATCTTCCCCAGAGACCTATGGCCTAGATCTATTGTAGTGAACGGCTCTGTACTCATGGAGGGGAAGAAGATGTCCAAATCATATGGCAACATCATCCCGCTAAGAGAAGCGGTCTCTAAATACTGTGCTGACGCTCTGAGATTAGCGCTCCTCGCTACAGCCGAGTTGCTTCAAGACGCAGACATCAGCCTAGGGCTTATCCGCCACTTCCAAGAGAGGCTTGAAAAGCTCTACGTGTTCGCTGAAGAAGTCTTGAACTTGCCATGCGAAGGCGAACCCACCTACAGCATCGCAGATAGATGGCTGATGTCGAGGCTGCAAGAGGTTGTAAAGAAGACTACCGAGGCGATGGAGAAGCTCAGAGTAAGAGAAGCCATCCACAACATCGTGTATATTATGGACCAAGATGTAGCCAAATATCAGAAGATGAAAGAGGCGTTGGATAAGGGTGAGCTAGCTGCTAAAGCCACAGTCCTACGCCAAGCATTGGATATAAAGGTAAGAATGCTG
>Ga0197143_1002134_pt1 | contig 15202 bp, 10 predicted proteins | sample GBS70_MetaG_FD_148603 | JGI IMG/M metagenome (GOLD analysis project Ga0197143, IMG submission 148603) | Sediment microbial communities from Great Boiling Springs, Gerlach, Nevada, United States - GBS 70_MetaG | ecosystem: Environmental > Aquatic > Thermal springs > Hot (42-90C) > Sediment...
GACGCGCCGTGGAGGCCTACAACGCTTCCGTGGCGACCCTCGAGACCCGGGTCCTGGTCTCCGCGCGCCGCTTCGAGGCCCTGCGGGCCGTGCCCGACGGCCAGGCCCTCCCGGAGCTCCGGCCGGTGGAGGCCCTCCCAAGGCCCCTCACCGCCCCGGAGCTCGTCGGTGGGCCCGAGGAGGAGGTCGGAGAGACATTAGACGGGAGGTGATGTCTGGGTGAGCGTGCAACAGCTGACGTTGGCGGTAGTGGACGAGGCGGTCAGAGGCACCGCAGCCGCATTCCGGTGCAGGCGGCGCCTGCACCCGGCAGGGGGGCCCGGAGACAAGGTGTTCCCACCGACGTTCGCGGGGGCGGTGTACGCCGTCGAGAAACGCAGGATCCCCGGCCGCGCCGAGCCGGTTCCCTGCGTGCTGCTGGACAGCGTGCAGAGCCAGGCGAACCGCATGGAGCTGGCGCTGCAGGAAGCGGTGGACGCCGGTCGGATCAGGCTGCCCCTCGTGGTGGTGGATTTCTCCGAGTTCGACCCCACCGGAGATATCGAGGCGGACGAGGCCGCCGGCCGGCTCATTGAGAAGGTGGGCCGGATCACCAGTCTACAGGTGCCGCACCGGCTGGCGGACGCGATTTTCCGGGACAGTGAGCTCGACGGGGTGAGGTTCCGCAGGTCCGAGCGAGGCAAGGCCCTCAACACGGTGAGCCTCTCCAACGCCACGCCCCTCTTCGAGCTCTGTCCCACGGCTCTGATCTTCGGGATGTGGGACTCCACTGGGCCTAAGGGCGGCCTCGGACCGAAGTTCGAGCGCGCCTTGGTGTCGGAGATCGTCGGCATCGGGGCGCAGTGGGAGGGGGACTACCGGAACCGCGGGGTGCGCCGCGATCCACTGGAGATCAGCAAGAACGTGCCCGTCTTTCGCGACGAGTACGGGGCGTTACAGCGCGTAGCGGAGCCGGGGGAGAAGAAGACGGTCCGCCCCTCAGAGATCAACCACTCGAGCGTACCGTTCGAGTCGCCCAACTCCGGGGTCACGATCGAATACGCAGAGCAGACCACCACGCTGTCCCTCATCTGCCTCCGCAGGCTCCGGTTCCCGCTGGACGGCAGGACGGACCCCGAGGTGGACACCGCCGCCCGGACGGTGCTCGCCGCGCTGGGCCTGACGGCAGCCACCCTGGCCTTCGAGGCCGGGACAGACCTGCGGTCCCGGTGCCTGCTGTGGCCGGACGGTCCCATGGTGTGGGAGCTCCTGGACCGGCCTGGCGACGAGCCCAGGCGGTTCTCCCTGACAGGCGACACGGCGGTCGGTCTCCTCAAGGGCGCGGTGGAGGCGGCCCGTCAGAGAGGGCTGCCCTGGCCGGAGGAGCCGCTTGTGCTCAAGCCGTCCGCGGAGCTAGTCAAGCTGGTGCGGCTCAGTCAGCTGGAGAACGCCAGGAAGCCGGTGGAGGTGGCTTGAGGGTGTTGGCACTCGGGATACGGTACCTGAACGGCTTCGTGGCGGCCTCGGAGCCGGACGACCGCGAGCGTCCTGAGTGGCCGCCGCACCCCGCGCGGGTGTTTATGGCCCTGGCGGCCGCGCACTTCACGACTGGAGCCGATCCTGGCGAGCGGGAGGCGCTGCTCTGGCTGGAATCGCTGCCTCCGCCTGCGCTTCGGGTGGCCGATGCGTTTCCCCGTCGCGCGCTTCCCGAAGGCGTCATTAAGCAACACGTGCCCGTCAACGACCAGCCCGTGTGGAAGAAAGACCCGGCGAAGCCGCAGCAGAAGCCGCCACCCCCTCTTCAGTCGGGACTTGGGATCATGAGGGTACGGCAGGAGCGCACCTTTGCGCGTGCCTGGCTCGATGAGGAGTCCGTTTACTTGGTCTGGCCGAACGCTGTCGCCGAGCCGCCAGTGGCCGCGGCCCTTCAGTCGCTCTGCGCCAAGGTGACCCGGATCGGGCACTCGAGCTCGCTCGTCCAGGTGTGGGTGGCCGGGCCCGACGAGGTGGGCGAGCCGACCTGGGTCCCTGACGACGAGCGGGCCGAGCTGCAGCTCCGAGTGCCGGGCCCGGGGACGCTAGAGGACCTCGAGCGCCGGTACAACGCGGAGGCGGTCGAGCGCTACGGGTCACTCGTGCTTGCTGCCGAGGACGACCGCGATAAGAAAACGCAGCAGGCGGCGAGGAAGCAGCTCAAGGAGGAGTTCGGCGGAACACCTCCCGAGCATTTCCGCCCTCAGATCTCGCTCTACCAAGGTTACGCGCGACCGCGACGGGGGGAGGAACGTGCCAGTGCTCCGGGTACGGTTTTCAGCCCGCACCTCGTGGTCTTCGGCCTGGAGCGGCGGAGCGGGCCCTTTGCCGTCCTAGGGCTGCCGGCGGTGCTCGCGGTGGTCCAGCGCTGGCGGGAGGCGTTGGTGAGCCAGTCCAACGACGCGCCCGAACGGGTGCGCGAAGTCGTTAGCGGCCACGACCGGAGTGGTGGCCCTCTGCAAGGGCCGCACCTCGCGCTCATACCCCTGGCCTTCGTCGGGCACCCGCACGCCGACGGACACCTTCTGGGGCTAGCAGCGGCGTTCCCTGCGGGTCTCGACGCCGAGGAGCGGCGCCAGGTCCTCCGGGTCCTCGGGCGCGTAGGCGAGCTCCGGCTGGGCGCCCTCGGGGTGTGGGGCTTGGTCCGGGAGCTGGGAGACCGGCCGGCCTGGAACCTCCGGGCGGAGGCGTGGACAGCCCATCCATCCGGTGCGACGCACTGGTCCACCGTGACGCCGGTCGCGTTCGACCGCCACCCGAAGGAGAAGGACCGGGCCGCTTACCAGCGGGAGGCGGCGGAGATGATCGCCGGGGCGTGCACGGCCGTGGGGCTGCCGCGCCCGCGGGAAGTTGTTGTCACCCAGTTGTCCGCCCACCTGGGTGTCCCACCCGCGTATGTCTTTCCGAGGCTCCGGCGCAAGGACGGCAGCGACCGCCGCCACGCCCACGCTATCCTGGTCTTCGACGAGCCCGTCCGCGGGCCAGTGCTGATCGGGGCGGGGAGGTATCGGGGGTACGGGGTCTGCAGACCGATGGAGCAATGAGAGGAGGTGAGGACTCTCGTGGAGCGCCGGGTTTGGATTTTACAGGCGCTTGGGGAACTGGGCTTCACGGCTGCGGCGGAAGGGGGTCGAGCAAGTCCCGCCCTTCGCCAGACTCCGTTACTCAGGTGAGCCCCAGGAGGGAGCCGCGCACCACGCCAAGGAGGTGGTTGCGCAATGGATCTCGAAGGCCGTCCTAGCTTGCTGACTTTGGAAGGTGGACTCATGAACCCCACCTCAGACGTCCGGGAGTGGCGCTTGGTGAGTCGAACCGACCTGTGGACCGGTGACGTGGACAGAAGGGGCGAACGACTGATTTCCACTGGCTTACTAGGGTCGATCCGGTGGTGGTCCGAGGTCGTCATCCGGGGCCTTGGTGGGAGCGCCTGCGATCCCACAAGGGGCGAAAATAGGTGTCCCGACTCGGAGAGGAAGCCCGCCGATGCGGGCCACCACTGTGCGGTGTGCGAGCTCTTCGGCTGCACCGACTGGGCGCGCAAGTTCCGCTTCGAGGTGAGAGATTCTGAGGGCAACGTGCTGGGCCAGAAGATCACCAAGGGCAAGCACTTCGTCCTGCGCTTCACGTCGCTCCGCCCCATCCGACCGGAAGAGTGGGCCTTGCTCGATCTCACCCTTCGGCTCATCGGCGGGTACGGGGCCATGGGAGGCAAGACAGTCCTTAAGCCGTCTGACGAGGCGGCCCGCGCCACCCGGCCACATCACCGGGACTACGGACTCGTCGAGATTGAGCGGCGTCCGGTGATCGAGCCTGTTCCACACACCCAGCTTGCGTCCTACGTCCGCGACGATCGCTGGCGGAGGCCCCCACAGGATGAGTTCGCCTGGGCGTCGCTCAGCAATTTCTGGTGCGTCAACGGTAGGTACTTGGCACGGAAGACAGCCTATCAGAGCACATTCAACAAGGTCCTAGGGCGTAAGGAACCGAAAACTCAAGCGCAACAGCTGGAGGCAGTCAATCGTCCGGTGAGCGCTTGGCTGGCGGGAAGACAGCAGGAGGGCAAGAAGGTCTTCAGCTTCAAGGACCCGCCGAGGACATTCGGCTTCGTCCATCCGGGCCTCATCAGCTTCGCGCAGATGCAAGAGCGGCTGGAAGGGGTCTGGGGCACTCTGAGGCCCGGCGAATTCATGACCGGGCAGGCGATCCTCGAGGAATTGGTCCGAGAGAGGGGCGGCGGCACATGAGGTTCGACCTCTACGCCGAGCTTGCGTCGCAGACCGCCTGTCCGACCGACGGCCCGCTGCCAGGTGCGCTGGCTTCTGACTTCGTGAACGGGTGCACATCGTGGTCTGCGCGAGGGTCGCAGGAGCGCAACGAGGCTCGCGACCGCTACCGCCAACAGGCGGCCTCGGCGTCGCTCGCTCTCCCGGACTGGCTGCAACTCGAGCCGTCGTTCGAGAACCTCCCCCACGATGAGTGGCTGGGCCTCGAGGTCGATTTCACGCTGGAAAGCCCGTGGTATTCCAAGGACAACCGCCCATTCCACGTCTTGGACAACCCGGTGCGCAAAGACCGGGTCTTCGGGGTGCCCTACATGAGCACCGCGAGCTGGAAGGGCTTGCTCCGCTGGTCGTGTCGCATGGAAGAGGGGTTGCTCCGGCATCTCGAACGCGGGGGCACGATTGACGACTGGGACGAGCCGGCGTGGATCCTCCACCTGTTCGGTAACGAGAAGGGCGAGGGAGAAGACTTCCAGCGCGGGGCGCTCGCCTTCTTCCCCACCTGGTTCTCGAAGGTCGGCTTCGAGGTCATCAATCCCCACAGCCGGAAGACCCGAGCCGGGACGCAGCCCATCCTCTACGAGGTCGTGCCTGCCGGTACCCGAGGGACATTGCGCCTGCTCTACGCGCCCCTGCCGGGGGCGGCCGTGCGAGATGGGGTCCAACCCGAGCAGGCTATCGGTCGGCTGCTCGATGCAGTTGAGGCACTGCTCACGCGGTACGGGATCTCGGGGAAGCGCACTGCCGGCTGGGGCGCGGCACGGGTGCACGGGTGCAGAGCGTACCGGAAGGGCGGCGCGCCGCTACAAGAGAGCAACCTGGCGGCGCTCAAGAAAGCCCTGAATTCCGCGAGCGAACGGGAGGAGTCGGGGAATGGCTAACTTCGGCCCGGCCCAGACGCTCTGCAGGCACCGGCCGCTCCTCCTGGCCATGGAAACCGTGGGCTGGCTCCACATGATGGGGAAGGCACGCGCCGAGTTCCTCCGGGGTCAGGGCGGACAGGACACGGGCTATGACGACCTTCGCTGGTACGAGAGTCCGCCCTTCCCTTGGGACGAGCTGCTCAGCTGGGCACCGTCGCGCTTCTCTTCCGTGAAGGGCGCCTCGAAACCGTGGCCCACGAGCCTGACGGACTTCCTGAGCAAGCACCGGGAGTCCCGCGGTACCGGCTTGCTCGGTCTGCTCCAGGCGGCTCACGGGATCGTCTCGGGCATCGAGAAGAACCTGCCAAGGAGGACCTCGGACTACCTGAAGCAGGACGCGACGCACATGTGGCTCTCCTCGGCGTTCGGCAATCCGCGGCGCAACCTCCTGGCCGACCCGCCCGAGGTGCTCACCGGAGCCGGGTGGCGCTGGCTGCTCGACGAGGTGCAGCGCATCCTTCGCGAACTCAAAGAACTCGGCGAGGCGAACGTGGCCGACGTTGCCGCGTGGCGCAGGTGGCGCGACTCGGCCGTCGGCCCCAAGAGCCTCCTCCGTGCTGCGTTCTCCTCCACCATCGCCGAGACGCGGCTGCCGAACAATGAGGTGACCTTGTGGGACCAGTCCTACGTTGCGGCCGCCCTCTTCAAGAGTGCCGTGGCGGGTGCCATCCTGGAAGGAAATACGTTCCCGTGGGATTCGACAGAGCTGAAACAGACAACGCGCTGGCGGTTGCTGACGGTCGGGGTCGGCACCGATCACTATGAAGCCCGGGCCGTGCGCATCGGCGACTGGACGGGTTCGTGGGCGGCGATTCGGGAGTTTTTCGACCGCGTCCGAGAGCTCGTCGAGGTCTGCCTAGCCGTCGGCTCGCTGCTCTACGGCGACACCAGTGTGGAGATCTTCTCGTTCCCCGGCGAGCGATCCACCGGGGACGGAGAGCTCGGAGTGTCCGAATGGCAAGCGTGGCTGCAGACCCAGGTGGACCGGATCGCAGGGAAGCTGGACTTGGAGACCCCACCGATCTGCCGGATCAGCGAGCCCACCCGCAGCCTGGTGTCCATCGTCCGGGAAGCCAGGCAGGTCCGCCGTTCGCTCGCCGTGCCGGTCCACCGGAACTGGCGCATCGAGAACGATCGGAACGGCGGACACGTGTGTCCCGTCTGCCAGGTGCGCCTGAACGGGCGCCCCGATGACAAGGCGCACCCGTGCACCGTCTGCAAGAAGCGGCGGCGGGGCCGGCTGAACGCCTGGCTTCGTGGGGAGCTGGGCGCAGACACTATCTGGGTGAACGAGGTCGCCGACGCCAACGGCCGCCTCGCCTTCCTCACCCTCAGCCTCGACCTCGAACCGTGGCTTGAGGGCCGGCACGTGGACAGCCTGCGAACCCAGGCGATCCGCGAGTGGCTAAGGTTCAACCCGGCGCTAGGTGGCAGCACCAACCCCATCGATCCCGCGCGGCCCTACGACAGCCTCATCGAGTACGTGAGGGAGAGATTGGGCAAGTATGACAGGGACGATCCGGTGCTCCGGAGCCTCCAAGAGGGCTATCGCTACGAGCGCGACTGGGCGAGCTTCTTCGGCAAGATCGTCGAGGACCGTTCGGACGCGCCAAGCTGGGGGACGCTGGACTCGGCCGCCCGCGCCAACTGGATCGTCCACCAGCTCTTCACCAAACTTCCCTCGCCGGGCCGCGTCTACCGCTTCTGGCGCCAGGCGGAAGAGTTCTTCACGGTCCTCGCCGACGAGTTCCGCCAGCTGGCCGCCAGGCACCCGAACCGCTGGCGGGTTCGCCGCCTCGTCCTTGAGCCTGATGCGGCCTCGGCCGCGGCGGGCTGGGAGGACACGGAGATCTACGAAGGCCACCCGGAGGGCACGCTGGTGGATCTCCTTTACCAGCAGAGCGACGGACGTTTCCTGACAACGTCCAACCTGGCGCGCCTTCTGCCGGCCCATGCGACTGGCGATGAGCTCGAGGGACGAGAAATCCAGCTCAGGGGAGAGGATCGAATCCAACGCACCTTGCGGATCGTAAAGGTCAAAGAAAAAGAGGCCGGCCTGCTCGGGTGCTATTGTCCATTCATCCTCCTGGAACTCAGTCCGCTTCGCTTCCGCGCCCTTGTGCCTCTGGAGGCTGCGTCTGCGTGCCTCGACCGTGCGATCGAGCTGTGGAACGAAGAGTTTGCTCGCGTCTGGGATCGTCTACCGCTGCGGGCCGGCATGGTGGGGTTCCCCCAGAAGCTTCCGTTCCAGGCAGTGATCGAGGCCGCGCGTACGATCGAACATCGGCTCGGCGACGCGCAACCCGAGACGTGGCGGGTGCTCCGGCGCGAGGAGCATGGTGGGGTGGTCGATATCGTCTTCCTGCGCCGTGACGGCGGGAGCGAGCTTCGGACCGTCCCGGTGTCGCTGCCGGACGGCCGGCTCGACGTCTTCTACCCGTACCTGGCCGTGACTGACGAGCGGCTCCGCTTCCCGCTGGATTTCCGCCTTCCTGACGGACAGGTTTACCGTCATGCCCTAGACCTGCACCCCGGGGACGAGGTCTGGGTGCGACCGGCCTTGGTGGCGGCCGTATTCCTGGGCAGCACGGCACAACGCTTCGAGTTGGGTCCCGTTAGACCGCTCGCCCACTGGAGGGAGATGCGCGCGACGTGGGACCTGGTGCGCCGGGCGGCACCCAGCACGGCAGCCCTGCACGCCGTCCGCGCGGAAGTCATGAGGCGCCGCGAGGCCTGGCAAGGCCCAGACGGCCGTTGGGCTGCAGAGGGGGAGGAGACTTGGCGGAAGCTGGCCGAAGCGGTCCTGGCCGACCAATTCGGTCTTGAGGGGGCAGCCTTGCGAAGCGTGGTCGAGGCAGCAAGCAACGGACTTCTGGAGTGGGCGTTGGACTGGCATCTGTCGGTGCTCAAAGAGACCGTGGGTGAGGTGGAATATGGCTGAGAGCTTCAGAACCTTTCAGCACGTAGGGATGGCACTCGACCCGATCCACGTCGGAACCGGCGGAGCCCGGCTGGGTCGAGTGGACCTGACGATCGTGCGTGACCCGGTCACATGTGTCCCGAAAATCCCCGGGTCGAGCCTAGCGGGCGTGTATCGGGCGTACGCTGCCATGGCGCAAGAAGAACAGAGACAGAAAAACGACCTCCCGGGCGCCCGCACCAAGCCGTACTACCCCGACTGCGCCGGGCAAGGTCAACCGGACAAGTTTGGGAAAGGCGGACACTGCGGCCAAGCGAGCTGCCCCATCTGCACCGTCTTCGGCTTCGCTCGCGGACAGGACAGGCCGGGAGGCTTCGCTGGCCTCGCCGCCTTCAGCGACGCCCAGGTGCTCCTCTTCCCCGTAGCTACGCGGGAAGGGCCGGTTTGGGTGACCTGCCCGATGGCCCTTGGGGCGGCTGGGGTGAGCGTCGCCGACGTCGGCGAGGACGCCGTATTCCGCGGCCAGGATGGCGGCCACCCGCTTAACCTGGGCTGGTTGCTCTTGCCGGTTAGGGCGCTTTCGAACTGGGAACAGGTCCAGCGCGTTCTGAAGAACCTGGGTGTCCCTCCTGAGATCTGTCAGCGCCTGGGTGTCGTGCCCGACAAGCTTTTCGCCCACGTGGTCAACAGTAACTTGGAAGTGCGGACGTCCGTCGCAATCGACCCAGCAACCGGGGCGGCACAGGAAGGCGCACTGTTCTCGTACGAGGCGCTGCCTCGCACCACTGTGCTCTACTGGGAGCTTACCTGTAAGAACCCGGCCCACTTCCGGGTCGGATCGTCGGAGGTGGCCTTCAAGGGTGAGGGGCAGCAAGTGAGGATCGACGACGTCCATACCGTCGTCAAGAGGGCGCACCCGTACCTGGAACATTTGGGGATCGGCGGGATGGGAACGCGCGGGATGGGCAGGCTGCGAGTTCTCCGCGCGCAACCTCGGCCGTCGACCGCAACCGGAGAGGTGAACTGATGGTGCAAAACCTGGATGTCGAGTGCGCGAAGCTCGGCCAGCGACTGGCCGAGGGAGATGGAGTGGACGAGGAGCTGGTGAACGACGCGTTAACCGTGCTGGAGGAGCAGGGCGTGTATGCCTTCTTTCTCTATCTCAAAGCCCGCGGAAGAGAGGGCGCGAATCACGTCAGTACCACGTGTGCCGAGTTCCTGCGCAGTGTGCCGCAGGGATCGCCTCTCCTTGATGGGGGCGACGTGTTCAACTCTCTCCAGAGGCTGAGCCAGAACCTCGACGATCTCCTCTTCGCCCGCGACCTGCTGCGGCAGGCCCTCGTTTACGGCCGCTATCAGGTCAAGGCTCGTGGGGCTTCAAGCGGAGGGCGTCGGTGAAATGGAGGTTTTTCCGATGGGTCTGGCAGCTGGAGGCGCCCCTTCACGTTGGCATGCCGCCGTCGGGGAGCCTCAATCGCTGCCGCCTCTACGTGCCTGCCCGCGCCCTGTGGGGCGCCCTTGCCGCGGGGGTAGCCCGACGTACGGGCACCGGCTTCCCATGCTACGCGGAGGTCGGGGAGGCCATCCAGAGGGACGCGCGGCTCACCTACCTGTACCCGGCCGAGCAGTCCGAGGGTGACTGGCGCGCCTGGCTCCCGCGCTACGAGTCCGGCCAGGGTCTTCTCTGGCAGCGAGAGGACAACCAGGATGGCGAGGTCCTCCCCGACGGAGTGATGCGGTCGCGGTTGCTCGTGGCGCGCCCTGGCACCGCCATCGACCCGACCTCGGATGCAGCGGCAGAGGGCAGCCTCCGCGAGACGGAGTGCATCGGCCAGTATTGGCGGACACCGACGGGTGACGTGAAGCCAGTTGGCCTTGTTGGCTACCTGTTGCTGCGCGAGGGCTCCGAGATTCAACAGGCGCTCCAGGAGATCGAGGAACTCTTCCTCGGCGGCGACACACGCTACGGCCTCGGTCGGGCGCGCCGCGTCACATGGCAGCCGGCGTCCCGGGTGTTCGGTATCGTTCCGGATCTGGATGGGCCATGCCCATGTCTGACCGCGGAGCGGGTTCTCGCCCACGCCAGCGTCCCCGACGGAGCGGCGACACTGAGCGGGGATCTGGAGGCACTGGCCTGGTGGGACAAGGGACAGCTCCGGACCGCCCACGACCCTCAGGCATACTGGCGGCCGGGATCGGCGGCGCCCACGCCGCTCCGCTGGAGGATCGAAGAGTCAGGGCTGTGGACGATCGTGGTGGCTGACGGGGAAGCCGAGGCCGCGGCGGAGGGCGCTGGATGAGGTATCCTGCTGTCTCCGCAACGCGACAGGCACGCCTCGTCGCCATCTCCGCGCGTCGGCGACGAAAGCCCCCGGGAAGCGTTGGGCGAAAGCAGGGTGCCGGGCGAGGGCACGCTCCATGAACCGACCGCCTGACTTTCCCGAGTACTTCCGCGCCCTCTGGGGCCGCGAGCCGTTCCCCTGGCAGCAGATGCTCGCGGAACGTGTGGCCTCGGGCGAGTGGCCCAAGGCCCTCGACCTACCGACCGCCTCCGGCAAGACGGCCTGCATCGACATCGCCGTGTACGCCCTTGCGGCCCAGGCGGACCGGCCGCTCGCGGAGCGCACCGCCCCGCGCCGGATCTGGTTCGTGGTGGACCGGCGCATCGTGGTGGACGAGGCCTTCGAGCGCGCAAGCCGCATCGCCGACAAGTTCGCGCGGGCAACCACCGGCCCCCTCAAGGAGGTCGCCGACCGCCTGCGGGACCTTTCCGGCACCGAGCGCCCCCTGGCCGTGGGACGCCTCCGAGGGGGGATCCTCCGCGACGACGGGTGGGCACGCATCCCGTCCCAGCCGGCGGTCATCACCTCCACGGTGGACCAGGTGGGGTCCCGGCTCTTGTTCCGGGGCTACGGGCACAGCCTCCTTGCCGCACCCGTCTTCGCCGGGCTTGCGGCGAACGACAGCCTCATCATCCTCGACGAAGCCCACTGCGCGGTACCGTTTATGCAGACCCTGGAGGGCATCCGGCGCTACCGCGGGCCGGAGTGGGCTGAGGAGCCACTTCCGAGCCCCTTCGGCTTCGTGGTCATGTCGGCCACACCGCCTCGCGGCTTACCTCCCGAGTCCATATTCCCAGGCCCCGAGCGGGAACGAGCCCTGGGTCACCCGGAGCTGCACCGCAGGCTCCGGACGTCGAAGCCGGCCGAGCTTGTCGCCCTCGGCGGCCGACGAGGAACGGACGACGACCCAGTGGTCGCCGAAGCTGTCGAGCGCGCGGTGCGGTTCGTCCGGGACGGCAGGCGCCGCGTCGCGGTGATGGTGAACCGGGTCCGCACGGCTATGGAGGTGGCGGCTGAGCTCCAGAGCGCCCTGGCCGAGCAGGCGGACGTGGTCCTGCTCACCGGGCGGATCCGCCCCTTCGAGCGCGACGGCGTCGTAGAGCGCTGGAGCCGGTACCTGAGGGCGAACGCACCTGAAGAGCCCGAGCGGCCCATCGTAGTCGTCGCCACGCAGTGCCTGGAGGTCGGCGCCGACTTCAGCTTCGACGCCCTCATTACGGAGTCTGCGAGCCTGGACGCGCTCCGCCAGCGCTTCGGACGCCTGGCCCGGCTGGGCTCCGATGAAGCCGCCCCTGCGGCTATCTTGATGAGGCAGGCGGACATCGCGCCGAGCGAGCCGGACCCCGTGTACGACCTCGCCCTCGCCAACACTTGGAAGTGGCTCCAGGAGCAGGCGACGACCGACGCGCAGGGACGCGTGGTCATCGACATGGGGGTGGAGGCCCTCGAGGGGCGGGCGCGGGAGGTCGAAGACCTCCGGTCGCTCCTGGGGCCCAGTCCGGATGCCCCAGTCCTCCTGCCTGCCCACCTCGACCTCCTCTGCCAGACCGCACCGCCTGCTCATCCGGAACCGGACGTCGCCCTGTACCTGCACGGCCAGCCTGGCCCCCCGGAGGTCTCGGTGGTGTGGCGCTCCGACCTCCCGGCAGCTGACACCCGACACTGGGTCGAGATTGTTGCGCTGTGCCCGCCCACAAGCGGCGAAATGCTCCCGGCGCCGCTCTGGCGGGTGCGGGCGTGGCTCGCGGAGGAGCCCGCGGTGGACGACTCCCCGGACGTGGAGGGTCTGGGGGACGAGCCAGAGCAGGCTCCGGACAGGATCCGCCCGTGCGTCGTTTGGCGCGGCCGCGACCGCTCCCGCGTGGTGAGAAGCGCGGCCGAGATTCGGCCGGGGGACGTCCTCGTGGTCCCGGCCGCTTACGGGATCGAGCCTTTGGGTCAAACGACGCGCGTACAAGCCCTGGGTAGCGACCGGCTCGACCTCTGGGAGGCCGCGCGGGCAGCCGCAGGACACCCTGCGGCCGTGCGCCTCAACGAGGCGGTGCTGGCCCCTTGGCTCGACTGTCACCCACTCAAGGACCTGGTCGCGCTGGCTACCGCGCCGGCTCCCGACCGGAAGGAGATCGACGACGCGATCCAGTCGGTCCTGGAGTACCGCCAGCAAGGCGAGGAGTCCTATCCGCCGCCTCCTGAGTGGTGGCTCAAGCTGCTCGAGAAAGCCCGCGGCGGGCGGATGGTGGAGCACCCTGCCGGCGGCCTGATCCTCATTGCTCGGGCCGCCAAGCGTCGCGAGGCCGAGCCTGACCTCTTTGCCGATGACGACGACCTGGTGTCCGCCGCGGACCGCGAGGTGTCCCTCGAGGAGCACTCACAGCTGGTCCGGCGGGCTGCGGAGAAGGTTGCGGAGCGGTGCCTCCCAGAGAGCCTACGCGGCGCATTTGCCCTCGCGGCCCTCTGGCACGACGCCGGGAAGCTTGACCCCCGCTTCCAGGTCCTCCTGCACCAGGGCGACGAGGTGGCCGCGGCCACTGCCACGGAGCCGATCGCGAAGTCAGCGACCGTGCCCACGTCGCCTGCGCGGCGCCGCGCCATCCGCGAAGCCAGCGGCCTGCCGGAAGGCTTCCGCCACGAGATGCTCTCGATTGAACTCGCCCGACGGTTCGCCGAGCTCCCAACAGACGACGTCCTGGCAGACCTCGTCCTGCACCTTGTCGGCAGTCACCACGGCCATGGCCGGCCCTTCGCGCCGGTGGTAGTGGATCCTTCGCCGCCGGCGGTTTCGGGGATCCTGGCGGGGACCCAGATCAGGCTCGATCCAGAGGCTCGAGTGAGCTCTCCGCCGTCGTACCGGGTCGACTCGGGAGTCGCTGAGCGCTTCTGGAGGTTGACGCGACACTACGGCTGGTGGGGGTTGGCGTACCTGGAGGCCCTCCTGCGCCTCGCCGACTGGTACGCGAGCAACTTCGTCGTCACGGAAGGGGGCGATGCCTGATGGCTCGGTCCTTCGAGCTGGTCGGCCTCGACGGGACGAATCCGCTGGGCTTCCTGGCAGCGTTGGGGACTCTTGTGAGTCTCCACCAGTTAGGTGTCGGTGGGCCCAGGCTCTGGTGGAAGCGCACCAGCCGGTGGACGGCCGTCTTGGAGGGCGTCGACGCTGCGGACGAGGAAGCGCTGGCGGAGGTTGTGGCCGTATCCCTCCGTGGCAAGGCAGTACCAGAAGATGCCGAGGCCCGGCGGGCGGCCGCGCAGAAGGCGATGGAGCTGGCCAAGACGGCGATCAAGAAGAAGCGCGACGAGATCAAGAAGCGCGGTCTGCGCGGCAGCGAGCGCACGAAGGCTGAGGAGCGAGAGCTTCGTCCCCTCGAGCTTGAGTACGAGGACAAGCGCCGCCAGTGGCTGGACGCCCTCCGAGAAGCTGTGCCTCGACCCGAGCTTGCCCTCGGGAAGCGGATCGACTGCACCGCGCAGGAGTATCGCGAGCACGCCGCGGCACTCGCTGTGACGGGCGGCCGATCGGACCGCGATTCCCTGGATATGCTCGCGGCGTTCGGCACCGACAGCGTCCGCGAGCGGAACTCCGAGCGTATCGAACCCACCCCGTTCTGCTTCATCACAGGATCGGGACACCAGTACTTCTTGGAAACGGCCCGGCAGCTCATGGCGCAGGTCACCCCCGACAGAGTCCTTCGCACGCTGTTCAAAGTCTGGGACTATGCCGACGAAGGGCTCTCTATGCGCTGGGATCCGATCGAGGACCGTCGATATGCGCTCCTCGACAAGGACCCGTCTGGGGAGCGCGTGCGCACCATGTGGATGGCCAACCTCCTCGCCTACCGTGGCCTTGTCCTCTTCCCTACCGCGGCGGTCGGCAGGAGGCTGTATGCAGCAGGATGGGATCCCCAGCATGACAGCTTTACGTGGCCGCTGTGGGAGTGGCCACTGTGCTTGGACGCTGTTCGGTCACTCGTCCAGCTTCGAGAGCTGGTGGAGGAGCAGCCCGATGCCGCGACGCTGCGGGCACGGGGAGTCGCTGCTGCCTATCGGGCGAACCGGGTCGTCGTCGGTAGTGGTGTGAACCGGAAGGTGAACTTCTCGCCGGCGCGGCGGGTGGTGTAGTTACAAGATGGACGCGCGAGACAACGCTCGGGCTACAACCGAATCGCTGGATCTGATCCCCGCCCGGATGGTGAACGAATTCGTCTACTGCCCTCGTTTGTTCTACATCGAGTGGGTCCAGGGAGAGTTCAGGCACAGCGTGGACACCGTCGAAGGCACGGTGGTCCACCGCCGAGTGGACAGGGAATCTGGCGCGTTCGAGGTGGCGGAGGCGGTACAGCTGGACGAGGAGTGGCAGGCAAGAAGTGTGCTGCTGTCGGCCCCCAGGCTAGGCTTGATCGCCAGAGTCGACATCGTGGAGGGACACGGCGGCAAAGTGAGACCCGTGGACTACAAGAAGGGAAGGCCCGGGAAGGAGGGGCCGCGGGATCCGGAGCGGGTCCAGCTGGCGGTTCAGGCCTTGGTGTTGAGAGAGAACGGTTACGAGTGTGAGGAGGGAGTCATCTACTATGCCGAGAGTAAGCAGCGGGTGACAGTGCCTGTCGACTCCGACTTGGTAGAAAAGACGCTGGCGATCCTGGAGGACCTCCGAGGCGTTGCGGCTGCGGCGGTACCCGCCGCAGCCGCTCGTGAACAGTCCGAAGTGTCCGAGGTGTTCTCTCGTGGGAA
>Ga0197143_1002135_pt1 | contig 15200 bp, 19 predicted proteins | sample GBS70_MetaG_FD_148603 | JGI IMG/M metagenome (GOLD analysis project Ga0197143, IMG submission 148603) | Sediment microbial communities from Great Boiling Springs, Gerlach, Nevada, United States - GBS 70_MetaG | ecosystem: Environmental > Aquatic > Thermal springs > Hot (42-90C) > Sediment...
AACATTGGAAGCTGTATGATGGGAGGCTACGCCAAGCAATCAACAGGCTGGCAATGGCATACTACGACACCATACCCAACGGAAAACAATGCTGGACATTAGTCAAAAAGCTCAAACAACTACTGACGGAGAATCAGACACCGGGATAGGCCCCCGGCAGCAAGGGGAAAACCCCAGAACATATACACAGCGGGGGCTGTTTATTTATAATCGCTGGCACAATATAGGCCAGCGGGCTAAATGATTATAATCCCGGTGTCTGGGGTCTTAGGCTTGCTGCTGGGGCCCAGCCAAACCCCTTCCCCTCCTTCCTTCCCCTTTTTTCATTTAATGTCTTAAATAACATATTCAACTTCACATAGCATTTAAATAAGGATGTTGGCAGCCGCATAAACAGGTTTCCTGTTTAGTCTGGCCAGCTTTTCTGAAAAAACCTTTTTTCACCTCCTCTAAACCGACCTTCATCCCTAAGATTCTCTCCATGGAGGTCATTATCTCCGAGTCCATGCCGCATGGCCTTATGCCGTAAAACTTGGAAAAGTCTGTGTTTACGTTTAATGCTATTCCATGGTAGGTTACCATATCATTTGCACCCATCTCCTAGAAACAGGAAAAGTTATGTTTATTTAACAATCCTGTACAGGGATGGTTTGGAGGCGGGGGTCGCCAAGCCTGGTCAACGGCGGCATCATGTAATCGTAGAGAGCTGGTTCGCAGAATTTGGGGGTTAGGAACAGAACTCCCTCCGCCCTCGACGCCTTAACAAGCGCGATTAAATAAGCCTGTTTAAAGGCTTCTACTACAGTGTTAGGTGTATGACGGCTTATAAGGACGCAGAGGTATGCCCAAACTGTGGTATTAAAACAAGGAAGAAGGGTAGGAAGAACCGGAAAGGAGACAAACCAAGGGTAAATTTCAACGAAGACAATCATTAAATAAATGGGTTGAGTGAAATGTTGTTGGATGGTTTTGACAGAAACTGTCTCAAGCCTTGGCTACATAAACCGCATATACAACAACATCAGCAGCGTCAGGATAGATGATCTTGAGAGGCTTTTGCATGATGTTCAGTCGGCGGGCGTAATTATTCCCCTTGGTGAGGGCCGGTCGAAGGGTGCTTTGAGCATAGCTGTAAGTGAGATGGCTAAAATGCGGGACGGAAAAATAGTCGTCGACCGCGGTGACATAGGGTTTCCGGGAAGAGAGATAAGCGATGCAGCCCCCATACTCAAGCAGAGGTTTGGCCGCGTATGTCTCTTGGTTAACTCGGGTTCAGGCCGGTCAATCACACCCCTTGTAGACGCGCAGAATCTAGCGTCCTACATCGGCAAGACCGGCGCCTTCCGCGACTACACAATAGACCTCGTCACCTCCGACCTTACCTCGCCGCTGGCCAAGATCGCATCGAAATATGGAAGCGTACTTGAGCTGATGGGCCGTGAAGAGGTCCATGAGGCTGAAGAGGCTAAGGTCTTCCGCGACGTAGGCATCATGGAGGACACATTCATACTTGGAAGCGGGGCCATCTTCCACGCCATAGCTGAAACACTCAACCACAAAGCACTACCAAGCAAAGCCTACGAGTACGCGAAGGAGGTTGCGATGGAGGCAGGCAAGATCGTCGACAAAAGCATAAACTCAGATTTCTATAACTTCGTGACAACGAGGCTTGAGACAAGGAGTCTTGCTTTTTTCGCCGGCCTTGGCAGCAGCTTTGAGGTAGCGCGGATGACGGCTGTCCGCGTGGCACACATCAAGAGGGCAATCGGCGACCAGGTCTATGTGGCGAGAGAGACAAGTACGCCGGCGCCGAGGCAGGGAGACCTCTTGATCGTTATCTCAAGCAGCGGGGAGACTGAGATCGTATCAACATGGTGTAAAAGCTTCAGACGTATGGGTGGGCAGATCGCCGCCGTCGTCGGAAACGCCGACAGCACGATTGCCTCCATGGCGGACGCGGTGTTGGAGATACCTGCAAGCAGAGAACCTGGAACTCCGAACCGTTTCTACATATACGCAGCATTCGCACTCAGCCCGCTGCCCATACTTTTGGTTGAAAGCCTTGAAAGTAAGGGCTTCCGACTCCCTGAATACATTCTCCGATGGCATCAAAGCGTGACAGCCTAGCTACTCGAGGACAGGTCTTACAGGCCGGCCGAGCTGCTCGTAGAACTCCCTCATCCACGGCAGTATGTCGCGTCCAAGTAGGTTTAGGAACTTCTTCTCATTTGGGCTGGCGCTGTGTATGTAGACCCGGTCGAAGCCCAGCTTGAGAAAGTAGGACAGAGACTTGAAGATATCGTCCACATCCGTTGTGATGAGCCATGTTTCCTTGATTTTCTTCCTCTCAGCCTCCCCCACCATGGCCTCCAAGACACGTGGGTCGGAGATCTTCTCACGCTTATCGCGTGGAATGGCTGTCGGCGCCCAGAATAGAGCAGACTTGTATGCTCTGTCGTAGTCATGGTCGTAGGAGACTTTAAACTCGAGGCACTTGCTGAGCTTAGAGGGGTCTTTACCGGCTTTTTTAGCCCCTCTCTCTAATGCGTTTACTATCTCGAGGTAGTTTTCAAGCCCGCGCGGGTTCGTCAATATGCCGTCGCACTTTTCACCCGCTATTTCGGCGACAGTGGCGTTTGATGTTGCCACGTACATCGGTATCTTCGTTTTCGGCTTTGTGTATAGTTTAGCGGTCTTAATCTTGTAGTACGTCCCCTCGTAGCTGACAAAGTCTCCTTCCCAGAGAAGCTGTATTATCTCTATAGCTTCTTTCAGCCTACCGACCTTCTCTTTAAAGCCGGGCCATTCAAAGCCTAAGGGTGTTTCGTTCATGGCGTGGCCGGTTCCCACCGTTATGGATACGCGGCCAGGGTAGAGGTAGTCGAGGGTTGCGAAGGCCTGTGCCACGATGGCTGGGTGGTAGCGGAAGAGCGGTGTTGTGACCGCGGTCCCGACCTCGACCTTACTGGTCCTCTCAGCTACGGCGGCCAGAAATATCCATGGGAATCCAGCCTGACCACCTGTATCGCTCCACGGGTGAAAGTGGTCGCTGGCGATAATTATGTCGAAGCCAACCGCCTCGGCGTGGATGGAGTGTTCGAGAAGCTCTACAGGGTCGTATTGCTCCATCCCAACCCAATAACCAAGCCGTAAAACACCCTCAGGGGCCACGGAAATAAACCAAACCCTCTGTAATAAAAGGATGGCCTATCTCCCGGTGAAGAGTTGAGTTGATATTTAGACGTTGTTAAGGGCTGTTATGTGGGTTCTGCTCTCACATAAGCTTTCAGCCGCCACACCCTGTTACGACGACGGCCCACGGCTGGAGGTCACGCCGGTAAAGCAGATTGTACGCGGCGACAGCAGTAACACCTACTTCCTGAAGCTGCTAAACCACTTGGGGACGCATGTTGACGCACCCAACCACTTCGACCCAGACGGACGTAAAATACACAGCTACACAGCAGAGGAGCTAGTCTTCGAAAAACCCCTACTCGTCGACATCCCGAAAAACGCAGGCGAGCTAATACAGGAAGCCGATCTGCAGCCCTTCGAAAACCTACTAAACAAATCCGACATACTGTTGATCAGGACGGGGTTCCAGAGATTTAGGGACACAGACCCGATGACCTACATGAGGAGGGGGCCCTGCCTCTCCTCAGAGGCCGCAGGCTACCTCAGGAATTTTACCAACCTAAGGGCCCTAGGTGTTGACACAATCTCGATCTCCTCACCCCTCATGAGGGAGGTCGGGCGCGAAGCACATCGCCTGCTTCTTAAGGGGAGGAGCTTTTTAATCATTGAGGACATGGATCTCCTAGGTAAGCCTGTTAGATACAGGCGTGTGTTTGTTGCGCCCCTGATGGTGGAGGAGGTTGACAGTGCGCCCTGCACCGTCTTGGCGGAGTTCTAGCCGCCCTAAAACAGCCCTCCCAGAAGGAATGAAACTAGGGCGGTAAGCATCCATACCAGGGTCAGGTTTTTCTGCCTACGGGCTGTTTCGGGGTCGGGGTTTTTGAGCAGTTGAAAGCATGAGTAGAGGAAGCCAGCGTCCGCCAAGGAGACGGCGGGCAAATACAGAGGCCCTGTTATACCCAGCAGGTAGGGGAGCGGGCTCAGGGCTACCGCTGCAAAATAGAGGGCAGCACCCAGCCCTGCAGCGGCCCGCAGCCCACGAACCCTCGCGACAGTCATGACATTCCGCCGCGCATCTCCCTCAACATCGGTCATTCCTTTGATCACCTCCCGGCCCGTGTTAGCTAGGAACGCCAGAAGCGCGAAGACGCCTACCCTACCTGAAACAACGCCGTCAGAGATTACGGAGCCGTACAGGAATGGCGCAACCACGGTGAAGCTGACCACCATGTTGCCAGCTAGTCCTGTCTTCTTCAGCTTCCAGTTATACGCAGAAGCCGCCGCGAAAGCCGCTGAGGCCACCATCAAGCTTTGTGGAGAGATAAGGGCTGCAGAGACTAGGCCGAGAGCTGCCAAAACCGCGGAGAGCGCTACGGCAGAACCTGGTGAAACACTACCGGAGGGTATGGGTCTCGCAGGGTTGTTTACAGCGTCAACCTCCCTGTCGAAATAGTCGTTCAACGCCATCGAAGAACCTGTTAACCCGTAGGCAGTGAGGAGGGCGAGAAGTATATGTGGGGTTTGGAAATTTCTCTGCTCAGAGAAAACAACACCAACCAGAACGGCCACAAACATTAAGAAAGCGTTTGGCGGCCGAGTCAGCCGTAAATACTCTGCCATGGCCGCTACTTGTTTCTAAGGTCCACGAGGGAGGCCTGGTAGTAGACTACTTCGTTCCGTCTGTCGAGGACGGCGACCACAGCTGTTTTGTTCATGGCACGGCAGGACCTGAGAAGGGATAGAAGCTCCTCCACCTCGACGTTTTCCCCCTCATAAAACGGTATAACAACGTATTTCGCCGGCTTCTCCCCGTACGTCCCTCTTTCAAAAACTCTGAACCTGAGCTTCGGGCTGTATCCCTCCTTAACAACATACCGTCTCTTACGCAAATCCATGTATATCACATAGTCCCTCCACACGTTACCGTCCAGTTTGATGTAGGCTGAGAGCAGCTCATTGAAGCCCAGTTGGACGCCTTTTCTGTAAACCGTGGCTTTGTTGTTCTTCACTAGGTAGAGGGTTTCAACCATGCTGAAGCTCCAGCGACCGTCCTGCCGCCGGTCCCCGTAACCCCGCTCCATAAACCATGATAGATTACCCTCAACATGGACGGCCGTCCCGTCTTCAAGCAGCTCAAGCCGGCTGACCTCCTCTACAGCAACAGACTCCTCATCCAACCCAGCAATGCATGGAGATACATATATTAAACCATGAACTACCAGCCGGGAAACATGTTCGGAAAAGCATAAGATATGGCTTATAGGTTGTTTTTGGTGGTTGAGCATCAGGCGGATAGCGCTCATCTTAGGCTCGGTCGCCATTATCTTATTGTTTAACATATTTACAGTTTCCCCGCCCTTCGCCCGCAGCAGCATCCAGTATGAATTAACCTTCGGTGAATCACCTTCAAAACCCTATCTTCTACGGATAAGGGTCGAACACGCCTATGTGGTTGACGGGGTAGTAGAGAAAACCATGCCCGCTAGCCGGGTTTTAGTGAAGCATGATGAGAAGGCGGCGTTCACAAATCTCTATGGCTACGCATATTTTGCAACGTCGCCGGGCAAGCACATAGTTGAGCTTAGCTCGCCGCAGCAGCTACTTCCGACCTATGTCCTAGAGATTGAGGTCAACACTTACCTGACCGAGCTGAGGGTCACATACTTGCAGCATAGATTTCAGGTGGAGGCGGTAAATGTTTCAGTTGACACGGCCCAGACAACATCATACGTCACCGTCTATTTTGCTCCACCAGCCAATTTGACGGGCTACTATGGAAACCCCTACTTAACCTACATGGATTTCAAACAATACCAAAAGGTCTTTGCTGGCTCGTATATAACATCCTACAGAGAAAGCTTTGAACCGCCATACCAAGGCCCGTTCACATACGTCCTAACATCAGGAGAACCGCTCGCAACAACAGCCGCCGTACAGGATCCGGTGCAGGTTATCTGGCTTGACCAAAGCTACGTCCCCTTCTACACCGTTGAAAACGAGATACTAAGGATGAGCTAGCATGGAGTCGATTCTTTACAACGTCTCTTTCTGGCTCATCGTCAACTTGTTTCTAGCGGCAGCCGTCGTCGGCCTCATACTGATTAGGTACTCGCTCACGCGCTCCACACCCAAGACAGATGAATCCAAAGATGTGGGAATGGATTTTTCCACAGAAGTAGAGGCATTTCAAAAACTTGTCAGCAGAGGTGAGTACGCGGAGGCTGTTTCACAGACTTTCGCCGCCTGTTTTGTCAAGCTTTGCAGTTTCTACGGTGTCGAGGGCAGGTCCGTTACACCGCGTGAGCTACTGGATAGCGGCAGGCTCACACCATACGTTGCTGAGGTTTTTGGTGGGCTCTACGAGGTCTATGAGCCTGTTAGGTTTGCCCGACTTAACCCAACGCCTGAGATGTTGGCGAGATTCCGCGAATGTCTTGAAAAACTAAACAGCGGGGCTGCAGGCGTTGGCTGACATAATACTCTACCTTATACTGGCTTTGGCCTGCGTCGGGTTTCTGGGGTTGGCCCTCGCGCCCCGAGATAGGGTGAAGAGGTTTAAACAGCGTGAAGACATGTATGAAGGCCTTGACGACTTTGCCCTTCTCTTCCGACTTGCAGAGGAAGGAAGTTATAGACGGCTTTTAAAGAGTTTGAGGAGGATGGTAAGGGAGGAGCGCAATCTTGATAGGAGACGTGTTATACGCAGTGTGGAGGAGGAGGTTTTGAAGTGGTTGAGAAAACGGTAGCATTCAGTATTGCGGAAAATGTTCGGAATGAGATAGGCAAAGTTATTGTCGGGATGTCGGAGGCCGTGGAGTCCAGCCTCATAGCTCTCTTCACAGGTGGGCACATTATACTGGAGGGGGTTCCGGGTCTGGCGAAGACCTTGTTCGCCAAATCCTTCGCCATGGCTCTAGGTCTAAACTTCAAGAGGATACAGTTTACATCCGACATACTTCCCTCAGACATAATCGGGGGCCTTGTCTTCAACAGAAAAACATCGGAGCTGGAGTTTAGGCCTGGCCCCATTTTCGCCAACATCGTTCTGATAGATGAGATAAACAGGGCCCCGCCAAGGAGTCAGTCGGCCTTGCTTGAAGCGATGCAGGAAAGGCAGGTGACGATCGAAGGTGTCACACACCGTCTCCCAGAACCATTTCTCGTCATAGCCACACAGAACCCGATAGAGCTTGAAGGAACCTTCCCCCTGCCTGAGGCGGAGATAGACCGTTTCATGATGAGGGTTATCATACCCTACCCTGCACCCTCTGAGGAGGCCGAGATACTTAGGAAGAAAAACCTGTTAGGCGAGCAGATTCCTGTAAACCCTGTGGCTGACGCAAAATCCATCATGGAGGCTGTTCAGGAGGTACGCGACGTTGTGGTAATTCCTGAAATCCTCCAGTACATAGTTGAGATTGTTTCGCAGACCCGACGTGACAGCAGGCTGTTTGTCGGGGCCAGTACTAGGGCTGAAGTAGCGCTGCTATATGCGGCGAAGGCTGTGGCTGCATTAAGGGGTCGAAAATACGTTATCCCAGACGATGTAAAACACGCATGCTTCCGTGTCCTGAACCACCGCCTTATGCCCAAACCCGAGTACAAAGCTCTTTCAAGAACACCTGAATACGGCTTCGTCAAACAGGTTATCGATGAATATCTTAAGACAGCTGCGGTGCCGCTATGAGGCTGACAAACGAGGGGTTTAAGCTCTTAGCAACATGTTTCACGCTGACTCTGGCGGCCACAACAGTAATTGTCTACCCCCCTCTCACCCTCAGCGTATACGCGGTATCAGTCTTCGCACTCACCTATATCCTGCTCACAGCCAGCAGGTTAAGTAGGATTAGAAGCACCGCTTTCGGCTACAGCAGAAGACTTGACGTCAAAACGGTGAGGCCTGGCGAGAGGTTTACAGTTGAAGTGACACTGACAAACCTGTCCGAGACACCGCTACTTGTGGTTCTAAATGATAATATGGATAAACTAGTTCTAGTGGAGGGGCCTCTAAGTGTGGAGGAGAAGCTTCAACCCAAACAGTCGGTAACTTTGCGTTACAGGGCCTACGCCCCGGCCAGAGGTGTCTATAGACTCGGCCCGCCCCTCGTCAAGGTGGTTGACGAGTGTGGACTTGTATGTAGAGTTATAGTTTTGGAGGAGCGGGCCAACCTTTACGTCTTCCCAACCATGGTTGAGAAACCACGTCTCTCAGAAGGGGTGAAAGCCGTTCAAAACGTCTATGTTTCCGGCACCGGGTTATCGGTCAAATACGGAGTGGAGGATGTTTTCAGGGAAGTAAGTGAATATGAGGAGGGACAGCCCCTCAAAGCTGTTGACTGGCGGAGGACCGCGAGGATGGATGGGGAGCTTTACGTTAAGAAGTTTGACAGAGTGAACAGGTTGAGGATATTGTTTCTAGTTGAGGCAACCAAGGGTAGCTTGGTGGGAAACCCACCCCTCCTAGACTCGGTGTTCGACGCCGTCATGGCAGTTACAAAGTCCATGGTCGAGTCAGGAGATATTGTTACGGTTAGGCTGCTCGGCCCTACCGGCGGCAACACTGTAACCGTCTACAATACAGCGGGGCTCGAGGAGCTGGCCTATTTACTGATTACTTCAAAACCGGTTCCCGCCTACGACTTGGTGAAGGAAACCGAGGAAATCGGGGAATTCGACGCGGCTTTCCTGATAGGGAGACTTGTCAACGTAAGACATGAACAGCTTTCACAGCTCTCGGAAAAGCTTAGAAAGAAAGGCTGTGTTCTTTTCACGCTCATACCAGCTCTGGAGGCTGAAAACAGGATACAGCGCTCGCTAACCACTCTGGAGGACATGAGGGTTGATAGATTTCTGCGCATAGCTAATGTCGCGAAAGTTAGCCAGCACAGTTTGGCCAGCTACCTCGCACACCTCCACAGGGTTTTGAGGGCCGCAGCATGATTGTCGGAAAAATAGTTCGGTTCACAGCGGTTCTGCCTCCCTTGATAATTTCGCTGCTTACATGGCTCAATACCGATTTTTCCAACTACTACATGCTTCTGGGTGCTGTCTCACTGATTTTGATAACGTCCACCGATAGGTTGAAATGGGCTGGCGTAGGTCTTATTTACCTACCGGCCGCCTACACCGTTTACCTTCTGTTCAGCGGAAATCCAGCACCCTTCCTGGGCCTCGCAACAGGCTACGTCCTCGCCTCCCCCATAGTATTCGCCTTAGCATCCTACAACAGTAAAAACCTCTCAGGACTTTTCACAGGATATTTCACAGCCTACGTTTTCGCGACCCTTTTGTACTCGGTGGCGGAAGGAGGTAACACGAAGCCTGAAACCATATTTACAACGCTTGTGAGAAACCTTATCGGGGTTTTCAGCAGGGATGTAATTAACGTAATCCCGCCCCAAAACCCGCCCATATTCTTGATGTCCAGTATAACGGCGGTTGCAACCATAGCCCTCATGCTATACACAGCAGCTAAACCTGATGGCCTGCCACATATTTCTTCAGAGTGGATGGGTGCTTTTCTCGCAGCAATAGCCTTAATGGGGATTGGTCTGTTAACCGTAACATTTTATTCGTGGTTGACGCCGGTTATGATTCTGGGAATTGTCTCCTTGCTTACGTTGGCTGCCGCTATTATGTTGAGGTGGTTGTATGCATAACATATGGCTGCTCATCCTACTAATCCTCTCTCTACAGCCGCATGCGGGGCTACAGGCAGTTTGGATGATTGGTTACGGAGAGGAGCAGATGCTACCTCTACTTGAAGGCGGTTCGCTGACTTTCAGCGTCGGCGAAACCCTTGTCGTCAAACTATTAGGTAGAAACGGGTTTTTGGAGCTGAGGTCGCCTTCGGGAGCGGCTGAGAGGTTTTACGTCCCTGACGGCTACCCACGAGAGCTGCGGAGTTTCACATCGGCAGATGTGGGGGAATGGGTCTTGACCACAGACGAGGGCCTAACCACACGTATAAAAGTTGAAGACATCGGGTTAATGCCCAGTTTCACGGTCTCCACCAACCTCAAACCCGAAGAAGTTGTGTTCGCCGCCTCGGCCTCGACGCAGGGTTTTGCGCTATTCATAGATAACAAATGGGTGGATGTAGTGCCTGCGGGCTCCCCCGTCGAGATAAGGCTGGAGAGCTTCAACACATCGCTTGCACGTTTCGACCTGCTGCGTAAAGCCGGACCTCTAAGTTACAGCGGACTGCTTCAGCAAAAACCCTACAGCATCGTCATAGACCAGCTGGTAATGTCAAAGCTTGTTCAGTCAAAGACCCTAAACAACACATCGGTCTTCACAGTAACCCTCCCCGAGGCTGGTTCTGTCGGGGCATCAGGCCTCCGGCAGCTTTCCTACGGCCCTCACGTTATGAGGCTGATCTCCACCACCGACAACCGTGTGCTGTATGAGAAAGAAGTGGTGGTAGTCCCGAAGTCGTTAAACGCATTACCGGGTTTAAGCCGCGCGGTGGAAATAGATTTCAGAACGGCCGCCGCAACGAATCTAACCCTTGTAGTCGGCAACTCGTTAGGTGATATTTGGTTTGTTATCCTAAGACCCCCTGCAGCTACTGTATCCCTTTACGACATCAATCATGCAATAGTGCTGAAGAACTACAGCCTCTCAACGCCGGGATTCTCGTCGACGGGGAAAGACGGCCTGACTAAGGTGATCTACTCCGACACCCTCGTCATCACCGACTTCAGCAACCTAACTTATGTCTTTCCCCGATGGGAAGGCGAGGTGTTCGTTAAACTTCCGGGCGCGTCAGTCAGGGTTCCCGTAGCCTTCTCCCCCGGCGTCCACCTCAACATAACCTTGAGTCTGAACCGGGTTGTTTTCCAACTGATCTACCCAAACGGCTCAATCCACGTAGGTCCGAGGTCTCTGGAGCTAAATGGAGAGGTGCACTCTTACCCCGCCGAGCTGCCGATATATCTGCCGAGCCAGACCTATGTGGCTCGGGCCGTACGACCTAAGAGTTTCTCGGCCACAACATACACGGTGGTCTCGGACACAACACTAAAGGTCTATGTGTTGGACAACCCGGAGGTTCTGGCTTCCCTCAGGGTTTCTGCGTTGCTGACGGCATGCCTGCTGGCCTTTATAGCATACAGGACTTGGACTTGGCGTAAGAGCTTTTACCGGGCAAAAAGCCTATAGCCTGAAAGCATATGAGAACCACTGTTTCAGTCATCAAAGCGGATGTTGGAAGCGTCGCGGGACACCACAGGCCTCATCGTGAAATGCTCAGCCTCGCTTCGACCAGGCTTAGGGAAGCCGAGGAAACAGGTCTCCTCGGCTCAGGATACGTTACACACTGCGGTGACGACATTATACTCGTGATGACCCACGTCAGGGGGGTGGACAACGCCGAGGTCCATGGCCTCGCATGGAGCATATTCAAGGAGATAACTGAGAAGGTTGCGAAAAGGTTTAAGCTTTACGGAGCCGGGCAGGACCTTTTGAGCGACGCCTTCAGCGGAAACGTTCGCGGGCTTGGGCCGGGAGTTGCCGAGCTCGAGTTCGACGAACGCGGCTCGGACCCTATTGTCGTGTTTGCCGCAGACAAGACGGAGCCAGGGGCTTGGAACATACCACTGTACAGAATATTTGCGTCACCTGACAACACTGCGGGACTTGTGATCGACCCCAAGCTTCATGACGGATTCAAGTTTGAGGTGCTGGACTTGATCGAGTCTCAGGCTGTTACGCTTAAAACCCCTGAGGAAATGTATGACCTCATAGGCCTGATAGGTACACCTGGTCGTTACGCGATATCGAAGGTTTACAGGGCTGTGGATGGGGAGCCGGCCGCGGCTGCGAGTACAACGAGGTTGAGCCTGATTGCAGGCAGGTATGTTGGGAAAGACGACCCGGTATGCATGGTGAGGGCACAGGCGGGATTCCCTGCTGTAGGTGAAATCTTAAGCGCTTTCGCGGTTCCCCCCCTCGTCAGCGGCTGGATGCGTGGTTCTCACAGGGGGCCCCTAGTACCTGTCTCGTTTAGGAAAGAACAGAATACGGTAAGCTATTTCGACGGCCCGCCGCGGGTCATAGCGATGGGCTGGCAGGTGAGCAACGGTAAACTCGTGGGTGTGGACGGTGTAGAGCCCGCAGACCTGTTCGAAGACCCCTTCTGGGACTACGTGCGGCATAAAGCAGCCGAGGTAGCGCTCTACCTCAGGACGATGGGCGAGTTCGAACCGGCTAGGCTGAGTCATGAAGAGATGGAGTATACAACGCTTCCGCAGATTTTGGAGAGGCTAAAACCCCGCTTTAAACCACTTAAGTGATGCAAACGGATAAGAATACACTCTACCGCCTCACCCTACACGCGTCATAAAAAATTAGAGCCCTACAGCGGATAGGGTTTAGAAGTCCTCTTTAATCAGCGTCTTTCTGCCATTAGCCTGACAGCGCTTGACCGCCTTCGAGAGTATATCACGGACCACCGCGTCAAGGCCTTCGAGAGCGTCGCTGCTCAGCCGAATCCCTTCCGGTAGGGCTTCCCTAACCCTAGACTCAACAACAAGCATTTCTTTACCCATTTCCGCTCGCGCCTATTGATGAGGAAGGGCATTAAAGCCTTTTCTCCGCCAATCCCAGACAGATTTCTGATAAGTTTTACCGGTAATACGCAGATGTTAGGCTTTGGCAGCAAATCCCGTCAGGCATCCGCATTAGTTGTTTGCAAAGAGATATATATTGGAGTTTTTCGGGGTAGGTTTGTTGTAGTATGTCGGAGAGATATGAGGTACCTGAAGGCCTGTTTTATACGAGGGACCACGAATGGGTTAGGGTTGAGAAGAAGTATGCAGTTATCGGAATAACTGATTACGCGCAGAAAAAACTTCGTGAAATAATTTACATCGAACTTCCACACACCAACGTTAAGATAAGGTCCAAAGAGGTTTTAGGTACCGTCGAGTCGGTTAAATCAACTTCAGACATCTTCTCACCGGTATCAGGTAAGATAGTGGAGGTCAACTCAAAACTCCTCGACCACCCGGAAATTATTAACGAATCACCCTACAAAGATGGATGGATTGCTAAGGTGGAGTTGTCAGACCCCTCTGAGGTCGAAAAGCTGATGGACGCCGATGAATACAGCCGTTACCTAGAGGAGATAGAGGGCGAAGCCGAGGAGGAAGAAGCCTAGGGCAGTCTTTTATCTTCCTTAAATGCCGGCAGTGTTTAACTGTACTAGGTGGTTTTTTGGTATTAGTGAAGGTTCAGAGGATAACAAGCTACACAGACCCCGACACAATGAGGCCTGGAAAGATAATTGAACTGGTTGAGGTTAGGCGTGGAACTGGTTTTCAGACAGTACCGGGCGGTGAGGAGTCTGTGATGGTTCAGAGGATGTTGCAGACGGCTATGCTGCAGCTTCAGTCGATGGGGTTGATGCCGCTGACCCGTGAAAGCTTCTTCCCGAAGATAATCCTCTACATAACGGAGCAAGAGTACGACATGCTCAACGTAAAGCTTGAGGTCAACGAGGTCTACGAAGTCAACTTTGCTGACGGAGCCATACTGTTTAAACGCCCTCAGGGACTTTAAAATGGAGGTAGCTTCTTTTCCACATTTTATCGGCCAAGGTTAAAAAGCTACCCTCATCCGTTGCCTTGAGAGTGGGACCATACTTCTTAATCTCCTGAATAGCGGACATATCTACTCCCTCACGTATGGGTAATACTCTTCTTCATAATGGCATGAGCAATCACAATTGTAAGATCTGCATAGAGAGCATAATCCCTTTCTGCACTTCTCCGAGACCATAGCCTACTCGCCATCCCCATAATCGAGGTTTATTCCCGTTATTCTTCCTACTCTTCTTCCTTGTAGCTATACCGCGGTTAGGGCGTCTATCGGCTTTATAATAGCCTGTCCTGTATGAAGGGCAGTAGTAGAATCCTTTACCGTATTCTGGCATATTTATCTGTGGCGGGTATAGAGGTGCTTGAAGCCCGCCTCCACAACAGCTGAACGGTTCAGCGAGAGCTCCATGATGGCTCTGCCCCCCACAGGCAGCAACCGAGGTCTTTCAACCCACTCCCAAATCACAAAATGTTTTTAGATAGGTCTAGGTTTGTTAACGTCCTCCACCCCAGTATGTTCTCCCACTCTTTTAACTCTCTGGGCTTTTTGACGAGCTTTGTCTTCACCATATATCCCTTTACCAGCCTCGTTATCTGTATTGCATAAGGCCTTGGCTTGAGGTTTTCCGACAGTATGCCCAGGTCTTTAAGCGTCTCCAGGCTTTCCCGTAGCCTGTGTAGCGGCGTCTGTATGTCCAGGCACATGGATGCTATGACGGCTACGTCTATGAATGTGAGGGTTGGGTAGAGCCTTTCCTCGAGGAATTTTTTGAGTCCATGCCTCCACCTTTTATCCCTACCGTGTCGGCTTTCCTTTACAATCAACGGATAAAGGTTTCTGTAGATGTACGCCATTAGGTGGTGGGCGTTGAGGTATTGGCTGACCACAGGACCCACACCACTCCAGGAGCTGTAGAGGTCTTCCGTAAGCCTCCTCACCAAGGGCAGGGGCCATGAGGCCCTTAGACCCTCTCCAGCTCTTCGGTAAAGGCCTAAAAATCTAAGCCTTTCATAGACATCCCATTCATTCAGTCTCATCTCCTTGAAGACGACAGATTTTACATGCTTGTTCACATTGTCCGACTCGAGCAGAAGATAGGCTACGTCCTCGTGGGTTAGGGAGGCTACAAGCATGCGGGCCACTCCCGACAAACCCTTCAGGGCAGCCAGAGACCTACCGTCAACTTGGTAGAGCCTATCCAGCATTCTACGCGCTTCCCGGACACGGCTCTCATGGAGCTCGTAGACCCATGTCCTGAAACCTTCCAAACCCTCAAGCAGCTCCTCGAGGTAGGGTGACAGTTTTCCTGAACAGCTCATGGCGGCATCCACACGCCCATGATACTCGTAGAGCTTCACATCATACCCCAGCTCTCTCAACGTATGCGTGAGTCTCTCCTCGAACTCCTCCCTCCCAACCGCATAGGGCCAGCTGTGCCAGCTCACTTCAACGTTTACATTTAT